>FLSF01014213.1_pt1 | contig 148110 bp, 133 predicted proteins | sample 1550431 | NCBI WGS metagenome assembly FLSF01 (sample SAMEA4031754, study PRJEB14383) | metagenome | biome: human; feature: oral; material: saliva | place: Philippines | collected 2014 | reverse complement strand
CTACTTAGCTTTGAGGTAGTAGAACATTTCTAAGCCACCTATGCGGTGTGTAACACAACATCAAGCTACGCAAGAACAGATTAACGTTTTCTAAGCCACCTATGCGGTGTGTAACGGAAGGGGGGAAGCACTGCGTAAGCACTCTATATTTCTAAGCCACCTATGCGGTGTGTAACGCCAGCACGTATGACATTGATAAAGCAATGTTTTTCTAAGCCACCTATGCGGTGTGTAACGCCAGCACAATAAGGCTGAAGTGATTGGCATTTTTTCTAAGCCACCTATGCGGTGTGTAACTTTGAAATCCCTTATCGTACTATTACGAGTAATTTCTAAGCCACCTATGCGGTGTGTAACAATCGTATTAGTCTTCCTATTCTTACAAAAGATTTCTAAGCCACCTATGCGGTGTGTAACATATTTTCGCTTTTGACTTTTTGGCGGTTTCTTTTCTAAGCCACCTATGCGGTGTGTAACAGTGATTATATCAAAAAAACTTCAATAATATCAAGCCTGAACATTGATTTTAAGTAATTTAACGAATGATTTTTTGTTTATTTTTAAGTTATTGATTCTTAAAAAAATTTTTTATAGATAAAATTTTTTGGTAAAAATAAGTTTTATAGAAACATTTTAGGTAGACGAAAAAAAACCTGCTCTAAAGCAGGTTTTATATATGGTGGGGACGGAGAGACTCGAACTCTCACGGGTCGCCCCGCTGGAACCTAAATCCAGTGCGTCTACCAATTTCGCCACGTCCCCATTTATGCAAGTACTAAATTTACTATATAGTAATTTTTTACTTGATGGTGCGTATTATATATATTTTTTATTTTTTAGCAAGTATTTTTTTAAAAAAAATTTTAAAAAAATTATATCCAATTGAATTTAAAATAAATTTTTTGAATCCGAAAATTGTACACCTTGAGCAATCATCGTTTCTTTTGCTTGCGCTAAAGAATCATTGACATCGATTGCCATGCATGCATCCAAAACAACCGTACATGAGAATCCAAAGTCCACTGCATCCAATGCCGTCCATGCTACGCAAAAATCAGTTGCAATTCCAACGATATACAAATCGGTTATTTTACGTTCACGTAAATAACCTGCCAACCCAGTTTTAGTTTGTCTATCTGCCTCCATAAATGCTGAATAACTATCAATATTGGCATGAAACCCTTTTCTGATGATAAGTTGAGCTTTGGTTGCTTGTAAATCGCGATGAAAATCAGCATCTGATGTACCTTGGACACAGTGGCTATTCCATAAAATTTGCTCGCCATAATCTAGTGTAATCACATCAAATGCTTTACGGTTTTGATGATTTTGATAAAAAGAAATGTGATTGGCTGGGTGATAATCTTGAGTCAAAATCACATTATCGAATTTATCTATTAAACGATTAATCGTTGGAATGATTTTTTGTGAACCCAAAACCGCTAAATTGCCATCAATAAAGCCATTTTGCACGTCCACCACAATCAGCGCTGAAGTTTTTTGAATTATCATAACTACCTACCAATAATTTTCTACTGCAATATTGCCGACACTGCGGCGATTCATCGTTAAACCTTTGTTTTTTAAGGCTTCTTTGGTATCATCAACCATTTGAGGATTACCGCATAACATAACATGGTCAGTATCAGGATTGAATGTTAAAGCTGCTTTTTGTTCCAAAATACCGCTTGTAATCAAAATTGGCAAACGCTGATTTAACGCACCTTCTCTGAATTCACGTGTTACAACTGGCACAAACTTAAAAGTTGGTGAATTTTCAACCAATGGCGCAAAATCTTGTTGCAATGAATGAATTTTATCCAAAAAAGCCAATTCATCTGCGTAACTAACGCTATAAACCAAGACAATATTTTGATAATTTTGCCACGTTGTTAAATCTTGCAAAATTGATAAAAAAGGCGCAACGCCCGTACCTGTTGCCAATAGCCATAAATTTTTTGGAGCGGGTTGTAAAAACCTATCCAATGTTAAAAAACCAAAAGGTTCAGGATTCAGATACAGCGTATCACCGACATTTAGATACTGTAATTGCGAAGTAAATGCTCCATCAGGCACAACTACTGAGAAAAAATCCAAAAACTCGTCGTACGGCGATGAGGCTACCGAATATGCTCGAAAAATTGAATCATCCGTGTTTTTTGGAACAATACCCAGACGCACAAACTGCCCAGCCGTAAAGCGAAAATCTTGTGGTCTAGTGGTACGAAAAGAGAATAATTTTGGGGTGATGGTGGTTTTTTGAAGTACTGTGATGGTCAGTGCATTTTGATCAGACATAAGAAAACTAAGTAACCGATAATAAATCTCATTGTAAAAAAAACCTTAAAAAAAAACAAGTGCAAAACCTAAGCTTCACACTTGTTTGGACTTGTATCGTTTTGTTAATGTTAAAATTTGGTTTAATTTTTTTATTATCCACGAGCAATAAATTGAGCGATTTGTAATAAGCCGTTTGGAAAAATACCCAGCACCACAATGATGGCTGTGATAATCAAAAGCATAACCCCGCCTGCTTGCACGCCCCAATGTTTATCAGCATCAAATTCAAAATTAGCAATGGGTTTTTGAAATAGACAAGTCAAAAATTTAAGATAGTAGTACAAACCCAAACCACTGCCCAAAATCACCATACCCGCTAGCAAAAATTGCTTGCCTTGAATGGTGGCAAAAATCACTTGGAATTTGGTTATAAATCCTGCCGTTAACGGAATGCCCGCCATGGACAACAGCATGATGGTTAAAACCGCTGTCAAAGCAGGTCGCCGCCAAAACAGTCCTTGATAAAATTGCATTTGGTCGGCTTCACCACTAGAAGAATTTTTGGTGAATTGACGATATGGGCTTGACATTAACGTGATTACCCCAAATGCCCCAATGGACGTTAAAGCATAAACTGCCATATACACAGTCATGATTCCTGCGCCATCAACCCTAAGCCCAAATAAAACCGATAAAACATAACCAATATGAGCAACCGATGAATACGCTAAAAGACGTTTTAAATTGCTTTGGCGTATGGCAGACAAGTTACCAAACAAAATAGACAGCACTGTCATGACCAATAAGACGGTCAACACAGGTGACAATCCCCAAGATGCGGTTAGTAATAAAAAACGCACCAAAAGCGCCATCATAGCCACTTTACTTACACTTGCCAAAAATGCGGTTATTGGGGCTGGCGCTCCTTCATAAACATCTGAAACCCAGTGATGAAATGGGGCAGCAGATAATTTAAACGCTGTTGCCACAAGCATCATGACCGCACCTAATACAAACAAAGAAGACATCTCATGGCGACTAAACAGTACTGAGATTATTTTTGAAAATTCAAGCCCGCCAACATCGGCAAAAATAAATGCCATACCCATTAATAAGGTTGCCGACATTGCTGCCGATTGTATCAAGTATTTTAAACCCGCTTCCAAAGAACGCGTTCGCAAAAAAGTATAAGCCAACATGCTATACATAGGTACAGACAACAGCTCAAGCGACATAAAAAATGCCGCCAAATGCGTAGCGCTTGTCATCAGCATCGCTCCAAGTGTGGCGATAAGCATTAACAAGTACAATTCATCTTTATTGTCTTTTAAGGTGTGAAAATAACCATAAGCCAAAGTACAGCACGCCAATGATGCAACCAAAATTACCGCAATATTCACTTTGGCAAAATTATCCATGGTAAACATTGAAATGTCTGAATAATCAACGTGCCAAAATCCAAAAATTTGCAGCAAAAGTGCAGCCAAAGCCACATTTAATCCAACAACACTGATGGTTGCTGACCAAAAATGAGAACGCTTGATTGCAATGTTAATCATCACCACTAACGCAGTCAATGCTACAACCACCATTGGGGCAAATGAAATCAGAAGCGACATTAATGAATGATTCATGACTATTCTCCTTGCCCAAATTGCGATGTTTGCTTATCCAATTCACTTGCTGGATATTCATATAATTGTCCATCTTGGCGGTTTGCTTTTTGGCTTAGCTCGTCTATTACACCCTGCATATCAATAATTTGTCTGCCATAAATAGGAGCTGATGGCACTATTTTTTGATGATAGGCTGCACTGATAAAACCCATCGCCTGATTTGATGCGTTTAAAATCGGTTGCGGATAAAGACCCATCCATAAAAGCCCAATTGCCAAAATACTCAACAAAGATAGTTCTCGTTTACTCAAATCTCTGAGTTTTCCGCCATAGGCTTTGGCAACTTCTTGGCTGGTATTTTTACCAAACAAGGTTTGATAAATCATAATCAGTGCATAAAGTCCTGCAAAGACAAAGCTTGCCGCTGCAATGATGGTAAACATTCGGTATTTAGCAAATGACCCTAAAACAATTAAAATCTCACCAACAAAATTACCCGTGCTTGGAATGCCTAATAAAGCAGCACTAAAGAACATCAAAAATGCTGGCAGATAGCGAAATTGCCCCCACATACCGCCCATCAAGCTCATATCACGAGTATGTAGGCGTTCATACACCTGACCTGCCATAATAAATAATGCCGCACTGGATAAACCATGAGCCAGCATTTGCACCATTAAACCCTGTAAAGACACTAAAGAGCCTGCATAAATTGCCAAAATGACAAAGCCCATATGCGAAATACTGGTGTAAGCTAAAAGTCGTTTGATGTCGGTTTGAGCAAATGCCAAAAATGCGCCATAAAATACACCGATTAAACCCAAAACAATGGCAATTGGCGCAAATTCAGCAGATGCATTGGGAAATAATGGTAATACAAAACGCAACAAACCAAACGCCGCTGTTTTAATCAAAATCCCCGCCAAATCCACAGAACCTGCGGTTGGAGCTTGGGCGTGAGCATCAGGAAGCCAACCATGCAACGGAAATACAGGCAGTTTTACGGCAAAGCCAATAAAAAAGCACAGCATGATGGCGTATTCATATTGTCCTAAATTGACCCCTAACAAATCTTGATAATCAAAACTTAAAACACCCGTACTGCTAAACTGTATCAGTACCAACATAAAAATGCCAATCAGCATAATCAGCCCAGATACTTGGGTATAAATGAAAAACTTTTTAGCAGCATATTCTTTGGTTTTGCCTGAAGTGGCATCATGACCCCATAACGCAATCAAAAAGTAAATTGGTAAGAGCATCATTTCCCAAAAGAAAAAGAATAAAAACAAATCAATTGCTAAGAATACGCCAATAACACCGCCTAAACTCCATAGCAAATTTAGGTGAAAAAATCCCACACGGCGAGTGATTTCGCCCCAAGAACAGCCCACTGCCATCACGCCCAAAAATGCGGTTAGAGCAACCATCAGCAATGACAAGCCATCTGCCGCTAAATGAAAATTAACCCCCATGGCGGGTATCCAAGTCACGATAAACTCAGCTATCCATGGTAAAGATTCTTTGTCCACCATGCCCTGAGTAGCTAAAAATTGTCCAAAATTACCATGATTCCATAACATCAGACTCATTGCAAATGTTATCAACATGCCAATTAAGGCAATCCATCTTGGAAGGTGTGCATCTATTTTTTCAATCAGCCAGCACAAAAATCCCGTGATAAAAGGCGTGATTATCAAAAGCGGCAATAACCATGATTGTACACTATTCATTTTACTTCACCATCATCATCGCAAGCACCAACATAATTGCCAGCCCTACTGCCAAACTAACAGCGTGTGAGCGCAACAGCCCTGTTTGTGTTTTTGATAATCCCAACGATCCTAAATTTGCCAAAGCAGGTAAAATATTCCAAACTTTATCTACAGGGTCAGATTTTAACCAATTTGATATCAGCAAAAATGGTTTAACAAATACGATATTATACAGCGCATCAAACCCCAAACCATGATAACACCAGTAATAAATCGCCCCACCAATGGTTGAACGTTTAAAGCAAGTCAAGATTTTGCCATGATTAAGCACATAAAGCACATAAGCGGACACCAGTCCAAATACAGTTGCTCCCACCGCTAAAATTTCAGCAGTATGTTTACCGTGGGCTTTCCCTGCTTCAACCAATTGCTGCCCGATTCCCATTGGCAGTACATTTGCTAAAGGCGGAGAAATCAAAGCTCCTAGCGCGGTTGATAACAGCAGCAAAACAATCAAAGGCATGGCATAACTAAAACCAGATAGCGTATGGGCTTGGGTTTTTTCTTGACCAAAAAACACTAAATAAATCAAACGAAACGTATAAAATGCCGTTAAAAATGCCCCACAAACACCCGCCCAAAAAAGTCCAGTTTGTCCTGCAGCATAGGTTTCCCAAATAATGGCTTCTTTGGAATAAAAGCCCACGGTAATAAATGGCAAAGCCACCAATGCACCACCGCCCACCATAAATGACCAAAATACCAGTGGAATTTTTTTACGCAATCCACCCATTTTAAAAATATCTTGTTCATGATGCGTTGAAATAATAACCGCTCCAGATGCCAAAAAGAGTAACGCTTTAAAAAAAGCGTGGGTCATCAAATGAAAAATTGCCACCTGCCAAGCGCCAACACCAAGCGCCATAAACATCATGCCCAGCTGGCTCATGGTTGAATAAGCCAAAACCCGCTTAATATCGGTTTGTGCCATCGCACAAAATGATGCCACCAGCATGGAAACCGCACCAATACCGCCAACCCAATATAATAAAATTTCAGGGGTTAGTATAAACAATGGATGCATACGAGCAATTAAATAAACTCCAGATGTCACCATCGTTGCAGCGTGAATCAGTGCTGATACGGGCGTAGGACCTGCCATTGCATCGGCAAGCCAAGTATGTAGGGGAATTTGAGCGGATTTACCAAATGCCCCGCCAATCAACATAGTCGTTGCCAAAACCGCTGTTGGATTGTTTAAAGTTAAAACTTGTGGCGCAGTGGTAACAATGGTATCTATATCCAACGTGCCAAATTCACGAAATAAGACAAACAGTCCAATTGCCAAAAATACATCACCAATACGAGTTACGGTAAACGCTTTAATTGCCGCTTTACCATTATCACGATTATGATAATAAAAACCAATCAAAAGATATGAGCAGATGCCCACGCCTTCCCAGCCTAAATAAAGCAAAAGTAAATTATCTGCCAAAATAAGCAGGAGCATACTGGCAACAAATAAATTTAAATAACTAAAAAAGCGTGCAAATCCATCTTCACCCTTCATATACCAAGATGCAAATACATGGATTAAAAAACCAACACCAGTTACCACACCAAGCAAAGTTGCGGATAAACCATCCAAATACAAAGCGAATTTAGGTGCAAACTCACCCACTTGTAACCACGTCCATAAAATTTGCGTGCTGGGATTTTGATTGGCGTTTATAAATCCTAAGATACTAATGCTTGCAAAAATAGCTGAAAGCCCAACACTGCCCACACCAATAAAAGTTGCTACCTTTTCACTTAAACGGTCGCGACCAATAGCAAGGAGCAAAAAACCAATCACAGGAAAGATAAAAGTCAGTGCCAACATACATTACCCCTTTAATTGACCGAGCAGATTGACGTCAAGACTTTTAAAACGATGGTAAATTTGCAACAAAATTGCAAGCCCAATCGCCGCCTCAGCCGCCGCCAATGTCAGCACAAAAATAAACATGACTTGACCGTCAGGATTACCCCAAGCATTACCGCCTACTACAAAAGCAAGAGCAGCAGCATTCATCATGATTTCAAGACTCATCAACATAAATAAAACATTACGTCTTGCCATCACGCCTGCCAATCCTATGACAAACAAAATCGCAGATACAATTAGCGCATGGGATACAGGCACTGTAGAAACTGGGATTGCTGATAAAGTTTGTATCGCCATTATCATACATCTTCTCCCTGATTGGTTGTTATGGATTGATTTTGAAAATGGCTAATATTTTCATCATCCAAGGCTTTTTTGCCCAAATGATATGCTGCCACCAAAGCTCCCAACAATAAAAATGCTGCCACTTCTACCAATAAAACGTATTGGGTAAATAAATGAATACCAACCGCCTTAGCATCAACAACCTCTGAATTAATTTGTCCAAGTCCTTCTGCTGAGCCGCCAATCATCCCAATCATAACACTAGCAATCACAATCATTAAACACGTCGGCATTGCCCAAGCACTAGATGACATCCATTGTTTTTCAGTTTGATGATTTTGACTGCCAAGATTAAGCATCATGATGACAAATACAAACAGCACCAAAATTGCTCCGGCGTAAACAATAATTTCCAAAACACCGGCAAAAGGTGCGCCCAAATAAAAGAAGATTCCTGCCACTGCCAGTAAAGATACAATCATGGATAAAATAGCATGCACAGGATTGGTATGGACAATCACCCTAAAACTAGCAACAATGGCAACCAATGCCAATGCGTAAAAACCCAAATTAGCAATATTTAATTCCATCATGGCAATAAACTCCGAATATCAATCGGTGCACTTTCATTTTGATGTGAGCCTTTAGGTTTGTCTTTAGTTGCCATGCCCGTTATCCGATAATAATTATATTCTGGATATTTACCCGTACCGCTAATAAGCAGATGGTCTTTGTCATATACCAAATCTTGACGGCGATATTCACCCAACTCAAAATCTGGTGTCAGCTGAATCGCCGTAGTTGGACAAGCTTCTTCACACATACCACAAAACACACAGCGAGAAAAATTAATCTGAAAAAATTCAGGATACCAGCGACCATCTTGTCGCTCTGCTTTTTGCAGGCTAATACAGCCTACTGGACACGCCACCGCACAAAGATTGCACGCCACACAGCGTTCATCACCATCAGGGTCGCGAGTCAGTACGATACGACCACGAAAACGTGGCGGAACAGGCACGGGAGTTTCAGGATATAAAATCGTATCTCTTTTTCTGGTGGCATGGCTATTTACCATCCACATAGAACGCACAATGGTAAAAATTCCTAACGCGGTATTTTTTAAGGTTGCAATCATCTTATCCCCCTTGCACTACCAATATCACGCCTGCTGTTACAATCAGATTAACAAGGGTAACAGGCAAGCATACTTTCCAACCAAAATTCATAACTTGGTCATAACGTGGGCGCATCAGTGAACCCCTTGCCAAAATAAACATGGTCATAAAAAAGAGCGTTTTAATTAAAAACCAAAATACAGGCGGGATAAAAGGAATATCAAGATTAAATGGAGCAAGCCAGCCCCCAAAAAACAAACAAGTCATCAATGCTGAAATGACGACCACATTGACATATTCACCAATAAAAAACATACCAAACTTCATGCCGGAATACTCCACATGATAGCCTTCGGCAAGTTCTTGTTCGGCTTCTGGCTGGTCAAAAGGATGTCTATGAGTTACAGCAACGCCTGCCACTACAAAACACAAAAATCCCAAAAATTGTGGGATAACATTCCAAACCCCTGTCTGCGCAAGTACAATATCTCTTAGGTTAAATGAGCCTGCCATTGCTACGACGCCCATCAAGGATAGTCCCAAAAAAACTTCATAACTGATGGTTTGGGCAGCTGAGCGCAGTCCACCTAAAAGACTGAATTTGTTTGCTGAAGCCCAACCACCAAACATCACCGCATACACCGCCAACCCTGCCATTGCAAAAAAGAACAAAATGCCAATATGCCAGTTACTTGCCCCTAAAGTTGGGCTTAGTGGAATGATTGCAAAACTTGCCAAAGCAGTAAACATTGCAATGGCAGGAGCGAGCGTAAACATAAACTTATCAGCAAATTTAGGCGTCCAGTCTTCTTTAAAAAAGATTTTTAGCATATCCGCTACAAGTTGTAATGAACCTTGCCAGCCAACACGGTTTGGGCCATAGCGGTCTTGCCATAATGCCAACATTCTTCTTTCATAAACAATCATTAAAGCAGCGGTAATAACCAATCCTAAAAAAATAATCAGGGCTTGGGCTACCATAAACATTACTGACCAAGTATCAAAACTTAAACTATTGACCAAAAAATTTGGTACATCAGGAATGCTTTGAATCTGACTCATTAGATACGCTCCTGTATCAAATTATTATTTGTCTTGGTAGCACTTTGATTTACCAAGTTGGTATTAAATGTTGCCAAACTTGAAACTGGTTTGCTTGTTGCGTTTACTAGCTGTTTTTTGTAAATCGGCGTGTATATTTTATCACCACCTTTTTTAACACAAGCAGGTAAATAGCATACTAAAGGCACCAATCCAACAGGATAACCAATGCTGTCTTCTGCCAAATATGGTACAATTTTTACAGGCAAACTGATGTGATGTTCATGCTGGCTAATGGTTAAAACATCACCATCTTGTAATTGCCATTTTTGCGCTTCATCTTGTCCAATAAACCAAGCAGCCGGTTTGATAACTTCAGCTACCACAGGTGAAGCCTGGGATAAATTGGAGCTGGCAAATATATCATAAACTGGCACAAGACTTGCTTGACCTGTTTGTAAATCACTTTTTGGAGTTTGTGGCACAACAAAAGATACATAGTCATGCTCAAGCCTTGGCATAACGTCAAACACACGCACACCTACATCGCCACCTTTGAGGCGACCGCCAACTTTATCTTGATATTTATTCCATGCCTGCGGTGAATTCCACCCAGCACTCCACGCAAAAGCTGTTACTGAAGCAGCTGTTTTATCGCCAACATAACCTTCCATTGAAAATGTCAATGCCGTATCGGTATCCTTAGGCTGCATAGGTTCATGTACTGAAATTTTAGCACGCATGGACGTACGCCCTGAATAACGGCGGGGCTGACGAGCAATTTTTAAACCTGTAATACGATAATCTGCTTCTGGAGCGGTTTGCAAAATCATCGATAAATCAGGCAATTTAGCGATTTGTGCTGCCACATCATCTAAATGCTGACACTGGTTTTGAGTATTTAAAATTGTACTGGATAACGCAAACAGCCAGCGCCAACTGTCTTTGACGGTTGAATCTGGCACATAATAGGCTTTATCATACGCTGCAAAATACCGCTGCATTCGTCCTTCGGCGGAAACCATTGTGCCATCGGTCTCGGCAAATGTTCCAGCAGGCAGGACAAAAGCGGCTTTATCATGCCAATCACAATGTTGATGGTCAATGACGATGATGGATTGATTGAACAATTTATCCTGTAAGGGCTTTGATAAATCGCGTAGTTCATTTTCCACAACAATCGCCACATCAAACGTTTGTGCCAACACTTCTTCCAAGGCTTGACCGCCAAGCAAACTTACCCCAACGCTATTTGCTTCTGGCATAACCAGATAAATACCTGTTTTTGATAGATAATTTTTTAATATATCTTGAAGCTTACTATTTTGTGCATCATTTTCCTGCAAAATATTTTGTTGCAGCTTTTCTTTGATGGTTTGACGTTTTTTGGTCAAATTTTGTGCTAAATAACCGGTCGCCTGTAACAGCATTTGCGATGACAAACTGCTGCCGCTGATTAAAAGTGGTCTATTTGCTAACAATAAATCACAAGCAATTTTTTTGGCAAGATTATCAAGATTATCTTTAGAGATTGTTAAGATTTGCGTTAAATCATCTGGCAGCGCCAAAATTTCATCAGCAACCTTTATACCCAAATCCACAATAGACGCAATGTCTGCCACTGCCGATACCTTGGCAACATCATTTAGTTTGGTATCAATAACCCCAGCAATATAAATTGGACTGTAATGGTTTTGACCAATACGTTTGACAGGTTCAGCAAGCCAAGTGGGTGTTTTAAGGTTTTCTGCCATTTTTTTGGCTTCGTTTTTGGCAGCTTGTCGAACTGACAGTGCCACTCTTGGGGCAGTTTGAGTTAAATCTTCACCCAAAATAAACAGAGCATCTGATGTTTCTACTTGAGCAAGTGATAAATTATCCACCGCCTGATGACGCAACAACTCAATGCAGGTTTTGGTTAAATTTTGCGTGTGCAACAATTCGCCTGTACTGTAATATTCTGCGCCTACCAAACTCTTTAGAGCAAAATTACTTTCAAGGCTAGCACTTGCAGAACCAATACCAATCACTTTTTTATTAACCAAATATGGTTTTAAAAATGCCGCTACACCATCCAACGCTGCATCAGCAGTTAGCGATTTTGATGCGCCCGCTATATTTTGGGTTGGTGTAATTGGTCTATCGCCACGATTAACAAACCCATAAGAAAACCGTCCCCTATCGCATAAAAAATAACCATTAACATCGGGGTTATAGCGATTTTCAATACGTCTTAATTCACCATAACGCTCGCCTGCAGAAATGTTACAGCCAGTTGAACAGCCCTGACAAATACTTGGAGCATACTGCATGTCCCATTTACGATTATAACGGTCAGAATGTGTTTTATCGGTAAATACACCCGTTGGACAAACTTCAGTTAAATTGCCACTAAATTCGCTTTCAAATTGCCCTTCGGTATCACGTCCAAAATATACTCGATTATTGGATGCGTATACTCCAAAATCAGTACCGCCAGCGTAATCTTTATAAAAACGCACACAACGATAACAAGCAATACAGCGATTCATTTCATGATTAATAAACGCTCCCAAATCTTGATTGTGGTGGGTGCGCTTAGTAAAACGATAACGTCTAGCACGATGTCCAGACATGTAAGTCATATCTTGCAAATGACAATGACCACCTTCTTCACAGGTTGGGCAATCGTGCGGATGATTGGTCATGATATATTCAACAATATGTTTTCGAAAAGCTTTGGCTTCAGCATCGTCAATTGAAATATACATTTGGTCGCTAGGTGCAACCATACATGACATTACCAATCGTCCACGCCCTGACTTCACATCTTCTTCGTTGTTAAATTGCTTGACGGCGCATTGACGACACGACCCCACCGAGCCTAAGGCGGGATGATAACAAAAGTATGGTAAATCATATCCCAAGGATAATAAGGCTTGTAATAAGTTGTCTGAACCATCAACTTCTAGGGATTTCCCATCTACATGAATGACTGCCATTTTTCCCCCTGTGTTGTTTATTGATGATTGTGTTTGATTTTTTGGTCAAATTCATGGCGAAAATATTTTAATGCACTCATTAAAGGCTCCATAGCTCCCGGTGCGTGAGCGCAAAATGTTTTTCCAAGCCATAAATCACGGGTTAATTCGCTTAATTTTTCCACATCATCTGTTTGACCGTGACCGGCATCAATGGCTTCTAAAATTTTTACACCCCAAGGCAATCCATCCCGACATGGTGTACACCAGCCACAAGATTCGCGTTGGAAAAATTTTTGTAAATTTTTAGACAGTGCAACCATATCTTGGGTTTCATCCACCACCATCATCAAACAGGTTCCTAATCGCGAACCTGCCTTCATAATCGGGTCAAAATCCATAACCAGGTCAAGATGTTCATCGCTTGCGGTCAAAAAGTCGGTACTAGCGCCACCTGGTAGCCAGGCTTTTAATTTTAGTCCATCTTGCATTCCGCCTGCAAGCTCAATCAGCTCACGAGCCGTATAACCAAAGGGTAATTCCCAAAGTCCTGCATCCTTAACACGACCAGAACAGCCCATAATTTTTGTGCCGGGCGTGGTGGATTTACCTTTTTGTTTGGGTAAATCCAAATACCAGTCCACTCCGTTCATTAAGATGGCAGGCATGTTGTTTAGGGTTTCTACGTTATTGACGACGGTTGGTCGCCCCCAAGCACCTGATACTTGAGGAAAAGGTGGTTTGGTACGCGGGTTTGCTCTACGACCTTCTAAACAATTGATAAGTGCCGTTTCTTCACCACAAATATAACGCCCCGCCCCTGTATGAACATGCAATGAAAAACTAAAATCCGTACCCAAAATTTTATCGCCAAGCAAATTATGGGCAAGCATTTCATCAATTGCCGCTTGCAGACGCTGTGCCGCAATGATATATTCACCGCGAATAAAAATATAGCCTTCACTTGCACCAATGGCGTAAGCGGTGATAAGCATACCTTCTATTAGCTGAAAAGGAATTCGTTCCATCAAAAGACGATCTTTAAATGTTCCAGGTTCCATTTCATCGGCATTGCAAATCAGATAACGCACGCCTCCATCTGGTGGAGTCATAAATGTCCATTTAAGCCCGGCATTAAACCCTGCACCCCCGCGACCCCGAACATTGGCGGTTTTTATCATTTCACCAACTTCCTTTGAGGGCTTAGTAAGAGCATTTTTTAAGCCTTGAAAACCATCTAAACGCTCATAATCTGCCAAAGTCAAAACAGCGTCTTGATGATACAATCGCCACGTCAATGGATGAGTCAAACTGGTAGGCGCCTCACCGTCTTTTAACCCCACTGCATAAATTGGAATTCGCTGACGGTTTAACTGACTTGGAGCTTTGCCTTGGTTTTTGGCGATGATTTGCTCATGAATGTTCATCAAATCTTCCTTTTTTCAAACCTTTGTCATAAGTGGCAAATGTTTTATGAAATTTATACTATCAAGCATATTGCTGTAAAACAATGGCTACTTCTTCTGGAGTAATTGGCCCATACGTATCTTCATCAATCAAAACTGACGGCCCTTTATCACAGTTTCCCAAACAGCAAATTGGCAACAAGGTAAATCGTCCATCAGGCGTGGTTTGTCCATATTCAATGTTTAACTGACGCTTAAACTCTTTTTCCACTGCCTCAAAACCTGTTAAATAGCAAGCGATTGAATCGCATAACAATATCACATGACGGCCTACAGGCTGACGATAAATGCGATTAAAAAATGTTGCCACGCCTTCAACATCACTTGGCGGAATATCCAGCATATTGGCAATGGCGTTGAGTTGAGCATCATTTATCCAGCCGCTGCGTTTTTGGACAAGTTTTAAAGCATCCAATACAGCAGCACGAGCTTGAGGATAATGATGAATATATTCATTGATGCCGCGGATTTCATCATCAGTTAAAATGGCATGAATATCCACCTTAGGGGATTTATCGGTTACAATTTTCATAAAAATACTTTTTATTGTTGGATAATTTTAGCGCTTGCAAACTAAAGCTAGCTATTTTAAGGTTAAACATCTAAAACTTGACAAGTAAGCTAGTTTAACCAATTTAAAATCTTTTCATAACTCACCACTGTTAAAATCAAACTTTGATAGGTTTTAAAACATCATGACAGGTTCATCATACAAATCTTTATCATCAAACAGACCTACTAATAATATAGTAGGATTATCTGTATCAATTTAGTGACGAATATACATTTTTGCATCATCTTGGGTTTTAAGTTTTTTTGACACAAACAAAAAACCTCACACAATTTTTTCCCTCAACTTGATTTATTTACTTGCTACATCTTCTTTGGTATCTTCGTACAAAGACAATGCTGATGCCGTTTCTTCTTGTGCTGCTCGCGTGCCTTTTAATTTAATCTGCAAACGAAGTTCATTGGCAGAATCAGCATTTCTAATCGCCTCATCATAGCTAATCGCCCCTTCGTTGTACAAATCAAATAAGGCTTGGTCAAAGGTCTGCATGCCCACTTCACGACTTTTGGTCATCACCGCTTTTAATTCGTGCATCTCACCTTTTAAAATCAAATCTGCAACCAATCGTGTATTGAGCATAATTTCCACCGCTGCCCGTCGACCTTTTCCGTCCTCAGTACGAATCAGCCTTTGGGAAATGATGGCTTTCATATTGCTGGATAAATCCATCAAAAGCTGCTGACGACGTTCTTCTGGGAAAAAGTTGATAATGCGGTCAAGGGTTTGATTTGCATTATTAGCGTGCAATGTGCCAAGACACAAATGCCCTGTTTCGGCAAAAGCAATCGCATGCTCCATAGTCTCAGTATCCCGAATTTCTCCAATCAAAATCACATCGGGCGCTTGGCGCAGAGTATTTTTAAGGGCGTGATGCCAAGAGTGGGTATCCACGCCGACTTCACGATGGGTAATCATGGATTTTTTGTGTTTATGTACATATTCTACGGGGTCTTCTACAGTGATGATATGCCCTGCACTGTTTTCGTTACGATAATCAATCATCGCTGCCAAAGAGGTCGATTTGCCAGACCCTGTACCGCCAACCACAAGAACAAGCCCGCGCTTTTCCATAATTACATCTTTTAACGTGCTGGGCAATTTTAGTTTTTCAAAATTGGGAATCTCAGCAGCAATGGTACGAATCACCATACCCACTTGTTGCTGCTGAACAAATACATTCACCCGAAATCTTGAAACCTCTGGCACATTGATAGCAAAATTACACTCCATTTCACGCTCAAACTCATCTCGCTGATAGTCATTCATAATGCTATAAGCAAACAGCTTGGTTTTGTCAGCGCTTAATATTTGTTTACCTAATGGCTTCATCAAACCTTGATGTTTTACACTTGGTGGAAAATCAGCGGTAATAAACAAATCTGAGCCGCCTATTTCCACCACCTTGGTAAGCATGCTATACATGATGGCTTTAGCTTCGTTTAACGTTTCTTCGGCAAAGGCTAATAAAGATTCTTCGTTGTGCATTGTTTTCACTTACATTATAAACTTTTGGACTATTTTATCTGCAAGTTTCATACTCATTTTAATACATTTGAATTATATTTTATTTAAATAAAATTTGATAAATTGCTGTACAGGCAATCATAATCAATATTAAACTGCAAATTCTACTTGTCCAAGCAATAAAACCTTTATGCGATATTTTACTAAAAATCATGCCATATAAAGATAAAATGGCATAATCTAATAATATCCAAATACTGGTTAAGATTAAAATTGTCAATCCTTTATTATCACTGATATGAAAAAATAAAGGAAAAAAGGCAATAAAAAATAAAATATCTTTGGGGTTGCTAATTCCCACCAAAAACCCTTGTTTAATATATTTAAATAACGGCTGTTTGGATTGGTTTTGAGTATTTAATATTAAATCAGTGCTATCAAAACTATCTTTTAATATACATCCTGCAAAATAAATCAAATAAATACTACCAAATAAAGTCAGATAATTTAAAAAATGTTCATTAATTGCAAAAACACCATATAAAACCAAAAAAGAAATCAAAATCAGAATTAATGATGCTAAATTTGTCCCAATAATAGTGAATAAACTGGCTAAAAATCCTTGTCTAATGCCATTATTGACCACCATTACCGTAACAGGACCTGGGGTTGATAAAAACAAAATCACAGCACCGATAAAAGCAAATAATACTGAAATATCAATCATTTTATCTTTCCTTAACTGAATGATTTTTCAAATAAATTGGACAATTGGTGTTATCCAAAGCTCCTTCTTCATACAGTTGATATTGTCTCCATTCAAGATTATTTCTATCACCGAAAAACCCAATTCGGGTGGATAAGTATCAGTTTGATTAAATAAACAAATTCTTTCCCTAATATGATTTCTTATTTTTAACCCCTTAGACCTATTATATGGAGCTACTAAATCAAATACTTCTCTTGGATTGATAATTAAAAAAATATCATCACTCAAATTTCTACTTTTTAATTTTTTATGTTTAGAGCAACTGATATTTATAAATAATTGTACGTCATTAAAATATAGACACCATTTAAAATCGTAGACATCTTTTGTTATATCATTATTCCAAACTTTTGGGTCGTTATCAATCAAATATTGAATAAAATTCCAAGCGGTTTTATGCTGACTTTCCAAATCTAAACAATCAGATTTGATAACAACAATTAAAGGGGATAAAACTCTATCTAAAACATCGGTCTTTTTTAGAAATTCAGTGTAGTTAATTAAAGAGTTAAAAAAATCAGAATAGCCATTATCAGAACAATCACAAAAAGCCCAAAACACTGTTCTCTTTTCAATAGCTTTTTTTGCAAAAACACAAGGAAATAGCTCATCACCAATTTGTGATAATATCAATGATTTATTACGTTCCTGGCAATCAATATCAATATATTTTTCAGATTTACTCATAACACTTACCTATCACAATCCGCCATCACAATATCAATGCTTGCCAAATAAATAATGGCATCCGACACCAAAGAGCCGTTAATCACGCTCGGCATTTGTTGCAAATGAGCAAAAGTTGGCGTACGGATACGCGTGCGATAGCTCATGGTTGAGTTATCAGAAGTTACATAATAACTATTGAGTCCTTTTACTCCTTCTACCATGCACGCACTCTCACCAGCTGGCATCACAGGACCCCATGATACTGACACAAAATGATTAATCAAAGTTTCAATATCTTTTAGAGTTTTATCTTTTGGTGGTGGTACAGCCAGAGGATGTTCAGCTTTATAAGCTCCGCTTGGCATATTATCCAAACATTGACGAATAATACGTAGTGATTGGCGAATTTCTTCAATTTTTACCAAACAGCGGTCATAGGCATCGCCGTTATAAAACACAGGCACATCAAAGTCAAAATTTTCATAACCCAAATAGGGACGAGCTTTACGCAAATCAAAATCGATGCCTGTAGCACGAAGCCCTGCTCCTGTTACACCCCACGCCAAGGCTTGTTTGGCATCATATTGAGCAACGCTTTGCGTGCGCCCTTTAAGTACGGTATTGGTCATGGTGGCTTTATAGTATTCATCAATGCGTTTTGGCATCCAATCCAAAAATTCACGCACCAATCGCTCCCAACCATTTGGCAAATCCATCGCCGTTCCACCAATTCTAAACCAGGCAGGGTGCATACGATAGCCAGTTACTGCCTCAATAATATCATAAGCCTTTTGGCGGTCGGTAAACATATAAAATACAGGCGTCATACCGCCAGCGTCTTGAATAAATGTTCCCCAATACAAAAGATTATTGGTAATGCGAAACAATTCACTCATCATAATCCGAATGGTTTTGGCACGGTCTGGTACGGTAATACCGGCTAGTTTTTCAACTGCCATAATATAGGGTAATTCATTCATCACCCCACCCAGATAATCAATACGGTCGGTGTAGGGAATGAATGAATGCCATGTTTGACGCTCTGCCATTTTTTCAGCACCGCGATGGTGGTAACCAATATCAGGAATGCAGTCTATAATTTCCTCGCCGTCAAGCTGCAACACCAAACGAAACGCTCCATGCGCTGAGGGGTGGTTTGGACCAATGTTTAAAAACATAAAATCTTCATCGCGTCCTGAACGTTTCATACCCCATTCTTCAGGAATAAAACGTAGATTTTCTTGTTCAAACTGCTGTTTGGCGGTGTTTAAAAAATATGGTGTAAATTCGGTAGCACGAGCATGATACTCCTTACGAAGTGGATGCCCTTCCCAATATTTAGGCAACAAAATTCGCGTCAGATGTGGATGTCCATCAAATACCACACCAAACATATCCCACACCTCGCGTTCATACCAATTAGCATTTGGGTAAATTTTGGTGGCGCTTGGAATGGATTCATTGTCTTTTAAGGCAACTTTAACGCGAATATCGCTGTTACGTTCTAAACTCATCAAATGATAAAAGACTGTAAAATCACTGTCGGGCAATCCATAACGATGCTGACGTAGCCTTTCATCAATTGCGGATAAATCTACCAACATAACATAAGGTTTTGGTAATGTGCGCAACGTCAAAAGCACATCCAGAACATCTTTTTTATCCACCCAAATCGTTGGAATACCATCTTGTGTGGCTTGCTCGGTAAATTGGTGTTTTTGTGCCAAAACCGTCAAGATACTAAAATCGTGAATATGATTAACGCTCATTGTTTTATACCTTATTTAAGCAATGATTTATTCATTAAATTAAATCCATTTAAAAATACAACCCACTTAAAAACTTAGCCAATTCATTTATTCCACCCAAATATCAAGTTCTTGGGCAAGTTTTAGCAATTTTGGTTTGTCTGTTTTATGAATGAGATAAAAATGCACATCATCACCACCGCTCCAAATATGTAGCAAGCTAAATGGTGTTTGTTTTTCCAATTTATCAAGTATATTATCCATTTCACCGGCATATTCTTCATCCGTAATTATAAAAGGCGCTTGAGTGTATTGGCTAATATATTGACTTAAATCTTCACAATAAAACTTCCAGTCATCAAAATAATATGGAAATAATTTTTCAAAAATCAAAAACAGACAAAATGGTTTTTGTGAAACATCAGCAGTCTGACCATCATCACCTAATAACTGTTTAAACTGTGCTATGTCTTGGTAAATCGCTTGATACATCACTTGAGCACGAATCAATACATCACTATCAAGCTGATATACACGATTGATAAGCCCTAAAAACTCTTTAAAAATAGTTAAATTCATCGCACTTCTAACCCATCAAGCTCATTCAATATTATCAGGGCTGCGCAAATTGGTTACAGCAATGCGACTGGCATTTTTGGTTTCTCTTTGAGCAGGCATGATTGGCTGATACACATTTTGCTCCAAATGAATGCCTAGTGGACGACGCTCATGAGTGATGGAATCTTGCAAGAGCATTAAAGCCTGAATCAACGCTTCAGGGCGTGGCGGACAACCGGGAATATACACGTCCACAGGAATGATTTTATCCACGCCCTGTACTACTGAATAAATATCATACATACCACCCGAATTGGCACATGCGCCCATAGAAATCACCCATTTGGGTTCTAACATTTGCTCATACAAGCGCAATATCACAGGTGCCATTTTAATAAAACACGTTCCAGCAACAATCATCACATCCGCTTGACGAGGACTGGCACGAATAACCTCCGCCCCAAAACGTGATAAATCATGCACGGCAGTTAATGTTGTGGCATATTCCACATAACAGCAAGACGTACCAAAATTAAAGGGCCATAAAGAGTTTTTGCGTCCCCAATTGGCAGCAGCATGAGTTAAATCTGATAATTTCCCCAAAAATACATTTTTTTCTACCTCTTGCTGAATGTCATCAACAACGGTGCGATTTTGGTGAGGGTAAATACTTTTGCTGTCATCAGCCTTTGTAAGAGTGTATTTCATAATTATTTAGTCTTATACTGTATTTGCTTAGTACTGTAATGGCTTGATTAAATAGAAACAATTAAATAGAAACAATAAACCAAAACTCAATAACAAAACCCTGCTAAAAGCAAGGTTTTATTGGTGCGTTGTATTTTTTAATTGTTTGACTTCTAGAGGCTCATTAAAATCCATACTCGTAATACGACCTGTAGAATTAATGTGGTCAATATTAGCCATATGAGCTTTATTTTTTGCAATGTCATTAGAGACGTTGATTTGCCCTGATGACTGAGCGGGCACTTTGCCTGTTGGGTCGGTATGCAGCTCATCAATACCATTAAACGCGGTAATTTTTGCCAAATCAAAATTCAAAGGACGCTCAGTAATACGAGGTTTTTTACCATATTTATCAGCAGGCGACCAATTCATTGCCCCTAAACGCAGTTCATACAATAGGCCAATAAATAAAATTACAATAAAAATACTAGCGGTGGCAAAACCTACCCAACCTACTTCACGTACACTGACAGAATAGGCATATAAAAATAAGGCCTCTAAGTCAAAAATAACAAAAAAGATAGCAACTAGATAAAATTTAGCCGACAAACGAATGCGTGCCGAACCTGCTGGCAATACCCCTGCTTCAAAGTTTTCTTCTTTTTGAGAACCTGATGAACGTCCACCCAATAAACGTGGGACGATAAGCATGAATGCAACAAGACCAGTGGCGGCTAGCAAATACGCAATGGCTGACCAAATGGCGGACATAAATCACCTCATGTGATTTAAAATAAAAACGAAAACCTATTATAACACAAATTCAAAAAACACCCATAAAACTGTAACCTTTTCAGCATAAAAAAATGACAAACCCAAGTTTTGTAACTTGGGTTTTTTGTAAATAAATTTAACAAATTGATAGCTATCAACAAATTGTCATTGCCAGATTTATTAACACGTTACCAATGTTAAATTGGTTATTGATTAATCACCTCAACGCCCGATGGCACAATAAAACTAAATTGATTGGCGGCAATTTTTTTGTTAATGTTAATGTTGGTAAATTTAATGGTGGTTGTTTGCCCAATATTATCATTTAGCACTATCATAACAGGTTTACCACCATTAAAAGCAATGGATAAATCACGAAAGTTCGCTGATGATGTTTTAGGTGTTAAAACATAAAAGTTTTTTTGGTCATTAGGCTGACTGATTTTAAAACTATGGCTAATTTGATTGGGATTACCTGATAATAATAAAGCTGGCGTATCACCAAATTGACTGTTAAAAGATTGTTTGGTTACTTGTGCCAAATCCTTATCATAAATCCAAAGCGTACTGCCACTGGTTACAATCAACTGTTCAGCGGGCGATTTAATTTCCCAACGAAACTGATTTTGGCGTTGTACCGCCATCACGCCACTAAAATTATTCTTTTTATTGCCAGCTTGAGTAGTTTGTGAAAAACTGGCGGTCATAGAACGTACACCTGTTAAAAGTTTATTTAAATTTTTAACAGCGGTTTCTTCGCTGGCAGCAGCTGCATAACTGGTTGTTGCCAAAGGCAAACTAAGACTTGCAACCACACCAAAAGTAACTGCTATTTTTAAGGATGTACGAAAGATAATATTTGACATTTGTTTATAATCCTTACAAAACAAGTAAATAAGTAAGGGCATTTTGCCAGTTTTTTGTATTGCAATCTATAAGTTTTTTGCAATTTTACCAAAACAATGTTGCTAAACGTTTATTAGTGTCAGTAAAAACTACCAATTTATTGAAAGCCTTGCTAATTATTGCTAAGATAATGCTATTTATATCACTTTAGGGAAAATTATGCTTTCACCAAAAATCAAAAATCAATTCTCAGACCACCCTCAAACCATCATGCGACCTGTGCCTTTAAAATTATCCGAAGAAATTATCGGACATTTAGAGCACACCATGGGCGAACATGGCTTTAACACCATACAAGGACTGATTCGGCTATACATTCGGCAAGGGCTAGACCGAGATAATTGCAATTATACGCTTGCCAATGATGTTTTGTTTATTGAAGAACTGCGCAAAAAAGGCGTTAGCCAAAAAATTATTGATGAAGCCCTAGTGAATGTTAATAAAAAATGCCAAAGTGAATTTTAGTTGCGTTTTAAAAACTTGCCACCACCGCCAGCATCTCATCAAGCACTCCAACCGTCCGACCACTGGCATTCGGAGCGTTAATCATCCCAACTACAACATACATATTGCCTTTGGTATCAAGCACATAACCTGCCATACTGGTTACATCGTCCAAGGTACCTGTTTTAATAAATGCTCTACCAATCGCAGGATTTAGATGGTTTCTTTTGGCAAGTTTTGCCATCGTGCCTGTTTGTCCTGCTATTGGCAAAGACGCTTTAAAAATTTCAAATTCTGGCTGACGATACATATAATCCAGCAATTCACCCATTGCATATACTGATATTTGACAATCACGGCACAGACCCGATGCCCGACTCATGATAGGTGATGGACTTTTTAGGTGTTGTTGCCACCAATTATTAATATAGCCAAACGTCTTTGGATAGGTACTGATTTTTTCATTGACCGTTAAAGGTAACGATAAAGCCACCTGTTCAGTCATCACATTATTAGAAAACTGATTAATTTGATAAATTTGCGACGCCAAATTTTGTGATGGATAACTGATAATTGGCAATCCTACTAGAGTTTGTGGTGAACTGACAGTATAAACCTTACCAGTAAAATTTGGGTCATATTTCTGCCACATTCCTTTTACTGCCTTGACTGCAAATACATCACCATCACCAAAATTTATCCATTGAGTCATGCGTCCACAGGTAGTTTTGGCTTGCCCAGTTGGTAAAAGCTTTGAGGATGTCAAACGAAAATTTGGCTCACTATCACACGCGCCACCCTGAGCTGGTAAGGTTTTTGGAAATTTAAAATCTGAAAGTGGTGGCAAAACCTGTACAGCAATTTGACTATTATCTGTTGGCATAAAGCCTAAAACTGGTTTGCCAAATTTATCCAACTGACCTGTATTAAAGGTTTGACCAGATGGCAACATGTCAATTTCTAGTGTGCCAAAATTCACCAAAAAAGCATTGGGCTGGGCATTGTATGCACGGGCTCCATGACCATCAAAAGCATTGCTGTCTCTTGCTACACCAGAAAAGGCAGAATTATCAATAATGATATTACCATTAATATGGCGAATGCCTTTTTTAGGCAGATAACCCAACATGGTTTTTAGGCGCTCATGGGTCATAGATGGGTCGCCTTGAGCTTTGATGATAATATCGCCGTACAAAGTCTGATTAACAACCAAACCTTTTTGGTAAATGTATGTAAACCAGTGATATTGGCTACCCAATTTATCCAACGCAATTGCGGTGGTAACCAGTTTTTGAGTGGAAGCAGGTGTGCGTAATACTTCTGAATTAAAATCAATTATTGGCATTTGACCATTAACTGGTTTTACCCAAATGCTAATTTGGTTATCCAAAAGACTGATTTGCGACATTTTTTCGCGAATACTGGCAGGTAAGCTGTTTTTAGGGAAAGCTTCAGAAGGTTGAATGCTGGTAGTGCTAACTTGTGATGGTGCTGACTGATGAGTTGGGCTGTTATTATCATTAGCAAAAGCAGTTGATAAAAAGGCACCGCCAAACATCAGCAGTGCAATTTGTAAACATTGAGTGATTCTTTTCATCAGGCAAAAAACTTATCCAGACCCGCTTGAATGCTATTAATAATAGGCGTTTTTAAAGGTTTTGCCAAAAATGCCAAATCTGCTTCAAATACTACTTTATCTTTAGTCAGGATTGCGCGTCCATCAACACCCGCTTTTTTAATGGCAGCGGTATCACCATCATCATTTTCTTGATAGTCAACATTTAAACCAAATTCACGATTAGCCTCTTCTAACCACTTTTTAGCTTGGGCGCGGGCAGTGTCAAAATCTAAACTGTGATTTTTTTCAATATGAATGTCAGCCATATTAACCTCTTTAAAAAAATAAATAAAATCTAGGTCTTAGGAAGTGTTACACCTGTTTGTCCCTGGTATTTGCCACCACGGTCTTTATAGGAAGTTTGGCAAACCTCATCGCTTTGGAAAAATAGCATCTGTGCCACGCCTTCGCCTGCATAAATACGCGCTGGCAAATTGGTGGTGTTACTAAATTCAAGCGTTACATGACCTTCCCATTCTGGTTCTAAGGGAGTAACATTAACGATAATTCCGCAGCGAGCATAAGTGGATTTACCCAAACAAATGGTTAAAACATCTCTTGGAATTTTAAAATACTCTATTGTGCGAGCTAATGCAAAGGAATTTGGCGGAATGATACATTCATCACCAACAATATCGATAAAACTTCTTTCATCAAAATTTTTAGGGTCAACGATAGCAGAGTGAACATTTGTAAAAACTTTAAACTCATTTGCACAGCGAACATCATAGCCATAACTTGATGTGCCATAACTGACCAATTTTTCACCACTCTCATTGTAACGTACTTGCGATGACTCAAAAGGAGAAATCATACCAAATTCTTCTGCCATTTGGCGTATCCAGCGGTCGGATTTAATGGACATAAAAAGATTATCCGTATTATCAACTAAAACAAAAACAGGTTTGCCATTATATCACAGTTGAAAAAATATAAAATAAAAACAAAAAAAACGGTTAATTTTTAACCGTTTTTTATATAGCAAGATTGGTGATTATTCTGGAAGCTCTGGGCTAAATTCTTCCACTAATGGCTTAAGCTCACCTGATTGATACATTTGTAAAATAATATCGCTTCCGCCAATAAGTTCACCATTAATCCATAATTGAGGAAATGTCGGCCAATTTGCGATGATTGGTAGCGTTTGGCGAATTTCTGGATTCTCTAAAATATTCACAAAAGCAAATGGGCGACCAATTTGAGTTAAAACCTCAACTGCACGAGCTGAAAATCCACACTGGGGAAATTGGGGCGTGCCTTTCATATAAAGCAATACTGGGTGCTTTTTAATTTGTTCTTCAATCATGGCTTTGGTTTGAGGGTTGATGTCGGTCATCACATACTCCATTAAAAACAGTTAGGCTATTATAAGGGTTAAGCAAACTTTTTTAAAGGCTTCACTTCTTAAGTAGTAGCACCACACAGCTGGCAAAAATCCCTTCCTCACGCCCTGTAAATCCCATTTTTTCGCTGGTTGTCGCCTTAATGCTGATATTTTGCTTGGGCGTTTTTAATACGTCAGCAATGCATTGGCACATTTTATCATTATAAGGGGCAATTTTTGGTCGCTCACACACAATCGTAATGTCTGCATTACCCAAAACATAGCCCTGATGCTTAATTAGGGTGTAAACTTGGTCTAACAAAACTTTGCTGTCTGCCCCTTTAAATTTAGGGTCATTATCTGGAAAATGCTGTCCAATATCACCCAAAGCCAATGCTCCAAGCAGGGCATCACACAAAGCATGTAAGACCACATCGCCATCGGAATGCGCTAAAAGCCCTTTGTTATGAGGAATTTTTACGCCACCTAGTGTTACAAAATCACCCTCACAAAACGTATGGACGTCTAAACCTTGACCAATTTTTATCATAATTACCTTTTTGAGTTATTTATTCGATCAACTGACTAATACACAATGAATCTTGGCGACCTATGATGGTACATTTATTGGATACTTGCTTATTTTCATCCAACTCATAAATTTGGTTGTCTTTGATTTGATAATAATATGTCTCGTTCTTTTCTTGGATTTTTAACGGATTGGAAAATTTACCTTTAAAATAAGTGCCTGTACCTTGACAACCATGATATTTTAAAGAAACTTCACCATTTTTCTTAATAGTAATGCTTTCTTTTGTGCAATTACCGCCTGCCATATTAAAATAGCGAGTGCCAACAAACGGTAAATCACTGCTTTTTGCATAAGAAATTTGCACAAAAGACAAACAAACAGCTGCAACAATAAAGGCTTTTTTTATCATTTTCACAAGTTTTTTTTAATTCAATTGATTGCCTTGAATTTTACCTAAAAAGTACAATATAGTCCAGTATATTTTTATTTTTTATAGATTTTTACAGACAATGAAAGCATCAAAAGCATTTACCCTAGCGGACGTTTTAAATGAGCACCCCAATAAAGATTATAACCAAATTAAAGTCATTGTCGGCATGTCTGGCGGGGTTGATTCATCAGTTTCTGCTGTTTTATTAAAAGAAATGGGCTTTTGTGTGGAAGGCTTGTTTATGAAAAACTGGGAAGAAGATGATGGAACTGAATACTGTACCGCTCTAACTGACCTTGCTGATGCGCAAGCAGTTGCTGATAAAATTGGCATTCCTCTACATACCGCCAATTTTTCTATGGAATATTGGGAGCGAGTTTTTGAGCATTTTTTAGACGAATATAAAGCGGGTCGAACGCCCAATCCAGATATTTTGTGCAATAAAGAAGTAAAATTTAAAGCATTTTTAGATTATGCTCTAACATTGGGCGCTGACTATATCGCCACAGGACACTATGCTAGACGTGGTTTTGCGGTAGATGGCAAGGCGACACTTTTGCGTGGACTGGATAAAAATAAAGACCAAAGTTATTTTTTGCATGCCGTCAGTGGTGATAAAATTGCCAAAACACTGTTTCCAGTGGGCGAACTTGAAAAACCAAAAGTAAGAGAAATCGCTGAAAAATACCAACTAGCAACTGCTAAGAAAAAAGATTCAACAGGTATTTGTTTTATTGGTGAACGTAAATTTCGAGATTTTTTACAAACCTATCTTCCCGCCCAACGCGGCGACATCTATACCGATGATGGTATAAAAATTGGTACACATGAAGGTTTGATGTACTACACCATCGGGCAACGTGGTGGAATTGGAATTGGTGGCGTTTCAGGTCGTCCTGAAGAGCCTTGGTTTGTTTTACATAAAGATTTGGCAAATAATCGCTTGATTGTTGGACAAGGGCATGACCATGCATGGCTACAAAGCACCCAATTGACTGCTTATAAACTGGACTGGGTAACAAAGCCGCCAAAAACTGATAATGCAGGATTTGTTTGTACCGCCAAAACCCGTTATCGCCAGCCTGACCAGATGTGTAGAATATTTTTAGAAAATGATTGTGTCAAGGTGATATTTGAAGAACCACAACGAGCCGTAACTTTGGGACAGTCAGTGGTATTTTATGATGGTGATATCTGTTTGGGTGGTGGTGTGATTAATGGAGTAAATGCCAAAATTGGTACATAAATTTACATAGCACCCTGGTCAGTAACTGCAAAAACTGCTTTATTAATAACAAGCAGTTTTTTTGTTGATTAGGCAAAGGATGACAAGTTAAAGGAATAATCAAATTACAACCTATCAGTCACCTATGTGGTGTATAACCACCAATAGCCCTATTCAGATTGTTTACTCTATTTCTAAGCCACCTATGCGGTGTATAACAAGCTGGGTAATGCCAGTGATTGGACAGCGTATTTCTAAGCCACCTATGCGGTGTATAACGGATAGTGAAAACCTATCTAATATTGTCGCTTTCTAAGCCACCTATGCGGTGTATAACGTCTAAATATTCATGTTGCACCAAGACCTGCATTTCTAAGCCACCTATGCGGTGTATAACAAATATGAATATCAAATTAAAACGGGTACAGATTTTCTAAGCCACCTATGCGGTGTATAACGCCCCCACTTGTCGCAAAAATTTAGGATATTTTTTCTAAGCCACCTATGCGGTGTATAACATGATTGTAATGATGTTATGCTTAGTGATGATTTTCTAAGCCACCTATGCGGTGTATAACACTTGCCAAGCTCCTCCCATCAGTCTAGTATTATTTCTAAGCCACCTATGCGGTGTATAACCCCCCAAAAATCAATCCAATCTGATTGTTTGATTTCTAAGCCACCTATGCGGTGTATAACTTAGGGAATACTAGAAATTGATTGCTTTTGATTTTCTAAGCCACCTATGCGGTGTATAACACTCAACGTGAAGATACCTTTATTATCTTTAATTTCTAAGCCACCTATGCGGTGTATAACGCGTGATGATGAGCAAGGCAGAATCAGGCAATTTTCTAAGCCACCTATGCGGTGTATAACACAACCAAGGGTACTACCTTACCATTCAATATTTTCTAAGCCACCTATGCGGTGTATAACTAATACGGTTCCTTGCTCAGCAAAATACGTATCTTTCTAAGCCACCTATGCGGTGTATAACTTAAAAGCTCAAAAGATAGTAAATGACTTGCATTTCTAAGCCACCTATGCGGTGTATAACAGTGAATTTTATATTAAAACTCTATAAAGTTCAAGGTCTTAAAATAAAATATACCATTTTACCCTTTATTTTTTACTAGTTTATAACCCATTGAATTATATATATTTTTTTAAAGTAAAAAAAATAAGGGTTCTTACCCTTATTTGATGAGTCTAACCATGATTACCAATGCGGAACGGTTACGGCTTCTGCTTGTTTGCTCATACCATAGCTGTTAAATTCCCCCAATACTTCTTTGTCCGTCATTTGTTGACAAATTGTTAATTGAAAATCTTGTTTTGTGGTTTGACTATTTAATTGAATAAATGGATATTTTTTATTCTGCCGTTTATGAATTTTGCAATGCGTCAACGCCTCTTTAAAGCTAATGCCTTTAAATTTAGCAAATTTTTCAGCCGTTTTATGTATATTATCAGAGCGGTAACGCTTCACTATGACAAATTTAGTTACCTTATCATCCACTGAATGAATTGCCTTAATATGCACATAATCATTCAAACGCTCAAGCCATTTACAAATATCAAGTTTGGTTAAATCATCACGATGATGGACAAAAATTCGCAGTTTATTTCCCAATGTGCTTATAGTTTTATCATCCGTTTGGCAATATTGATACTGTGGGAAACTAATACCAATGTTGTTAATACCATGTTGATTTTTAATATCAGCCAGCGCAATATGCAGTTGAGTAAATACTTTTGTCCATAAAAAATAAGGGCTAACTTCTGCATCGGGCATTAATGTGATTTCTTGGTAAAATTTCATAAATTTTTCCTAAAAAATAAAATTCGCTTATCAAAAAAACCACCATCTGAAAGGAGTGTTACCCCCTTTCAAATTTAGGTTTTGGTTTTATGGCTAAAATATTACTCTTTACCGCTCGCCCCAAATACACCGCCTCGAATCAGTACCGCCATCACGTAATGCTGATTTTCTAAATCGGGCTTTTCATCCTTTAAAACCCACGCATCAAAGAGCGAATAAAAATCTTGTTTTTGTTTTGGCTGACGAAATGCCGTTCCCAATGTTGTTACCGTACCATAGGTTTCAATAGCGATTGGGAAATTAGATTCTGGATACCAAGTATCAATTGTACGAATGGCATTACCAATTTTTTGAGAGTGCATGCCCGCCTTATCATTGACTTTATAAAGTTCTTTGCTTTTATTTTTATCCTTGTCCAAAATCAATTCTTGAGATGGATAAACTTCCTGACCGTAACCAACAACTGCATAGGCTTTAATGTTTAAAATCACAAATGCACTACCTAATAAACCTTGCTCAATCCAATTTGCCAAGGTTGCCAAATCATCGTTTTGGGTATCAAAATGATGGATGGAAATGCTTTTAGCATCAAATGTTAAAATTTTTTCTTGACCATCCAATTTACAACGAACTTCTACAGTGATTTTTTCAGCACCAACACGGTTACGCCATAGCCAGCGAGCATTGGCAATATTGGTTGCATAACGATGCGCTAAAGTTTTTATACCTTGTTCTTGTTGATATTGTTGTACAACTTGCAATAGTTTTGTTTGGTATTTTGGCTCATTACACACATTAGGTTTGCCATCAAAAGGTAATACTTTTAGTGTATATGACACAATCAAAGTGTCGTTGTCTTCTGATAAAGACGCCCAGTCTACTTTTTGTAAATTGGCTTTTTCAATTTCATTATCTAATTTAGCAGGATCATTTGCAATGGCATTTTTTTGACGATTGCTAATGGTGCCACGCAATGATTTTTCTTGTACGGGTACAGATGTAATTTGACTGTTTGGATTTTGACTGTCTTTTTGGGTAAAGACTGCATCAGAAACATCCAATTTACGTTCAAACGCCAGTACAGATGGTACGGTTAATTTTTCAGTTGGTTTACTCATAAAAAAACTCCATTATTGAGTGTTAAAATTAAATATTAAAATGATAATTCACTGTTTTGGGTTAATAAATACAAGCCATTTTCATCGTATGTTTGTCGCCAAAAGGCAGTTTGCATACAATTGGTTAAATGATGCGGATACACCCATTTACCCAAACCATAAACGGCTTCCACATATTGACTGCAATATTCTGGATTGCGAACATTTGCCATTTTACCTGAATCAAACTGTTTACTGATTGCCTGATAACCCATAGGCATTGGCACAAGCCAGCCATAACCTGTTTTAACTGATTGGGTATGCCATTGAGTGCCATTATTTTCATCAACCTTAGGAGTATGGTGAAGTGTACAAACATCCAAAAATACATCCAGTGGTGTAGTGCTTGGGTCTTTATCTTGAGACTTAGCAATCAAGTCAGCAAATTCATCACTTGCATCCATCAGTACAAACGCAGGCATGAGCATTGGTACAATGTTACATAATTTTTCAAAACCAAAATACTGCACAGGATTAGTTTTTGCCATCGCCATTACGCTTCCGCCAGCAATTCTTTGCTGAAAAATGGCTTGTGATATAAATTGGGTTAATTCCTTAATTGTATCTTCACAAAGCTCATCATCAGAACAAACTTCAACCACAAGACTAACTTGCAAATTACATTTACCCTCCTCAACAATGGCAGCAGTTCCACCATCTTTTTTTAAGGGGTTGCGAGTTTGGATAAAAGTATAATCACGATAACGATTGACGCGGTAAACCTTTGGTTGGCAATCATAACAAGCCACTAGCACCCCGCCTAAAGATAGATGACCAAATCGAGAATCCGCCATTATTTTACGTGATAAAGCATGAACTGCTCCTGTAAATCCTGTAATGGCAGGAAAACCGTAAGTCAAAGGTCCTGAAATGGTATTGGCATCATCAATTTTTATCCGATTTAATAACAGATAGCCTACGACCATTTTCTCTGATAAATCATTCATAAAAACACCCCCTTGCCTGCGCGCTGATAAAAGTCTTGCATTTCTTCAATTTCTCGTTTCCATTCCTTATGTTCACTGTCAGCAAAATCAAATTTTAAATCTTGAAATCTTTTACGCAATTTATCATTTAGCCAAGATGCAAAATCGTTTAAAATTTCTTTTTGCCAATCATTTTTAGTTTTGCACAATAAAAATTCCTCCTCACCTTCTAAATCCGCGCGATATGGGTCTAGCCATATTTTTTGTTCTAAAGATAGATGATAATCTCTTGACCAACCTGCGGGCTGATTTTGCAGATAATGTGCAATACCAAAGATGGTGTGCAAAATGCGGTCTATGGCATCTTTTCGTTTATCGCGCACATGGATGTTGTTTTTAGTATCTTGCACAACTTGTGCAATAAACTCAAAATCATCTTCAACATAATATTTTAATTGCTCGCTATGAAAAAAATTTTCGGTAAACTTTGATAAAGTAAACATTTGTCTTTTTTGAATTTTTGGCGGAAGTGATGGTAACAAATAATTGCGTCCGCCTTGCCTTACCGTCAGCTGACTGATGTTTTGTGGCTTTGACCCACCAAGATTTAATATTGCCATATTTGGCATGCTAAGATAAGGCGTATGGTCAGCCCCAAGTTTAAAGCGATTTTCAAGAGCTTTTTTATTTTCATCAGAATATCTTAACCGATTTATTTTCTGATAAATCTCATAAGACAATGCTGATGGGTGCAATGGTATAATATTGACATACTCTAAAGCATGCACACAATCAACAGTTGTATCATTTAACGCCCAAAGTAACTGCTTATTACGCTCTTCAGTGGCAGGATTAATGAGTTTATTTTCTAAGGCTTGTTTAAATTTTGCATGATAAAAATTTGCCACATCTTTATCGCAAGATAACGATGCAATAAAATCTGCATTATCTGATAAAATTAAATCACGTACCTTTACCCCATCGGTCACATCAAAATCAAAAAACGAAGCCAGTGGTAAAGCTGCTGCATTCCCATTAGCGTCTAACGCTGGCTTATCAATACTATGAGTACCAATCAAAGTCTGAACAAGTGGCTGTCTGGGGACGAAATTCACGTTATCGCCTTTGGCAAAAGGATGAACGCCCTTAGAGATATGTGTGCCAAATTTGAGTTGTTTTGCCATGGTGTTTGCCGCTAAATTCAACCAAGTATCTTGATTAAATTTTTGTTTAATCTCCTGAATTTCTGTTTGTAATTTAGTCGCCTCTTTATCATCGCCATTTTTTTGGGCAGAAATAAGCTGTTTGCTTATTTTTTCTGTTTTTGCATCAATTTGCTGACTTAAAAATCTACTGATTGCCGTTTTAACAGATTCATTTATGGTCATCATAATAACTTCCTTAATCAATGTTTTAAGAAAATAACGTTTTAAGAACTCAATCGCTCCGCCACTACACCCAAAAATGGGCAAAAATACCATCTATCATGATAAGACACATCAGCAAGAGTTACTCTGCTTAATACTATCGCTAAAGATGATAGGCTTTTTTCTGGAAAATAACTTTGCAAGTATAACAATTCATCATAAACATCTCCATCAAGCCAAGTATCTATTTGTGAGTTTTTATACTCAAAATCCATTGGTTGAATATAACTGTTATGCTTATTGGCATGTTGTATGCCTTTTTTATAAACATCTTCCAAAGCATACACATCAAAACCATCGTCATTTTCATTAATTTGTCTGGGAATCAATACCCATTCTTGTTCCTTTGTGGGGTTATGACGAAATGGCGATATTTGTTGCAAATGAGTGTGTAGCCGATTCGATACGCCTTTGTCTCGCCAGTAAGCATTTACATAATTGGTTTTTTCTTGATTAAACAAGCGATTCATCAAGCCATGTTCAAGCTGTATTAAGCCTTGAGGTTTATTTTCAATTTTGTCTACAAAAATACGAGAACGAGCGTCTATCTGGTTAAGTATATTAACATCAATTAATGCATGCATATCGTATTTGGTTAGCTTATGGTTTTGAGTTTCAAAACCAGGTCGAGTAAACACGGGTTTTTGTCCGCCTTGTTGTAAATAACGGATATTATGATTTAGTATTAAAAGATTGTTCTGTAGAGCTTGTTTTTTGGGTCGATGTCGCCACACTCGCCCTGCCAGTTGAATAATTGAACGCATGGAACTTGGCTCAATAATCGCCCAGTCATAATCGTGGTCGCGACCCACTTCTGCTAAAGGTGTTGCCAATACCATAAAAATATGATGTTTTGCATTACTTTTAGCCATTGCTTGATAAATTTTATCATGCTTAAAAATTTCTTGTTCATTGGTTTTTCGTGTCAATATTTTATCCAAAGAACGCTCTAGCTGATTTCTAAGTATCAGTGGCTGTCTTGCATGGTAACAAGCAACATGAATGTAAGTATCTAAATCAACCAAGGCATTTTGCAGGTAAAAAGCAATGCGTACCAACTGCTTAATATTGGCAATTCTTACCAAACCAACACTTATGTTTTTACCTGATTTTTGACAAGTTACATGATAAGAATGATGTAATAAAACCGCCCCATCAATAATTTTTTGTCCAAGTTGAGTATAAAATTGAGCTTTTTTATCCTGATGGTAAACAATAGACACGGATAAAATCTGAGCTTTATGACGAACAGGCTGTTGTTGTAAAAACGCGACTCGTTTTTTAATAAATTTTTGATGATTCTCAATAAAACTTTCTTTATCAACACATTGTTGGATGATGGCACTATTTTTTTGTTCATCAAACCATGCACAAATAACCTTTGGGACTGGTTTATTTTGGCTTTGGTTAAATAATTTTCGTCCGGATGCGTAACTTTCAAACAGTCCCTTCACCAAATCAGGTGGTAACGTTGCAGATGACAGCACTATTTTTGAGCCCATCATGCCTGCTAGATGCACTAGACGAGCCAGTGCTGGCAAATCATGATAATCAAAATCATCAACCTCATCCAAAATCAAATCACTACTTAACAAACGAAGCATTGGAGCAATATAGCCACCGCCACGCCTGCATTCACTTGCCCCAATCAAATGGTCAATGGTGCAAGTTACTACAGGCGAAAATAACAAATCCCGTGTTTTGATATTGGTTAACAAGGTATCAATGTTCAACTTGCTCAGAGCATCATGGTCAATCGTAGAATCCACAAAACCATCAACCAATTCGTCAGCTGATTCACTTCCAAAAATACCATTAACGCAGTCATCACTGACTTGTTGATTTTTCTGTTCATCAGTAGAAAGCAGCTGATGCGTTTGACCACCGCCCACCAAAATCGCCAGCTGTTCACTGGTCAATTGTAAATCCTTTCGCAAATTCAATCCTGTTTGTAATGTCAATACCCGAAGCCCCAAAGCAATGGTAAATCGCGCTCCTTCCTGCTGATTTGACAAAGCGTACATAATCCGAGCATTAGCAATGGTTTTGCCAGTACCCGTAGACGCCATATTAATTCCAAAAAACCCATGAACATCACTATCATTTTGTACACTTTGCGCAATTTTGTAGGCGTGATTTTGCCAGATAAAACGATCAATAACTGTATTTTGATTTAAAACACGATGATTTAAAAGTGTAGGCAATTGTTCACTGATAATGGGTAAATGATGGGCAAAGTGCGCGGTAAAAGCTGCCACACCCAGTAAATGCTCATCTAAAAACTGCTTGGGCTGACGAGTTTTATTGTTGGTATTAGCGGCTAAAGGTAAAGAAGATTTGGCTAATAAACGGCGAGAATCGTTTTGTGCTAATGACGAATAATTATGGTCAGCGATCATTAAACAAAGTCTAGACAAATAAAGTAAGATTGCATTATCAATAGGTTTATTTTGATTGGATAAATTCTGCAACATTTGATCTTGTAAAGCTTTTTTTGCCCAACGCTTTAGCCCGCTTTGCCACTTTTTACTCACAATCACGCATTGATTAAATTGCCAAAAATCTTTAAGTGATTGATTATTTTCAAAAGCTTGAGGATTTTTTACCCAAAAATTTTTGGCAGCAAAATCAGCATACACCCGAGATAGTGAATATTCAAAAGACAAACGTGATGTAGGATGAATTTGAAATTGATGGCGTTCTTTATCCTTTAAAAACACCTCTTTTAATGGCGGCAAACGATGATGGCTAACAACCAGCCACAAAAGCCACTGCATCAAAGGCGGAATTTTTGATAAATCGGCTTTTTCCAATTTATCAGATAACAGATAAGTATTTAAATTGGATACATCGTATTTTCCCAACCATGCATCAATTTGAATAAAACGCTCAAAGCACTCATTATCATTTGTACAACCCTGAATTAGCCAAAGTAAACATTTTAAAGAAATCCATTCGTGCCGATAAGGGTCGCCTGTCTTACTGCCTTGTATTAATTTTTTTTGAAAACCAATGGTTGATTTACCGATATCGTGAAAAAGAGCCGCTAACGTTGCGATAATTTCAATAGCGCCAATATACTGCCAATCGTGTTTCCATGAAGTTTTTAAAATATCTCGCTTAGTGCGATTAACAGGCACAAAACCAAATTCATTAAATCGCTGGCGATTGCCAACAATCCATAAAAGCTCACTGTGTTTACGAGTATGAAAACGATAACAACTTACAGCGGTATTTTTACTAGCTGTGCGAGCAAGTAGTTTTTTTACCATTTGCAAACCATCTTTGGTAATAACGGTTTGCCATGTATTATCGCCAATGCGATTAGCAAATGCATCCAGCACCAAACGAGTGCGTAGCAATGCTTTTTTCTGACATTGACAGATAAATGTAACAATCATATCAATCCCCATTAAAATATTGAGATGCACTCTTTGCTTGCTCAAACATATAATCCAACGCTTTATGTTCAGTAAATTTTTGCAAAAGTTTTTGACGAAATTCCTGCTCGCTAAACCCATCTTTAGCACACACAAATGCCCATGGCAATACCATGGCATCCTTAATTAAATCCGCCACATCAAACACCAATGCTCCACGTCTTGTTTTTCCATGCATAACAGCAAATCCATGTGGAATGCCAAGCACCCATAAAGTCGTTGCGGCAAGCCCATAGGCTAAATAATTGCCATGATTCAAAAAATTATTCGCACAATCCCCAGCTTCAGGGTCTCGCACAAACATTAATCCCAACCGATTTGATGCAAATTTGTAAAACTGTTTGGTCATGGCAGCTTCAGATAACAACAGCTCATTTACACAAGTTGCCGTTGTGATTTTTTGCATAAACAATTCAAGAGTATTGACAATATCCAAATTATTGACATCAAATCCTATTTCTTTTAACTGCGTATCTTTTGACCAAACTTTTTGAATAAATTCAATGCGTTTTTGTTGAACTATTTTGGCAATCGTTAAACGTTTTTGTTCATCAAACCAAAATGATAGCCAGTTTTGCACATATTCTGTTGGACGATATTCATTTTGTGGAGTCAGCCATTCAATTTGTGTTCCAGAAAACAAAGGGGTTGCCCCACCCCCACAAAAGCCTACTAAAACACCTGCTGCCGATAACATTCGCATCGCCGCTTGAGTGATGGATGTTCCTGAACCTAATAAAATACAGGTTGTATTGGCAATAGGAATGTTATAGTACTGATTTTCATATTTTGTCTCGGTCAAATATAAAATTCGCCCATCTTTTTGCATAACACGACAATGCTCTAGATAAAAGAGATTTGCTCGCTTTGAATGCAAAATTGCTTTTAAGTCACTAGGTTTTAAATAATTCATATACGCGCTTTTATTTAATCAATTTGTTATTTCTTTAAATTTAAATTGCCCAATAACTAAAATCGCCCCAAAAAACTTTGGAGCGATTTCATACTATTCCACCGTAACGGATTTTGCCAAATTCCTAGGTTTATCTACATCCGTTCCTCGAACCAAAGCAACATGATAAGATAGCAGCTGGACTGCGATGGTATGCACAATTGGCGATAAAACCCCAATATGGCGTGGAGTGCGGATAAGGTGAATGTCATCTGTTTTTGTAAATTCACTGTCCAAATCTGATAAAACAAACAGTTCACCACCTCTTGCACCCACTTCTTGCATGTTGGCTTTGACTTTATCAAGCAAATTATCATTTGGAGCAATCACCACCACTGGCATATTTTCATCAACCAACGCCAAAGGTCCATGTTTCAGCTCGCCTGCTGGATACGCTTCAGCGTGAATGTAGGTTAATTCTTTTAATTTTAATGCCCCTTCTAAAGCGATTGGATAATGGATGCCACGCCCTAAAAATAAAGCTGACGGTTTTTTGGCAAATTTTTGCGCCCATGTGATTAACTGTGGCTCTAAATTTAAAGCGTGCTGAATACTACCTGGTAGCTGTCTTAAATCCTCAAAATACGCCGCTTCTTGCTCATCATTGACATGATGATAAAGTTTACCCAACGTTACCGCCAAACCAAATAATACCACCAGCTGAGTTGTAAAAGCCTTCGTGCTTGCTACGCCAATTTCAGCACCTGCTCGAGTATAAATTGTCAAATCACTATTGCGTGGTAGTGCCGATTCCATCACATTACAAATTGATAAACTGTAAGTATGACCTTGGGCTTTGGCGTACTTTAACGCTTCCATCGTATCAAGCGTTTCACCAGATTGACTAATGGTAATAATCAGTTCATTTTTATCAACAATCACATCACGATAGCGATATTCACTCGCAATTTCCACATCACAGCGAATTTTTGCAATGCTTTCTAGCCAGTATTTGCCTGTCAATGCTGCATAATATGAAGTTCCACAAGCTAAGATTTTAATACTGCTTATTTTTTTAAAAATATCACCTGCTTGTTCACCAAAATTTTCTGCCACAAACCCACTATTTAAAAAAATTTCCGCCGTATCAATAATGGCTTTGGGCTGCTCATAAATTTCTTTTTGCATAAAATGGCTATATGGTCCAAGCTCTAATGATGCTAATGATAATTCTGAAGTTTTTTTGTTGCGAATGGCAGGCTGACCATTTTTGTCCTGAAGTTTTTTCACGCCTTGTGCGGTTAAAAGTGCAATATCACCATCTTCTAAATAACTGACTTCACGAGTAAATGCCACCACTGCAGATACATCGGACGCAATAAACGTTTCATCTTTTCCAAATGCCACTAGCAAAGGGCAACCCATGCGAGCAACCACCATTTCTTCTTGGTTTTCAAGACTTATCACCCCAATGGCATATGCTCCATGAAAACGCTTACAGGCAACTTGTACTGCTTGATATAAACTATGTCCATTATTAACGTATTCATAATGAATACTATGAGCAATCACTTCAGTATCGGTCTGTGATAAAAAATCATAACCTAAGTTTTGTAAACGAACGCGTTCTGCTTCAAAATTTTCAATAATGCCATTATGCACCACCGCAATCAAATTTTTCGAAATGTGCGGATGAGCATTGGGTTCGGTAACCCCACCATGAGTTGCCCAACGAGTATGACCAACCCCCAAATGTCCTGTAAGCCCAATTTCCTTTGCAGCATTTGCCATCTGTGATACACGGCCCACACGACGAACTCGGGTCAGTTCATCGCCAGTATGCACGGCAATCCCCGCCGAATCATAGCCTCGGTATTCTAATTTTTGCAGCCCATCAACCAAAAAATCCACAACATTTTGATGGGTACGGATTGCACCAACAATACCGCACATATTTTACTCCCAATTGTTAATGATAAATTTTTGTCATTATATCAAATTACTGATTGCAATTTGTTAAATTATAAAAACCCCAAAGTTATAAACTTTAGGGTTTTAAACAATTTAAAGTTCAGTTTTAAAGTCTAGTTGGATTATAAATCATTCTTCATCCAATAAATCATGTTCTTTAGCAGCAGTTAAAATCATGGTTGAACGATTGCCTGTGCGACAAAATATGTGCAAAGGGCGCTGTGTGGCATTAAAAAAGTCAGCAAACGCCTGCACATGGCTCATATCCATCATACCACCTGAAAATGGAATGTGAGCATAGGTAATGCCGCAATCACTGCACGCTTTTTGGATTTCATCCGATGTCGGCTGACCTGCCTCTTCGCCATCTGGACGATTATTAACGATGCTTTTTACACCGTCCTTGGCAAGCTCTTTTACATCATTTGGGGTGATTTGCCCTGAGATGGTAATGCGAAATTCGGGAGCAATATCATTCATAAATTTACCTTAAAAGCACGTTTTCATTTAAAACGATTATAGACAGCTTAAAAAACAAATGCAACCTTAATTTTGCATTCTAAATACATCTAAATTTAGTAATTGCACTTGCACACGCGTAAGCGCTTGCCCATGCCCACTGAAAATTATAACCGCCAAGTTGACCTGTAACATCCAATACTTCGCCAATAAAGTACAAATCATCAACCAATTTACTTTGCATGGTTTTACTGCATACATCCGCCGTATCCACACCACCTTTAGTCACTTCAGCAACTTTATAACCTTCTGTACCTGATGGTTTGATTTTCCATGCGTTTAAGGTTTTACCAAGCTGCACCAATTGACTGTCTTTAATATTTGCCAATTCAACATCTTTAACTTCTTGCCAAAAATAAAATTCCAAGGCAGATAATAATTTTTTAGCAAAAAATGGTGATAATACTTTGCGAATAAGTTGCTTGGGTTGAGATTTTTTATTTTTAATTAAAAAATCAGCAATATTAATATTAGGCAATAAATTAATAAAAATTGACTCTCCCAATTGCCAATAATTTGAAATTTGTAAAATTGCCGGCCCTGATAAGCCTTTATGAGTAAATAACATGGGCAAATTAAATGTTATTTTTGAATTAGATACTTCAACATCAAGACTAATGCCACTTAAATTTTTTAATAATTCACCCAATTTGTCAGTTAAAGTCAAAGGACAAAGTGCAGGATAGGTATTGATTATATTATGTCCAAACTGTCTGGCAATTTGATAGCCAAAAGCACTGGCTCCAAGTGTTGGAATGGATAATCCCCCTGTTGCTATTACCAAAGATTGGCAAGTAATGGTTATTGGTTGTGAGTTTGTTTTATTTTTTTTGGTTGGGCTGGTTTTTATAAAAAATTGGTGATGATGACAGCTTTTTTCAGTGGTATTTTTTTCAATTTTATCAATTTGAGTATTTAACAAGATGTGTACTTGATATTGATGACACTCTTGTAAAAGCATATCCAAAATATCTTTTGAGCTGTGATTGCAAAATAATTGTCCATGTGATTTTTCATGAAACAAAATACCATATTGATAAACATACATCAAAAAATCATCAGGTGTAAAGTTTGCCAATGCTGAACGCACAAAATGAGGATTTTGACTGATAAAATTTTCAGGGCCAACATCTAAATTGGTAAAATTACAACAACCGCCTCCTGACATCAGTATTTTTTTACCCGCTTTATTAGCATGGTCCAAAACAGCTACCGATTTTCCTGACCTAGCAATTTGGCTGGCGCAAAATAATCCACTTGCTCCTGCTCCAATAATCACAACATCAAAATTCGTTGCTGCTGAATTGGTTATATCCGATTTTTGGAAATTTTTAGGTTGAGATGATGGTTTTTGGTGTGATTGTTGCATAAAAATTGACATAAAAACTCAATTATAAATCAGCTATTGTATCAATAAACCATAATTTTATACAAAATAGAGTAATTTTGCGGTATGATACGCCATCTTTAAGATTTTTATTTGCCATGACTGAACAAAAAACAGACAAAAGTCAGCCTAGCATTTTTAATTTGCCCAATAATTTAACCATTGCTCGCATTGTGATGATACCTTTGTTTGTGGCAATTGCTTATTACCCGCCTGCACTTGGAATTGGCATACCCGCCATTCCTGACAACGCCATTGCCCGACTTGGCATGATGGAGTATAGCAATAATTTATTACGGCATTTTTTATTAACACTGATATTTGTATTAGCAGCAATTACAGATTGGTTAGATGGCTATTTAGCTCGCAAAATGGGCATCACTTCTGCATTTGGACGGTTTTTAGACCCTGTAGCGGACAAACTGATGGTAGCGGCGGCACTGATTATCTTGGTGCAATGGCATCCCAATATCGTCATGGCAATTTCAGCAATCGTCATTATCTCAAGAGAAATCGCCGTTTCTGCCCTGCGTGAATGGATGGCAGAGCTTGGTAATCGCACCAGTGTTGCAGTCTCGTATGTTGGCAAACTAAAAACTGCTTTTCAGATGACCGCCATTACAGTGTTTTTATTAAACTGGCAAAGCCTTGAAATGCTTGGATATTGCCTGATGGTGATTGCGGTTGTGTTAACACTTTGGTCAATGATGATTTATCTAAAAGCTGCTTGGCCTTATTTGACCAAATCATAACAATAAATCACAATCGTTAAAATAAACCAACAATTTGCCCATCAATCACATCCATTTTGACCGCTGATGGCACTTTTGGTAGACCGGGCATTCTCATCATATCGCCGCACAACACCACCAAAAAGCCAGCTCCACTGGCAATATCAATTTGACGTACTGTTAAGGTAAAATCCTCTGGTCTGCCCAAAAGTTTGGGGTTGTCCGACAAAGAATACTGGGTTTTTGCCATACAAATCAATAAATTATCCAAACCAAGTCTTTTGAGCCGATTGATATCTGCCAACGCTTCTTTGGTAAAGTTTACTGCCTTTGCGCCGTAAACTTTTTGGGCGATAGCGGTGATTTTTTCAGCAATAGAATCATTTGCATCGTAACTAAATGAAAAATTATTTGGTTTATCAATCAATTGTACAACCAAGGATGCAAGCTCCCGCGCCCCTTGACCGCCCTGCCCCCAAACATCGACTACAAAAGATTCAACCCCTATATTCTGACAAGCCTGCTTTACTAAAGACAATTCAGCATGACTGTCTGAACGAAAACGGTTAATTGCCACCACACACTCCACACCAAAGACGGTTTTGATGGTTTCAACGTGTTTTAATAAATTAGGCAGTCCTTGTTTTAAAGCAGATAAATTTTCTTGCCCCAAGTCATCTTTTGCCAAACCGCCATTGTATTTTAGGGCGCGCACTGTTGCCACAATCACGCAAGCACTTGGATGAATACCACCAACACGGCATTTGATATCACAAAATTTTTCTGCACCCAAATCTGCGCCAAATCCAGCCTCAGTAACTACGACATCTGCCAAATGCGTTGCCGTATTGGTCGCCACTAAAGAATTACAGCCATGAGCAATGTTGGCAAAAGGTCCACCATGCACCAATGCTGGTGTGCCACCAATACTTTGCACTAAATTAGGTTTAAAAGCATCTTTTAATAAAGCCGTCATTGCTCCATGTACGCCCAAGTCTTTAGCAAAAACAGCTGTATTATCAAAACGGTAAGCAACAATCATCTCGCCCAAACGTCTTTTTAAATCATCTAAATCCGTTGCCAAACAAAACACCGCCATGACCTCGCTAGCAACAGTAATATCAAACCCATCGGGACGGATAACCCCATCGGTTGATTTACCAAGACCGCTCAATATTTGGCGAAGCTGACGGTCATTCATATCCAACACTCGTCGCCAAACGACTTTTTTAGGATTAATGCCCAGTTCATTACCTTGATAAATATGATTATCAATCACTGCCGCTAAAAGATTATTTGCTGACGTAATGGCATGAAAATCGCCTGTAAAATGCAAATTAATATCTTCCATTGGCAAAATCTGGGATTGACCACCGCCTGCCGCGCCGCCTTTGATACCAAAAACAGGTCCTAAAGATGGTTCGCGCAAAGCAATTGCCACTGTTTTATTTTGCGCCTTCAAAACATCCGATAACGCATCAGCAAGCCCAATGGTTGTAGTCGTCTTACCCTCACCTGCTGGTGTTGGATTAATGGCAGTTACCAAAATAATTTTACCCTGTTTGTTGGGAATGGTTTTTAGGCTGTTTAAATCAATCTTAGCTTTGTAGCGTCCATATTGCTCAATCGCATTATCATCCAAGCCTAATTTTTGAGCAATCTTTATGATTGGTTCAGCATTTTTTAGGGCATTTTGCGCAATCTGCTCATCGGTCAAAAATACATCCATCGTAAACATCCTTAAACTATAATTGTAAATTTGTCTATCTTAGCATAAAAAATCAAAGCAAACTTTAAAACTCATATAAATTTGACAATTTTTAGACTGATTTTAGAATAAATTTTAATCAAATTCTGATTTACTAAAATTTACAATAAAACAATTGATTTTTTATTTTAAATATGATTAACAAAAATACCTTAAATTTACCGATTTAGTGATAGTAATCAATTTTTTTAAAAGAAGTTTATTTTCTAAATTTTGCGTTATTACATTTATCATCGATAATTTTTTGGTAACTTATGGTTTTTAGTTCTTTTTTACAAATAATTCCACAAATCGGGTTTTTGGCAGCAAATAAATATTAATGATTATCATTTATAAAAATAATCCAAAAAATTACGGGATTTTTAGGCTTTTTGTGAATTTTTTATAACTTTTTTACAGAAGTTTGTACGATAAGAATTTATTTTATGTTGAAAATAGCTTAAAATAGGCATGTTTAGTAAAAAATTAGGCACAGCAAATGTGGATTTAATGACAGAGCTGTTTTGTCATAGCCATACACCCAGTATGGGATTAGCCCCATCTTTTTCTGGAGGAAGTTTTAATGAGCCATGCCGAAGGCGTGAATATTAAACGCCGTAGAGTCCTGATTGCATCTACCGCTGTCATTGGTGCAGCTGGTGTTGGTGCAATAGCCACCCCGTTTGTACGTTCTTGGTACCCTAGCGCCAAAGCTGAAGCTGCTGGCGCTGCTGTTGTTCAAGACATTAGTGGTATTGAAAACGGACAAATGATTACTGTTAAATATCGCGGTAAACCGATTTTTGTGGTCAAACGTACCCAAGAGATGGTGGCAAATTTAAGTAAAGTAACCCCAAAATTAAGCGACCCTGAGTCCAATGCATCTGTTCAACCTGAATACTGCAAAAACGAAACGCGTTCTATCTCACCAGAGATTTTAGTGGTTGAAGGCGTTTGTACACATTTAGGTTGTGCGCCTTCATTTCGTCCTGAGGTTGGTGCAGCTGATTTAGGCGGTGCTGATTGGTTTGGCGGATTTTTCTGCCCTTGTCATGGTTCTTTGTACGATTTATCGGGTCGTGTTTATAGTGGCGTTCCCGCCCCTTTAAATTTGCCGATTCCAGAGTACAAACTAGAAGATACCATCTTAACCGTTGGGGAGTCGTGATATGAGTGTTGCTAAAAAATTTATGAGTTGGGTAGATGCTCGTTATCCTGCGACTGAAACCTACGAATACCACATGTCAAAGTATTACGCACCAAAAAACTTTAACTTTTGGTACTTCTTTGGCGTGTTGTCGATGGTGGTATTGGTCAATCAGTTAGTAACCGGTATTTGGCTCACCATGATGTTCAACCCCAGTGCTGAGGGGGCTTTTGCCTCCCTAGAATACATCAACCGAGACGTAAAAGCTGGCTGGTTAATTCGTTACATGCATTCAACGGGTGCATCGGCGTTCTTTATTGTCGTTTATCTGCATATGTTCCGTGGCTTTATGTACGGCTCTTACCAAAAACCTCGCGAGTTAGTGTGGTTGATTGGTATGGGCATTTATCTGTGCTTGATGGCTGAAGGTTTCTTTGGGTATCTACTGCCTTGGGGTAATATGTCGTTTTGGGGTGCCCAAGTTATTCTAAACTTGCCTGCTGCCATCCCTGTGATTGGTCCAGGTCTTGCTGAATGGGTTAAAGGTGACTACATCATCTCTGGCATCACCTTAAACCGCTTCTTTGCCTTGCACGTGATTGCCATTCCTTTAGTGTTGGTTGGTCTAGTGTTTATGCACCTTGTTGCTTTACACCATGTTGGTTCAAACAACCCTGATGGCATTGACATCAAAAAACTAAAAGATAAAAACGGCGTGCCACTTGATGGCGTACCTTTCCATCCTTACTACACCGTACATGATATGGTTGGTATTGTGGTATTCTTTATTTGCTTTTTTGCGGTAATCTTCTTCTTCCCAGATGGTGGTGGTTATTTCCTAGAAAAACCTAACTTTGAAGTTGCCAATGCCCTAAAAACACCTGCTCACATTGCTCCTGTTTGGTATTATATGCCTTACTATGCGATGCTTCGTGCAACGCCTTCAATGTTTGGTTCAGCACTACCAGGCGTAATTGTAATGGGCGCAGCAATTGCTATCTTGTTTGTACTACCTTGGCTTGACCGTTCGCCTGTGCGTTCGATTCGTTATAAAGGTGCTTTATCCAAAATTGCTTTAGTGATTTTTGTGGTTAGCTTCCTGATTTTAGGTTATTTGGGTGGTATTGCATCGTCTACGACCGCCACCATTGTCGCTCGTATTTGTACCATTCTTTACTTCTTGTATTTTATCCTAATGCCATTTTATACCGCGATGGAGACTTGCAAACAGCCACCAGAACGTGTTACAGGGGGTCACTAATGAAAGCATTTAACCTAAAAAATCATCTAGGGAAAATTGGTGCTGGCGTGTTATTGACAACTGGCATGATGTTTAGTTCATCCGCTTTAGCAAGTGGTGGTGATGGTTGTGGTACTTACGACACTGGCGAAAAAAACGCTGAAGGTCAAGCCATCACCCAAACACTGGCTTGTAGCACAGCCCCCATTGATTTTACCAATAAAGGTTCACTACAACGTGGTGCAAAAACCTTTATGAACTACTGCGTGGGGTGCCACTCTGCTCAATATGTGCGCTACTCACGTATTGCTCAAGACTTAGAAATCCCCAAAGAGTTGGTTGAAAAATACCTTATGGTAACCACTGACCAAATCGGCGACCACATCACTGCCAAAATTGACCCAGAAGTACAGGGCAACTGGTTTGGTGCTGCACCGCCTGATTTATCGCTGGAGACTCGTCTGCGTGGTGATGACTGGGTGTATACTTATCTATTAAGTTTTTATGAAGACCCAAGCCGTCCTTGGGGTTCTAACAACCTAGTATTGGCAAATGCTGCCATGCCTCACGTGCTTCACAATATGCAAAAAGAGCTCAGTGAAGACGAATACAGAAAAAATGTAGGCGACTTGGTAAACTTTATGGCGTGGATGGCAGAACCTGTGCGTCATGACCGTAAAATTTATGGGGCGTTTGTGATTTTATTCTTGCTTGTTTTATTAATTCCTGTTTACTTGCTAAACAAAGAATTTTGGAAAGATGTCAAATAAATCACCACATTATTACAAAACCGACCATTATGGTCGGTTTTTTTATTTTTATAAATTAACCCAAACCATTGATTATAAAATAATACAAATACACATCCAATAAATCTGCTGATTCTTCAATAATACTGATTTATAACCTTTATATACATAGCGATAGAACATTTTAGTATTGGATTAGAATGGAGATATTTTAATCGTGGTTGATTAGCTTATAAAATTGTGCTGCCCTCCTGTTAAGTTTTATATAATACCTACACAACATAGTTAAACAAAAAGGAAAATGTTATGAGAAAAATCCTCACTTTACTCATGATGACTGCCGCATTTGCCACAGCGCAAACCACATTTGCTGGAGCAGCAGAAATTAGTAAAACTAAAATGCAATGTTATTCTAAATAATGGTAAAGTCACTAAAAAAACACCTTGTATTGCTACAGGCTATGTGCACGCTGGAGCAGCTTATGGAGCTGGGTCAGGTTGGACTTTTCAGACCATCAAAGGTTATGGAAAAATTACTGTAGACACCAGCATTTACATTCTTTATGATGCAAATGATAATATAATCCTAGATAAGAATGAAGAGCCTAAATATGAAGCAAATACTTTGATGAATAAAAAAGATGCTATCATGCGTTATCGGATGCCAACTACTTTTAAAGTTTTAACCAAGAAACAAGAGGGCTTTATTACAATGGCAAACTAAAAAATACCAAAGGTAAAACAATAGAACCCTATACCTGTTTATATCAAAAAAATAAACCAAACTTTGAGTTTTGTTTTGATGCAGGTTTTCCAGGTTAGTCAATTATTTTTATTATTTATTAAGTGGTATATTATATGAATAGATTTTTTAAATACGCCTTAACTACTTTATGTGTTGCTACAAGTTCTACAGCAATAGCAGCGGATTGGACACCTGTTTTTAAATCATGGGAAAATGGCTGCAATAGTTCCTCAGTGGAAGACTCTTTATTAGAATCCCTTGGTTATGATTATTTTGACAGTGATGCCTATTTCGAAGCATTTGATAATAATGGTTTTTTTAAACTTGCAGGTCAAAAAAATCACGCTAAATTACAAAAGTTATTCACTAACAATGCTGCTAAACAAGGTAAATACCCCAAGGTCAAACTTCCTTATCGTAATGACTTGGGTAAAGCGGTCTTATCAAGAGACAATGAAGGCAACATTGAAATTTCCATTCCATTAAGCCATGCTAAATTATACAATCACAGTATTGTCAAATATACCAGGTACTTTGTTCCTGACACTGATGTTACTGGGCAATACATTACCTTTGGTGCCATGAGTAATGCTGATTACCAAAAACTTAAACAAATAAAGATGAAAAAATCAACTGGCGATGATTTGGAATATCGTGCCAGTTTTAACAAAGATAGCAAAGGCACAGTAACTCTTATTTGTGATTTTACCATCTAAAACACCGCTTATTTAAAAACAGTCTGTTGCCCACAGGCTGTTTTTACCTCAAGCATGACAACTAAAGACTTTTTAGCAAAATTTTGCTAAACTGTGTCCTTTTAAGTTGCCTTTGTTTGTGTCACATTCTGCCCTTTTACCCACCCAGTTTGTCTTATATGCTAATGATGATTATACTAGTCATATTGTTAGGCTGCTTTTGGCAGAAAAACAGCTTAATTTTCATCTCCAAATCATCCAAGACGATTTCCCCGATGTATTGGCTGAGCTTAACCCCTATGGCACGCTACCAATTTTAGTAAGTCGTGACTTAGCATTGTATGAAATCAATGTAATTTTTGAATATTTAGAAGAACGTTTTGCCGCTTATTCACTTTTACCCGCCGACCCAAAACAACGCGCCATAATACGAACACTGGCATGGCGAATACAAAAAGATTGGTTTTATTTGGGTGATGATTTACAATTACACATCCACGATACAACCAAAAAAGATTTTGCTGATATCTTTGCCACTTTATCACCCATTTTTGGAAAATACCCTTTTTTTATGAATGACCAATTTAGCTGGTGCGATGTGTTATTATTACCTCTTTTGTGGCGACTGCCCAAAATGGGGGTAACACTACCTAAAGAACACTGTCAAGCGCTACTTGATTATCAAAAACGTTTGTTTAGTCGTCCAAGTTTTCAGCAATCTATTAAACATCCAACACAGGAACAATATTATGAGCAGCTCTAACAACCAAGACACAACACTTAGTCCAAAACGCCCCTATTTTTTACGTGCCATGCATGAATGGCTAACAGAAAACAATTTTACACCCTATTTGATGGTAGATACCACCAATGAACAGGTTATCGCCCCAAAGGGTTATGATACCGATGGGCATTTGGTTTTAGCAATATCGTATCAAGCCACCAAAGATTTATTTATAGACAATCAAGCAATCAGCTTTGCCAGTCGTTTTGGTGGTGTATCACACGATATTTGGGTGCCAATGGCTGCAGTGATTGGTATTTATGCCAAAGAAAATCCTGAGGAAGGATTGTTTTTTGACCCATCAGAATATGATAATTACACACCAAAAACTGATGATACACCACCAGCACCGCCCAAAAATGGTGGACATTTAAAATTTGTATAATATAGCGTTACCAATATTGGATAAGATGACAAAATAATAAGTAGGTAGATATGAGCAGAAAAATTCTTGTAACCAGTGCTTTACCTTATGCTAACGGACCAATTCATTTAGGGCATTTGGTTGAGTACATTCAAACCGATATCTGGGTGCGTGCCATGAAATCTTTAGGGCATCAGGTAACCTATGTATGCGCAGATGATGCACACGGTACAGCAATCATGTTAAAAGCTCAAGCCAATGGCATTACCCCAGAACAACAAATTGCTACTGTCAAAGCCGAACATGAAAAAAGCTTTGCAGGATTTTATATTGATTTTGACAATTATCATTCCACGCACAGTTCAGAAAATGAATTTTTCAGCCATCAAATTTATACAAAGTTGGCGAATCAAGGTTATATTTTTACCAAAGATGTTGAGCAATTATTTGATACTGAAAAAGGTTTATTCTTAGCTGACCGTTTTGTCAAAGGCGAATGCCCAAAATGCCATACCAAAGACCAATATGGCGACAACTGCGAAAATTGTGGAACGACTTATAATGCCACTGAACTGATAAATCCTTATTCAACTTTAAGTGGACAGACGCCCATTATTAAATCCAGTAAACATTATTTTTTTGATTTATCACAATTTAATGATTTTTTACAGTCTTGGACAAAAGACAATAAACGCCTTCAGCCATCCATTGCCAATAAATTGGATGAATGGTTTACATCGGGTTTAAACCCTTGGGATATCAGTCGTGATGCACCCTATTTTGGTTTTAAAATTCCCAATACACAAAGCAATGAACCTGATAAATACTTTTATGTTTGGCTCGATGCTCCAGTTGGCTATATGGCAAGTTTTAAAAATCTATGCGATAAAACTGGGCTCGACTTTGACGAATATTTTAATAAAGACAGTCAAACTGAACTGTACCACTTTATTGGCAAAGACATTGTTTATTTTCATGCTTTATTTTGGCCTGCAATGCTTTATGGAGCAGGCTATCGTACACCAACCGCCATTAATGCTCATGGATTTTTAATGGTAAATGGCGAAAAAATGAGTAAATCTCGCGGTACTTTTATTAAAGCCGATACCTATTTAGAAGCGTTAAACCCTGAATACTTGCGTTATTATTTTGCCAGTAAATTAAGCGCCAGTGTCGAAGATATCAACCTTGATTTAGATGATTTTATGCAAAAAGTCAATTCAGATTTGGTAGGAAAAATCGTCAATATCGCTTCACGTTCCGCTGGTTTTATCCATAAAAATAGCAATGGTGTTTTATCTAAAACTTGCAGTGAACCCAAACTTTTAGCCGATATTATTGCCATTGGCGATGAAATCGCTACCGCTTATGAAGCTCGCGAATTTTCTCGCGCTATGCGTCTTGTGATGAGCGTTGCCGATAAAGCCAATGAATACATTGACACTAAAAAGCCATGGGCATTAAATAAAGAAGCGGACAAACAAGCTGAAGTGGTTGATATTTGTTCAGTTTGTTTAAATATCTTCCGTCAACTTGTGATTTATCTTGCACCTGTATTGCCAAAACTTGCCGAAGATGCCAAATTATTTTTAAATATTGATGAGTTAAGTTTTGCCAGTCGCCATAATTTACTACTGGGTCATACCATCAACACCTTTAAACCCCTAATGAATCGTATTGAAAAAGAAAAAATTGATATCATGGTAAATGCATCTAAAGAAAATCTAAGCCCTCAAGCTTCCAACACAACAACTGAATATATCGGGATTGACGATTTTGCAAAAGTTCAAATGACAGTTGCTCATGTTTTAGCGTGTCAAAAGGTCGAAGGCGCAGATAAGCTGTTGCAATTTAGTCTTGATGTTGGTGAAGACCAACCTAGAAACGTCTTTAGTGGCATTGCCAAATTTTATCAACCTGAAGAATTAACGGGTAAAAAAGTGATTTGTGTTACCAATCTTGCACCAAGAAAAATGAAGTTTGGTATATCAGAAGGCATGATTTTATCTGCTGAAAAAGATGGGCAATTGCAAGTGGTGATTTTGCCTGATGATATGAAGATTGGGGCAAAATTAGCCTAAACTTTTCATCATTAAGTGGTACACAAACAAAATTCTGGCAGAAAAATCATACATATCGATATGGATGCTTTTTTTGCCAGCATCGAACAAAGAGATAATCCAGATTATCTTGGCAAACCTTTGGTTGTTGGTGGTAATCCTGATGGGCGAGGTGTGGTAGCGGCGGCAAGCTACGAAATACGACCATTTGGTGTACGTTCAGCAATGAGCTGTTATGAAGCCAAAAAACGTTGCCCACACGCCATTTTTGTACGCCCACGTTTTGATGTGTACCGCCAAGTTAGTCGTAAAATCCAAGAAATCATGCTTACCATTACGCCTTTGGTCGAACCTTTATCACTGGATGAAGCCTATTTAGACGTTACAGGTCAGCCACATTTTCAAGGTTCGGCAACCTTGATGGCAAATCATCTGCGTCAAAAAATCTGGGAAAGCACCCATTTGACAGCATCAGCAGGCGTTTCATTTAATAAAATGCTGGCAAAAATCGCATCGGACGTTAATAAGCCCAACGGCATTTTTGTAATTACGCCCAATATGGCAGATGATTTTATTGACCAATTGGCAATTGAAAAATTTTTTGGTATTGGAAAAGCTAGCCAAAAAAAGTTGCATCATCTAAACATTTATTATGGTCATCAATTTAGGCAGCTGCCTTTAGAAAAACTTATTGAACTGTTTGGTAACAAACGCGGTATTTTTTATCATCAAATTGCTCAAGGAATTGATGCAAGAGAGGTTTTACCCAATAGAACTCGAAAATCCATTGGCACAGAGACCACCTTTACCCATGATTTAACTGATAAAACGCAAATTTTTTACCACATCGGTTTAGAAAACCAAAAAGCTTTTGATGAATTAAATCGTCGTGGGTTATGTGCTTATTGCGTTACTTTAAAAATTAAATATGGCAATTTTCATCAAATCACCCGCAGTCATACTCAAAAACAATCCTTTACAAGTGCAAAAGCAGCCCTATTTTGGCTGGAAAAATTATTTTTAGACACACCCGAAGAACTGCCCATTCGCCTAGTTGGGGTTACATTTTCACATTTAGCAGAAAAACATCACGAAAAAATTCAGCCAGATTTATTTGCTGATATCATCTAACTTTTTGTTGATATAAATTCAATTTTAATCCACCAATAGGAAACTAAATGACGTAATTTTTATGAATGTGTGTACAGTTCATCACATACAAAAGCCATCAAGCTATGCTATAATCTGTCATTTTCTATAAAATATAAACAATATCATGAGCCAATATCTATCACAAATTCAAAATCGTCGCACATTTGCCATCATTAGTCACCCTGACGCAGGTAAAACCACGATGACTGAAAAACTGCTACTTTGGGGGCAAGTCATTCAAAAAGCAGGCGAGGTTAAAAGCCGTAAAACTGATAAACACGCAACCAGCGACTGGATGAGCATGGAACAAGAACGGGGAATTTCCATCACGACATCTGTTATGCAATTTCCTTACGCCAATCATATGGTTAACCTACTAGATACTCCCGGGCACGCCGACTTTTCAGAAGATACTTATCGCACATTAACGGCTGTGGATTCTGCCTTGATGGTAATTGATGGCGCAAAGGGCGTGGAAGAGCGCACCATCAAACTGATGGAAGTATGCCGAATGCGAGATACGCCCATTATTAGTTTTGTCAATAAACTTGACCGCGAAATTCGCGACCCATTATCGTTGTTAGATGAAATTGAAAATGTTTTAAAAATCAAATGCATACCCTTTACTTTTCCAATTGGCATGGGGCAGGATTTTGTTGGAGTGTATCATATCGGTAAAAATAAAACCTATCTTTACAAAAAAGGCTTTGGTGGGCAAATCACAGACATTGAAACCCGTGATGGCTATGATTATGCTGATATCAAGGAGCGATTGGGTGAGCTTTTATGGAATGATTTCACTGAGGGCTTGGAACTGGCTCAAATGGCTCATGAAGATTGGGATAAAGATGAATTTTTGGCAGGTCGACAAACGCCCGTACTTTTTGGCACCGCGCTTGGAAATTTTGGGGTAAATATGGTGTTGGATACTTTAACCGCTTACGCCCCGCCACCAAAAGACCATCAAGCCATTGAACGCATCGTAAAAGCCAACGAACCTGAATTTACAGGGTTTGTATTTAAAATTCAAGCCAATATGGACCCCAAACATCGAGACCGAGTTGCCTTTATGCGTGTATGTTCTGGACGTTATGAACGTGGCATGAAAATGAATCACGTTCGACTAGATAAAGAGGTGCGAGTATCGGATGCACTGATGTTTTTGGCAGGCGACCGAGAAGCTTTAGAAGAGGCGTACGCAGGTGATATTATTGGTTTACACAATCATGGCACCATTCAAATTGGTGATAGTTTTACCAGTGGTGAACTTTTAAACTTTACAGGCATTCCACATTTTGCACCTGAACTGTTTCGTCGTGTGGTTTTAAAAGACCCTTTAAAATCCAAACAATTGCAAAAAGGGCTTCAGCAATTATCCGAAGAAGGGGCAACTCAAGTATTTATGCCACAAATTAATAATGATTTGATTTTGGGGGCAGTGGGTGTGCTACAATTTGAAGTGGTGGCGCATCGTTTACTTGAAGAATACAAAGTTCAATGCACCTTTGAACCTGTTTCTATCGCCACAGTGCGCTGGGTGCATTGTGATGATAAAACTACATTTGAAAAGTTTAAGAAAAAAGCCCACGACCAATTATCCGTTGATGGTGGTGGTTATCTAACCTACCTTGCGCCCAGTCGTGTTAATCTACAACTCATGCAAGAGCGTTATCCTGAGGTGGAATTTCGAGCAACTAGAGAACACTAATAAATTGAATACCAGGCTATGAAACATGCTTTAAAAATAACAACTGCAATTGCAAGTCTGACGCTATTTGGGCTTGCTTTAGTTTCGTGTGTTAATGTTCAAACACAAACTCAGCAAGACTCTCCCACGTTGATTTTTGACCAAAACACCTACCAAAAAAAGCAGTTTGTTTTTGATAATAAAACCATTCAGGTGCGTGCTTATGAAAACATCCCTTATGTTGTTAGCCCTATTGAGCCTGATTACCAATTGATAAATATTTACATTCCAGAAGAATATTTTACCAACCAAACAATTAATGGCTACACCAAAGACACCGCTCCAATTTTTAGCCCTAATGCCATTGGTGGCTATATGCCTGCCAAACCTATGAATTTAAGTGATAAAAAAAGTCCTGATGGACAAGTTTCGCCCAGCAGTGTCCAAATGGCATTATCACGTGGTTATATTGTAGCAAGCATAGGTGCGCGTGGACGAACGTTGCAAAAAGATGGGGTTTATACAGGAAAAGCCCCTGCAGCAATTGTGGATTTAAAGGCAGGTATTCGTTATCTTAAAGCCAATGACAAACAAATGTTTGGTGATGCAAATAAAATTATTGTTAATGGCACATCAGCTGGCGGGGCAATGACAGCCCTTTTAGGTGCAACTGGCAATCATCCAGATTACGAGATGGAATTACAAAAAATTGGTGCCATTCGCGCCAAGGATAATGTTTTTGCGGTGTCCAGTTATTGTCCAATTACCAATCTTGAAAATGCCGATGTTGCCTATGAATGGCAAATGAATAAAATTAATGATTATAAAAAAATCACCATCAAGTCTTTAGATTATCAAGTAAAACGAGAAACCATTAGCGGTACATTAGACAAAAATTCTCAAGACCTATCTTTACAACTCAAACAAAGTTTTCCAAAATATATCAACGGGTTAAATTTAATTGGTAAAAACGGAAACCTAACTTTAGATAAAGATGGTAATGGTACATTTAAAGATGAGATTTTATATTATTTAAATCAATCCGTTAATAAAGCACATAAAGACGGCATACCGCTATCAGAATATACATTTTTAAATCAAAAAAAATCCATAAAACCATATTATATCGCTAATTTTGATGATTTTTTACAAACCTATTTAGGTCGCCAAAAAACACCACCTGCATTTGATGCACTGGATTTATCCAGTGGCGAAAATAATTTATTTGGCAGTGATGCCATCAATAATCGTCATTTTACTGATTTTGCCAAAAATTTTGACAATCATCACGAGCACGCTCCCAAAAATACTGTTAAATTAATGAATCCAATGAATTATCTTGACGATAACAACGCAGAGATTGCACAATATTGGCGGATTCGTCATGGCGCAAAGGATGCAGATACGGGATTTGCGATATCAGTTATATTAGCAACAAAATTACAAATGAATCATAAAACTGTTGATTTTTTTATGCCATGGAATCAAGGTCATGGCGGCGATTATGATTTAAATGAATTATTTGATTGGATTGACAGCATTTCCAAAGAAACCTCGAAAAAATAAATTATTTTATGATGAGTTAATTATGATGAAAAAACATTTCTTAATTGCACTAGCAAGTCTAACAATTGGTATAGCACCTTTGTCCACTCATGCCAATACATTTGTCGTAAGTCAAAAATCTCTTGAATTTGATGAATATCCTTATGAATCTTGTGGCGAAACGTGTCCAGAAATAGATTACAGCTTTATTGATACTGGTTATAACTGGTTGGATGCGATTATTAATAAAGATGTGGTTTTGGGGTTATCTGGTTATATTGAAGAAGGCAGCTCTGAAGATAAGGAATGGCAAGCATTTAAAAATATTAAAAATCCAACCGATAAGCAGCTTGCCAATCAAACCACTAAGGCAATCAAAAAATTTTCTAATGAAAATGCAGAGTGGATAAAAGAAGATAAAGATAATTCTCCTTTTTCGATGCGTTCAGTACCAAATTATCTTGGTAATAAGCAATTAAAAAATGGAAATCACTTGGAGTTATTTTCTATTAACAATTATCAATATTTAGGCGGAGCGCATGGATTGCCAACGCTTGGTTATTATGTTTTTGATATGAATAACAAAAAACTATTAGAACTGGATGATGTTGTCATATCAGGAAAAAAATCAATTTTAGAAAAACTTGCTTATGAAGCCTATATTAAATATTTACTTGATCAAGATATAAATCCGGATGATATGGCTGAAACGTGGGAATTTTATTTAACTGATAATTTTAGTTTTAATAAAGATGGCATAACTTTTTTATATCAACCTTATGCTATTGGTCCTTATGCCATGGGAATGCCTGAATTAACCATCAAATATCAGGATTTAAAAGGTGTTATCAAAGCTGAATATTTAGATTAATCTTTTAAGCGAATATTAAGGAAAATAAATCATGAGCATGATAACCAAACAACAGTTTTATGAATTAAAAAAACAAGGGTTTAGCCACATTCCCTTAATTAAAAAAAAGCTTACAGATGACAAAACCCCAGTTTCTGTATTTGCTGCATTGCGTCAAATAAATCCAAAAGCCTATTTATTTGAATCCGTCGTTGGCGGGGAAAGATTTGCTCGTTATTCCATGATTGGTCTTGGAAAAGGCGTTTATTTTGAATATCAAAATGGCATCATGAAAACAACTAGTGAACTTGTGGGAATTCAAAGCATTAAAACTGACAAGCCTTTTGAAATCATTCGCACTTTTATGGCAAATTTTCGTATGCCAGACCAAACCATCATTTCTCAATTACCAGCCTTTAGTGGTGGTTTAGTGGGTTATTTTGGTTATGATTTAATACGTACCATTGAGCCAACTGTTGGTGATTTAAACAAACCCAATCCGATGGGGCTACCAGATTTATGGCTAATGCTTTCTACGGAAGTTGTAGTTTTTGATAATCTTGAACATACATTATCCATTGTGGTTTATGCTAATGCCGATTTTGAGAATGGCTACGAAGACGCGTTAGCCAAATTAACCATGATTGAAAATGCCTTAGAATCACCCCCCAAATTAACCTGCACTCCAAGACCTGTACCAAAGTTTATTTCCCAAACAGGACAAGAAAAATTTTGTCAAGATGTTGAAAAAATTAAAGAATATATTTTAGCAGGTGATGTCATGCAGGTTGTTCCCGCCCAAAGAATGACTGCTGAATTTGATGGCGATCCTTTAAGCGTTTATCGAGCATTACGGTATTTAAATCCATCACCTTACTTATTCATTCTACATGGTGAAAATTTTGGTGAAAATGCATCTGGTTTTGATATTATTGGCGCATCGCCAGAAATTTTATCACGCATCGAACATGGCAAAGTTACTGTCAGACCTCTAGCAGGCACTAGAGCCCGAGGCACAGATGTCAAAGAAGATTTAGCGCTGGAAAAAGAACTGCTGTCTGACCAAAAAGAAATTGCTGAACATTTAATGCTGATTGACCTAGGACGTAATGACGTTGGCAAAGTCTGCGATATTGGCACGGTTAAAGTCACTGATAAAATGTTTATTGAACGTTATTCTCACGTCATGCACATTGCCAGTAATGTAGAAGGAAAAATTAAACCCAATTTAGATGCTTTGGATGTTTTTTGTGCAACTTTTCCAGCAGGCACACTAACAGGTTCTCCAAAAATCCGAGCCATGCAAATTATTGACGAAATAGAACCCGTTCGCCGTACCGTTTTTTCAGGAGCGGTTGGTTATTTAGGCTGGAGTGGCAATATGGATACAGCCATCGCCATTCGCACAGCGGTCATGAAAGATGGCAATATTCATGTACAAGCAGGAGCAGGTGTGGTCGCAGATTCTGATGTATTATCTGAATGGGAAGAAACCAATAAAAAAGCTATGGCGATTGTTAAAGCGGTCGAGTTAGCATGTCAAGGTTTGGAAATGTCGTAGTAGTTTAAAAATTTTATTTTATAAGTTATTGATTCACTTGTAAAATTAAAATTTTTTAATCTTTTTTTAAAAAAATGCTTGCATCCAAGAAGAAATTTGCTATAATACGCAGCACTTAGGAAATACACCGCCGGCTTAGCTCAGTAGGTAGAGCAACTGACTTGTAATCAGTAGGTCGCCAGTTCGATTCCGGCAGCCGGCACCATTTTCCACAGTATCCAATACATCTATTGGTGGGGTTGGGGAGCGGTCAAACCCAACAGACTGTAACTCTGTCGCGAAAGCTTCGAAGGTTCGAATCCTTCCCCCACCACCATATTTCCTACACCTCTGCGGGTGTAGTTTAGTGGTAGAACCTCAGCCTTCCAAGCTGATGGTGCGGGTTCGATTCCCGCCACCCGCTCCATATTATACAATCATTCGCTCTTGTAGCTCAGGGGTAGAGCACTCCCTTGGTAAGGGAGAGGTCGCGAGTTCAATTCTCGCCAAGAGCTCCATATAGTAATAATCTCTAAGTATTGAGTTACTTGGGGATTTTTTTATTGATTTTAAATACCAAAATTCTTAAACAAACCTACTAACATAAGCAATATTAACATCATTGCAAGAAATTACACTTGTGATATGATGGTTATTATGTTGTTTATTTTTTTAGGATTATGATGATGAATCATCTATTTTATTTAACTGTATTAGCTGCGACACTTTGTGCCTGTACCATCACTGCAAGTGATGATGTTTACACCACACCCAAACCCATTATCACCCAACCTACTTCTACTGTGGTTGTCCCTGCTGCTATCGTCATTAACGAGAAAAAAGATGATACCATGTATGTTTGTACTTTAAAAGCCTTTACATCTACCTATAAATCTGAAAATGAAAGCAAAGGCAAAGCCAAACTTAGTGTTAAAAAACAGTGTTTAAACGAATTTAATGAAATGTTTTGTCAAGACAAAGACATCAAATGTAGTGAATATAAATAGATGATTTATCTGCCAATTTGAATAGTCTGGATATTGACAATCATATTGCTTATGATAAAATTAGTCTGAAATATGACAATTAATCCATTCTTATGAACAAACTTAGTGCTACCAAAAAATCCCCAGTGTTTTGGGTGACTGTTTTTGCCACGCTAATCATTGGGGTACTAATTGGACGATTTAGCCAATCCAACACACCCTCACCCTTATCAAACGATACTCACAAAAAACCTCAAACCAATAATTCAGAACAACAAAAAGCCGTTGTCATGATGGTGGAAGCCGCAACACCCATACCTGTGGAAGTAACTGAGACGCTTGATGCAACAGGCATTATCCATGCTAAGGATACTGCCGAAGTAAGCGGAAAGTTAACAGGAACAACGATTGAAAAGGTGTTGGTAGATGTTGGCGATACGGTAAAAGCAGGTCAGGTTCTGGCGGTACTCGATAGCCAAGCACTCAAGGATACACTCATACAAGCTGAAGCTGATTTGGCTTTATCACATGCCAATTTAAAAAAAGCTGAAGCCGATTTAGCCAGAGTTGAGCCTTTACTTAAAATTGATGCGATTAGTCGTCAAGAAGTGGATAATTATCGTACCATTTTGGCTCAAACAAAAGCAACCATTACCTCCAATGAAGCTCGCCTAAACAACGCCAAAACCAATTTAAAAAACACCCTCATTGTCGCCCCAGTATCTGGCATCATCAGTAGTAAAACTGCTGAGGTTGGTTTACTAGTAAATGGTTCATCGCTATTTAGCATCATCAAAAATGGTCAATTGGAGTGGCGTGCAGTCATTGACCCTAAAGACGCTAGCAAATTATCTGGTGGTCAATCTGCCGTCTTACCTTTAAATAACGATGAATCCATCACTGGAAAACTCAGCCATTTATCACCAATAGCGGATAATTCGCGTCAGCTGATTGCTCATGTACTACTACCAAATAATAAAAAAATTAAAGCAGGAATGTATCAAGCTGGACAATTTATTTTATCCTTTGAACAAAAATTAGCACTGCCAGTGTCCGCAGTAATGACGACTGATGGTTATGATTATGTTTGGGTTTTACACCCTAATACCAGTCAAAACACCTACACCGTCAAACGTGCCAAAATTACCACCCACAATAGAATTGGCGATAAAATCGTTGCTGAAATTGATAAAAATGCAATTGTCGTTGCTAAAAGCACCAGTTTTTTATCTGAAAATGACATCGTTGGTGTTGCTTTTATCAATAATCAAGCTGTTTCTAATGAAGTAAAATAAAGGCGGACTTAATGAATTTTTCTGCATATTCTATTAAAAATCCGCTAATAGCGATTTTATTATTTAGTCTGCTAACTTTGGGTGGGATACTTGGATTTTCTAAAATGAAAATCAAACAATTTCCCGATATCAGCATCCCCCAAATCAATATCAGTATCAGTTATGCTGGAGCAAGCCCTGTACAACTTGAAACTGATATTGCCAAAAAAGTTGAAAATAAACTTACTAGCTTAGAAGGCGTCAAACACATTCGTTCGACTTTACAAACAGGCAGCGCATCCATTCAGGTAGAATTCAATCTAGAAAAAGATTTATCTGAAGCCTTAGAGGAAGTGCGTTCAGCAGTTGATGAAATATCGGGCAATCTTCCTGCTGCTGCTGAAAAACCTGTAATTACCAAAATCTCTACTGCAAATTTTCCTGTGGCAAGTTATGCCATCAGTAGCGACACTATGGACAGTGCTGAGTTGTCTTGGTTTATTGATGACACATTAAACAAGCGTTTATCTGGCGTCAATGGCTTGGGGTCGGTAAGTCGGATTGGAGGGATTGAGCGGCGCATCATTGTGGCTGCCAACGACACCACATTAAATAGCTGGAATCTACCCATTACTGCCCTAGCCAATCAAATTGCCAGCATCCAAAGTGATGCAACAGGCGGACTTGCCAAAATTGGTGGAGGTGAGCAAACCATTCGAATTTTAGGAGCAGCAAAGAGCATTCAAGAATTATCCAATCTACCCATCAACACCCCCAAAGGAGCTAGCCGACTTGGTGAAATCGCCAGTATATCAGATGGTTTTGCCGACTTAGGTAGTCAAGCCCTACTCAATGGTCGGTCAGTGGTGGCGATGAACATTACTGCTTCACGAACTGCCAGTGAAGTAACTTTAATTGAAGATGTAGATAAAGCTTTAGAAAAATTAAGTCAAGAATTGCCTTACATTAAAATCACCAAAATTTATGATAATTCTGAACCTGTTGCTGAAGATTACAAAGCCAGCATTCAAATGTTAATTGAAGGCTGTGCCTTAGCGGTGATTGTGGTACTGCTATTTTTAAAAGATTGGCGAGCAACTTTGGTGGCCGCAGCAGCGCTGCCTTTGTCTTTAATTCCCACCTTTTTAATCATGCATCTATGTGGGTTTAGTCTTAATATTATCTCACTTTTGGCATTGTCTTTGGTCATTGGCGTTTTAGTTGATGATGCCATTGTAGAAGTTGAAAACATCATGCGTCATCTGCATATGGGCAAAACACCCTACGAAGCCGCCATGGAGGCAGCTGATGAAATCGGGCTTGCGGTGGTCGCAACGACGTTTACTTTGATAGCTGTGTTTTTGCCAACGGCATTTATGGATGGTGTAATTGGACAATTTTTCCGTCAATTTGGTTGGACGGCAGCAATTTCTGTGTTTATTTCACTGATGGTGGCACGGCTTGTTACGCCAATGATGGCAGCTTATATCCTAAAAGCCAAACCGCCCAAAGATGAAAAAACTGGCAAAATCATGAATGGTTATTTGTCAATTGTTCAATGGACCTTAAGTCACCGCTTGGTTACCGTGATTTTAGCAGTCAGTTTATTTATTGGCTCTTTATCGCTGGCAAAAATGCTTTCTGGCGAATTTGTACCACCTGATGACGCCAACCAAACCCAAGTTAGTTTGGAGCTAACCCCTGATGCTATCCTTGATGATACCGTACGTATTGCTCAAATGACCGCTGATAAAATTGCTCAAATACCCGGAGTGGATTCTGTATTTATTGCTGCAGGTCGTGCCAGTACTGGTGGAGATGAAGGTTTAGCAGGCGCTACCAATACTGCGACTTTAAATATTTCATTAAAATCACGAAAACAAAGGGTTAGCAAATTAGAAATTGAGCATCAAATAAGCCAAGCCATCCAAAGTGTACCATCAGCACGTTTTACCGTTGGTCAATCCGCAACGGGTGATTCAGGTTATGGATTTTCTTTGGTTTCAGATAATTCACTGCTGCTTGAACGCACAACTGAAGACGTACTTAAAGCCATTAGAGAGTTACCAATTGTCACTTCGGTAACCAGCAGCAAACCTCTTCCCAAACCCGAACTTGCCATTTTACCCAATGCTTTAAATATGGCAGATAAAGGGGTTACTACGCTTGACTTAGCAAACACCCTGCGTATTGCTACATCGGGCGATTACACTCAAGCCCTACCCAAACTTAATTTAGACACTCGTCAAATACCCATTGTTGTCCGATTATCCGATGATGTCCGACAAAGTGAAGGCGCCTTAAAAAACTTATACATTCCCAGCAATATCAGTAGTTTAGGTTCAGTAAAAGTATCTGAAGTAGCAGATATCAAGTTTAGTACAGGTGCTGCCCAAATTGACCGCTTAGATCGAAATCGTACTGTTAAAATTACCGTGCAATCAGCCGCTGAACTCGGTGAAGTCGTCAAACAAGTTAAAGAGCTTAACATACTGCAGAATTTACCCGATGGCATTACTTTGATTGATGAAGGGCAAGCCAGCGAAATGGCTGAATTATTTACTGGCTTTGCCATTGCCATGGCGGTTGGGGTGTTTTGCATTTTTGGAGTATTGATTTTATTATTTCATAAAATCCTACAACCTTTTACCATTTTAATCGCATTACCTTTATCTGTTGGTGGCGCATTATTTGGTTTGGTTATCAGTGGCAGTACATTATCCATTTCATCATTGATTGGTTTTATCATGCTAATGGGGATTGCTACCAAAAACTCTATTTTATTGGTTGATTATGCCATCATTGCTGAAAAAAATGGCATGGATAGAGTCTCTGCTCTGCTTGATGCTTGCCAAAAAAGAGCCAGACCCATCATCATGACATCAATTGCAATGGGTGCGGGTATGCTGCCTTTGGTTCTTGGAATGGGTGATGTTGATGACAGTTTTCGAAAACCGATGGCGATTGCTGTTATTGGCGGACTGATTACATCAACTGCACTTAGTCTTGTGGTAATTCCTGTAATTTATACATTAATGGAAGATTTTAGTGGAATGTTTAAACGCAAAAAATCCGCTTAATCAATTTAAGAGATTGAATTTTTAAGCCAACCTGATTTATCGTTTTAATCTGAAAAATAATTCAGCAAAATTTATTTTTGCTTAATATAATTTGTAAAAAGGCTTTACAAAGCCGGCTTAATGGGTGTATAAATATAATACCTATTTATCCACCGTAAAAGGAAATATTATGACGTTGTCATTAAATAAAGATAAAATCCGTTTTTTACTCTTGGAAGGTGTTCATGATAATGCCTTAAAAGTATTAAATGGTGCAGGCTATACCAATATTGAATATCTAAAAACTGCGCTTGATGAAGCTGAATTGATAGAGAAAATCAAAGATGCTCATTTTGTTGGCATCCGTTCACGCACCCAGCTTACTCGCAAGGTATTAGAATCCGCCGAAAAACTGATTGCTATTGGCTGTTTTTGTATTGGTACCAATCAGGTGGACTTAGAAGCTGCTTTAGAGCTTGGTATTCCTGTTTTTAATGCCCCTTATTCTAATACCCGTTCTGTAGCTGAATTGGTGCTTGCCGAAACCATCATGCTAATGCGTGGCATCCCCGAAAAAAATGCCGTGGTTCATCGTGGTGGTTGGAATAAATCTGCCAAAGACAGTTATGAAGTACGTGGTAAAACCATGGGGATTGTCGGTTATGGTTCGATTGGTTCTCAATTGTCTGTACTTGCCGAAAGCTTGGGTATGAAGGTAATTTATCACGACGTTGTTACCAAATTACCTTTGGGTAATGCGGTGCAAGCTGCCAGCCTTGATGAGCTTTTGGAGCAAGCAGATATAGTTACACTACATGTTCCTGATTTGCCAAGCACGCGCAACATGATGACCAAAGAGCAATTTGACAAAATGAAAGATGGTGCATTTTTCATTAATGCTGCTCGTGGCGGCTGTGTTGATATTGATGATTTGGCAGCTGCTTTACAAAGCAAAAAACTACTAGGGGCGGCAATAGATGTATTCCCCAAAGAACCAAAATCTGCCGATGAAGAATTCTTTTCACCACTGCGCGCCTTTGACAATGTGATTTTAACCCCTCATGTTGGCGGCTCAACCCAAGAAGCTCAAGCCAATATTGGATTGGAAGTTGGTGAAAAATTCGTAAAATATTCCGACCAGGGCGACACTACCAGTGCCGTAAACTTCCCAAATGTTTCTGTTCCTTTCATTGAAGGCACTCATCGTTTGCTGCACATTCATAAAAACGTTCCAGGCGTGTTATCACAAATTAATGCCGCATTTGCCAAAGCAGGTATTAACATTGCTGCTCAATCAATGTTGACTCGAGGTGATGTTGGTTATTTGGTCATGGACGTTGATGACCACGATTCAGAAAAAGCTTTAGAACGTTTAAAAGCGGTTCCTGAAACCATCAAAGTACGTGTATTATTTTGATTGATTTTTTAAATTATTAATATCAATGTGTAGAGTCATTTAATCCTAAAATGACTCTCTTTTTATGTTAAAATGCTAACAATTTTTTAATTTAACTGTATTATGGTAATACTATGAAACATTATGATTATCTTGCCATTGGTGGCGGCAGTGGCGGCATTGCCTCCATCAATCGGGCGGCAAGTTACGGCAAAAAATGTGCAATTATTGAAGCTAAACACTTAGGCGGAACGTGTGTTAATGTTGGCTGCGTACCCAAAAAAGTCATGTGGTACGGAGCAAATATTGCTGAGGCAATTTATAAATACGCTCCTGATTATGGATTTGACATAGATGTTAAAGGATTTGAGTTTGCAACATTAGTCAAAAATCGCACAGCTTACATTGATAGAATTCATACATCCTACAACAATGTACTGACTAAAAATGGGGTTGATGTCATTACAGGCTATGCCAAATTTGTCAATAAAAACACTGTAGAAGTTAATGGGGAAAACATCAGTGCTGACCATATTTTAATCGCGGTTGGTGGCACGCCTGCTCGTCCTGATATTCCTGGAGCTGAATATGGTATTGACTCTGATGGTGTTTTTGAATTGCAAATACTACCAAAACGAGTAGCCATTGTTGGAGCAGGTTATATCGCTGTTGAAATTGCTGGCGTATTTAATGCATTAGGTAGTGAAACACATTTATTTGTGCGTAAAGACCGTCCACTGCGTCAATTTGATGGCGATATTGTTGATGTCCTAACCAAAGTTATGGCGGATGATGGTCTAACTTTACACACTCACGCCACCCCTAAAGAAGTCATCAAAAATCTTGATGATTCTATAACCTTGGTATTAGAAGATGGTCGCACCCAAACCGTGGATGCATTAATTTGGGCAATTGGCAGAAAGCCTCTAACCCAAGATTTAGGGTTGGACAATGCCGGTGTCTTGACCAATACTCAAGGCAAAATCATGACGGATAAATTTCAAAACACCAATGTTTCAGGCATTTATGCTGTTGGTGATGTGATTGAAAATGGCATTGAATTAACGCCAGTTGCAGTTGCTGCAGGTCGCAGATTATCTGAACGCTTATTTAACAAAAAACCAGATGAGCATTTAGATTACACTCTAGTGCCAACTGTGGTATTTAGCCACCCCCCTATTGGCACTATTGGACTTTCTGAAGATGCTGCCAAAGAGCAATTTGGTGATGATAATGTCAAGGTTTATCAGTCTAACTTTACCCCAATGTATAGCGCCATCACCAATCACCGTCAACCATGTCGCATGAAACTAATTTGCGCTGGCAATGATGAAAAAATTGTTGGTTTACACGGTATTGGATTTGGAGTCGATGAAATGATTCAAGGGTTTGCTGTTGCCATTAAAATGGGAGCAACGAAGGCAGACTTTGATAATACGGTTGCCATTCACCCAACGGGGGCAGAAGAGTTTGTTACCATGAGATAAATTTTAAAGCCTCAAATATTATTTGGGGCTTTTTAGGAAGAAAAAAATGAAAAAATTGACATTAATCTTATTATGCAGTATTCCTTTATTGGGATACGCCAATAGCGACCAACACTTATCGGAACTTACAACAAAAGAAAAACTATTGCTTGGCAGTTGGCAATGCAAATCATCACCCAATTTTGAAAAGAAATATAATGCTACAATATCTGCAACTTATCAATTTTTACCAAATCACATATTAAAAGTTTCCAAAATCAGCAAAGAATCCAATGATGCCATTTACCGCATTGACACCGAAAAAACATGGGGATTAGTTCAAGAGGGTAAACTCACTCTGATTGTTGGACAAAATATTTCTTTGACTTACTTTGATAGTCAAAATTCCGACCCTGAAACAGACGAACGATTAAAAGAATTTGCCTCAGATACTTATATGTATTACTCGAACATCAACCAATTGGACGCAAAGACTTTTAACTTTGGTTATATCGATGCTTTTTGGAGTGAATTTGATGTTTTTCGCTGCCAGCGTGCTCAACAATAAGTTTAGATTAAACAATCAATCCCAGCATCTTAAGACCTTTATAAATCCCATCCTCATCATGACGTGGGCAAACAAAATCAGCAACTTGTTTTAAAGCGTCATGACCATTACCCATTGCAACACCAAAACCAGTATATTGTAGCATCTCCATATCATTCAACCCATCACCAAAAGCCATGGTTTCACTAGTCTTTATGTTTAATTTATCTAAAACTTGTTTGATTCCCCGCGCTTTTGAGGCTTCTTTTACCAAAATATCGGCCCCGCTGTCATGCCAACGTACGGTTTTTAGAGTTTCTGGCAATTCAAGCGTAATTTCATCATCTTGATAAAACCCAAGCATTTGATACACTGGCTGATTAAAATCAAAAGCTGAAATTTGGCGATAGTTAATATTTAAAGAATTTAATGCGTCTGTCATTTGCTTAGTTTTTCCAACACATAAAATTTCATGCTTGGTCATATAAGCATAAGCAATTTGATGATTTTGTAAAGATTTGGTAATTTGTTTTAGATACCTGCTAGCTATTGGAAAATCCATAAATTTTTTATGTTGATATTCAATATATTGACCATTAATTGTAATTAACAAATCGATATGAAACTCTTTTATTAACTCATTGATACTATTTGGAAAAATAGATATTCCTCGACCTGTGGCAATGGCAATTTTAATATTATTTTTTTGTAAATGATAAAAAGCATCTTTTACACTTTCTGGTACAGCATCTTTTTCTTTAATATACAATGTTCCATCAATATCAAAAAAGATAATTTTTGGAGGGTTTTTAAATAATTGATTTTTAAATAACTGCATCAGATTTCTCCTATTTATTTTTGTTCATTTTTTTATCATTTTTATAATATTCACCATCATACGAACAGTTTTGCGATTACAGCAATCGTGTTAAAATGGCATCGTTTTATATTATATCATGCTCATTTTATCTTTTTGGTGAATTTAGGTGCCTTATGTCAAAAATCCATATCGTTATCCCTGCCCGTTACCAATCATCACGCCTGCCTAAAAAACCACTTTTACCTTTACATGGCAAACCAATGATTTTATGGACTGCTCAAAAAGCCATGCAGGCAGAGTTTGCTGATAGCGTATGTGTTGCCACCGACCACGACGAAATTTATCAAGTCTGTAAAAATGCCAATATTCCCGTCATCATGACCAAACAACATCCGTCAGGAACTGATAGATTAGCTGAAGCCGCTGAACTGCTTGGTTTTGGCGATGATGATATTGTGGTAAATATGCAAGGTGATGAACCACTTGTGCCGCCCCAGCTTTTAAAACAAGCAGCAGATTTGCTCTTAGAAAAAACAGATTGTGTCATGGCAACTTTATGTGAAGCAATTGATAATTTTGAAGATTTTTATAAATCGTCAGTGGTAAAAGTTGTTAAAACCCCCGATAATTACGCATTGTATTTTAGTCGCAGCCCTATACCTTATGACCGTGATGGGCAGCTTAATAACGCACTGGGTCAAACACCTAAAAACGCCTACCGTCACCTAGGGTTATATGCTTATCGCAGCAAACTTTTAAAAGCATTTCACAAATGGCAAGTTAGCACATTAGAAAGCTTAGAAAGCCTTGAGCAATTACGTGTTTTAGAAAATAACCAAAAAATCGCTATTGATGTTGCTAAAGTCTGCCTACCCTTAGGTGTGGATACTGCCGAAGACTTAGCACGACTCAACGCTCTATCACTGGATGAATTTTTGGCTTATTAACTCATGAATGATTATTCTGATGATGTAACAGCAAATACGGAGATATCGCCTTATTTTGCACCACTTTTGCCGTGGCAAGCTGCACTTTGGCGCACAGTTTGTCAAAACTATCATATGCAAAAACTGCCCCACGCTCTTTTAGCTGGGGGCATTTCAGGCATTGGCAAACACAGTTTTGTTTGGCGGCTGACTGCTTGGCTTTTGTGTCAAAATAAACCACTTGATGAATACAAAGGCGCTTGCGGCTATTGTCCAAGCTGTCTTTGGCTAAAAGCTGGTACACACCCTGATTTGCTGGTATTACCACCATCAAGTCGGATTGGAGAAGCCTTTGAAGAAACACAAATTAAAATTGATGATGTGCGTTTTTTGCAAGAATACAGCCAAACCAAAGGGCATGGATTAAGACTCATTGTACTAGATAACGCTGAAAATTTAACCACAGCTGGAGCAAATGCTTTATTAAAAACACTTGAAGAACCCCGTTTTGGCGTGCATTTAATTCTTATCAGCAGCTATCCAAGTCGCCTACTTCCCACCATCAAAAGCAGATTGCAGACATTACCACTAACACCCATTCATCATTTAGATGCTAAAGATTATCTAAAGCAAAATTTACCTTCTGATATTTGTCATTTGTCTGATATGTTACTAACTTTAGCAGAAGGTGCGCCTTTAGGGGCTTTATCACTGTCTAATATGCCTTGGTTTGATAAGCGCACATTGTGGGTAAAAACTTTTGTCGCACTGCAAAAAAAGACAAGGGCGCCAATTGCCGCCAGCAGCTACTGGCAAACTGTGCTCAGCTTTGATGATTTTATGACCTTGACTCGTCTGATGCTACTTGAAGTTTTACGTATTTATCTAGGTTTTACTGGTATACACCAAGATATTGACATTAAAACCCTACTTCAAGATACGCCACCACCATCTTTAGAAAATCTTTATCAGTTAAATGATGAACTCAACCAAATGACCCAAGCCATCTGGCAAAATGTCCAGCCCAAATTAGCTTATGATGAACTGATGGTGCGTTTGGCAGACTTATAACTTTGTGGTTTTAAACATTGTTAAACTGAAACTGCCGCTTTAATCGCTGGATGCGATTGATAATCCATCAATTTAATATCGCTACTTTGAAAAGCAAAAATATCATCAACATCAGGATTGAGCCAAAGCTGACACAGTGGCAAAGGTTGGCGCGTTAGCTGTAGATTTGCCTGCTCAAAGTGGTTGCTATATAAATGAGTATCGCCACCTGTCCAAATAAACTCACCCACACCAAGCCCACACACTTGGGCGACCATATGAGTCAAAAGAGCATAACTGGCAATATTAAATGGCACACCTAAAAATACATCTGCGCTGCGCTGATAAAGCTGACAAGATAATTTTCCATTTACCACAAAAAACTGAAATAAGGTATGACAAGGCGGCAAAGCAACTTCGCCTGCTTCTTTAGGATTCCAGCCAGAAACAATTAAACGGCGTGAATTAGGATTGGTTTTGATTTCATTAATCAACCAAGAGATTTGATCAAAACCATCTGCAAGATAACTGCCATCTGCATTTTGGCTTGCCCCAAAATTTCGCCATTGATGACCATAAACCGCCCCCAAATCGCCCGCTTGTCTCCCAAAACGTGCCGTTTGTTCGGCAGTTGCCCATTCATCCCAGATGGTTACTTTGTTATCTTGCAAAAATTTAACGTTGGTATCGCCTTTTAAAAACCACAAAAGTTCAATCACAATAGAATGAAAATGCACTTTTTTTGTGGTTAATAACGGAAACCCTTTATTTAAATCAAAACGCATTTGATAACCAAAAACCGAACGGGTGCCGGTACCAGTACGGTCGGATTTATCTGCGCCATTTTGTAAAATATGGCTTAGTAGATGTAAATATTGCTTCATGGATTGCCTTAATAAATCAAATATTAGGATAATTTTTGGTCGTAAATGGGGTTTTTGTAGGCTAAAATCATTAAAATTACGCCCAAAATTATCATTGGTAAACTAAATAACTGCCCCTTACTCATCCAGCCAAAAATCAGCTCATAACCCACATCAGGCTGACGGAAAAACTCAGTTATAAAACGGCTGGCGCCATAACCCAATAAAAACAATGCTGAAATGGCGTAACGAGGACGCGGTTTTAAGCTAAATAACCACAGAACGATAAACAGTAAAACACCTTCAGTAAATGCTTGATAAAGCTGTGATGGGTGGCGTGGCAATAGCAAATAGCCGCCAATTTCGTGGGCAATGGTGGAAAGATTGGGATCTAAAGTCAAAAGCTCGCTATCCGCTGTAGCCGCTTGTGGAAAATACATCAAATACTCATAGTCACCCGAGGATACTCGCCCCCAAAGCTCGCCATTGATGAAATTACCAATTCTTCCAAAAAAAAGTCCTGTTGGCACACAAGGAGCGATAAAATCCAGTACAGTAAAAACGGATTTTTTGTATTTTTTGGCAAACCAAAACATTGCAGTCACCACACCCAAAAAACCACCATGAAAGGACATGCCCCCTTCCCATACTTTAAATAAATATAGAGGATTGGATAAAAATTCATCAAAATTATACAATATGACATAACCAATCCGACCGCCCAAGATTACGCCCATCGCTCCAAAAAACACAAGGTCGGATATCATGTCAGCATTAAAATCATCGCGCCGTTTACTACGATATAAAGCCAGTCCATAAGCAAAAGCAAACGCCAATAAATACATCAGTCCATACCAATGCATTTGAATAAAGCCCAAATCTAGGGCAATAGGGTTAAACTGTGGGTGTACAACAGCCATATTATCTCACTTTTTGTTTGTTGTTTGATTGATTTATCAATTAATGGGCTTCTTGCCAGTTATCACCCACACCAATTTCAACCACTAAAGGCACGCGAAAATCAACCTGCCACCCTAGCGTTGCGGCTGTATCTGTTAGTACGTTTTGCATAGCGTTTTGAATTAATTGACCAATTTGATCAGTGGCACTTTCATCAACTTCAAAAACCAATTCATCGTGTACCTGTAAAAGCATTAACGCCTTATCTTTTGGTAAAACTTTATCCACTGCAATCATAGCAAGTTTGATGATTTCTGCTGCTGACCCTTGCAAAGGGGCATTAATTGCAGCACGTTGAGCGGCTTCTTTGGTAAGGAAATTATCTGAATTAATATTAGGTGTGTACAATTTTCGCCCTAAAATCGTTTCTACATATCCTTGATTTTGAGCAGTCTCTTTGGTTTTTTGCATATATTGGCTAATTTCTGGATATCTGGAAAAATAGCGTTTAATGTATTCTTTGGCTTCATCGTTACTTACACCAAGCTGTTTGGCAAGTCCAAAAATACCCATGCCATATAATAAACCAAAATTAATCACTTTAGCAGCCCGACGCTCATCGGCACTGACATCTGATAACTGTTTATCCATAATCTCCGCTGCTGTTGCTTGATGAATGTCTAAGTTTTGTTTAAATGCATCAATCAAGTTAGCATCGCCACTAAAATGCGCCATCAATCGCAGTTCAATCTGAGAATAGTCTGCTGATAGAATTTTGCGACCCTTTGGAGCGATAAAAGCTTTACGAATGTTTCGTCCTGTACTGGTACGAATTGGAATGTTTTGTAAGTTTGGTTCGGATGAAGACAATCTACCCGTACTGGTCAAGGCTTGATGATAATTGGTATGTACTCGACCTTGTTTGTCAGCCGCCTTTGCCAGTGCTTCAGTGTAAGTGCTTTTTAATTTTGCCAACTCTCTGTATTGCAAAATTGTCTCAACTAATGGATGGTCAATTTTTGCAAGCACTGATTCTGAAGTGGAATATTGTCCTGTTTTGGTTTTTTTACCGCCTTTGATGCCCAATTTTTCAAACAAAACCTCACCAAGCTGTTTTGGAGAAGCCGGATTAAAATCCACGCCTGCAATCTCTATGGCTTTTTTTTCTAAAGCAAAAATTTCTTCATCAAACTTTTGTGATAATTCATTTAAAAAACCACCATGGATTAATACGCCATTTTCTTCCATTTGGGTTAAAATTTTTGCTACAGGTATTTCTATTTTTTGTAAAAGCTCATTGGCATTTTTATCTTTTTGCAAATAACTATTAAAAATACTAAACAACCGATAGGTAATGTCTGCATCTTCACAAGCGTATTTACTGGCTGTTTGAATATCTATTTTATCAAAGGTTAATTGCTTTACCCCTTTTCCTGCAACATCTTCAAAGGTTGTGGTTTGAATATTTAGATAATGTTTTGCCAAATTGTCCATATTATGGTAAGCTGCTGTGCTATTAATCACATAGCTTGCCAACATAGTATCAAAAAACCAATGATTTAATTCAATACCATAATTTTTAAAGATGTGGCTATCGTATTTTAAATGTTGCCCAATTTTGCCAATGTTTGGGTTTTGTAAAATGGGTTTTAAAGCTGATAACACCACCTGCAAAGGCAATTGTTCTTCTAATAACAAATCAAAATCAGCTGTATGCCCAACAGGAATATAAAAACCCTCATAATTTCCCAAACTGATACTAATACCAACCAGCTGTGATTTTTGCCAATGTTTGCTGGTGGTTTCGGTATCTATTGCAAAATATGCTGCTTGCGACAATTTAGCCATCAGTTGCTCAAAGTCAGCTCGTGTATCAATGGTTTTATAAATAGGCGCACTATCGGGCAAAGATGGTACTTTTAGAGTGGATAAATCATTTTGTTTAGTTGTGGTGAATAAGTTTTGAGCTGGTTGTGATGGGTTATTTTGTGTTAGGTTGTTTTGAGTGTAGTTTTCTAGCAATTTAACGGTTTGCTTAATTTCAGTTCTAAATTCTAATGTCTGATACAACTGATGCAATTCTTGCACACGAGCAAATTGCTCTTTTGTTGATACGGCATCACAGATGTCCAGTTTTAATGCTGAAAAATCAATTGGCAAATCCAAATTAGTTACAATGGTTGCTAATTGACGATTTAAAGGGATTTCATGTTGGTGCGCAATAAGACTTTTGCCCACGCTACCCTTGATATCATGAACATGCGCAATGATATTTTCAATATTATTGTATTCATCCAACAGTTTTGCGGCGGTTTTTTGTCCAACTTTTGGAATGCCAGCAATACCATCAACACTATCGCCCATCAACGTTAAATAATCGGCAATTTGAGTTGCATGAACGCCAAATTTAGCAAATACCGCATCTTTATCAATTACTGTACCTTTAAAATTATCCTCCAAAACTACCACATCATTCACCAGCTGCGCCATGTCTTTATCACCCGTTGAAATCACCACAGGATGCCCCAAAACGCAGGCGCGATAAGCCAATGTGCCAATAATATCGTCCGCTTCATAGCCCTCAAAAACCACAATTGGAATTCCTAAAAGCTTGATGAGCTGATGAATAAAGGGAATTTGTTTTACCAAATCATCTTCCATCGGTTTGCGATTGGCTTTATAGTCTTTAGATAGTTGATGACGAAATGTAGGTGTTTTTGTATCAAAAGCAACTGCCATATAGGTCGGCTTATGTAATTGTATTAACCGATTTAAAGCGGTTAAAACACCTCGAATGGCATTGGTTGGCAGCCCTTGAGAATTTTGAAGAGGCGGCAGCCCATGATAACAACGGAACAAATAATAAGACCCATCAACCAAAACTACAGGCGGTTTTTGGGTATCAACATGGCTGACATCAAGATGAGCAAGGCTTGGAATAAGATTTTGAGAAATGACGGTCATGATTGTAGCTATGTGTCGCTGATTAAAATTGTGGTCATTATATATCACACCTACAAATTTTGCTTTAATTAAGTTAAATTAAAAACAAATTTAAATCTAAGCGTGGCTATATGATTTATTTTCTGGTAACCATAAATTCAAAATTGCTTCTATTAGGGGCTGTTTGTCCGTTTGGTGGATGAGATTTTGAGCAATAATTTTTGCTTGGTCTAATAACACATCATCACGTACTAAATCTGCCAGATAATAATGCATATCGCCAGTTTGTTTTTTACCTAAAAGCTCGCCAGCACCACGAAGCTGCAAATCTTTTTGAGCAATCACAAAACCATCTAGATTTTCTTTTAAAATATTCAGTCGCTGCATACTGATTGGCGGCAAGGGCATTTGTGCTAAAAGCACACAAAAAGACTGGGTTGCGCCTCGTCCCACCCTGCCACGAAGTTGATGCAGCTGTGATAGCCCTAAACGCTCTGCATTTTCTATAATCATCAATGATGCATTTGGCACATCAACTCCAACCTCAATCACTGTCGTTGCAACCAAAAGCGAAATATCACCTTGCTTAAAAGCCTGCATGACTGCTTGTTTTTCAGCGGCTCTCATTTTTCCATGTACTAGCCCTACTGAAATATCCAAACGATTTTTCAGCTCTTGATACAAAAGTTCAGCTGACTGTATGTCGCGCCCAAGCGATTCTTCCACTAAAGGGCATACCCAATAGGCTTGTTTACCTTGTTTGCAGTTTACCCATACCCGCTCAATCACATCATTGCGTCGATCTCGATTGATGATAGCAGTTGTAATTGGCGTACGGTTAGCAGGCAGCTCATCAATTACAGAAACATCCATATCACCATACAAACTCATTGCTAACGTCCTAGGGATGGGCGTTGCCGTCATTGCTAGTTGGTGCGGTATAATATCACTTGCACTTTTACCCATCAGCTTTAATCGCTGCTCTACGCCAAAACGATGTTGTTCATCAATAATAACCAGCCCAAGATTGCTAAAACTGACTCCATCAGAAAACAAAGCGTGCGTACCAATGATAATTTGCACTTGTTGTTGGTCAATGGCATCCATCTGAGCTTGACGCTCTTTGGTAGATTGCTTGCCTAAAAGACAGCCCACACCAACACCAAACGGCTCAAACCACTGTTTAAAATTTAAAAGATGTTGCTCTGCCAAAATTTCAGTAGGCGCCATTAACACCACTTGCAATCCTGCATCAATCGCATGGCAGGCGCAAATTGCCGCTACCAATGTCTTACCCGCGCCAACATCGCCTTGCACAAGTCGCAACATGGGCTTATCGTGGGTGATATCTTTAACCACGTCATCAATCACTCGCTTTTGAGCATTTGTCAAACCAAATGCTAAATTGTCTATTAATGCATCTGCTAACAGGCTTTTTTTAGAACAAATCGGTGCTTTATGATGCTGAAGACTGTTTCTTTGCAGTAAAAACGCTAATTGATGCGCGGTAAATTCTTCTACAATTATTCTTTGACATGCTTGATGCTGCCTATTTTTTAATTGATTAATCATAATCAATTGCTCCTGCAAATTAGCAAGGGGGTTGGGAAAGTGTATAGCATACAAAGCCTGCATTAAATCCCCTTGAAAGGGTAGTTTTGCTTGTTTAAACTCATCATCATTTAAATGAGAAAACACCCCAGCGGCAGCCGATAATGCCAGCGAGATTAATTGGCGAATTTTATTTTGGTGAAGCCCTTTAACTGAAGGATAAACTGGCACAAGCCCTCCATCTAATTTTTGTGTGCCTGTAATAAAGTAGTCAGGATGAATAATTTGAGTGCCATACTGATTGATTTTAATCTCACCAAAAGCGGTAATATTTGCCCCAACTTTCATGGTTTCACGAGTTTTACTGGAAGTATGAAAAAATTTTAACTCTAATTTTGCTGTATTATCATCCAAATATGCGCTCAGTCCATTTGCTCCTGTTTTTAACTCCGTAATTGTTCCACTTACCAAACAACAAACCCCATCAATCACGCTTGCAATTGGCACAATATGGCTTTTATCTTCATAATCTCTTGGAAAATGCATCAACAAATCAAATATCCGATAAATACCCAGGTTGTTTAACTTAGTCGCCAAAGCTGCACCAACTCCTAAAAGATTGGTAACGGGCTGATTTAAAGGATTTTTTGAATAAGTATTCATACGATTTAACCATGATTAATAAATGTATAAAATTGTAAAGAGATTAACCAAAATTAACAAGTTATATCTATAAAATAATACTCTTTTGTATAATGTTAGCGTAGTATAGTTTTTATACAAAATTAATTAAACGGCTCGCAACAAAATAATTGGGCAATCATCAGTTTGATTGCAATTCAGCACCAAAAAACCACCGTTTATTTATTTATTGATTTTAAATAGGATAAACGGCAAAAACAGGTTCATCAAACCTTCGTTATTGGTTTGAAACCAAGCCCTAGACAACGGTATAATGGTTGCTTATTGGCATCTGCCTAAATTGGCTATATTTACAATAATATTACCCATGGTGTAGAATGCCAACCTTGTTTACACATTTTAACAGTTTATTTTAATAGTTTAGAAACAACTAAAAACAACAAGAGAATCACAGATGGCAAAAGTAGCAACTGAACAATTACTGGATTTTAAATACACAGGCACGAATCGACGCGGACAAAAAGTCAGTGGCGAAACTACCAGTAAAAGCATTGAATTGGCTCGTGCCCAACTGCGCAAACAAGGCATTGTGATTGATGACATTCGTCCAAAACCAAAGCCTTTGTTTACTTTCAAAAAAGCCATTAAACCCCTTGATATTGCCATTTTTGTCAGACAACTTGCCACCATGATGAAGGCAGGTGTACCTTTAACACAATCATTTGAGATTGTTGCTGATTCTCTTGAAAATCCCAGCATGAAAGATTTGGTGTTAAAAATCAAAGCGGATATTGAAGCTGGTAGTAACTTTGCAACCGCCCTGCGCAAACACCCAAAATATTTTGATGATTTATTTTGTTCTTTGGTTGAATCTGGCGAACAATCAGGTGCTTTAGAAACCATGCTTGAGCGTGTGGCAACCTACAAAGAAAAAAGCGAACTATTAAAAGCCAAAATCAAAAAAGCTATGAAGTACCCGATTGCGGTTATTGTTGTTGCAATTATTGTAACGGCGATTTTGCTGATTAAAGTTGTGCCTGTTTTTGCTGAGTTATTTGGCTCTTTTGGTGCAGAATTACCCGCCTTTACTCGTCTGGTAGTCAGCATGTCTAACTTTATGGCGGCGTATTATATTCCAATTTTTCTAGCACTGGGCGCTATTATTATTGCGTTTTCACAAGCTAAAATGCGCAGCAAAAAATTTCGTGATTTCTTAGACCGCCTTTCTTTAAAAATACCTATCTTTGGCAATATTGTCTATCAAGCTATTATTGCTCGTTTTGCCCGCACATTATCGACTACATTTGCGGCAGGTGTACCTTTAATTGACGCACTTAACTCAACCGCTGGAGCAACTAATAACGTCATCTTTTATGATGCAACCCAAAGAATTAAGGAAGACGTTTCCACAGGTCAACAATTGCAATTTGCCATGAGAACCACCAACCTTTTTCCTAGTATGGCAATCCAAATGGTGGGTATTGGTGAAGAAGCAGGTAGCCTAGAAGAAATGCTTGACAAGGTCGCTACTTATTATGAAAACGAAGTGGATAACGCAGTGGATGGTTTAACCAGCCTAATGGAGCCAATGATCATGGCATTTTTAGGGGTGGTGATTGGTGGCTTAGTTGTCGCAATGTACCTACCAATTTTCCAAATGGGCTCTGTAGTTGGTTAGTTTATGGACACTTTAAGCCTTCTATTACAAAATCAATCCTATGTTTTATTCTTGGCTGCTATTTTTGGTCTATGCGTGGGCAGTTTTTTAAATGTTGTCATTTATCGCACACCACTAATCATGAATTACCAGTGGCGAAAAGAGATTGCTTGGTATCTAGATACTCAAGATGATTTTAATAAAAATGCGGTTCATCACATCACCAATGTCATTAAAGAAGATATTCCTTTTAGTTTATCTTTTCCGCCATCAACTTGCCCAAACTGTGGGCACGCAATTCGATTTTATGAAAATATTCCCATCATTAGTTGGATAATTTTGCGTGGTAGGTGTTCTGATTGTCAAAATCGTATCAGTTTTCGTTATCCTTTGGTGGAATGCATTACTGCTATTTTGTCAGTTTTAGTAATTTACACACTTGGAGCTAATTTATCTGGTCTTTTTGGCCTATTTTATCTATGGATTTTAATTGCTTTAACTGGCATTGATTTTGATACTCAGCTTTTGCCTGACCGTTTGGTTTTTCCTTTGGGCATGCTTGGTCTAGCAATTAATACTCAAAACATCTTTGTCTCTACTTCCGCATCCATTTGGGGAGCATTACTTGGCTTTTTGTCATTTTGGAGCATTGCCAATCTTTATGCTCTTTTAACCAAAAAAGAAGGGATGGGTACTGGTGATTTTAAATTATTAGGCGCTTTAGGAGCTTGGGTTGGCGTTGGCTTATTGCCTTTGATTATCTTATTATCCGCAGTTTTTGGTTCAATTGTTGGCTTGATTTTGATGCGATTATCTGGAGAAAGCAAACCCTTTGCCTTTGGCCCTTACATTGCTCTTGGTGGTATTATTGCTCTTCTTTGGGGTAACGATATTATGCAGTGGTACTTATAAAGCATCAAAAATAAAATAGGTAAACCCTTATGGATTTACCTATTTTTTATGATTTATTGATAATAAATATCAATCCCAATCCCAATCGCGACGCTCGCTAATAATTCTTAAATCAGGATAACTCATTTTGATGTCATATTTGGCATTGCCTTTCCATGCTTCAATGTCAAAAATAGGTTTACCAAGCCAATCATCTACATCTAAATCACTGATGGTATAACCTTTTTGAATCAAAATAGCCTCTGCTCTTTTTAAGTTAGCGTGATAATTTGGATCTTGATAGACTTGATTTTCAATGTAATCACCAGCGTAAGCATTTGTTACACAAGCACCAGCACCTAAAACAGCGGCCAACAGTAAATGGGTTAGTTTCATCATAAACTCCTTAAACAGGTTTAAAAAGATTGCTTAACTTATGTGCCTATCATAACAAATAAAAGACAGTAAAAACTTAGCGAAAATTTAGAAAATGCTTAATTTTACCCATAATCTGTTAATTGTGTTGTTGTTCATTGAACAAACATTGCCAAAACTTCATCCAAATCTAGCATCTTTTTGTCGCCAGTACTGCGTTTGGTGCATTCATATTTGCCTTCTGCTAAATTGCGTTCTGATACCACAACTCGATAAGGAATGCCAATTAGTTCTAGGTCTGCAAACTTAACGCCAGCTCTTTCATCACGGTCATCAAGTAATACGTCCACACCTTGATTTTTAAGCATCTGATACAACTCTTCTGCTTTGGTTTCAGCACTGCCATCTTTAGATTTCATTGGCACAACCGCAACACGAAATGGTGCAATACTATCTTTTGGATTTGGTGTGTCCGCCCAAATAATGCCTTTTTCATCGTGATTTTGTTCAATGGCAGCAGCAACAATGCGACTTACTCCAATGCCATAACAACCCATCATTAAAGTAACTGGCTTACCCTCTTTGCCTAAAACACTACAATTTAATGCTTTGGAATATTTATCACCCAATTGGAAAATATGCCCTACTTCAATGCCACGTTTGATTGTCAGCACTCCCTGACCATCTGGAGATTTATCGCCATCAATGACATTACGGATATCAACCACACGAGTGATGGTTACATCACGATTCCAATTCATACCTTGGGTATGTTTATGCTCAATATTTGCTCCGCAAACAAAATCACTAAGTACACTGGCACTTCTATCCACAAAAACAGGGATGTTGTATTTTGCTAAATCAACACTGATATAACCCTTGATTAAACCTGCATCTTTAATTTCTTCTTCGTTAGCCATTTCAAAGGGCGAAGCAACCTCGGCAATTTTTTCAGCCTTGATTTCATTAAGCGTATGGTCACCACGCAAAACAAGTGCTACCAATTTTGGCATCTCTGGATTTTCTTCAGAATAAGCACCTTTTACGATGAGCGTTTTTACTGTTTCAGACAGTTTGATATTTAGATGTTTGGCAACTTCTTCACACGTTGGCATATTGGGTGTATCCACATCAAGTCGTTCTTTGCTTGGATTTTGCAAAACGTCTGTACAAATTGCTTCAGCAAGTTCTACATTTGCCGCAAAATCTGAGCTGTCTGAAAAAGCAATATCATCCTCACCACTGTCAGCAAGCACATGGAATTCATGTGATGCAAATCCGCCAATAGAACCTGTATCTGCTTGCACAGCGCGGAATTTTAAGCCCAAACGACTAAAAATTCGACTATAAGCACCATGCATGTCATCATAAGTTTTTGCCAATGATTCTTGGTCAATATGAAAAGAATAAGCATCTTTCATAGTAAATTCACGAGCACGCATAACGCCAAAACGTGGGCGAATCTCATCACGGAATTTAGTTTGTATTTGATAATAACTAACCGGTAATTGTTTATAACTTTTTAATTCATTTCTGGCAATATCTGTAATCACTTCTTCGTGTGTTGGCCCTAATACGAAATCACGTTGGTGACGGTCTTTAAAACGCAACAGTTCCGCCCCATAATCTTGCCAACGTCCTGATTCTTGCCAAAGTTCAGCAGGTTGGGTTACAGGCATCAGAAGCTCTTGAGCATTAATTGCTTGCATCTCTTCACGGATAATTTGCTCAACATGCTTTAACACTCGAAGACCCATTGGCATCCATACATAAAGCCCAGAAGCAAGTTTACGAATCAATCCTGCTCGAACCATTAATTGACTTGAAACAATATCAGCATCGTTAGGCGTTTGACGTAAAGTAGCGAAGGTAAAGTTACTGGCTTTCATAAAATCACTTGAAAATAACAACAAAAATTGTGTTATCTTAAAGTAAAATTTAGGTAGGTTGCAAGAAGTTTTTTATTTGTTCATCGCATTTTTCACATAATGGAGCATTTATGCAAGAAAAACGCTTTTTTTTATCATGGTCTTTTTTTATCGTTAGCATTCTAATTTGTCTTATTAGTATCGCAATTACTGTTTTTACTATGTCATCTTTTCACCAAAAAAATACTAAGGTTACTGCTGTTAGTAAAGACGGTGTTATTCACGAAATTCAAAAACTGGGGCGCTTGCAATCAACTGCTTTTGGAGTTGATACCGTCATTACTGCAAGCAAAGAAGGCACATGGCAAAAGCTCTGGCAGGATGAACAAAAAGGTCTTTTTGTTGCGCATGGGCGAGTGCTTGCCGGTGTAGATTTGACTAAAATAACTCCACAAATGGTAGAAATTGCCCCAAAAAACCCAAATGATGCTACAACTCAAATTACTATCAACTTGCCTGCACCCGAAATTTTTGCAGTGTATTTGGATAATTTGGAACTGTATGATTGGCAAACTGGTTTATTTGGTGTAGTTAATAATGACCCTGAAATTTTAGAACAAGCTCAAAATAGCGCCAAAAATGAAGTATTAAAAAAAGCCTGTCAAGGTGAGATTTTATCCATTGGAGCTGAAAGTGCTAAGGAACAAATTAAGCGCCTATTTGCACTGACTGACATTCATGCTACAGTCACTATTGAACAGCCCAAGAATTGCACTTTAACTCAACCCTCATAAGAAGCATTCATTATAGAAAAAACCCTTTGCCAATATCGGCAAAGGGAGGTGGAGAAAACATTGAGATAATCAGGCAACTAAAACATCCATGTTTCTTTATATGTTATTTGATTTTTAAGTTTATTTAGTAGTTATCGCTTTACCTTTTAACTGCAAAAACGCTTGTTCGATTTGTAGGCTATGTTCGCGAATTTTTTGCTCCACTTGAGCAAATTGTTCTTTTAATTTTTCATCAGCTTCATGCAAACGATTAGCGAATTCTGTGCGTTTTAATTCTATAGCTTGAGCTTTTAGAGCATGCCATTCTTCTACAGTTTTTGTAAAGGCGTCGTATTCAGCGCCAATACGCTCTTTAAAGGCTTGCAAACGGTCATCTAAAGATTTTTCGCCTTTTGCAATACGTTCTTGCGCTTGTTTGAACTGCATAATGACTTCAGCGTGTTTGATGGTCAAATCATCAACGCGTTTTAAATCCTTGGCAAGCCCAATTTTTGATAATAGCGCAATCAACCACTTAGTTGGGTCATATTGCCACCATTTCACACCATTACGATAATCGTATTGGAAATAATGGTGATAATTGTGATAGCCCTCACCCCAAGTAAACAATGCTAAAATAGCGTTATCGCGAGCGGTATTCGTATCTGTGTATGGGCGTGAACCAAACATATGGCAAAGCGAGTTGATAAAAAATGTACAATGATGAGTTAGAACCATACGAAGCAGTCCAACGATTAAAAATGCACCCAAAACATCATTAATCAGTAAACCCACAGCACCAACAACAACAACATTGGTTAAAATGACCCAAAAGCCATAGTATTTATGTTGTAAAGTTAAAATTTTATCTTTTTTTAGGTCAGGGATGTTTTTATAATCATATTGCCCACTTGGATATTTATGCAGCATCCAGTCCATATGACTAAACCAAAAACCGCGGCGAGCCGAGTATGGGTCTTCAAACTCATCATCCACATGGCGATGATGGCTGCGATGCCCAGAACACCAATCAAACGCAGAACTTTGTACTGCTAAAGTTGCTCCCAATAGTAAAAAATACTTAACAATTGGGTGAGTATCATAAGCTTTATGCGCCCACAAGCGGTGATAACCTGCGGTAATTGACAGTCCCGTCCATGCCATAAAAAACGAAAACGCAATCCACAAAGCAGGTGTGGTGTCATGCGTCCATAAATACCAAGGTACTAATATCAAGGCAAGAAGTGGGGTGGATAACAGCACAATTGCTGGAATCCAGTTTACAGGTGGGTTTTCGTAGTCTTTTGGATTATGAGAAACGGTCATACAAAATATTCTCGTTTACAAGTTTAAAGCATTGTAGCACAAAAATATAAAAAAGTGAACGTTTATTCACGAAATTTTAAGGGATTTTACAATTTTTACCAACCAATTGTAACAAGATTTTTCAAACCGTTGAAACGTCGTTATTATCATTTAAATGAATCGTTTTAACCCGTTTTTGCAACATCCTACCTTGTAAAACACACTGGGCAATTTCCAACTCTTTTTGATTTTCAAACCCCATAAAAACCCATTTTCTGCCCAAATCCTCAATATTTAATGAGTCGTCACAAATGCTGATTTGGGCATCTTGAGTCAGTTTAATGGTTTGATTTTGTAGGGCAATCTGGCTATTTTTAATAACAACTGTACCTGTGGTAATCACAACTTGTTTGGATAATTTATGTTTATAAATATTAAACCCAAAAATCAAACATGCCAAGCCAAAAAAGGCTAACAGTGTTGTCTGTATAGGGGAAGTCATTGCAATAATTGCCACCAAAATTGCACAAACAACCAACACTGACGAAAACAAAAACAGTGGGTTTTTGTCTTTGCCATGCAAGGTAATTTGCACACCATCCTCCAGCACTTTTAGCATAGTAAATCCAAGGCTTGTTTTTGAGCATAAATCAACTGTGTAACACCTTCTTTAGCAAGCGCGAGCATGGCTTGATTTTCCTCCCATGTAAATGGCGCTCCTTCAGCTGTACCTTGAATTTCAATAAAACCGCCCTTTTCGGTCATTACCACATTCAAATCTGTATCACAATTTGAATCTTCTTTATAATCCAAATCCAAATACGCTTGACCCGATTGAATGCCGACAGATACCGCTGCCACCAGTCCCATCAAAGGGTCGCTATTTAATTTTCCCATGCGCTTCATGGTGTTTAATGCATCAACTAACGCCACCGCTGCCCCTGTAATGCTAGCAGTGCGTGTACCGCCATCAGCCTGAATGACATCGCAATCTACATAAATCGTATTTTCGCCCAATTTGGATAAATCCAACATCGCCCTGAGTGAACGTCCAATCAATCTTTGGATTTCTTGGGTGCGTCCTGACTGTTTACCCTTAACGGCTTCTCTTTGAGTACGTACGCCTGTTGCTCGTGGAAGCATTCCATATTCGGCAGTAAGCCAACCTTGACCCTGACCTTTTAACCAACGTGGTACGCCAGCTTCAATACTTACATTACAAAGCACTTTGGTATCCCCAAAACACACCAATACTGAGCCTTCGGCATGTTTGGTATGGTGGCGATTAAAAGTGATGGGGCGTAATTGATTTAATGGGCGGTTCTTGTGTCGCATAATAAAGCTCAATTGATGATAGTTTTTACCATTGTACTTTTGAAACATCATTTTAGCAATTAAAAACCCACTTTTTAAGTGGGTTTTCATCATTATTTGGTTTTAGCAGCTTCTAAGGCTCGTAGCTCTTTGCGTAAAATCTTGCCCACATTAGATTTTGGCAATTCTCTTACAAATTCAATACGTTTTGGGCGTTTATAACCTGTTAGATTTTCTTTTACCCACGCTCTAATTTCTGCTTCGCTTAAACTCTCATCTTTGCGTACAACAAAGACTTTTACCGCTTCGCCACTATGGGCATCGGGTATGCCTATCACGCCACATTCCAATACTTTTGGATGTTCACTAATCACTTCTTCTACTTGGTTAGGATACACATTAAATCCAGAAACCAAAATCATATCTTTTTTACGGTCAACGATTTTAAAGAAACCACGTTCATCCATCACACCAATATCACCTGTGCGAAAATAACCATCTTTAGTCATGGTTTTTTCGGTTTCATCAGGACGATTCCAATAACCTGCCATCACTTGTGGTCCTTTGGCACAAATCTCACCCAATTCACCTTGCATCACAGGATTGTCATTATCATCTAACAAAATAATATCGGTTAAAGGCAAAGGAATGCCAATTTTACCCGTATGTTCACCAGGTGGATTTAACACCAAAACAGGCGAGGTTTCAGATAAACCATAACCTTCTACGATATAATTGCCGGTTAATTTTTCCCACGCATTAGCGGTATTAGGCAACACCGCCATGCCGCCACCTAGCGATAAACGTAAATTACTGTGGTCTAATTTTTTAAAGCCTTCATGATGGGCTAAAGCATTAAATAGCGTATTAACGGCAGGGAAAAACGCAGGTTTATATTTGGCAAATTCTTTAGTCAAAGCATCAAAATCGCGAGCATTGGTAATTAAAAGCATACTAAATCCTGCTTTCATACCCAAAAGCGCACACGCAGCAAATGAAAAAATATGATACAGTGGCAATGCAACTGCGATGTATTTTCCAGTTAAATCTTCATCTTTTGGAAAAACATGATAAAAAAACGGCAAAAATTGTTCAGTGTTGATAATCAGATTTTGATGGGTTAGCATTGCGCCTTTTGCCACACCAGTTGTTCCGCCAGTATATTGCAAAACTGCAACATCGCTTAATGTCATCTGGGGACGTTGGTAACTGCTAGCTGGGCTATGATTTAAAGCGTCTTTAAAAGTGATGTGGTTGGGAATATTCCAAGTTGGCACCATTTTTTTAATATAACGCACCACAATATTCACCAAAAGGCCTTTTAAACCCATCATGTCGCCAATACTCGCAATCACAATGTGTTTAACCTGCCCTTTGTTTTGTACCTTTTCAAAAGTGTGAGCAAAGTTTTCCACAATAAACAAAGCTTTGGCTTCACTGTCTAACAGCTGATGTTCAAGTTCATAGGCGGTATACAAAGGGTTGATATTTACCAAAACCATGCCCGCACGAAGCACGCCAAGCATAGCAATTGGATACTGTAAAATATTTGGCATCATCAGTGCTACTTTGTCGCCTTTTTGCAATCCGATTGACTGCAAATAAGCGGCGATTTGGCGACTGTAGGTATCCATTTCAGCATAGGTAATGGATGCCCCCATGCAAGTAAACGCAATTTTATTTTTATGTTTGGCGAAATTTTGTTCAAAGCAGTCCAATAAAGATTCTACGCCATCAGGCAAAGCAGCAAATTCTTGAATGCCATAATCTGCATAAGTCTTATGCCAAGGACGTGAAGCTGGAACAATAAAATCTTGCATGGAAATTTTCCTATTTTGGAATAAACAATCGTTTATTAAAATCAAGCTATTTTATTAAAAAATAACCATAAATTGTATTCAAAGACAGTTATTATAAAACAAATGTTCTGCAAAACCAATCTACAAAACTACAAACACAAGTTGCATTGACAAATCATTTACAAACATCAAAGATTTATTGCTCATTTATTGCCAAAAGCTCACTGATGCAAGTTACCAGCTGTTTAGCAATTTCAAGCTTTGGGGCTTTGGTTAAGTTTTTAGCTTCTTTGTGATATTTTTCAGCAAAAAATACACTCATTGCATTATCATCACTACCAAAACCAATTTGTTTATCCGATACATCATTGCATGCTATCATATCTAAATTTTTAGCGATTAACTTGGCTTTAGCGTAATTTTGCGTGTCTTGGGTTTCAGCAGCAAAACCAACCGCTAGAGTTTTTGGGTGCGTTTGAGCAATATGGGCTAAAATATCTGGGTTTTTAATCAGCTCCAAAGTCAAACCTGCCACATCTTGGGTTTTTTTAAGTTTGTGAGGGGCGATGGTTGCCATTTTATAATCAGCAACGGCAGCACTGGCAATAAAAATATCCACCTTTTGAGCATCAAATATTTTTTGGCAACAACTAAGCATTTCATCAGCACTACCAACAGTCATTCGCTGAATGCCTATTGGTGTTGGTAAATTGACTTTTTTGCCACACACTAAAGTAACATTTGCTCCTGCATTTTGACACGCTTTGGCAACTGCAAAACCCATTTTTCCTGATGAATAATTAGACAAAAAACGAATGGGGTCAATAGGCTCTAAGGTTGCACCTGCGGTAATTACTACTGTTTTTCCCGTTAAAGTTTGTGGCGTAGATTTTTTAGCAAGTTTTTGTTCAATGTATTCACACAAATATTCAGGCTCTGGCAAACGTCCAGCGCCTACATCACCACACGCCTGCTCGCCACTATCTGGGTTGATAACATCAAAACCAAACTCAATAAGTTTTTTTAGATTATATTGAGTGATGCTGTTTGCCCACATTGCTTGGTTCATTGCAGGTGCTACAATAATTGGAGCAGTTGTCGCAAGGCATACCGTTGTTAAAAGGTTATCTGCTATTCCATTAGCCAATTTAGCAAGTGTGTTGGCAGATAGTGGAGCAATCACTACCAAATCTGCCCACTTTGCCAGCTCAATATGCCCCATGCCAAGCTCTGCTGATTCATCTAAAAGCTCAGTATGTACCTGATGGGTGCTCAAAGCCTGCATGGTTAAAGGAGTGATAAACTCACAAGCCGCTTTGGTCATCATCACTCGTACATCTGCTCCATTTTTTATCAAAAGTCGTACCAAAAATGCAATTTTATAACATGCAATTCCGCCCGTTATACCAATCAAAATTTTGGCTTTGGGCAAAGGTTGAATGGTTGATAAATCATGATGATTATCTATTGTCATTATATAATTCCACATTCGATTGAAAAAATAAGCGCCCTATTATACTGTAAAGTTTTGTCATAAAATTGGCTTTAACGATTTTTTTACCAAATAAATCATAAAAAGCCTTTAGGGTTATTAGTTTTTGTGATATATTTTTAAAGTAACTAACGAACCCATTAACCAAAAAGGAGATATCATGTCTATTGCTCGTATCAAAGCCTTTTTTGAGTTGGAGGCTGCAGGTGGCATTGTTCTTGCCCTTGCAGCCGTACTTGCCATGATAGTTGCCAATTCACCACTGCATGATTTATATCACGCATTTATTCATGCTCCTGTTTCAGTGCAAATCGGTCAGTTTAGTATTGATAAAGATGCTCACCACTGGATTAATGATGGTCTTATGGCAATATTTTTCTTTTTGGTAGGGCTGGAGTTAAAACGTGAAACTCTAATTGGTGAATTATCAGACATCAAACAAATTATTTTACCCGCTTTATGTGCTATTGGCGGCATGATTGCTCCAGCATTAGCTTACACCGCCTTTAACCATCACGACCCCAATTTGATGAAAGGTTGGGCAATTCCCACCGCCACTGATATCGCTTTTGCCATTGGCGTTTTAAGTCTTTTAGGTAATAAAGTTCCCAACTCTTTAAAAGTATTTTTGGTATCCATTGCTATTTTTGACGATTTGGGTGCCATTATTATCATTGCGCTATTTTATACTTCAGAATTATCTTGGGTGTCTTTAGGAATTGCAGCCGTTTGTTTGCCACTTTTATTTTTATTAAATCGCATGAATACTGTGCGACTAACTCCTTATTTATTGATTGGGTTGATTTTATGGGCGGCGATGTTAAAGTCAGGTGTTCATGCAACACTTGCAGGCGTGTTATTGGCGTTTTTTATCCCACTAAAAAACATCAAAGACCCTGAACATTCACCACTAGAAGAGCTTGAACATGACCTTCATAATACCGTTGCTTTTGGTATTTTGCCATTATTTGCATTTGCCAATGCGGGTATTTCTTTGGCTGGAGCCAGTTTAGACAGTTTATTTCATAGTGTTCCTTTGGGAATTGGAGCTGGGCTTTTAATTGGTAAGCAGTTGGGAGTGATGATTCCACTGCTTATTTTTATCAAATTAAAACTTGCCAGTTTGCCCAAAGGTACAACCATGATGCAAGTTTATGGCGTATCTTTGTTATGCGGCATTGGCTTTACCATGTCATTATTTGTAAGTGGATTAGCCTTTGGTAGTGATAGAGATGGTTTTGATCCTCGATTAGGCATTATTTTGGGGTCACTTATTTCTGGCATTTTGGGCTATTTGGTTTTACGTGCTAACATCAAAGATGCTTGCCACCCAACATTTATCAAAAGTGAAGAGGCAGGCTATTTGAGCAATCATTAATGTTTTTAAAATGACCAATTAACCCATTTATTTTTATGTTCTTTTTTTATACAAAAATTGACCTTTATGGTCATTTTTTGTTTTAATTTAATTTATTTTTATGAAAGATTTTATTCAAATGTATTTAAAATATACAGTATTAATTGGAACTTTGTCATTAAGCCATTACACCATGGCAAATCCTCAAATTCTTGAGAATCAAAATGTAACAATCAAAACACTGCAGCCTGATGAAGATATTATATCTTTACATCATAATGCACCATTGATAACAAAGATTGGTTTGGCAAAAAACCGTGAGCTAGCACCCACACTCGAAGAAAAAACCAACTACAACAACCTTAACAATGATATTGATACACAAACTTTTATTAAAAATAAAATTATTGATTTGCTGGAAAAATCATTAAAAAACACACAAGAACAATCATCAAAAGATGCAGACAGCAAAGGTTTGGACGAAAAACTTAACAATGATGATTTTGGTGAATGCCATCCCCAAGCCTATCAAGTTGGCATTAAGCATTTTAGATATGCTGAAACCAAAAAAGAAGATTTGGTTTGGAGCGGTTATGGCGTAAAAAATCATCGTAAATATCTTATTCATAAACAAGCCAAACCTGCTTTAGATGAAATGATAAAAGCTGCAAAAAAAGATGGGGTTACTTTAAAACCCAATTCTATTTTTAGAAGTGTCAATCGCCAAAAACAAATTATTGAACACAAACTAAAAACCCAAAAACCTTATGACGTTTATCATATTTCATCACCTGCTGGATATTCTGAACATCACACAGGGTTAGCGGTTGATTTCAACTCAATTGACAGCACTTTTGACCGTTCTTCTGCTTACCGCTGGCTTCTTAAAAATGCTGAAAAATTTGGCTTTGAACAGACATTTACTCAAGAGTATTCAACATGGAGTGGCGTATCTGAAGAATCTTGGCATTGGCGATATATTGGCAAAAACGGTGAATTTGCATATATTTTTCAAGCCAGCATCAATCGCCAATGCTAAGATTTAGTATGTAAGTTGTGTTAATTTATACATCCAGATATTGCTGTGCTTCTTGCAAATTCACTGTAACCAACTGAGAAATGCCCGCTTGTGGCATAGTAACGCCTTTGAGTTCATCAGCTGCTTGCATGGCAAGTTTATTGTGACTGATAAAAATAAATTGCACATCAGCAGATAATTCATGAATCAAACTGGTAAAACGCCCAACATTGGCGTCATCAAGTGGCGCATCTACCTCATCTAACAAGCAAAAAGGGGCGGGATGCTGCTTAAAAATCGCAAAAACCAGACTAAGTGCCGTCAAAGTTTTTTCACCGCCTGATAATACAGCAAGGCGAGAGTTTTTCTTGCCCTTAGGCTGTGCCATCAACACAAGTCCTGCTCGCCATTTGTCGGCTTTGGATAATGTTTCATCATCCAATAATGCCAAACTTGCCTGACCGCCTTCAAATATTTTAACAAACAGTTCATTTAACCGCTGATTCACAGCATCCAACATTTGTAGAAATAGCGTTTTAGTTTTTTTATCAATGGTTAAAATAGCTTCTTTTAGGGTTATCATACTTTGATGCACATCTTCAATTTGCTGCTGCATGGGCAAAATTTGCTCATCAAGTTCTTGCAGTTGCGTCAAAGCTGTTAAATTGACCGCGCCTAACTGGGTAATTTTTTGTTTTAATGCATCAATTTTTTTATCCAATTCATTAAAATTAGGAGGAATTTTTGCAAAATCAGCCAATTGTACATTTAAATCAAACTGAGCATTTTTTTGTCGCATTTGTTCTGATAAATCCGTTAAACGGCTGGTAGTTACAGCAATTTGAGTATTAATATCTGTATAATTTTGACATACTTTAGTAAAAAGCTCTTGATGATTTTTTAGATGCATCTCTTCATCAGAGGTCTGATTTTCCAGTTCAAGAAGCTGTTTATCAATATCATCGGTTCGCTGTTTTAATGCTTCCACCATAACCACAGTTTCATCAAGCCGCTCTTTGACTTTGGGTAAATCCATTTGATTTTTTTCTTGCTCTTTTGTCAGAACCTGAAGTTCGTTTTCATCTTCTTTGGCTGATTTTTGGGCAAGCAAAATCAAATGTTCAGCGTGTATTTTTTGTTGTTGCCAGCTTTGCTGATTTAGTTTGAGTTGATTAATTTCGGCGTTAATTTGTTTAATTTTATCTGTCAAATCACCATCAATTTTATTAAAATCTTTTAACTCATATTGAGCTTGCTGAAGTTTGGGATTTAAAACATCCCATTGCTCTTGGATGGTCAAAAGCTCATCTGTCAACTCGCTCAATTCTTTATCTAATTCTTTTTTTTCATCCTCTAATACAGCGTTATTTTTAGCAAAATTTTCTTCATGGAGCATTTTTTGCTGCATTGTTAGGGTTAAATGAGTAATTTTTTCCTTGACGAGATGCAGCTCTTTGGTTGTACTAGCAACCGTCTGTTCATGAGTTTTTTGTTGCTGCTCCAAAACATGCAGTTCATCTACAATTTCAATAAACGCTGATTTTTTATCCATTAATTTATTTTGTAAACCATCAAGACAATTTTGTATTTGCTCTAAACGCTGACGGTGATGAATTTGTTTGGATAAAAACTCATCATTAATAACTTGAAAGTGACTGACATGCAGAATTCCAAATACACCAATAAGCCAGCCTGTTGGTGTAAAAATCATCATACCTTGTTGAAAATGATGCTGATACATTTGAGCAATATCTTGCAAATTGGCATCGTGGCTTTTCAACAAAAAAACATAATGAAATAAATCCAATTGTGGTGCTTGTATCAGTTCATCTAAAGCAACTAAACCGTTTGTATCGTGCCAATTTTTCTTCACACTCAATTGATTTTTAAATAAAAATGATGTTGGATGACTATTATTGAAAGTAAGATGTACGCCGTTTTTATCCAGCGTTGTCATCAAATCATCACAAATTGCCGAATCAAGCCAAATTTGCAAAAATTTATCCAAAATATCGGCGTATTGCTCGCCTTTTTCGGTTAAAACGATGCTTTGCTTTAGTGTTGTCCAAACTGGTTCTTTAGAAGTTGCAACATTTACTTTCTGAACGTGAGTTTTTTGGTCGTTTATCCACTGATTGATTGCAATTTGCTCACTTTGTAATGAAATTTGCTGCTTTTCAAGTTCATAAATTTCTTGCTGTAACTGAACGTGTTGCTGTTTTGTTTGCTGCAATCGTTCTTTATCAGTTTCTGTTCCTGTTAGTGTTTCAAGCTCTTTTTGTAGTGCAATTTGTGAATTCTTTAATAAATTCAGTTCATCAGCATCAAAATCGGCGTATTTTTTAACGTGATTTTGCTGTTCGCGCTGTAAGTTTTGATATTTTTTTAACCATTTATCCAGTCTAATATTGGTTTGTTTTTGAGTGTTCTGAGCAATATTTTTGGCATTTTGTAAAATCTGTTTTTCATTAAACAATTGATTTAGATGGTTTTTTGCTTTTTGATAGCCAATTTTATGGTCATCAAATTGTTTTTGGGCATTCTGCAATTTTTCAATCAACTTTTGAAGTTTTGGCGTTAGTGCAACCAAATCTTGCTCATAAACCTGTTGCGCATTCAGCTGTTTTGTAATTTGCGCTAGATTGCTTTCTTGTCGCTGCTTTAATTGCGTGATTCTTAGCTGGTTTTTCTTGATGGTTTGAATAAGTTCTTGATATTGATGAGCGAGAGTTTGGGCAGATAAACTCACATCATGATATGTATCTTTGGCTTTATCTTTTTGAGCTAAAAGCTGGTTTATTTGCAATGTATTCTCATCAATTTGCTGCTTTGATTGTAAAATCTTAGTTTGGCAATCGTTTACGGTGTTTTGAGTGATTGCCTGAAGCTGTTTTTTTTCTTCCAGCAATTGCCAAGTTTCAAAAATCTTTTTTAATCCTTCTTGCCAAAGCAGTTTATCTAATGTTTGACTCAATTCTTGATAAGTTTTGGCTGATTTGGCTTGCTGCTGTAGTACGGATTGCTGTTTTTTTAATTCACCTTGCAAATCTTGTAATCTATCTAAATTTTGACTAGCCTGCAACAATTGTTTTTGAGTTTCTTCTCGACGTGCTTGGTAACGCGAGACGCCCGCAGCTTCTTCAATAAATGCTCGAAGCTCCTCGGGTGTACTGTCCACAATTCGCCCTATCATGCCCTGCTCAATCACTGCATAACTTTTAGAACCAAGCCCCGTCCCCAAAAATACATCAATCACATCGCGACGGCGTACTTTTTCCCCATTGATAAAATAATCGGATTTACCCTCTTTGGTGATTTGTCGTCTTAAAGTCAATTCATGATATAAATTTAAAGCATGGCAAATTCCTGCCTTTTCATCCTGAGTATGTTCAAAAGTCAAATCAACACTCGCCAACGATTTACCACTGCGTCCGTCAGCGCCTGAAAAAATTACATCGCTCATTGCTGTGCCGCGAAGTTGTTTTGCCGATGTTTCTCCTAAAACCCAACGAACCGCATCAATGATATTAGACTTACCGCAGCCATTTGGTCCAACAATGGCAGTAATGTTGTGTTTAAACGTAAATGTTGTTGGGTTGGCAAACGATTTAAACCCTGCCAATTTTAAAGACTTTAGGCGCATGATAAAGCAAATGTTGATAAAAATTACACAAATTATAACATTGATTGGATTTTAAAAAGCAAAAAATAAGTCTTTGCCAGATGGCAAAGACTTATATGATTTGGCGTCAGACAAGTATTTATTCTGCGTCTTTTTTCGCACCCAACTTCTCACGGATACGAGCTGATTTACCAGAACGCTCACGCAGATAGTAAAGTTTGGCGCGACGTACATCACCACGACGTTTCACGCTGATGCTGTCAATGATAGGTGAATGAAGTTGGAAAGCACGTTCAACACCAACACCACTTGAAATCTTACGCACGGTGAAGGATGAGTTTAAACCACGATTACGTTTAGCAATCACAACACCTTCAAAAGCCTGTAAACGCTCACGGTCGCCTTCACGAACTTTTACTTGCACCACAACGGTATCGCCTGGGGCAAAAGATGGATGTTGTTTTAATTGGGCATTTTCAACCAATTGAACTAAGGGATGTTTATTACTCACAAAATATCTCCAATAAATGACATAGGCTATCTACCTTTTTAAAGTGGTTAAAAGGTCGCATATCATCATACAATTAACAGGATAAACCTGCTATCTAAACCACTTAGATAAAGGGTTATATTTTAATTACAAACCTAAAAAAATACAAGTAATTTTATAAGTCTTTTAACCATTTTAATTGTTCTTTAGTTGGACTAAATTGTTCCCATAAATCAGGGCGTTTGGCTTGAGTATGTTGAACTTGCTGCAAAAATCGCCATTTGGCAATATTTTTATGATGACCAGACAACAAAACATCAGGGACATTTTGACCATCAAAACTAAGCGGCTTGGTAAAATGTGGGCAATCCAAAAGTCCATCCACAAAACTATCTTCAATGGTGGACTTTTGATTCATCACATCAGGTAAACGGCGTATTAGACTATCCATCAGCACCATTGCGGGTAGCTCACCGCCAGTCAAAACATAATCACCAATGGAAATTTCCATATCCACATAGCAGTCAAGAATTCTTTGGTCTATTCCTTCATAACGTCCACACAATAAAATTGCCCCATCAAATTTATTTGCCATATCCACAACCAAGGATTCAGATAAGGTTTTTCCTTGTGGTGATAGATAAATAACAGGGCAAATCACTTTGGCTAAATCTTTTTGTTGAGCCAAAAAATAATCATTAGCGAGTGATTTGGCGGTCAAAATGGCTTTTTTTAGCGGTTCTGCCATCATTACCATGCCTGGACCGCCTCCAAAAGGACGTTCATCAATACGCCGATAATTATCCGTTGTAAAATCTCTAGGATTGATAAGATGTATAACTGCATGATTATTGTGAATAGCTTTGGCAGTAATTCCAAAACCTGTTACTGCAGAAAACATCTGTGGCATGATGCTAATAACCACAAAAAACATAAACGCCCTATTATTTATCAACAATTAATAATCTTTTTCCCACGCAACCAGTATCGTAGCAGCCTCTAAATCCACATTCAACACAGTATCTGTATGCCAAGGAATTAGGCGTTTCTCATTATCAATACTATCTTTTGTAGGCTTTACATCCATAATCTCATGCGCCCCTGTTTCAAACATTACATCAATCACGCCCAAATTTTCACCTTGCTGATTGATGACTGTTAAGCCTTCTAAATCTGACCAATAATATTCATCTTCTGCCAAGGCAGGTAAACTTGTTTTATCTACCCAAATACTGACGCCATTCATGGTTTCAGCGATATTTCTATCAGCAATTTCTTTAAAACTTGCAACCAGTCCCGAGCCTTGCTGACGCCAATTGGTTACAGTTAAAGGTTTAAACCCAATGGCAGTTTTCATTTGCCAATTTTTTAATGCAAAAATATCAACGTGATTATCCATATGGCTAAACACCCAAAGCCAACCTTTGGTTCCGTAAGGTTTTTTTAAAGTGGCAATTTGAATTAAATTTTGTTCTTTAGATTGTGATAATGGTTTATTCATAACTATCATTTGTCATTAAAATCTCAAAAAAAATCGGCTTGTGAAACCCACAAACCGACTTTTATCATCAAAAACTTAGGCGTTTTGTGATTTAACCAAATCTGCAACGCGCTCAGACGGTTGCGCACCTTTTGCAAGCCAAGCAGCATAAGCATCTAAATCAATGCGAAACTTAACTTCTTGACCACGTGCCAATGGATTGAAAAAACCGATTTTTTCGATATGGCGACCATCACGGGCAGCACGTTTGTCAGCAACAACAACTTGATAAAAAGGACGTTTTTTTGAACCACCGCGGGCTAAACGAATAACAACCATTTTTTAACTCTCTTTTTTTGTAAAAATCTAAAATAAAGTGCAAGAGTATCAGGGCGGATGCCCCACATTGATGCTGGTTGCCGAATTTGAGGATGAGCCGATGGCAAAACCAGAACTAAAGTACCAATTATAACAAAAAATTTTAGTAAAGTAAAATGAGTTTAATGGGCTATTAACATCAAATTCAAACAATCCATCAATACGCTACCTTCTTAAGTGTAAACTCTACGGTGCATTTTTCTTAATTATGCTACAATAACTTCACTTTTTTGGGGTTGGGTTTATGAAAAAATTACTTCATTTTTGGCTATTAAAATTTCGTTACAGTTTAAACTCCAACACATGGCACACCGTTGTCATGATTATTTTTATTGTATTTGTGAGCGTTAGTCTTTCCGTTTGGCTCTTTTGGCGAAGTTTGTATTTACCCGAAATTAAAACTCACGCTCACTATTTGGCCAGCGAATTGGAAATTTTTGACAAAGCCAATACCAAATTTTCCAACGACCCAAAAACTTTGCAATGGATTCATCAGCACAGTCATATGGAAATCATTAAAAATAAAGATGAATTTCCAGAGGTTAGCGATAAAGTCATTGCTGGATTTTTTACTAAAATTTTTGCCAAGGAACTTACCAATCAAGTTGGCAGCAATGTGCAAGTGTATTTTAAATTCAAACCCACTCCCCATCTTTGGATACAAGACCAGCGGTATCCAGACGTTTGGTTTCGCGAACCTATGCGTCATTATTCACAATACAGTACAGGAGTATTGGTAGGATTTTTAGTTGGACTGCCAATTTTAACCATCTTAACAATTTTGATTATTGTTCGCAGGCTAAATCGTCCTTTAAAACGCCTTGAGCACACTGCAACTGATTACATCAATCTAGGTCATGCCACAACCTTACCTACCAATAAAGGTTCTAACGAAATTCGCAAAGTGAACACCGCCTTTAATCGGCTATTTACCACACTCAGTCAAGCCCAAAAAGAACGCACCATTATGCTTGCTGGTATTTCGCATGACCTGCGCACACCGTTAACACGAATGCGTTTAACAGCTGAAATGTTACCTGATGAATTTTTTCGTGAAGGGCTAGTTTATGACATTGAGGATATGGATGCAATTTTAGAACAGTTTATTTCTTTTATGAAAGATGGCTCTGATGAAGCAGTTCGACTAACTAACCTAGAAAGCATTTTTCATGAAATTATGGTGCAATTTGGGGATACGCATTTTATTTATTACAACGAAGTTGTTCAAGATGTCGCCGTCAGACCGTTATCCATTAAACGCCTGATTGTCAATCTTGTTAATAACGCCCTACGTTATGGCAGCCAGCCAATTCATTTAAATGCGCGCATCTTACCTGCTGACGAAACATCAAACCCTAATGAAATATCATTTCCAACACTGCTTTTAGGGGTGCGTGATGAAGGTAATGGTGTTGCTGATAGTGAGCTTGAACGCATCATGCAGCCATTTGAGCGCGGGGAAATGGCACGAACCACTCAAGGTAGCGGTCTTGGGCTGGCGATTGTTGAGCGAATTTCTCGCCTACACCAAGGGGAAGTGTCCGTAAAAAACCACCCTGATGGTGGTTTACAAATTTGGGTTAAAATCCCTCTAAAATCACAAAATATTAAAAATAATACTGAGGAAGTTTAGAAAGCATCATAGACAGTTACTTTTTACCAATTTCTGGAGGAAGTTTATTGGTTGAATTTTCAAAGGGTACAGGAGCTTGTAGACTTTTTTTGGCATCAACTAAAGCCTTGGGTTCTGATTTTGGAGTAAGCATCAAATAGCCCAACAGTGCAACATTTGCCACAACCAAAAAACTAAAAATATAAGGCATAACCATCCCAACCTATCAACTAAATACAGCAACTTAAACTATCAACAATGACTGCTCACACCCTTATGGTAACATATTTATTGACCAAAAACATAGAGTAATAGTCAATTAAGTAACATTGATTACCTAAATGGTCATAAATGTTACCTAATTGGTATAATTGCATAATTATTAATCGAAAAAACAATCAGTGTTTTTTATCAGCAATTTCTTGGGTAAACTCATCAGCAGCAATAGCAACACCTAGCTGTTTAACAGGCCATTGCATGATAAATCTGGCGCCATGCAAAGTTGGGCTTTCATCTACGCTCATATTGCCGTTAAACCAAAATGCAATGCGACTTACGATAGAAAGCCCCAAACCATAACCTCCCGATGCTCGGGTACGACTGTCATCAAGGCGCGCAAACGGAATAAATACTTTTTCGCGATCCGCTTCTGGAATACCTTGCCCATCATCTTCAACACTTACAAATGCCATATTTTTATGAACACCAGCACTGATAACTATGGTACTACTAGCATAACGCAAAGCATTACCTGCCAAATTTTGCACCACTCGATGCAAATAACGTCTATCCGCCATTGCTAAAGTTTTTGCACTTGGTGGATTAATTTGAACTTTAATTGGTTTGCCCAGCGCATTGGTTTCTTTTTCAATTTGCTCAAGCAACTCTTTGAGCTCAACCATCTGCCAGTCCATGCTTGGTGAGCCTTCCTCTAATTTGGCGTAAGTTAAAATTTCATCAATCAACTCATTTAACGCTTCAATATCCCCATCAATGTATTCTTTTTGGATTTGTCGAGATTCATAATCATCATCATCAGCCAACATATCCACCGCAAAGCGAATTCTGGCAACGGGTGTTCTTAGCTCATGTGAAACCGCACGAGTAAGCTCACGTTGAGACTGAATTAAACGTTTGATGTGTTTGGTCATCACATTAAATGCTGATGACAGTCGCGCCACATCATCACTACCAACTACCTGAACGCTGGTATCCAATTCACCTTTAGTAACTCTATCTACACCCATTTGCAAAAGCTGAAGCCGTCTTTGCAATGGGAAAATCAGTCCATAAACTCCCACACTAATCAGCAGCAAAGAAATCAAAATCATGCTAACAATCAAATTAAGTGGAAAGTAATTAAATAAAGCAATAGGACCTGCAACGATTGCCAAATTATCAATTTCAGATTTTACTACCAGTGAAACGTTGGGGTCTTGTGTAACCACACTGTCTTTAAATAAAATCACTGGTTCTTGGCGATTTAGTTTAGCAAGCTGTTCATCATCAAGTCCAAGACTTGGCAAAGTTTCCAAAGTAACTGGATAACCGAATTTTTTACTTAAAAAATCAAGCCGTCCACGTTTAGTATCAAAACTGGGGTAATTAGACAAATCTTGGAATAAAAACAGCATGATTGCCCGTACTTCTCGTTCACTTAAACGGGCAATTTTAGTAGATAATACGTTATTTTCATCGCCGATACGATAATAAACCCATGATTCATTGGTTTGTGCGTTATAACGAACTACTGCTCGTTCCTCACTGAGGCGCTTTAGCTCTCTTGCTTTAAATCCCACACTTTCCACCGAAGTAATGGTGAAAGGGGAGCCGAACAATCCACTAGTATTTTTTAGCCAGGTTTCACGTTCTTGAGGTGATTTTTGGGCAGCCAAACTCTGACTCGTTAGATAAAAAGCCCCTGTTGCAATATTTTCACGATACGATTGAATGCGTTCTTGGTTAATGGTTTCAATCAGTAAATATGCAATAAATGCCACTACCAAACAAATCAGTAGTAGTCCTGAATAAATACGAAAAAAGATGCTGCGTTCAGCAAAAGAAAACAACGTCATACCCCAAACCTATACGAAAACAAAAGCCAGCTCGAAGCCAGCTTTTGCTTGATAAATCCAAAATTAATTACCATCTTTAACAAACAAATAACCTTTGCTACGCACGGTTTTAATGCGTTTTGGATTTTCTGGGTCATCGCCAATTTTTGGGCGAATGCGTGAGATACGTACATCAATGGAGCGGTCCTGACCGTCATATTCTATACCGCGCAAACGCTCAAAAATATCTTCTCGCGATAAAATACGGCCTGCATTTGACGCCAAAAGCCATAACAAATCATACTCAGCACTGGTAAAATCCACCACTTTATCATTTAAAGTTACAGAGCGTCCGCCATTATCAATTACCAGCTCGCCAAACTCAAGGCGTTGTGGAGATTCATGACTAGGCGTTGCCTCAGAACGACGCAACAACGCCCGAATACGCGCCAATAACACACGAGGCTGAGCAGGTTTGGCAACATAATCATCGGCACCCATTTCAAGTCCAAGGACCTGGTCCATATCCTCAGTACGAGCAGTAAGCATCAAAATTGGATTATGATACTGTGGGCGCACCTCACGACACACCGTTAAACCATCACTGCCTGGTAGCATGACATCAAGTACAACTAAGTCGGGTTGCTCACTAATGATGCGACGAATGGCACGGGTGCCATCTGTTTCAATCGCTACATCTAAGCCATTGCGTCTTAGGTAATCTTGAGTCAGTGTTGCTAAACGCTCGTCGTCTTCAACAATCAAGATGCGTGGAATATCATCTCTTTCTGCTAGGTTTGTTACCATACCTTTCCTCAACAATCAGCTAATTAATGTTTGCACGATTTCTTAATTTTTCAATAGTTCGTAATTGTGCCAAAGATTCTGCCAATGCTAATAGTGCCACGTTGGTTTGAACGTTGCTGTTTTGGTTGGCAAGCATTTGTTCAGCTTGACGGCGAGCTTCCAAGATTCTAGCTTCATCCAAATCATGAGCTCTTTCAGCAGAATCAGCAAGCACGGTTACTCCATGAGGCTGAACCTCCAAAACACCACCTTGGATATAAATAATTTCCTCTTTGCCGTCAGCAGCTTTTAGGTGCATTGCACCTGGTTTTAGCAGTGTAATTAGCGGAGTGTGTCCTGCCAAAATACCCAACTCACCATCAACGCCCATGGCTACCAGCACATGAATATCGCCAGCGTACAATTCCTCTCTTGCACTGACAACGCGGCATTTAAAATTTGCCATATCATACTCCTAATGTTTTGAATTCATAGAGTATCGCTCGTATATTATACCACCAAAATGATGTCTAATAATATTTACGACAAAGGGGACTTGAGAAATTTTTGTACTTAAAAATCCACAAATCCCCATGCTCTATAAAGCACCTAATTAATTATAACAAAACATCAATTAAGCAGCTTTTAATTTTTCAGCTTTTGCCACAACTTCATCAATACCGCCAACCATATAGAAGGCTTGCTCTGGAAGATGGTCGTATTCACCTTCAATAATTGATTTAAAGCCAGCAATGGTATCACGCAGCGCCACATATTTACCTGGAGCCCCTGTAAATACTTCAGCTACGTGGAATGGTTGTGATAGGAAACGTTGGATTTTACGTGCGCGATAAACAACCATTTTATCTTCTTCAGACAATTCATCCATACCCAAAATGGCAATAATATCTTTTAATTCTTTATAGCGCTGTAACACTTCTTGTACACCACGAGCAACATTATAATGCTCTTCACCAATTACCTGTGGATCTAGCTGACGTGAGGTGGAATCCAAAGGGTCTACCGCAGGATAAATACCTTGTGAAGCAATATCACGACTTAATACAACAGTCGCATCCAAGTGAGCAAAGGTGGTTGCTGGTGATGGGTCAGTTAAGTCATCCGCAGGCACATAAACAGCTTGAACCGAAGTAATTGAGCCTGATTGGGTAGAAGTAATACGCTCTTGCAATAAGCCCATTTCTTCTGCCAGTGTTGGCTGATAACCTACCGCTGATGGCATACGTCCAAGCAGTGCTGACACTTCGGTACCTGCCAAAGTATAACGATAAATGTTATCTACAAACAACAACACGTCACGACCCTTGCCGGTGGTTTCGTCTTTTTCATCACGGAAATATTCAGCCATTGTCAAACCAGTTAGGGCAACACGTAAACGGTTTCCTGGTGGTTCATTCATCTGACCATAAACCATAGCCACTTTTGATTTGCTAAAATCTTCTGTATTAACAACGCCAGCTTCTTGCATTTCATGATAGAAATCGTTACCCTCACGAGTACGCTCACCAACACCTGCAAATACAGATAAACCGGAATGTTTTAAGGCGATGTTGTTAATCAGTTCCATCATATTTACAGTCTTACCAACACCAGCACCACCAAACAGACCAACTTTACCACCTTTGGCAAATGGACAAAGCAAATCAATAACTTTAATACCTGTTTCTAAAAGCTCAGTTGAGTTTGATTGCTCATCATAACTTGGTGCTTCACGGTGGATAGACCATTTCTCAGCAGCATTTACAGGACCTGCCTCATCAATTGGGCGACCTAGTACGTCCATGATACGACCCAAAGTTGCTTGCCCTACGGGAACAGAAATTGGTGCGCCAGTATTTGAAACAGGCAACCCGCGTTTCAGACCTTCAGTTGAACCCATGGCAATGGTACGTACAACGCCATCACCTAATTGTTGCTGTACTTCTAAAGTTGTTTCAGTACCATCAACGCTTAAAGCATCAAAAATTTGTGGCACTTGCCCACGATTAAATTCAACGTCAATTACCGCACCAATAATTTGTACAATACGACCGCCACTCATTACATTCTCCAATTAAGATTTACTGCATCACACCATATTTAGATTGATTAGCAGTCTCTCTAAAAGTGTAATTTGTTACCACACCTTTAGTATCAAATAAAATAACCAATTCTTTAGTTTTAGTATTGTCCCCTAAAGAAAAGAAGTTATATGGGATAAAATTTCTTGCCATAGGTTTGGATTTTGAATGTCGGTATGTCCAAACTTCATTACCACTATCTGTAAAAGATACCGCATCCGCTGAGCCAAACTTTTGAGTTACTTCCTGCTTAGTTGTCTTACCTTTTTGAATGGCGCTATCAATACTTTGTTGGGTCTGCTCTTTCATAGCAACATTCCCAGACGTTACGCAACCGGTCATGAGTAATGCACAAAATAAAGGAGCAACAAAACCAAGATTCACTTTTGACATTAATTCCCTACCTCAATAATATTAAGAAACAGCAGCCGCACCGCCAACGATTTCTGAAATCTCCTGAGTAATCGCCGCCTGACGCAACTTGTTATAAACCAACTGTAATTCTTTAATTAAGTTACCTGCGTTATCGGTCGCTGCTTTCATTGCCACCATACGAGCGGATTGCTCTGACGCAATGTTTTCAAGTACAGCTTGATAAACAATGGATTCAATATAACGCACCATCAGGCTATCAATTAAAGACTTGGTGTCTGGCTCATATATATAATCCCAGCCATGTGATGTATCCTGATTATCCAACTTACCTTCTGGTAAAGGTACCAATTGAATTAAAGAAGGTTTTTGTGTCATCGCGTTCACAAATTGGTTGTAAACCAAGTAAATACGATCAAGACGTCCTACTTTATAATCTTCCAACATCGTCTGAACAGGTCCACTTAGCTGCTCATAACTAGGGCTGTCGCCATAATCCGTTAAAGCTGAACTAACTTTTCCGCCAAACGTTCTAAAAAAACTAACACCTTTTGAACCAATAGCCGCAAACTCAATTTCAACGGATTGTTCTTGATATTTCTTCACGGATTTTAACAGGTTTTTAAATAAGTTAATATTTAAACCACCCGCCAAACCACGGTCTGATGTCACCACAATAAAACCAACACGATTTACAGGACGACTGACCATGTATGGGTGCTTATAATCCGATTGCGCTTGCACCAAGTGAGAAACCACACGGTGCATACTTTCGGCATAAGGGCGACCCATCTCCATACGTTCTTGTGCACGGCGCATTTTACTGGCAGCAACCATTTGCATCGCACGGGTAATTTTCTGGGTGCTTTTGATGCTGGTTACTTTTGCACGTATTTCTTTTAGGCTTGCCATAACTATTCCAATACTGAATTTATACAGAATTTATGGTGTATATGCATACACCATAACTGCCAAATTAGTAGCTGTGTGATGATTTAAAACTCTGGATTGCAGATTTTAAACGACCTTCAATATCGTCGTTGTAATTTGCCGTTTCATCAATTTCTGTCATCAATGCAGCATGCTCATTGCGCAAATAACGCAACAATGCATCTTCAAACGCACCAATTTTTTCAACAGCCACATCTGTTAGATAGCCTTCGTTTGAAGCATAAATAACTGCTGCCTGATCAGCAATAGACATTGGCGCATACTGTTTTTGTTTCATAAGTTCAGTAACACGTTGCCCATGCTCCAGTTGCTGTTTGGTTGCATCATCAAGGTCTGATGCAAACTGAGCAAATGCCGCTAGTTCACGATATTGGGCTAACGCTGTACGAATGCCACCTGATAGCTTCTTGATAATTTTAGTTTGAGCCGCGCCACCAACACGAGATACCGAAATACCCGCGTTTACGGCTGGACGAATACCTGAGTTAAATAGGTTTGACTCAAGGAAAATCTGACCATCTGTAATAGAAATTACGTTGGTTGGTACGAACGCTGACACGTCACCAGCTTGAGTTTCAATAATTGGCAATGCTGTCAATGAGCCTGTTTTGCCTTTTACTTGCCCACCTGTAAAGGCCTCAACATAATCGGCATTAACACGAGACGCACGTTCAAGCAAACGAGAATGCAAATAGAATACATCGCCAGGATAAGCTTCACGCCCTGGTGGACGGCGTAACAATAGAGAGATTTGGCGATAAGCAACAGCTTGTTTGGATAAATCATCATAAATGATTAAAGCATCTTCACCACGGTCGCGGAAATATTCACCCATAGTACAGCCAGAATATGGGGCAATGTATTGAAGAGCTGCAGGTTCTGAAGCTGATGCAACCACTACGGTTGTGTAAGCCAAGGCTCCCGTTTCTTCCAATTTACGCACCACGTTAGCAATGGTGGAACGCTTTTGACCAATGGCAACATAAATACATTTAATGCCTGAATCTTTTTGGGCAATGATGGCATCAATAGCAAGTGCGGTTTTACCGGTTTGACGGTCACCGATGATAAGCTCGCGCTGACCACGACCAATTGGAATCATAGTATCAACTGCTTTATAACCTGTCATGACAGGCTCATCAACAGACTGACGAGCAATAACGCCAGGGGCAATTTTTTCAACTTTGTCAGTTAATTTGGCATTGATTGGACCTTTACCATCAATTGGATTGCCAAGTGCATCAACCACACGTCCAAGCAGTTCAGGACCAATCGGAACTTCTAAAATGCGTCCTGTGCAATAGGCTTTTTGTCCTTCTTGCAAAGGTAAGTAATCGCCCAATACTACAGCACCAACAGAATCTTGCTCTAAGTTGAGTGCCATACCATAGACACCACCCTCAAACTCAATCATCTCACCATACATGGCTTCTTCTAAGCCATGAATTTGCACAATACCATCAGAGACACTGACGATAACGCCTTCAGTTTTTGCAGTTGCGCCTACGTCAAGGTCTTGAATGCGCTGTTTAATCAGATTACTGATTTCAGCGGGATTCAAATTTTGCACCATTGCCTTATTTCCTTTAAATTTAGACAGCCCTGCTTAAGCAGAAAGCTGATTCTTTAATTGTTGTAACTTTCCACGCACTGAGCCATCAGTAAACTTATCGCCCACTTTGATAGTTGCTCCACCCAATAGCTCAGGATCCACTGCTTCATGTAAAATCACAATAGAATTTGTGGATATTGCCAAACGTTGTTGCAAATCTTTGCGCTGGGCATCTGTTAGTGGATAGGCTGAAGTAATATAAGCGTCAACCTGTTTTAGCTCTTGTGACTTTAACTTGCTGTAATGAGCATAGATTTCAGGTAACAATACCAGTCTATCATGTTCTGATAATTGAGTGGTAAAATTACTTAAAGCTACTGATGGCTTATTGATGCCTGACAACGCCTGCGCGACACCACTCACATCCACCCCGTGTGAAGCAACATAATTTAGCGATTTGGCTAAAATAGAACCCATAGAAATGTGGGATTGATAAATATCCATCAAAATGGTTGCTTTTTGTGTCGCTGAAATGGCTGGATTGTTCAGCAGTGAAGCAAATTCTTCATTGACAACAATACTGCTGGCAGCTGACAGAAAATCTTCCCATTCATTGATTGCATTGTGCTCTTTAGCATACTCAAATGCTGCTTTTGCATAAGGTCTTGCCAAGGTAGATAATTCAGCCATGATGTCCTCTAATTACAGCTTCGCCGCCAACTGTTCTAGCATATTGGCGTGTTTTTGTTCGTCAATTTTGTCTTGCAAAATCTTTTCTGCCCCAAGTACAGCTAAGTTTGCCACCTGCAAACGTAATTGTTCGCGAGTTTGGGCAACTTCTTGCTCAATTGCAGTATGGGCAGCCGAAATAATACGCTCACCTTCCAAACGAGCTTGTTCTTTAGCATCTTCAATCATTTGATTAGCAGTTTTATTTGCACGCTCAATAATGGAAGCTGCTTCTGTTTTTGCTTTGGCAAATTCTGCCTCTGCTTGTTTTTCAGCAGATGCTAAGTCCGCTTTTGCTTTTTCGGCGGCATTCAAACCTTCTTCGATTTTACGCTGACGCTCATTAATTGCACCAATTAAAGGTGGCCATACAAACTTCATGCAAAACCAAACAAAAATTGCAAATGCAATTGCCTGACCGATAATAGTCGAATTAATGTTCATCCAATCACCTCAAGTATTAGTGAAAGTCAGGTGATAGCCAATTTCTGTGTCAGACACAACCAAGACACGCCAACACAGAAAAACGGGCACTAAACTGACAGTCTTAGCCTGCAAATGGATTGGCGAACAATAACAACATAGCAATACCAACACCAATCATTGGTACAGCATCTAGTAGACCTGCCACAATAAACATTTTGGTTTGAAGTTGTGAACCAAGTTCTGGCTGACGGGCGGTACTTTCTAAGAATTTTCCACCTAAGATAGCAAAACCGATGCCCGTAGCAAGTGCGCCCAAACCGATAAGTAAAGCAACTGCAAGTAGCGTGTACTGAACGATAACTGGATCCATGATGTCTCCTATGACCTATATTTAAGGATTGAAAAAGAGTCTAAAGTTAAAATGTTAATGTTCTGATGTTTGCGAAATTAATGATAAGTAAACAATCGTCAACATCATAAACACGAACGCCTGAAGTGTAATAACCAAAATATGGAAGATTGCCCAAGGCACAGACAGCACCCATTGAATCCAGAATGGCATCAAAGCAATCAAAATAAAGATAAGCTCACCTGCGTACATGTTACCAAACAAACGCAGACCAAGCGAAATTGGTTTTGCAATCAATGTTACTGTTTCAAGGATTAAATTGACAGGGATTAAAATAGCTTGCAATATTGGGTTTTTTGCACTAAATGGATGCAAAGTAAACTCTGCAATAAAACCACCAACACCCTTGTATTTTAGACCAAAACCAATAATTAATAAAAATACACAAAATGCCATACCCAAAGTAACATTTGGATCAGTACTTGGTACAATCTTCATATATACATGATGCGGGTCATGTCCCATTGCCCCGCCAATAAGTTGAGCAAGTCCAGGAATGAAATCAATAGGCATTAAATCCATTAAGTTCATCAAAAAAATCCACACAAAAATTGTCAAAGACAATGGTGCAATCAGTTTTGATGTGCCGTTATAAGACTCGCGAACACTATTATCCACAAACTCAACAATCAATTCAATAAAGGCTTGTAACTTGGTTGGTACACCCGAGGTTGCTTTTCGAGCAACTGCCCAAAATAAAGCACAAAAGATAATACCCAAGCCCACAGACCAAAGCATAGAATCCAAGTGTATGGCATTAAAACCCATACTAGATGCTTCTTCTGCGGTATGCGCAACAGCCCAGCTTCCATCTGGCAACTTACCAAAAGTCCAGTTGGTTAAATGGTGTTGAATATAATCTGAAGATGATTGTTCAGCTGCCATAATAAGCTCTTTAATTAAAAGAAAACTAATAAAATACGTCAAAGCCACATCTGTGGTTATTTGTCGTAAACTTCCTTTTTACAATAACAATATTTCACAACACAATATTTTTATACGTTTTATGGATAACCCAATAAACATTCTATGTTTTTTGACACTACATTCTAATTTTGTAATTGGGTTTTCTTAAAAAAACCTAGCCAAAAAACGTAGGCATAACTTGGTGTATTTTATTGCACCAAAGCCAATAAGTAAAGTAAAATTATTATTTTTTCTTGCAGAATTTTTACCAAAGTAGGCAAAAATAACTGTGATTAAAATTTTAAACGCCAAATAGTTATAATATAACTAAACTGTAGCAGCCCATAGCCTACAAAAACTGCCAGTGCATTTATTGGTTTTATCATAATAAAAACCAACGCAAATCCGATGAGTGTAACTAGCCATTTTAACATCTGTCCAAGATACATGTATAAAACGACCTGTTTTCGTGCCCTAATTCCTGTTTTATGATAAGCAACAAAAGTAAAAAAAGATTGGGCAAAATAGGCAATCACCAATCCAGATGCTAATCCTTTAGTAATGTTAGAAGTCATGCCAACCAGTAACATACTGATTAAAATCACCACAAACACAACCCAAATTTGACGACGCTGCGCCAAAAAAATCATTTTTTGATGGTTTGGTCTGGCAGGTCTAATCATAGTGGCGTATCAATGCCTAATGCACACTTTGGGTTTAAAATAACAACAAGTTTAGGGAATTATAAGAATTTTTTAATAAACTTACAAGCTATTTTCACCAGAAAATACCAATAATTTTTCTAAAAAATAGTGCAGGTAAATCAAAATCATAAATTTATTGTAACTATTGGGTGCAAGTGTAAATTTCCTGAGCAGATTTTTGCCACGCATCCACAAAATCAGTAGCATCACTCAAATCTTCTTGCAGTACTACCACACGAATATTGCCAAGCTTATTGGCAATTCCAGACGATACTGCGCCTTGCGATAACAAACACATAGTTTTATTTGGGCGATTTTCACTTAAGTATTTAATTTGATTTACTTTTGGTGCAATATGATGGTCGGGTGTTAATGCTCCAAAAAATGATAAATTTAAAGATTTTTCTAAATACTGAAAAGAATCGTGATATGCCCAATAGGGTCTTTTTGCTGTTTTTGGTAAACTAGCAACCGCTTTATCCATTCGACTGGCAAATTCTTGAGCATTTTTTTGGTATAATTGAGCATTTTTTGGGTTGTCATGACTATGAATAACAACAAGTGCCCGTACAATGGCTTTGGCATTTTCTGGGTCTAGCCATAAATGTGGATCTAAACTATCTGGTTTTGGATTACCCTGCACATCTCGCAGTGGCAAACGATGATAAGCATTCATCTGATATAAAGAAATGGCATTAGGTGCGTCATTTAAATTATTCACTAAATTTTGCTCTAATTGACTGCCAAACCATACAACAAAGCGACTATCTTTTGCCATTTTGACTTTGCTTGGACTAAGGCTACCATGATGACCAACATCGCCTTTTTCAAGTAATACACCAGCAGGCTCACTGCCCTTAGTTACAGCATTGGATAATAAAGCCAGTGGATAATTGCTTACACTAACACTGGCACTGGCGGCCGTGGTAATCAGTGCAGCGGCTGTTATGATGGAAATGAAGTGTAAAAAATTTGACATAATCATAATTAAAAAAATAAAAAACGAAAATAAAATTGGATTTTAAATATGTTATATTATAACATTATAAAAAAATGATTGCCAATGTTTAAAATTTTGTGATTATCCGTTGTTTTTAGATTTGCTATGCTATAATGTAGCAAGTATTTTGTGGGTGCATTATTTTATAATATTTCATTATAAATTACTATTATAAGAAGGTTTTTATGTTTGCTCATCACCATCATCATGTACACAACCACGACCCTGCTGTGCGTTTAGCTGAAGCCAAAACGTATTGTGAAAAACAAGGGGTGCGTTTTACACCACTTCGTGAGGAAGTGTTTTGTTTGATTTTGACAGCAGACAAACCGCTTGGGGCGTATGATTTAATCAGCGCCTTACAAGAAAGTCGTAAAGCCAGCGACAAAAAAAGCAAAAACGTTGCCCCTCCAACCGTTTATCGCTCTTTGGAATTTTTATTAGCAGAAGGATTGATTCATCAATTAAGTTCTATCAACGCTTATGTGCCCTGCTGTCATCCAAGAGACAAGCATGCAGCAGCTTTTTTAATTTGCCAAAATTGTCACAAAGTTGAAGAATGTAGCAACTTGCCCGTCAATGATGTGATTAATTTTGCTAAAAATGATGCAGGGTTTTTGATTGAGCGCACAGTGATTGAACTAAGTGGTCTTTGTCGTGAATGTCAATAACAAATTTAGTTGTGTTTTTAAATAATCCGTCTTTTTAAAATAACAAATCTTTAAATGGTGAACCTTTGGATAATGATGACTACTTAATTCGTCTAGACGATGTTAATTATCACGTTCAAGGCGCTCAATTATTAAATCACATCAGCTTAAGTATTGCCAAGAATGAGCGTATTAGCTTAATTGGACCAAATGGCGCAGGCAAATCAACTCTAGTCAAGCTAATTTTGGGGTTGATTACTCCAACATCAGGTGTCATTACTCGCAAAACCACCATGATGAGTTATGTGCCACAAAAATTTGCCATACCCAGTATTTTGCCATTGCGTACGCAAGATTTAATCAATCAAGCCAATCAAAAGCGACTTAATAAGCATCAAAAAGCATTTATTTTTGATAAACTATTACTAACTCCTTTACTAAAACGGCAAATTCATCATTTATCTGGCGGAGAAATGCAGCGAGTACTATTGGCTCGATCACTGTTGGATAAGCCAGAATTACTTATTTTAGACGAACCTATGCAAGGGCTGGATCCTGATAGCGAAACGTGGCTGTATAATTTTATTGATGATATGCCTGATTTTTTACGCTGCGGGATGTTGGTGGTTTCACACGACCTACACTGGGTCATGAAAGGTTCACGTCGGGTAATTTGTCTTAATAAACATATTTGCTGTCAAGGAAAACCCAGTCAAATTGCAACTACCACTGAATTTTCTTCTTTGTTTGGACATTATATGCCCTATATTCATCACCATGACCACTGTCAGCATCATTATTAATTAATACCAATAAGTTAAAGGTCAATAACAATCCCCATGAATCAATGGCTTTCTATTATCGCACCTGCATGGATTGCAGGCTCTTTACTTGCTTTATTGTCGGCGCCTTTAGGGTGTTTAGTATTGTGGCGACGTATGGCCTTTTTCGCTGATACGTTGGCTCATGGCGCACTATTAGGTGTAGCACTGGCAGTTTGGCTTTCTCTTCCTGCTGATTTTGGAGTGTTGCTTGTTAGTTTGGTGGTGGTGATTATCTTAACTTTTTTAGACGATAAACGTTTACCAAGCGATGCTCTGCTTGCCGTTCTTGCTGCCAGTTTATTGTGTTTAGGACTTTTAACACTGACTCAGCTCACTCAAAAACAAGCTAATGTTTTAGGTTATTTATTTGGTAATCTATTGGATGTAGATTGGGCAGATTTACCACATTTAACCTGCATGATTGTTTTGGGTCTTATTTTTTTAAAATGGATTTGGAACAGTCAAGTTAAACTTGCCACCTATGAACCACTTGCCCAAATTAGTGGCATTAGTCCTGTTAAGCAAAAATTATTTTTTATGGGGCTATTGGCAGGTTTTTGCTCGATTGCCCTGCAAGCGGTTGGCAGTTTGCTTATTAGTGGACTATTAATTTTGCCGGCACTGATAGCAAGACTACTTGCCAGCTCACCCAAACAAATGGTCATTTATGCAACCCTAATCGCACAAATTGCCGTAACTTCTGGTATTTGGGGCGGTGTATGGCTAGACATTCAAACTGGTTTGTCTATCGTGTTAACACTGGCTTTGGGTTTTTTTGGGGTGCTATTGACTAGCAAACTGTCCACCTTTATCAGTAATCGTTAATGAAATACCCTGTTACCAAAATTAATGCCAATGACAAGTTTCTGATTGCTCAAATCAGTGATTTGCATTTAGGTACAAACATCAATTCAGTTTATCATCAAAATTTTTTGACTGTTTTAAAAAAAATTTGCCACCACTCAGTGGACTTACTAATTTTGACGGGAGATTTGGTTAATAATGGCGCAACCAAAGGCTATGACTGGCTTTTTAAAACACTTGCGCAAACCAAAATTGCTTTTTTATGCACAGCGGGTAATCATGACGTTACTATAGAAAAAAATACTCATTTGGATTTTGAACAGCGAATTTTTTTGCCTAAAAAAACAGATTGTCGTTTGTTAAATCACCACATTACCCAACTTAATTTTCCCAATCAAAAATGGCAAGTTATCGTATTGGATTCGACTAAGTCAGGTCAAATTGATGGTAGATTTAATAGCATCACCTTAAACTGGCTAAATACAGCACTTAAAACAACCGTCATACCCACTTTGATTTTTTTTCACCATCACCCATTGGTTGTTGGTTCAGCATGGATTGATAAATATCAATTACAAAATTCAGCGAATTTTTGGCAAATTATCAATCAATACGCCCACGTCAAAGCTATTTTTTGCGGTCATGTACACCAAAACCAAGCGTTTAAAGCTCCAACCAATCACCCATGTTACGTTTACACCGCCCCTGCTACTAGCCGACAATTCTTACCCCATCATGATGCGTTTTTCTTGGATAAAAAATCTGCTGGTTTTCGCTTAATTACTTTGGAAAATAACTGTTTTCAAACACAAGTTTACAGAATTTAACTGTCATTTTGTCAAGAATGTATAAAATTCGGCATAATTTTTGCTTAAAATATCCGCGATTGATTAAATTAATACACTCACTTGAAAAAACAAATGATTGCCCCAATTTATAGCGGGTTTTTATCTTTAGTTTTTTAATTGTTACAACTGTTTTTTTAGCAAAGGAAAGTTAGCATGAGTGCCACTTTTACCCCCTATACCCCCGCCAAAGGCGAAGAATATATGTCAGACAAACAACTGGCTCACTTTCGTGCTTTGCTATTAAACTGGAAAGCTGAACTGTTGGCTGAAGCTCAGCGTACCAAAGATTATATCAATGAAGAAACCAACGCTTTGGCAGATATTAATGACCGTGCTACCCAAGAAGAAGAGTTTGCTCTGGCTCTACGCACACGCGACCGTGAGCGTAAATTGGTGCGCAAGATAGAAAAGTCTATCAATGAAATCGATTCAGGTGATTATGGTTACTGTGAAACTTGTGGTACAGAAATTGGTTTGCGTCGATTAGAAGCCAGACCTACAGCTACTCAATGTATTGATTGCAAAACCATGTCTGAAATTAAAGAAAGGCAAAACCAAGGGCATTTTTAAAGGTTTATGGCGATATGTCAAAAAACCCAATTATTGGACGCTTTGCACCATCGCCAACTGGAAAGCTGCATTTAGGGTCATTAACAACGGCTGTGGCAAGCTATTGTCATATCAAATCTTTAGGTGGAAAATGGCTGGTTCGCATTGAAGATGTGGATTTTGAACGCTGTAAACCAGCTTATACCGCCAGCATTTTACATGATTTGGAAAATTTAGGCTTGTATAGTGATGACTGCGTCTTATATCAATCTAAACGCACCGCTATTTATAATGAATTTTTAGCTGATAAATTGGCAAAATTTAGTTATATCTGCACTTGCTCTAGAAAACAGCTTTCTGAGTACTACCAACAATCTCAAAAAAATACTGCCAAAATTTATGCCAGACTTCACCAAACCCAAGGGCTAAATACCGCTGACATTTATCCTAGAATTTGCCTAAAAAAACAGTCTTTAACAAACATCAAAGGCAGCAAAACCCGCTTGATATTACCAGATACTTGGGTAGGTTTTTATGATGGCATTCAGGGGATATTGTGGGATAATCCAGCATTGTCTTTAGGTGATGTCGTGGTTAAACGCCAAAATGGCATGATTAATTATATTTTAGCGTGCAGCATTGATGATGGGTTGCAAAATATCACCCATGTTATGCGCGGACTGGATATTATGCCAATGACAGCTGCCCAAATAAAGATTTTGGATTTATGTAAGTTACCTGCTCCATCTTATTTTTACCACTTGCCTTTATTGCATAATTTTGATGGTCAGAAATTATCAAAACAAAACCTTGCCACACCCATTGACACTCAAAGTCCATTAAAATCTCGAATGCTTTTATTAGATGCGCTAAAACGACTAAAACAGCCAGTTATGGATGATTTATTAGATGGCAGTGTTGATGAAATTTTAGCATTCGCAATCAAACATTGGAATCATAAGCCATTACAGCAAACATCAACACTGGGCATCGCATAACCAGAATATAGACAATCAATATTCACGGTTTTTATTTTGGTGGTAAATTTTCTCACTTTCTTTGGAAATTTTTAATATGATGGCAATCATCATCATAAACATGAGCATTGATGAGCCGCCATAACTGTAAAATGGTAAAGTCAAGCCTTTAGTTGGCGCAAGAGCCATGGTCATGCCAGCATTGATAATCACTTGACCAAAAATAATCGTTGCAAAACCAAATGCTATATAACTTAAACGCAATTGGCGGCGCTTTAATGTAACGTAACTGATACGCATAATACAGCCAATAATTAAGGCCTCCAAACAAAACACCAGCATCACGCCTAAAAACCCAAGCTCTTCACCGGTAATGGATAAAATAAAATCGGTATGTGCTTCAGGTAAATGTGATAATTTTAAAATGCTATCACCATAGCCAACGCCCGTCGTCCCACCACGACCAAACGCCATTAAAGAGCGTGCCAACTGATAGTCTGATTTATAAATATCATCAAATGGGTCAAGAAATGAAAAAATCCTTAATGAACGATAATCTGAAATTGAAATTGCTATGGCGAAAACTGGTATAGCAAGTATTACCAAATAAACAGAATGTGAAAATGGCACGCCACTAATAAACAGTATTACAAGAGCGGTCGCAACAATAACCACACATGAGCCAAAATCAGGTTGAATTGCAATCAATAGTAAAACAGGAAGATACCAAACCAATAACCTAAGTCCTGCCCAAATACTTTCACGCACTTCAGCAGAACGTCGCACCACATAATCAGAAACAATCAACACCATTAACAGTTTGACAAATTCGGAAGTTTGTAAGTTTGCTGGACCAAAATCCAACCAGCGCTTTGCACCAAAAATTTCTGGAGCCACCAATAAGGTTAGAATCAATAATAAATTTAATAAAACCCAAGCAGGCACTACTAATGGCATTTGAAAATACCATTTGAGTGGAATTTGATACACAATTAAAGCGGCTAAAAAACCTACAAACACATAAATAGCCTGTGACCAAAAAAACTTTAACTCAGGAAAGCCCTTTGTTTGAGCATATGGGATGGATGATGACGCAATCATTAATAGGCTTAATACAATCAATGAAAACAGCCCCAATACCAACAGTGATTTTGCTGTTGGCATATAAGGCGACCGCATCAGATTTTGCCATCTGGCAGAAGGAAATTTTTGAAATAGGCGCATGATAAGATAAGAATTTTTTTATAAAATCTTATTATAACCAGTTTTATAGGTTTTTACGAATTTTTAGATAGACTATTCGTCGTTTGACAAGCCCTGAACCAGTCGCACAAAAACCTCACCACGATGATGGTAGCCATCAAATTGATCAAAACTGGCGCAAGCTGGCGATAATAATACCGCTTTAGCATCACTCTGACTGGCCTTAGCAATTGCATTATCTAGGGTTTGCGCCTGAACAATGTTTATATCATGACTTATACTTAGCAATCCCTGCTCAATCAGATTTGCATCTTGCCCTATCAAATACACCACCGAAGCAAATTTTGCAACAAATGCTCCAAGCTCACTAAAATCTTGTCCTTTGGCTTGACCTCCTAAAATCAATGCCAGCGATTTTTCACCATAAACCATTCCAAGCCCTTCAATGGCAGCAATGGTTGAACCGATATTAGTGCCTTTAGAGTCGTTATAATAATCCTTGCCCAAACTATTTGCCACAAATTCACAACGGTGTGGCAGACCTCGAAAAGTACGTAAAACCGATAGCATACTTTCCATTGGCAAATTCACACTTTGACCAAGTGCCAATGCCGACAAAGCATTGAGTAAATTATGTTTACCTCTGATTAAAAGTTCATTTGCAGCTAATAACTGCTGCCCTTGATAATTTAGGTAAATTTGCTGATTTTCTTCACTTAGATAAAAGTCTGCTTGTTTTGGATTACCAATTTGTCCGCTGGTTGTGATTGTATCAACGCTTTGACCAATATTAGCAAAAGTTTCTTGGCAAGAGTTAGCTAAATTTTCATCATCAAGGCAAATTACTGCGGATGCTGCCTGGTCAAAGATACGCAGTTTTTGTGCTAAATAGCCCGCCATATCACCATGTCTATCTAAATGGTCTGCCGACAAATTTAAAATTGTAGCAACACTTGCTCCTAATTTTTCAATATGCTCAAGCTGGAAACTTGATAATTCCAAAACCACCATATCCAAATTGGCAATTTCTAATAAATCAAGGGCTGGAGTGCCAATATTGCCACCAACACCAACTGTTTTACCAGCCTGTTTTGCCATCTCTCCAACCAGTGTGGTTACAGTGGATTTGGCGTTAGAACCTGTAATGGCGACGATGGGCGTTTTTTTGCCTGCCTGAACATCTCTTTGTTGTAGCGCTTGCACAAACAGCCAGACATCACTCACCACAGGCACGCCTGCACCTTTGGCGTTAGCAACTTCAACAATTTGTGGATTAATGCCAGGACTAATCACAATGACATCAGCTTTAATTAGTTTTTCACCATCAATCGCTCCAAAAGAAGTGAGAACTTCTTTGGGTAATTTATCTGCCAATTTTGGCTTAATATTTTCATCAGTAACGGTAACGGTATGACCTTTTGCAACCAAAAACTTTGCTGCTGATAAGCCACTACCACCCAATCCAATAACCACATAATTTGCCATAAATTACCTCTTAGTTTTTTAGTTTGATTTACTTGTGATGATGATGTTGATGCTCCATATGATGATTATGCTCCATTTCTGGATTTTGCTCCATAGTGTGATTATGGTGAGCATCACCATGATGACCATTATCTACTGATGAATGCGCATGATGACCGTGCCCATGCCCACCATGCAAATGATGCATAACCGTTGGAGAAAAAGCAATCAAAAGCCCAGAAACAAGCATAATTGCTCCGCTAAATTTGCGAATGTTAAAGGCTTTTACCTTGGCTTGCAGCCAAGAAAGTGCTGTTCCAGTTAGAACCAAAGCAGGCAATGTGCCAAAACCAAAAAATAACATAAACAGCGCGCCCATGCCAGAATGATGAGTAGTTGCTGAAATACTTGCTGACATTACCAGCGCTCCGTACACCAAGCCACAAGGTAACAAACCCCACAAGAGCCCAGCTGATAAAGCTTTTGGTATGGTATTCATTGGCAAAACTTTTTGGCGAATTGGAGCAAGTGCATTCCATAATCCCAAACCAACTTTCTCAAGACGATTTAAAAATGGCACACCTAACATCAATAAAGCAGCAAAAACAATCGCAAATCCTAACACCAATCTTGGCATGGCATTATCGGTCAAAAATGGTGCCAAAATCTGCTCACCAAACAAACTTGCCACCACTCCAAGCATGGTATAGCTTATCAATCTACCCGCATGATAACTACCAATCAATAATGCTTGTTTTTGTGGGCTTACTTGTTTAATGGAGATGCCAAAAGCAGTAACAATACCTCCACACATCCCCATACAGTGTGGCGACCCTAAAAAGCCCATTAATAATGCTGGAATCAGCAAACTCATACTCATAAATACATCCTTAATTTATTAACCAACTTGCTATTTAAATTAACTTACTGTTTAAATGATGACTTAATTGGTTTATTGTGCTGGTTTTGACTGGCTTGCAAAATTTGACGGCGAGCTTGTCTATCATCAAGAATAATCTGGTCAGGTGCATTATCCAAATCTTCAAACTGATTGGATTTCACAGCGTAATAAATTGCCCAAATCCCTACAACAAATAACATCAAGCTAAGTGGTATCAAAAGATAGATACTGACCATATTACACCTTTTTTTAAGTTTTAGATGTTATTTTATCACATTTTTATTTAGTTATGATATATTCATTTACGCGCCTATTAATAACTTTACAGCTATTCATCACCGCGCACTCGCACTTTGGTAATGCTAGCCTTACCGTCCAAAGTCAATAAATAGATTTCGGTATTTTTTGGGCGGATACTCAGCTCAAAGGTGCGAAATCTTTCCATATCCATAACTCGACTACCATCACCATGTAGTAGCTGCCAAATCAACATACCCAACCACATTCCATGACCAAATACCACATAAGTACCCGCATTTAATCCATCAAAATAAGCGCGAGCATTCATTACTCGTCCTGCAAAACTCCAAAAACTTTCTGTGTTTTGACTGTCTTGATGATAAATATCATTAACTTGCCAAAAATCATCCGTTTTTTGTTTTAACTGAGCAAAACTCAAATCCTTAATATGATGAAAATCCAAATAATCAAATTCGTGCAAATCTTCCAAAACAGATGCTTGGCGTTTTACTTTATTTAAAAAAGGTTCAGCGGTTTGGTGAGTACGAACATAATTTGATACAAAAATTTCCTCAATTGGTTCTGTAATATGATGTAACAGCCAATCCGATAAGATTTCCGCTTGGTTTTTTCCCAATGGAGTTAAATTAATTTTTGGATTTGGACGAATGTTGATTGCAGCATTTGATTCGCTTTGAGCATGACGAATAAGATAAATTTTTTTCATTACAAACCAGATTTTATTAAAATTAGATAATTTTTTCATTTTATCAGATTTTTTATATACATAGCTACATAAAAACAACAAAATAGCGTATTTTTACACAAGACCAACCCTAAGATAGATGATAAAATCACTGTCCAATATTGCTATTTTGATTTAAAATTGAGCTAATTTTCATTTGATGTTTTTATCAGCATTTAGATTTCTTTACTGTACGATGATTGTATGACGGACTCTACCCACGCCAAACCTTGGCAAAAAATGGCTTTTTTATCTTTATTTGCGACCAGTGTAGGAATCACCGGATGCAATGACAACGCCAATTCTGACGGACAAGCATTAGAGCAAGCCAACGATGCCAAATCTTTTAAACCACTTGCTACTTTTTACACTCCAAATCAAGCCAATATTCATGGGCAACAAAGCGCTTTAAATCATTTTTTAAGTCGACGATGGCAACTAAAAAACATCAACCACATTCCAATTGCTGAACCTGTCAGCATTGATTTAAGCGATTTTACTCATGGTCATGGTACGGCATTTACCAGTTGTGACCGTATTGATTTTGTACTTGATACTAGCAAATTAGCTTCTGGTGGTTTATCCATCAGTAAAATTGAACGAAAAATGAATGACTGCACTCATAATATCGGCGATGATATCATGCGGATTTTTGGAGATTTACACAGTTTTCACCGCAAAGATGATGTATTGATATTAATTAGCTTAAAAGATGAAATTGAGCTTATTCCCGAATCTTAAGTACAAATTTCATGATAAATAAATAAAATTAAAGCAAAAAACAGTTGCCATTGCATTCACAGTTTGAGAAAATAGGCGGATAGCTTGCGTATCATTTAATCAAATTTTAGCTTTTTTGGACATATATTTTTTTGGACAATCATTTTGCCATTATCTTCCCTAAAAATACAGTTTTTGCCACGTTTTTCTCTGAATTTTGCTGCCAATATTATGGCAAGTTTGTGGATGCTTGTTGGTTCTATTAAAGCCTTTGATTGGGTTAAACCCACATTCACACAATTTCTTTTATTTTGCATCCTAGCACTTAGTGTTAATGTTTTGTTTGCTTGGCTTGTTGCGGATGCTAACAGCGCCTTTAACGAGCAAGGATTGATTAGCTATCTAGTTTGGCCCATGATTATGCTAATCGCTGGAATTATTCTTGCCAAACGCTCACAAAATTATACCTTGTTATTTGTACCAGTAATTTTATGGTTAACTGCTGATACACTGCTTGTTTTATTGCAAAGTGGCATTCAATTTTTAGGTAATCAAAATCTATTACCAGCCTGGTCTTATGGTGTTATTGAGATTTTATTTTTTTCGCTGTTTATCTGGCAAACCGTCTCTTTGCTTTGGGTTTTTGCCAAACGCCTACATTGGCCTTGGTGGGAACAAGTTATTATGTTAATTGGGGCGGTATCTTTGCTATTTGTCTGGCAAAAAAATGCAAACAATCAAAGAATTTTTCAAACTACAACACCGCCGCCAACCTTGAGCGAGGTGGCTTTTTATGCTCAACCAATGTTACTAGATGATAAATTAGCCAACCTTACCCAAAGTTCTGAAGGCATTAGTGATTGGTATTTTGTGGGAGTGGCGGGTTATCCTGAAAGTGTTTTTGCAGGTGAAATCACTGAAGCCCAGCGACTCTTTGACGTGCGTTTTGGCATGAAAGGTCGCTCGTTGGCATTGGTCAATAACCCATATACTTGGCAATCTGAGCCTATCGCCAGTCAAACCAGTCTTGACCGCGTCTTAAAACATCTTGGTAAAAAAATGAATGCCAGTGAAGACGTGTTATTTTTAGTCCTAAGTTCACATGGTGCAGTGGATGAATCTGGTAAGATTTTAGGCGACATTGTACTGGACAATCCGCCCTTAGAATTAGAAGATATTAATCCAAAATGGTTAAAACAAACACTGGATAATGCAGGTATACGTTGGCGAGTGATTGTAGTATCATCTTGCTATTCAGGCACATTTATTGATGAATTGTCCTCACCAACCACCGTGATTATTACCGCCTCAAAAGCCGACCGAGCCAGTTTTGGCTGTCAGCCTGGTGCTGAACTTAGTTATTTTGGAGAAGCATTTTTTGCTGAAGCTTTGCGAGCCAATACCAGTTTTGAAAGTGCTTTTAAACAAGCCATCCAACGAATCAAAGAACGAGAAGCCTTGCTTGGCTTTGAACCCTCTGAACCGCAAATGGTTGTTGGCAGTCTGATGAAAACTGCTCTTCCTGAATTTGAAAAAGCTTTATTTTATCATGATACCCAAGAAAAAACAGTGCAAACCAAATAAAATCCCCTTTAAAACATAAAGGGGATTTGATGATGAATTTAATTTTTAGTCTTGTTTGACAGGAATCTTACCAATTTTGGCTTGCCAGATTTTTGGAGCAGTCGCATGAACCGAGGTACCGCGACTATCCACAGCGACAGTTACAGGCATGTCTTTAACTTCAAATTCATAGATTGCTTCCATGCCAAGTTCAGCAAAAGCAACTACTTTGGCTTTTTTAATCGCTTTTGATACCAAATACGCCGAACCACCAACCGCCATCAAATACACTGCTTTATTATCTGCAATGGCTTGACAAGCAATTTGACCGCGTTCTGATTTGCCAATCATACCCAAAAGTCCTGTTTGTTCAAGCATTTGGCGAGTAAATTTATCCATGCGCGTCGCAGTTGTTGGTCCAGCAGGTCCAACCACTTCATCACGCACAGGGTCAACAGGTCCAACGTAATAAATGATTTTGTTTGTAAAATCAACTGGTAAAGGCTCACCTCGATTCAACATATCAGTCATGCGTTTATGGGCGGCATCACGACCAGTATAAATTTTGCCTGATAATAATAACACATCACCAGTTTGCCAATTGGCAATTTCTTCTTTAGTTAATGTGTCTACATTAACGCGTTTTCCATTTTCAGGACTGTAGGTAATATCAGGATAGACGTCAAAATCGGGTGGCAAAAGCTCAACAGGACCTGAACCATCTAATTCAAATTCTACATGACGAGTAGCAGCACAGTTTGGAATCATTGCCACAGGCTTAGACGCCGCATGTGTTGGATAGTCTAAAATCTTCACATCAAGCACAGTAGTTAAACCACCCAAACCTTGAGCGCCAATACCAAGTGCGTTGACTTTTTCGTATAATTCCAATCTTAAAGCTTCGGTTGTGGTTAATTCTGCGCCACTTCTAGCTTTATCTTGCAATTCATGAATGTCAATATGGCTCATCAACGATTCTTTTGCCAAAAGTGTTGCTTTTTCAGGAGTACCACCAATACCGATTCCTAAAATACCCGGTGGACACCAGCCAGCACCCATTTCTGGGACTGTTTTTAATACCCAATCCACAATACTGTCCGACGGATTTAGCATGGCAAGTTTTGATTTATTTTCACTACCGCCGCCCTTGGCTGCACAAGTTACTTCAACTTTGTCGCCAGCAACTACCTCCATATGAATCACTGCGGGAGTATTATCTTTGGTATTAATGCGCTTTCCAGCAGGGTCAGCTAAGACCGATGCACGTAGTGTATTATCTGCGTTGGTATAAGCACGACGAACACCTTCATTAACCATTTCAGTAATTGTCATAGTGCTGTCCCACTGCACATTCATACCAATTTTTAAAAACACCGTCGCAATGCCCGTATCTTGGCAGATAGGACGATGACCTTCAGCGCACATACGACTATTGACTAAAATTTGAGTCATAGCATCCTTTGCGGCTGGATTCTCTTCACGCTCTAAAGCTTCAGTTAAGGCTTTAATATAATCGGTCGGGTGGTAATAACTAATATATTGAAATGCATCACAAATAGATTCAATAAAATCTTCTTGCTTAATAATAGTCATGGATTATCCTTTTGACGTAAATTTTACATAGTTGGTTGGCGGCAGCTAACTAGATTTATTTTTTAAATAAAAAAATAAACAGTACGGCTATTTTAACAAAAAAAACCCGCACTGTCATTTTCCAAACTGCCAAATTATTGATGACTGTCATCAATTTTTCTAATGCATTTTGTTTTATTGATACTATTTAACCAGTAAAACCAAATTGGCTTTTTGGCGTAACTTCTTTATATTCAGCCTCATCAATATGAGTAAGCTCTGCCAATGTCATGGGTTTTTCTACAAAAATTGGTTTATCTAGTGATTTTAAATATTGATTGCATTTTTCAGTAGCCAATTTGTCAAATTTATATTCTGCAATCAATCGACCACGTCTTAGTAATGCATGGTCAATATCCATCAAATCCGCATTAAAGGTGCAAATAAATTGACACTCTAAAACATCGGATAAAATACCATCTGCAATATTTAAAATGGTTGCCACCACATCTGTCGTATTGCCGCCACCCACTCGTTCAGCAATATAGTTCTCACAATCTTCCAATACCAAAATAGAATTTTTACGCCCAATCAATAAACTCATAAATTGTGGTTCTGCTAAAGCGCCAATCAAGTTATTTGGCACAAAAATAAAATCTTTATCAGGTATTTGTGCAGTTAGCCATTTAATGTAATTGGTTTTTCCTGTACCTGCCAAACCGTGAAGTAACACCACACCTTTTTTGCTATGTTTTAAATCATTTTGAATTTTATTATGTACAGATATAAAATTATCGTTATACATTAATTCTAAGTCTAGTTTATAAGGTTTAATGGTTTGATGTCTAAAGACCAAATCATTTCCTTCTTTTAAAAGCAATAAAATTTTTGCTTCACTTGAAATATATTTCTCTAAAAATAAATTAAAAAATTCTTTAATATTTTTTAGAGAATTTGGATTGTTAGAATTATAACCTAATTTCTCTACTTTTAAAAATCCAGATTCAAAAATATGTTTATCATATTCATTACTCAAATCTTCATTTAATAATAAAAAAAATTCAAATTCTGGATAAAAGTAACATAATTCACCTTCATAAAACGTATTACTTTTAGAATCATAATAAACAGTATGATAATCTTCACATTTAACAAATTTTACCAAATGTTCCTTTTTAATCACAATGTTATCGCCATTAAAATTAATATTTGGCATCATTGAATCAATCAGCTCTTCAAATGGCGTATTATTTGCAGTGATTTCTTGTTCTAATTCTTTAACCTCAATGAAATATTGATTATCTCGGTAATTTTCCGTCATAATTTTACGTGGACGAAAATATTTTGATTGTAAAATTTTCATATATTAATCCAATAAATATAAATTAAACATTTAACAATATTATTTTATTTGTTAATGATGAATAATGTTATTAAAATGATTTATAATGCAATCATAAAAATTATTCAAAAATTTTTAAGTATCTTTTGTTAAATCTGCTATCATTTTTAGACATTCTGCCGCCATTATCATGCCAACGGTTGCCGTTACAGTTACCGCAGAACCATAACCTCCACAATTTAAACCACCTTCACAAGCATTTGCCATTTTAATCGGTTCATTAGAATAAACACATTTCATGGCAAACTTATTTTTTAAATCTTTGTTAATATTTTTATCTTTTAAATTTTGACGTAATTTTGCTAATAATGGATCATGAGTTACTTCTTTTAAATCCGCGACACCAATTTTGGTTGGGTCTATTTTACCGCCTGCTCCACCAGAGATAATTAGCTTGATTTTATTAAATCGACAATGTAATGCAATTGCTAATTTTGCCTGAATATCATCCGTGCAATCCAAAACAATAATTGATTTATTTTGCTGTCTTAGCTGCATTATGGTTTGTTTATTTGGTAAAATATCTTGAACATTATTTGAATTTAAAAAATCATCCACCAAAAAAATATTAATATCTGGATTAATATTTTTAGCACGATTTGCCATTTCTTCTATTTTTGATATGCCAAAAGTTTGAGTTAACGCAGGTAATTGGCGATTAACATTACTTTCAACCAAAACATCCAAATCCACCAAGGTTAATGCGCCAATGCCTGTTCGTGCCAGCGCTTCTACCGCCCATGAACCAACACCGCCCACACCAATAATATAAACGTGAGCATTGACAAAAGCATCAAAATTCTTTTCGTATAACGTGCGCGTACCAATAAAACGGCGATTTGATGAATGACTCATAAATAAATTAAGATAAAAACATTTTAATTAAACTTGTCAATTATAACACATTAATTAATTATTCGTTTCGTTTATTTTTAACGCTTGGTAACTATTTTCCCAAAGTTTATCGGCTAATATTTTTTTATCCATATTAAATAAATTTGACAGTTCTTGTAAAACATAAATCAAATTAGCAGGCTCATTCAATGTATATCCTTGTTTTTGGCAAGGTATTGGTAGCATATCTGGACTGTCGGTTTCTATGACAAATGCACTAACACCGTATTTACAAAATACAGTATTTACTACTTGTCGTAGTTTTTTAGCATTTGGGTTGGTAATTTGACCTGTAATGCCTAATTTAAATCCCATTTGTACAAAAGCAATTGCTTCATTTATTCCGCCACTAAAACTATGGGCAATGCCACCTTGATGATATGGATTGTATTTTTCTTGTTTTAATATTTTTAGAACATCGGCATGGGCTTTACGAATATGCAATAAAATAGGTAAATCATATTTTTTTGCAATTTGAATTTGTTCTATAAAAAAATTTTTTTGTTTTTGATAAATATTCTCTTCTTTTAAAGATTTTTCAAACGTATCTAAACCAATTTCACCTATAGCAATGCTTGGATATTTTTTAATATACGTTTCTAAAATATACAAATCTTCTTGTTGTTGATTTTCAATATATAAAGGATGCAGTCCAAAAGCTAAATGAGTTTTTAAATTTAAATTTAAGTGATTTAATTTTTTTTGACAAACCACCATTTGTTTAAACGAATCCGCCATCAAACCAATAATTACCAGTTCTTTTACGCCATTATTATAAGCATTAATTGCATATTTTTCCAAATTATCTTGATATTCCAAAACATCAAAATGTGTATGAGTATCTATTAAAAAACAACTATTTGTCATATTTATATGTTTTATTAATTATTTTAAATATTCAGGTTTTACAATATTTTTTAAATCTGCATAAACAATAACAAATTCAGGCATTCCCATATTGTAAGGAGTAATTTGTTCTGGTTGATATAAAAATTTTATGCCATCTTTAGTAAATATAAAGTTTTTGGTTAAAAAAAATGACCATTTTTTTTCATGTTTTTTAATATCAACTTTGCCTTTTTTTAACGCATTAAAAAATTTTTCTTTTACCATATTTTCTAATTTTTCTTTTGTGTTTGGCAATAAAATATCATCCAAAGTTAATTGTCGAGATTCTATCATATCAAACACAAAATAATTAATACTTCCTGTTCCAACCATGTCGCCAACTTGATAAAACTCGCTAATGGAAAATAATTCTAAATCTCCTTGATGACCCAAATAATTAGGTCTAGCGGAAATATCAATTAAAGGTGAATGTTGATTTGGGTTGTTATTAATAAGTTCTTGATGGGTTTGGATGATATTTAATTCAGATTGTTTTAAAAAATCAGTTAATTGTTTATCGGTTGGCTGACCAATTTTAGCAAACTCTTTATACAATAGGTCCTGTGGCGAATTTTCACCGCCCACACTGCCAAAAACTGATAAAACATTAGTATTAATAATATGCTGAACCCATAAATCGTTGGTGCTAATCAATCCATAATTTAAAACAGGACAATCATCAGCACATAATTGATTAAAATCATTGCCTGTGGTGATGTATTTTGGTTCTACATGGAAATTTGCCGAATGCGCAATATTTACCAACAATATCAACAAAAACAACCCAAATCTCATGATTGCCCTCTTATTTGTTTTTGAATTATGTTTTATCTAAAACTAATTTTAAAAATCTGCCTGTGTGTGATTTTTCATCTTTTGCAACCTCTTCAGGCGTACCAACAGCAACGATTTGACCACCACCGTCACCACCTTCATAACCCAAATCAATAATATGGTCAGCGGTTTTTATTACATCTAAATTATGCTCAATGACAACAATGGTGTTACCTTTATCACGCAAGGCATGTAAGATGTGTAAAAGTTTATCAATATCAGCAAAATGCAGACCAGTTGTTGGCTCATCTAAAATGTATAAGGTTTGACCTGTATCACGCTTGGATAGCTCCTTGGCAAGTTTTACCCGCTGAGCCTCACCACCTGACAATGTTGTTGCTGATTGACCCAAACGAATATAATCCAACCCCACCTCTGCCAACGCCTCAATACGTCGATGGATAGCAGGAATTGCCTCAAAAAATACCAGCGCTTCTTCAACCGTCATATCCAAAATATCTGCAATGGATTTTCCCTTGTAGTGAACTTCCAATGTTTCACGGTTATAACGTCTGCCATGACAAGCATCACAGGGTACATACATATCGGGCAAAAAGTGCATTTCCACCTTAATCAAGCCATCGCCCTGACAGGTTTCGCAACGTCCGCCTTTAACGTTAAAACTAAACCTACCTGCTTTATAACCTCTAGCGCGAGATTCGGGCGTTTGTGTAAATAAGTCACGAATTAAAGCAAAAACGCCTGTATAAGTAGCAGGATTACTTCTAGGCGTACGTCCAATCGGCGATTGGTCAATACCTACCATTTTATCTAAGTATTCAAGCCCTACAATCTTGTCATAAGGTTCAGCAGTTAAAGTAGTTGCTCGGTTTAATTGAGCAGCAGCAATTGGCATGAGTGTTTGATTAATTAATGTGCTTTTTCCAGAACCAGACACTCCTGTAATGCAGGTCATCACCCCAATTGGTATGGTTAAATCCACATTTTTTAAATTATTTCCTCGAGCGCCAAAAAGCTCTAAATACATAGGCTCTTGAACTGTTTTTTTGCCTTTTTGAACAGATTGAATTTTGGCTTTTTTTCGATAACTTGGAATGGCAATTTGTTTTTTACCTGATAGGTATTGTCCCGTTAAGGAATCTGGATTTTTGGCAATTTCATCTGCGCTTCCCTGAGCAATAACTCGCCCTCCATGCACGCCTGCCCCCACGCCAATATCAATAATGCAGTCAGCTTGACGAATGGCATCTTCGTCGTGCTCCACCACAATCACTGTATTACCTAAATCACGCAAATGAGTTAAGGTGCTTAATAATCGGTCATTATCACGCTGATGCAACCCAATTGAAGGCTCATCAAGTACATACATTACCCCCATCAAGCCTGCCCCAATTTGACTTGCTAAACGAATTCTTTGAGCTTCGCCACCCGACAAAGTTTCTGCACTTCTTGCTAAAGTTAAATAATCCAAACCCACCTTGGTTAAAAACCCCAATCTTTCGCGAATCTCTTTAAAAATTTTATCGGCAACTTCGCCTTTATGTCCATCCAACTTTAAATGTTGGTAATAGTTCCACGCCTGTCCAATGGGTAGATGAATGATGTCACCAATTACTCGCCCATCAACCTGTACATGGCGAGCAATATCATTTAAACGCACACCATTGCAAGCACTGCAGGTGGTATCTGATAAATATTTTGACAATTCATCACGCACCAAATTACTGGTTGTAGTGGTATATCGACGCTCTAGATAAGGCAAAACACCTTCAAAAGGCACCGTTTTGGTAGATTTGCGTCCAGTCTCAAACACAAAATCAAAATTAATTTTTTCTTTACCCGAACCGTATAAAATGATGTTTTGCTGTTTTTTAGATAAGTCCTTCCATGGGTTATCCATATCAATGTCAAAATGCTGACAAACCGTTGTTAAAATTCCAAAATAATACGCATGAGTTTTATCCCAGCCATGAATTGCCCCCTGGTTTAAAGATTTTTCAGGATAAGTTACAATGCGCTCAGCTGCAAAATATTGTCGTTTTCCCAAACCATCACAAACAGGACATGCACCCGCAGGATTATTAAAACTAAACAAACGTGGTTCTAGTTCACTTACTGCTCGTTCGCAGACAGGACAGGAGTGTTTGGCGGACAAAATTTGACTGCGTTCATCATCCATAAAATACAAAATCGCCAAATCTGAACCCAGTCTTAATGCCACTTCCAAGCTTTCAGCAATGCGGTTACCCAAATCATTACGCACCTTAAATCGGTCTACCACCACTTCAAGAGTGTGTTTTTGATTTTTATTGAGTGTTGGCAATTCATCAGTATCATAAATCACCCCATCAATGCGCAGTTTACTAAACCCTTGAGCGGTTAGCTGTTCCATCAGCGCAAGGTGCTCCCCCTTTCGTTCACGCACCACAGGAGCAAGAATCATCAGTTTGGTTTCTTTAGGCAACGCCAAAATATCATCAACCATTTGAGTAATGGTTTGAGCGATCATCGGTTGGTGATGTTCTGGGCAATAAGGTACACCAACTCGCGCAAACAATAGACGCAAATAATCATAGATTTCAGTGATTGTACCAACCGTAGAGCGGGGATTGTGATTGGTTGATTTTTGTTCAATTGCAATGGCTGGTGACAACCCTTCAATGCTATCTACTTCAGGTTTTTGCATTTGACTTAAAAATTGACGAGCATAAGCTGACAAACTTTCCACATAACGGCGCTGACCTTCAGCATATAAAGTGTCAAACGCCAAAGATGACTTGCCTGAGCCTGACAAACCAGTAATTACCACCAGTTTATCACGTGGAATGTCTACATAAATATCTTTTAGGTTGTGTGTTCTTGCCCCTTTAATGGAAATGAATTGCTGCGTCATGAATTGCCCCAAATAACAATAGTCTAATTTGACAATTATGGGGGTAAAAAGTCAATTTCAAACAGATAAACAGATGATTTTATAGAACGATTTGATAAATTTTTCTATAAAATCAATAAATTCATGACAGTATCATCAGCAACAAACACTATTTGCAGCAAAGGTTATCAGTAATAACGTGAAAACCCAAACATCATTTTTTGCCAATCTTGACCATTTTGAGATTCATGGTGGGCAGATAAATGTAAAGCATTTTCTGATGATAAACTGTAAGTTACTTGAGCATTTGCCACCGTTTGTTTATCACCAGTTTGCCAAAATGGTGTACTCACATCCATCGATGCTTGCCAGTGGTCGGAAAAATGTGCCAAACAATGAATCTTTGGCACAATACCAGCACGCCCACCTTTTTCGATAGCTTTAGCAGCCTGCATTTCTGCACGAACATACGCCCCACAAACCAATTGTTCGCCAAAATTTTTTGCATAACCAATTTGTCCTGCGGTAATGGTGGCAATATGAGTATTTTTAGTACTAAATTGCCCTTTATCCATAGCTACTTGCTGAAAACCAAAATCCCAACCCCAAGAATAGGGTTTTTTATAACTGGTAATAGGATTGATTGCATGAACGGATAAGACATCCAAGTAATCAAATTTGAGTTTATTATCATATATGCCAATTGCGCCATCCAAAAAAGTCAATTGACCCATTCCATAGCCCATTTGCGGGTCACTAAAGTGATGATATGCCACGCGATGATGCAAAAAAACGCCTTTTTTATTTTGAATCTCACCCAACCAAACTCCCCAAAGTTTATCACCATGCCCTTGTGTTGGGTCATATTTTGGACGAATTGGTTCAGGTTTTTCTTTATCAACGATTATCTGACTGCGTAGTAGTAGCAGTTCACGTAAGCGATTTTGAGAAAAATCCGCCTTTACCTTTTTGCTGCCATGCTGAAAATACAAATCATCATACGCCAACTCAAGTAATTTAGCTTGATTTTCAATAGATTGACCTTGCAAAACTTGTTGGGGATTTACCTCTGGCAATGTCATTTTATGAGCCATTTTAGCAAAAGGTTTGCCATAAGTTTTTTCTTGAGTTTGTATTTGAGTTTCTAAAGCGGGACGATATTTGGTTTGTTTAATCAGCCCTGCCTTTTTGACTGCTTTGACAGTTTCAATTGGCACCACCGTTAAACCAAATTTACTTTGCAAATTCAGTTCAGGGCGCACCAAATCCATCAACCCTAAAATAGCATATGAGCAATTTTTATCCATAAAATAATAAGGAAAATTGACATTTTGCATCTCCCAGATATGCCCTACTAAAAAAGCCACTTCATCTGGGGTTAAATCCAGCTCATACTCCCACATATCACGACTTTCCAAATCGCCATATTCTTTAGTTTTATGAAAATAACGCATCAAAGAATAACTACCAGGATATTTACCTGTTAAACCCTTATACGCATAAACCATGCCATTTTCATTATTAGGAGTAGTAGCGGCATAATTGAGCGCATAAGCAAATAAATCTAAATTTTTTCCTTCAGTTTTGACAGGGTCAAGCCGAAGCAATGTATGTCCAAACATAGAACCTGGGCTACCCATATAATCAGTGGCAAAAATCAATGTCATGCTGTTAGGGTTGATTTTTTGATACCAGTCATTAAAGGCTGTGCAATTCACTTTTGCAAGTTGATTTTTATCAATCTGAAGTGTCTTGGTTAGCCAAGCAGTTCTAGCTGGAAATCGGCACTGGGGCGAATTTTCGGTGTTATCGGTAAACATTTTTTCAAGCGTAATATCCAATTCTGCTTGCAAATTATTTTTACCATCTTTGGACAAAAAGAAATTTGTGTATTTAACATCGCTGATTTGCTGCTTATTAGCATAAAAAAGCCGTTGCCAAACTTTATGTGTGCTTAGGTGCTGATTTTTTGCTTTTTGCTGAAACTGCTTAATCATTAAATCCAAATCATTAACATGATTGTATGACGAAGTTATCCAATCACCACCATGGCCATTGCTAACCCCGTTCATAACCCCATCAAAAGGCGTAGGTTCATTAGCAAATACTGATGAAAAAAAAGCCGTTAGAAAACATGTCAATGTTATTACGGTAAATGTTTGCCGCATATACTTTTACTCAATCACCCAAAACCCATATAAAAAAACCTTATGAGAGAAGTCCCATAAGGTTTTGATAAAAAAGCAAATCAAACGTAAGCTTTTAAAGTTGCATCAGCAGCCAAAACATTTTGTAGATTAGCAACAACATCAGCAGTAGTGCTACCTGCACTGTAAATAGTGCCAAAGTTTGCTTTAGCAACACTATAGAAATGAGCTTGGTCAGCTTCTTTAATGTTTAATAATTCAGCAAGAACGTTTAGATTTTCGCCTTGACCAATAGCCATATCGCGCGCCAAAGCTTCAGAATTACCATCAACAAACTCAACTACTTGAGCCTTGATAGTGCCTTGACCATTACAGCCCAAAGTACCAAACGTAATACCAAACAATTGGTTTGCAGTACTACCATTGGTGGTTGCTGCTAAAATTTTGGAAACTTTACCTTCTTTGCCTGCCCAAATTTGAGTACCAGCACCACAACCAATGTCATTGTCAGCAAATGCAGCAGTGGAAGATAAAGCAACTACGGCAACTAATAAGATTTTCTTCAACATAACACAATCCCTAAATTCAAAGGAAACATCATAAACAATGGCTTTATCGTAATACAAAACCATAACAAAAGCAAGGTGTTAATACAAAACATTAACAATTTAATGGGTTTGCTTCTTTAATTTATACCTTTTGGCGATTATTTTACTAGTTTATGCTTTTCTTATGTTAGAATAAAAAGATTTATTGAATTTATCTGTTTTATGTCAATCACTGATACAAGAACTATTTGGATAATAGATGCGCAAAGTATCTTTTGTCAAAATGGTATGCCTTTTGCGATTTCCTTAAATAAATTGACCAATTTACAAAATTTCAACTTAGACGATGCTATACACCTAACAGATGGCAATTTTGCACTGGATAAACAAAATATACCAAACCCCGATATCAATCTACCCCAAGGTGAATTCATTGCTTATCGGCATTTGGTTGGTAGACTCAATAACACACTAGCTGGTTTATTTTCCCAAGCAATTCAGTTGATTTATTTTCATAAAACCCATCAGTTTTGTGGGGTATGTGGTCATAAAACAATCAAAAACACTTTAGAGAATAATCACATTTACACACATCGTATTTGCACGCATTGTCAACATCACATTTATCCAAAAATCCAACCTTGCGTTATTGTTGTCATTACTCGCCTGCACCCAACCACTCAAAAACCACAGATTTTACTAGCAAAACATCATCGCCATACTGATATTTACACACTGATTGCAGGGTTTGTGGAAATTGGTGAAACACTTGAAAGGGCTACTGCTCGTGAGGTTTATGAAGAAGTTGGTTTACAGATTGATGCACCAGTGTATTTTAACAGTCAAGCTTGGCCCTACCCCACAAATTTAATGGTTGGGTTTATTGCCAAATATCGGTCAGGCAAAATTATATTACAACAAGATGAGTTAAACGATGCACGATTTTTTGACGTGGACAAGCTGCCAAACCTGCCCCCTTGTGGTACTCTTGCCAGAAAAATCATTGATGCTGTTTGCCACTAAGTTTGTGCTAAATTAGCCACCGCCCACAGCTTGAACCACTTCAATTATCATGCCCGAGGTCAGTTCTGTATCTGAAAGCTTGGCTTTTGGAACTAAATACCCATCTATTTCAACTGCAAAACGCCCAGTAGTTAAGCCAAGTTCCGTTAATAACTCGAATACATTAGACTTATCACTTTGATGTTCTTGACCATTTAAACGAATTTGTTTCATAAACTACCTCTTAATCTAAAATCATACTGTCAATGGTCATAGCCTCTTTGATTTTATCCATAGCATTTTTTTCAATTTGTCTTACACGTTCTGCTGAAATATTATACACTGCTGCCAGTTCATGCAGAGTTGATTTTTGATCAGCGAGCCATCTTTGAGTAATGATATCGCGCGAACGGTCATCCAAAGTATCCATGGCCTCTTTTAGGGCAGTGGTAGTATTTTCTTCCCAATCTGCATCCTCGACGACATCAGCAGGGTCAATCGCATCTTCCAAGAAAAGTTGAGGAGCATAGCGCCCATCATCTTCATCACTGTCTTGCATTTCAAAAGAAGCATCGTAACTAGTTAAACGCGACTCCATTTCTAGCACTTGTTTAACAGTAACATTCAAATCTTTGGCGATTGCTTGAGCTTCATCCAATGTTAGCTGATTGTTGGTTTTTTTTAAGCTTCTTAGATTAAAAAATAATTTACGGTGAGCTTTGGTTGTAGCAACCTTTACAATTCGCCAATTTTTAATCACAAATTCATGAATTTCTGCTTTAATCCAATGCACTGCAAAAGACACCAATCTTACACCTTTATTTGGATCAAAACGCTTTACCGCTTTCATCAGACCCAAATTACCTTCTTGGATTAAATCCGCCTGAGAAAGTCCATACCCTGAATAACTGCGCGCAATATGAATAACAAAACGCAAATGGCTCATCACCAGCATTCTAGCGGCTTCCACATCATGATGATTGTAATAACGCTGTGCTAATTCTTTTTCTTCTTCAGGGGTTAAAATGGGAATTTGGTGCACAGTATTGATATATGCGCCTAAATTTACCCCGGGAGCTGCCAAATGGGTTGGCATGGCAGGAACCAAATCCTTAGTGGCGACATGGTGCATGTCGCCATCAATAATTGCAGGAATTCGATTGGCGGGGGTTTTGATGATAGGGAAATCATCTTCATCGCCTATTTTGTAAAGTTCATCATCAATCAATTCCAGCTCATCATCAGCCTCTTCATACTCAAAATCATCATCGAAGTCATCATTTTCGTCATAATTGTCGTAAGTTTTTATCATCTTTTATCGCTACGTCCATCAAATAAATATTGTTATTGTACGACCAAACGATTTGAAAAACTAGGCAGAATTACATTTTTTGGCAAGCTGTAACAAAGAATTAAGAATCTTTTAATCATAATCAGCTTTAGTGATGATAAAATGATAAACAGCATTGTCAAGTAGGTAAGACTGCCAAGTTGTAACTTTCAGTTGATTTTTTTGACAAAAAGCACAAATATCAGTTTGAGAGTTTTTATCACTTGCTAGCAAATACAAACTATCACCAAGTGCTACTTGACGTAAACTTACTTTAGCTTTTAATAAAGGCATTGGGCATGCTAGACCACGTGCATCAAAAAAAACACTAACTGTTAAACCATTTTTCAATTCGGGGTTCTGTTCAAGATATGTCGTCAAATCAGCTGCAATTTCTGATGTTAGATTATCGGGCAAACTATCAAGCAAATGATTACAATTCATAAATAATTATCATAAAAAAATAATCGTTATTATAATATGACATGGTATTTTAGCCAATCCACAAAATCAAAAACCGATACGCTGTATCGGTTTTTTGGTTTAATTCTGATTTTTATCTTGCGTGTTTAAAGCAATTAACTCAAGATAAACGTCATTCACCATAAATTTTCATGCCTGAAACAAAATCGCAGTGTTTTTGACGAGCCGCCAGCACCATTGCATCGTGTTCACCGTAAAGTCTAGCTAGGGTGTTTTTCTTAGCTTGACGCTGACCACTACCAATGCCTGTACCTAGGCTAATGGTTGGGTACAATCCGCCACGCCCGCCAGCAATGCCAATACCCACACCTGTTCCCAAAGAAATGTTTTGTTTTTCAGTTTCATTAGCCAATTTACTAATGCGAGTAATTTCGCTTTTTAAGGTGGCACAATCTTGGGCTTGATAATTGCTTGGGTTGATATATTGTGGAGTGATGTTGCCTTTGGTGGTTGTACACCCTGCTAATGTCAAAATCATACCTAATAAAAGTAAATTTTTCATAAATCTCTCTTTAGTTTAGTAAGCAATCAGCCTTTATTTTGTCCTGCACAATTGGGACTTTGAGGGGCGATTTGTTGACTTTGCCATTCATCTGGCGAATAAGCATGGATTGCCAAGGCGTGTACATTGCCACCATTAACCATTAATAAATCATTAATTTGTTGATATACCGCTTGATGGCGCATGACGGGACGTTTGCCTGCAAATTCACTGCTGACAATCACTAATTTAAAATGACTCTCTTTGCCATCATAATAGCCTGCATGCATATGACTTTCATTTTCTAGTGTCAAATGTACAGGATTTAATGATTGCAAGGCCTGCTTTAGGGCTTTTGTTACTTGCATGATAATTCCTACTTTTTATTTGATGCATTATAAAGAGGCATGACTGCTGGCAACAAATCCTGAATTTGTTTGATTCGGTTACTGCTGGATGGGTGAGTGCTTAAAAATTGTGGACCGCTCGAACCTGATTTAGCTTGCATTTTTTGCCATAAACTCACGGCTGCATTAGGATTATAGCCAGCACGAGCCATCAACTCAAGTCCAATTTTATCCGCTTCAGATTCTTGAGTGCGTGAATGTGGCAAACTTAACCCAACATCTCCTGCTAATTGTGCCACCTGAGCTTGACCCGCTGACAATCCAAATGCTGCCGAAGCAATACTAATCACACCACCGGTTGCCATACTGCGACTGAGTTTTTCGCGACTGTGTTCACGAAGTGCGTGCGCCATTTCATGGCCCATAATTGCAGCAATTTCAGCATCCGTTAGTTTTAAGTTGTCAATAATGCCACTATAAAAAACAATCTTACCACCAGGCATCACATAAGCGTTCATGGTTTCGGCTTGAATGATATGAACTTCCCATTGCCATTTGGTGGCATCGGTTCGATAAACGCTGGTTTGTGGAATCAAATGATTGGCAATTCGTTTTAGACGAGCAAGCTGACTAGCATTGACATCCAAAACGCCTTTTTGGCGAGCTTGGGATAAGGTTTGCTGATAAGATTTACTCGCAAGATTCATCACTTCATCGCTAGAAACCAATAAAAGCTGTTTGCGATTTGCACCCACTGCACCCGCTCCAGTAGTGCTACCACACCCTGCCATTGGTAAAACCAAACTAGCAGCAACCAAAGAAGCTAAAGCGGTTTTTTTAAATTGCCAAACTTTTTGTAACATACGCATCAAATCTTCCTTTTGCCAAAAGCCATAAAAATGTTAAAATAAACATCAAGTGAAGTATAACCTAAGCAAAATAAATAGCAAGCGCTTACTACAAATTTTCTACAAAATCAGAAAGTTGTCAATGATGAATCCAGATATAAATGACATTCCACCGCCACCTGAAGCACCTGAAGATTATGAATGTTGCCAAAATGGCTGTGATGAGTTGTGTGTTTTTGAAATTTATTGTCAGCAAAAGATGGACTATGATGCTAAATACGCCCATCTTTGCAATCAAATCACCAATCCAAAATGAATACAGATTGACCTATTGAATGATTTTACCCGCTTTATCAATCTGCAAGTCTTTACCATCAAGCCAAACATCAGCCTTACCGCCAGAAAAACTGGTCGCCATATCGTATTTGGTTTTGATGGTTTCTTTGCCAGTGATATCAATATAACCACATTTTTGTTTAAGACAAACAACTGCCAAACCTTCTGAGAATAACCCCACATCATCATAAATGATTTTGGTTAAAGGTTTGCCTGATATATCAATATAGCCAACTTTGCCATTTTGTACCACTACGTAAGCATCTTCGCCAGCGTATAACATATCATCATAAGCTAATGCCGTGATTGATTTACCTGTTTTGTCAATCAATCCATACTTTTCAGCTTTTGCAACAACTGCCACGCCATTTTCAAAATTTAAGGCAAAATCATAAATTAATGGGATGACTACCTGTCCTTTTGTATTGATAAAACCATATTTATCGCCCTTGCCAACCATAGCAAGCCCATCTATAAACGGCAAAGCTTCGTCATAATCAAAAGCGATAACTTCTTTTCCGGTTTTATCAATAAAACCTGCCTTGCCATCTCGATAAGCGGTAAATAGATTTTCACTGATTAAAGCATAAAAAAAATCATATTTTGGCGCAATAATCATCTTATCATTTGGATTGATAAATCCCCATTTACTTTCTTTGTCTAGTTTAACCTGAGCTAGCCCCATTTCATCAGTAAAGTTCCACGCATCAGTGTATTTAAATGGAATGACGATTTTGCCCGTTTTATCCATAAAACCGTATTTATCATCCGTATTTTTAACCACCGTCAAGCCCTGATAAAATTCACCCAAAATATAATTGTATTTTGGCTCGGCAAGCCATTTACCCTGCTTTGACATAAGACCTGCTTTATCGCCAATGGTAACCACAACGCTATCATCAGCATTTTTAGTGCAATCAATGTCTGTAATTTTATCCAATAAATGATAAGCATTTTTTGGTAAACATTCTCCATCAATGAATTCTTCAATTTTATCGTTGGCATGACTGACTGTTGTTAGCATTACTGATAATATCAAAATGCCCAATGTTAATTTCATAAATAACTCCTTATTACCTATGTCATTATTATAGCAGAGTTTTTTATTTTATCATCTTTCGCCCATACCTTCAGACAACGTTTTGGTAATTGGCTTGGTTAGATAAGATAAAACGGTGCGTTCCATAGCTTTAATATCCACACTTGCGGTCATACCTGGCTTGATAATAATGTCTTTAGCGCGATGTTGGTATTTTGCACCATCAATGCGAATTTGCACCCGATAATAGGGCTGTTCGCCTTGTGGGGTTTTTTCCATTAAAGTATCTGGACTGATATAAATTACTTCGCCCGCCATTGCCCCAAAAATAGAAAAGTCATAAGCATCTAACTTTACACTCGCCTGCTGACCTTCTTTAACATATGCGATATCCATTGGCTTAACCTTTGCCTCAACAATCAAATCACTGCTGGTTGGTAAAAGCTGCATGATAGTGTCGCCTGCACGTACCACCCCACCAATGGTTGTTACAGCGATGTTATTTACTTTACCGTCTGTTGGGGCAAATAGACGTTTTTCTTCCAATACTTGAGTACGGTCTCTAAGCTGTTCTTGCTCAGCTTGCAATTCTTCTTGGGCGCGCGTCAATTCTGTTTGCGCATCTTCAAAATATTTGTTGCGTTTATTGGTAATTTGAGCTTCAATATCCGCTACTTGCCGTCTTAGACGAATGACGTCTGCTTGACTGACATCACCATGTTTTAATAGTGGCTCATTCATTGCCAGTTCTTGTTTGGCAAGTTTAAGCATATTTTGCAAAGATGACACATCTTGCTCAATCGCTTGACGGCGACGATTATAAAGTTGGGTTTGGTTTGCCACATATTCAGGAAATTTTTGAACATCTGCTGGAAACACCAATTGTTTATCAAAAATCTCTGCTTCCAATCGGGAAACTTTGGCTTGCAAAGCAGCTACTTTTGTTGCTGAATTTCCTAAAGCAGCCTTGGCGCGCTCTTCTTCTAATATGGCAAGCAAATCGCCTTTTTTGACATCATCACCCTCTTTAACCAAAAGTTCTGACAATACACCTTCGTCTACTGCTTGAATCTCTTGAGTTCTAGCAGATGCAATCACCGTTGCCGAAGCTCGGGTAACTTGGTCAATTTTGGCAAAGGATGCCCACGTTACCAAAATAATAATCATCACCAATGTTGTCCAAATAATGATGCTAAATTTTCCAACACTGGGTTTTGTGGGGCGATAATTATATTCTTTCATATCGTTTACACTTATTTTTATTTAGGCGGATGAATCGTTAAATTGGCTTGTTTTTGCCCTGCTAATTTGGCTGCTTTGGCGTCTTGTTCATTTTTCATCAATTGCGCCAAAACTTGCTCTTTGGGTCCATCCATAACAACCACACCATCACGCATAATAATCACCCGATTAACCAACGCCAAAAGCTCCAATTTATGAGTGGAAACCACCAAAGTTTTGCTTGCGTCTTTAAATTCTTCGGCAATTACCCGTAAACACTGCTGGGCTTGTTGGTTATCCATGGACGCCGTTGGTTCATCAAGTAGCCACACCGACGGGTCAGTTAATACCAATCGTGAAAATGCTACTAATTGTTTTTGACCGCCCGATAACCCTTTACCTCCTTCACTGATTGGCAAATCCAAACCACTTGAATGATTAGAAACCAAACGAATCAACCCTGTACGATGCAATACTCTATTTAAAATATCATCACTAGGAGTTGGCATGCCAATTAATAAATTCTCGCGTAATGTTCCTTGAAATAGACGATGATCCTGTTGTAAATAGCCAATTTGATGGTTTAAAGATTCTCGGCTGATATGATTGATATCCAAACTATCCAGTAAGATATTGCCTGATGTTGGTGTGTAAAGCCCTGATAATAACTTTAATAAGGTGGATTTTCCCGAACCAATTGGACCCAAAATCGCCACACGCTCGCCTGCATTAATCACCAAATTAGGGATTTGCAGTGCCAAGCGGTCATTATCACCATATTTAAATTCAAGACGGTTGCACTGATAATTGCCATAAATTCGGCTAGGTGATAATGGGTGGCTAACATTATCGTTGTCTTGAGCCAAACTAAACAGTCGCTCAATGTTCATTTGAGCAGCTTTTGAATGCGAATGTTGCACCAAAAGATTGGGCAGGTTCATAATTGGCGCTAAAATTCGCCCGCCCAAAATTGTACAAGCAATCAAACCCCCGGTCGTCATTTGCTGGCTCATTACGATAAATGCTCCAACAATCACAATGCCGATATAGCTGACTTGTTGCAGCATTTGCACGCTGTAATTTAAATTGTCATTTACATGACGCATTTTTAAATCGTTTTTGGTTGTGGTATCCATGACACTAAGCCATCGGGATAAAAACTTCCAGTTTCCAGAACCTGCCTTGATGGTTTCCATACCTTCCACCGTTTCAACCAAAATTCCTGTTTTTAAATACGATGCAGACGCACCTTCTTTGGCAATCTCATCCATTTTTTTACGGCTATTGATACCCAGCAAAATACCAATAATCGCTGCCACAATTGGCACAGCCGCGACCCAAGGTGAGCCAATTGTTGCAATAATCAAAATAAACAGCAAACTCATTGGCACATCAACCAAGGTAAACAGACTGCTTGCAGTAAAAAAACTACGAACTTGTTCATAACCACGCAGCTGAGCAACCAAACTGCCCACAGAATTGGGCATTTGGTCAATACGCACTTTAAGTAGTCTTTCAAAAATCTTTCGTGAAAGTCCTTGGTCAATACCAACTATCAATTTATCCATGACTTTTGAACGAGCAAACTTCATACCCGCCTCAAATAAAATAATCAGTGCTACGCCCGATGATAAAATAATGAGTGTGTATTTACTGCTGGTAGGAATCACCCTATCATATACCTGCATGGAAAATAGCGAAATTGCTAGAGCTAGCATATTGATAATAAAAGACGCAATAATTGCCTCAGCAACCACCCAGCGATATTCTTTTAGGTTTTGACGTAAAAGTTGCGCAAAGGTAATGTTTCTTTGGGCAATGTGTTCTTCAGTTAAAACAATCTTAGCAACAAAATCCAAGTCTGAAGAACGACAAGAAAATCGATCGTGTTCTTGCTGAAACACCCAAAGACCCGATTGTACTTGTTGTACAATCCGCCCAAAGCCTAAATCCCGATGATGCACCAAAAGTGGCATATACGCTGCATCGGGTTCACTAAGCACAAACGGCAAATCTGGAATACCTAGTACTTGCAGTAGCACCAATAATTGCCCTTCAGGGTCATCAACACCAACCACACTTTGGATTGCTGAATGTAGACGGTTGGAATCTACAGGTACGCCTTGTTCTTTTAATAAGGTTGCAGTCGCAAAGCCCAATTCCTGCAAACTGCGCTGAACTGCAACACTATTTTGGGAGTTTGATGACATGAACGTTCCTTTATTATAAATATATTTTTATCAAAAAAAATGATGATAAATAATTACGCTGTATAATTATGATAAATAACCAAAATAGACAGATATACTAATTTTCACCCAATTAATAATTCATTTAGTAGTTTACTGCTTTTTTTATCTTAAAAATCATTGAGTTATTTATTTATCTTGAGAGTCTTTGACAGCCTGTTCTTCAGATTTATCAGTAGCGCCACTTTCTTCTGTCATTGCGATACCCTCACCTTCTTCAATTTCGCTATCATCTTCGGTTGGGTCACCCACAAAAGCTGTTTCATCAATTGTCCATTCAGGTAACGCTTCACTGCTCATCGGTTCAGCAGGTTTGCGGCGCTTTTTAATTTTATTTTTTTGAATATCCACCCAATTATTAAACTCACGATATGGACGAAATTCGGTTGTTAGCTCTGTAATAGATTGATGACCTCGCTGCCAGGACATTGCTCCAAAATCCACTTGTAATTTATAAAAACTAGCTACCATTTGTGCTTGCACTTCTAACAGCTGTCTTTGATAGTCGGATAACTCACGCACAGCATTTAATACCTCAAGCCATGTTTTTCGCCCTGCAATAAATTGTCGGCCATAAGAATCCACAACAATTTGAGCTCCTTCAATTGCTGATACCAAAGAACGTTCTTTATCTTTAGCAGAAAGAAAAGCTTGATATTGAGTTTGCAAACTTTCCATGACATTACGTCTGGCAGCTTCTTGACTTTGCATGAGACTTTGGGCTCGCGCTTGCGATGCTCGCGCCAATGCCATATTGGAAAATCCCGCACCAGGGTCATAACTCATGCCAACACTAAAATCGCCTTTATCACTGCCTTTTTCCAGTTTAAACGTGTGCTGATATTGCGCATAAACTGTTGGGTAACGACTGGCATTTTGTGATTTCACTTCTTGTTTGGCAGATTCAACTTGATAAAACTGACGAACCACACTTGGGTGGCTTGCTCCTGAATTTTTAAAAACCAACGCCTCAAAACTGGCTGATTGTGTTTTGGCGTAATCAGTGAGTTTTTTTAAAGTAATGTCGTATTTTTTTGTACCAAGATTATCACCAACAAGCTGAGCAAGCCTTGCCCCAGCGACACGCTCTTGTTCAAGTGCCCCCTGATAAGAATTATAGTCTTGCAAAATTCGGTTTTTGATTAAATCCAATTCAATTTTTGCTGACACACCTTGCTCAACACGCCGACCCATCATTGCTTCAAATTCACGCAAACGTTCTAAGTTTGCCGTATAAAGCTCTTGCAATGCAATGGCATAAATGTAACTTTGCCAAACGTCTATGGTGTTTTTAGCAACTGTATTTTGCTGGTCATAAATATAAGCAGTCGCTGCTTTTTCATCATAGATGCTGCGGTTAATATTGGCGGTCAATTTACCGCCTGTCCATAATGGTTGTCTGATGGTAATGGTGCTAATCGCCCCATCATCAATATCATAACCTGCATTAATACTTGGCGTTGCCCATAGGCTTAATTTAGCAGCGTGTACTCCTTCTTGGGCTGCCAATTCATCAGCTCGAGCAGCATTGACCAATGGGTGTGTATCGGTTGCCTTTAAAATCAATTCATCAATATTTAAAGGATTTACGTCGGCATAAACGGGCATTATCATTGCGACAATCAAACCCAGCCAAAGTTTAGAATATTTCATAAAAAAATGCCATATTACTAAGCAAACTTTGCTTTATCAATTTTTGATAATGCTAAGAGATATTTGTATTTAATTTGGTATGTAATTTGTTTATACACCACAAGTTTGTGTTATTTATTTGTATCATGGTACGGATATTTGGTGATTTGCATCAAATTTATCTGATTCATCATAGCAAATTTTCGATTAAATTACTGCAACGCTCATGCCATCTATTGGCGTTTTTGGTCGTCTTTTTTACCAAACTATACAAAAAATTGACATCTATTTACATAAAATGGATAATTTTTGTACTTATCTGATTTTATTCATATTTGCAGCATAAAAAAAGCACTCCAAAGAGTGCTTTTTTGTTTTGATTATCTAGATAACAGTCTTAGATAACGTTAATGCCTTGTTCAATATACAATGTTTGGTCTTCTGCTGTCCAAGCATCATACACCACGCCATCAACTTCCTTAGCAGCGCCTTTGGTCCAAGTTGCTCCGTTTTGGTCGGTTAAGCTTGCACCTTTAGCACCCAAATCAACAGTGTCATTAGCATCACCTTTGACATAGATGGTAGATTGACCATTTTGCTTGTCAATTGCAGCTTTTACGTCAGCGACAGTGCCACTAAACAAGGTATTGCCAGCAACAGCATCACCTAGATCAATGGTTTCAAAGCTAAACACGTCAGATAATGACAAGCTATTGCCTGTGCCTGATACCATCAAGGTGTCATGGCCTGCCCCACCGCTAATGCTGTGTGTGTTACCGCCGCCAATGGTTTGATTGCTACCTGTAAAGTTCAACACATCATCACCAGCGCCCAAATTAACAGTTTGACCATTACCAATGTTATCAAAGTTAATTGTTTGAGATGCGCCAGATGAGCCTTCCATCACAAAGAAGTCATTACCAATACCATGGTTGCCTGCAACGTCAATCACATCAGCTTGGACGTTGAGCGTGCCTTCTTTTGGCAAGTCAACTTCAAAAGTAATTACTTTACCAGGGGCGACACCATTTTCGCCAACAGTATAGCGAGCAATCTCATCACCTGCCGCACCTGTTGAGTGGTTACTTACTACAATAACGTCACCAGCTACTGCATCTTTTGGCACTTCAATTTCAACTTTGGATTTGGTTGCAGTGCCTTTTTCTTTGGCAGTTAAGATACCATCATTGTCAGCATCAAGCAGCAATTTCACCACAGGTGCAGTTGGAGCAATTGTATCAATAGTAAACTTACGTTCGCTTTCTGCCAAGACAGTTGGTTTGATGTAATCTGCCGCTTGGTTACCCGCTAAGTCCACAATACGCGCTCTAATGTTGTGCACACCTTGAGCAAAGGCGTTCGCTTGGTTATCTAAAGCATCATAAGTCCAAATTGTACCTGCTACTTTTGTAACTGTTACCCATTCGCCATTATTGACGCTTACTTGTACACGCTCATCAGGTAGTAACAGACGATGTACGTTACCATAGAAAATCAGAGTACTATCACTGGTTACAAAGTCATTATTATTAGCAAAACGCCCTGTATCTGTAGTGATGCGCGTAATATCGATTCTGTTTGCTTGAGCAGTTAAGTCAATCACCACATCTTGCTTAGCGATTGCGGTTTCTGAACTATTGCCTGCGCGATCGGTAATGCGAGCAATCACATGGTGGGTACCTTCAGTCATTGTTGTACCAGTGTAATCCAGTTTCCATGTTGTGCCTGTTGTGACCGCATCCATGTAGGTTAAGCCGTTATCGACGCTGATTTGAACTTTTTCATCAGCCGCCAAAGCTCTACCCAATTTACCACTAAACTCTAAGGTTTGGTCATTGGTAATAAAGTCTGTGCCAACTAATCCTGTATCGTTGTGGATGGATTCGATGGTAATGCTGTTACCCTCGGCAACCTTAGTGTCAATAATTGCTGTATCTGTACCCGTTAAGGTTACGCCCGAGGCATTGGTAATTGATGCTGACACTCTGATAGTGCCGCCTTCACCCGGAATAGATACATGAGCAACTTGAGTAGTACCCGCAGCGTATTCGCCTTTATCTACAGTGTAGGTTGCTAATACTTCGCCTGTGCTATCATCTTTAACAGTCACCACATCGCCAATTTTTGCATCTCTTGGAATGACAATATTTAGGATGGCTTTAGTTGACGTGCCACGTTCTGAGCGGTCAATATAACCATCATCATTCAAATCTTTAGTGATAAGGATAATTGGCGCTGAACTTGGCGCAACAGCGTTACTTTCAATCACAATCGCTTGCTTGGTTTCTGGTCCAACGTTTTGAGCCTTGTCAATGATGCGTGCAATTACGTTATGTGTACCTACAGTTAAGGCAGTACCTGTGGCATCAAGTTTCCAGCTGGTGCCCGTTGTAACTGCTTTGACAAAGGTTTTACCGCCATCTAAGCTAACCTGAACAATTTCATCAGCTGCTAAGTTTTTGGTTAAAGTGCCATGGATGACCAACGTATTGTCTGTGGTTTTAAAGTCACCTTTAGTGCCAGTATCGTTTTCAATATAAGCCACTTTAATGCCATTACCCACACCAACACTAGTATCAACCACTGCTTTGTCTGAAGCACCTGTCAAGCTGCCATAACCATTCGTAATTGTTGCTTTTACATCAAGTGTTTGACCATTGGCTGGAATGTTCACATTATTGATGTATTGATTTGAACCAGCAGTCACGCCGTTTTGACCAACGGTTATTTTACCAAGTACCTGACCTTGAGCGTCAGTTAAGGTAATCACATCACCATTTTTGGCATCGGATGGAACACGAATCAAGATGCGTTTTTCACCACTATTTACTTCAGTGGTATTTAATAAACCATCATTGTTCTTATCCGCCATAATTGCCACAGTTGGCGCAGTCGCTGGTGCTGTACCTGCATTTTCAATCTCAAGTGTTTGAGTGGTTTCAGAACCAATATTGCGAGCGTTATCAATGACACGAGCAACGATGTTATGAGTACCAACCTCAAGAGTTGTTTTGGTTGCATCTAACGTCCAAGTGGTGCCGTTTACGGTAGCTTTTACAAAGCTTTGACCGCCATTTAAACTAACTTCAATGGTTTCATCTGATGCCAATGCCTTGGCGATGGTGCCGGAGATAACCAATGTTTTATCTGTAGTTTTAAAGTCGCCTTTGGTACCAGTGTCTTCGCTAATAGAAGTAACTTTGATGTTATGACCTTGAGTAACCACAGTGTCAATAACTGCTCTGTCCACGGCACCAGTTTTGCTGCCGGCAGCGTTGCTAATGGTTGCTTTAACTTCCAACGTTTTTCCATTGGCTGGCAAAGGAATGTCTTTAACAATAGTTGTTTGTCCAGCGGCGACATTGTTTTGACCAACCGTAATGGAACCCAAGGTTTTTCCAGAACCATCAGTAATCGTAATTACATCGCCATTTTTAGCGTCAGCTGGTACTCGGATAACAATGTCTGTTTTGCCAGTTTTGGCTTCAATAGCATTGATGTAGCCATCATTGTTGGTATCAGCACGGATAGCAACCACTGGAGCGGTAGCTGGAGCTGTTCCGGCGCGCTCAATCACCACCGCTTGTGTGGCTTCTGGACCAACTTGGCGATGAGTGTCAATGATGCGAGCAACCACGTTGTGCGAACCGATATTTAAGGCAGTTCCGGTGGCATCAAGCGTCCAAGTGGTGCCGTTTACGGTGGCTTTTACAAAGCTTTGACCGCCATTTAAGCTGACCTCAACTGATTCATCCGCTTCTAGAGCTTTACCCAAGGTACCTGAAATCATCAAGGTGTTGTCGGTGGTCTTAAAGTCGCCTTTGGTACCAGTGTCTTCGCTAATGGCGGTAATCTTAATGGTATTACCAACGCCAGCTGCTAAGTCCATCACCGCGCGGTCAGAACCTTCTTTGGTGCCAGCGGCGTTGGTGATGGTGGCTTTAACCTGTAACGTTTGACCATGAGCTGGTAGAGCCACTTTATCAACGGTTTGGGTAGAGCCTG
>FLSF01013683.1_pt1 | contig 205992 bp, 190 predicted proteins | sample 1550431 | NCBI WGS metagenome assembly FLSF01 (sample SAMEA4031754, study PRJEB14383) | metagenome | biome: human; feature: oral; material: saliva | place: Philippines | collected 2014 | reverse complement strand
AACGCCAACGCCAACGCCAACGCCAACGCCAACGCCAACGCCAACGCCAACGCCAACGCCAACAAATCATGCACCCACCGATATTGGCTTATCAGGTACGACACTTGCTGAAAACCAAGCAGGTGCTATCATTGGCACGCTTCACACAAATGACATAGATGCAAACGATACGCACCGATACCAAATTAGTGACCAACGTTTTGAGGTAATTGGCACCACGTTGAAATTAAAAGATGGTATTAAGATTGACTATGCCTATGAACCTACCATCACTCTTAATATTACTTCGTATGACAATGGCGGTTTATCCATCCAAAAAACATTTGTTTTAACTGTAATTGATGACCCTGATTACCCAAAAAATCATGCGCCTAGTGATATTACTTTTAAGCAAAATACGCTATTAGAAAATAGTGATGATATTGTTATTGGACAAGCCCTTGCACATGATGACGATAAAAATGACGAGATTGTTTATAGTTTAAACAAAGGCAATGAACAATTTGATATTAATCAAAAAACAGGAGAGGTTACACTTAAAAAAGGCTACGCTTTTGATTATGAAAAAACTTCGCAAACCATCATTGGAATACGCGCCACTGATAAAAAAGGGTTGTTTGTAGAAAAAGATTTTCTGATAACCATTACAGATGTTAATGAAAAACCAACGGACATTCTTATCAATCAGACTCAAGATTTATCAGAAAAAACCACTGGTTTAAAGATTGCAGATATTAAAACAGTTGATTCAGATATCAATGACGTTCATACTTATACTATTGATGATGAACGATTTGAAATTGTTGATAATTCTCTTAAGTTAAAAGAGAATAAACAAATAGATTATAAATATGAAAAAACCATTACGCTTAACATTACATCAACAGATAAAGGCGGTTTATCTGTTAATAAAACCGTTACATTTAATGTAAATAATATTAAAGAAGCACCAACTGACATTCAGTTAGACAATCAGTCTATTTATGAAAATATAACTGGAGGTGTTATTGGAAAAGTATCTGCAAATAATCCAGATGGCGAGAAAGTTACTTATAAAATTAATGATAATGACTATTTAATGGTTGATGAAAATACTGGGGTATTATCTTTAAAACCGAATAGCTACTTTGATTATGAAAAGATACAAAATCTCCCCATAAAAATTACAGCTTATAACCAATCACTATTTAGTGAAAAAGAATTTACAATCAGCGTTATAGATGTCAATGAAAAACCTGAAGATATAGTTCTGGATAATGACACATTGTTAGAAAATCAACAAGGTGCTATTATTGGTAAAATTACTACTATTGATAAAGATAGTAACGAAACTCATCAATATCAAATTAATGATGAACGTTTTGAGATCGTTAATAATCAATTAAAACTTAAAGATAATCAAAAAATTGATTTTGCTGACGAACCAAAAATTAATTTGACCATTACAGTAACAGATAAGGGTGGTTTGTCGCTGCAAAAACAATTTACTTTAGATGTTGAAGATGATCCAAGCTATCCAAATAATCCGCCCAGTGATATTATATTAACCACAAATATTGTTTCTGAAAATAAAAAAGGCGCAATTATTGGCGAATTATCTGCAATCGATATGGATAAAAATAATACCCATACATTTGATATTGATGATAATCGCTTTGAAATTGTTAATAACCAACTGAAAATAAAAGATGATATTTTTTTAGATTATGAAAAAAATAAATCATTAAACATCAATATTACAGCAACAGATAATGGTGGATTATCAATTAAAAAAACTTTTACCATTCAAGTAAAAGATGAAATAGATATTACGCAATATAATAGTACAACTACAAAAATTAGTAATATCGCTGTTACTGCAGATAGTATTAAAGAAACCGAACAAGGGTATAAAATTTATCACAGCAATACTTATGGCGATTATGTTGATATAAAAGATTTTGGCGCTGATGTTACTGGAAAAACAGACAGTATTAACGCAATTAATCAAGCCTTATCTTTTGCTCATCGTCATAAAGTGGCTCTATATCTTAATGGCAATATTTATATTTCATCACCCATCACCATTAATGAAAACAATAAAAACGTTACTGGAATATTTGGTGATGGACAAGGAAAAACAACCATTTATTTTGATAAACAGCAAAAAGGTCGACACAATGCTAATTCTAATGACACCATTTCAAAAGAAGACACGGGTATTTTAATTGATGGTCAACATGGAAAATTTATCTCCAATTTATCTATACAGTATCATCACAAAAAAGAAACGGATTTTTATCGTCATAATGATACTTATTTTGGAAAGGTTAATGGAATTTTAGCACTTGATGTAAATCATACAACCATTGATAATGTAGAAGTATCAGGCGCAAATCGTGCTGGCATTCATTTTGGTTCTGCAAAAGTTTTTCAGGTAAATCCTAATACAAGAAAAACTTACAAACACGATTATATGAAAGGCGTTATCAAAGAAAATGACCCTGATTTTATTATTGGTCATAACAATAAAGTGATTAATAGTTATTTACATGACAACCGTGTTGCTGGCGTTTTATTTAGTTATCAAAAAAACTTTAAATTAGATAATAATATTTTAGCTAAAAATGGTCATCAAGATGATGGTGGAACAGGTTATGGGGCAGCCTCCATGGCTGGTTCTTATAATTTGGGAGTAACCTACATTAATAACACCACTGAAGGTAATTTTAGAAAAGGTTTGGATGTGCATGATGGCAATAATATTTTAATTCAAAACAATACCTCTAATGGCGATAGATTGTATGGGATTGCTGTTTATAATCGACAATTTACTATGAATAATGTCAAAATTAAAAATAACATTATTAGTCAGAATCCAGATTTTCGTTTGCCTGTTGATGACACTTTTAATGCTGATGGACAAACCTATTATGGATATTCAGGCATTCATTTGCAAACTAATACTCAAGCAAATTACAAACATTTTAAAAGTGCCGATACGGGCATATTTGAAATATCAGGAAATAAAATTTCAGGTATAGATGTTTATAAGAATGAGCATCACACTTACGGTATTGAATTTAGAAATCATGAACCCGATATGCTCTATGATTTAATCATTCGCAATAATGAAATATCTGGAAAAGAAACAAAATACATTATTGGCATTATTAATAATGGTGTTGATTATTTTAATTTAGATAAAAATAATAATCCCACTTCAGGAAAAGGAATGGGAAATATTACTATTGCAAATAATACAGCCAATTTTGATATTATTAGAAGTAGAGATGGCAGTGAAACTCCTGTAAATATTCAAGAAGACCAAATAGTGAATAATTTACGCGGTTTTGTAAATATTCATCACAACAATTTTAATATCAATAAAATTTCAAATTCTGGAACAGAAATGTTTCAAGTAATTGGAAATGCAAAAAATATTAATATTTCTGATAATAAGCTAAATATTGCAGGAACAATGGATAAATCTATTGCAAATATTATTAATTATTCCAACACAGAAACAAATAATGTCATTATAAATAATAACAAATTATCTGTTCATGAAAGTCAAACACATTATCAGCGATTTATTGGTAATATTGGTCGTGTTTCTTTAGATGGCGGTAACAATACAATTAACAATCAATTGTTTGCCACTCAAACGATCAGACATAATATTGAAAAAAATCAATATTTAGCCGTTACAAATGATAATGATTTTGTTTATTTAACTGGTCATATCAAAGGAAAAGTATTTACAGGTTCTGGTCATGATGATGTGATTATTAATGGTAAATTTTCTGGTCAATTAGATTTGGCTAACAGCTATCATTTTACAAAAAAACAAATGGGTGATTTTTTACCATCTATGATTCAAGACATAGGGGAAAAAGACAGTCAGCAAATAAAAAATACCGCCGCCATCAAAGGTGAAGTCTTAGGGGATAAAAATGATTATGCTAAAATCATTGGTGGCGATGGTCGTGATATATTAATATTTGAAAACAAAACAACATACTTGGATGTAGATACAAAAAACAATCAAGATGTCATTGCTTTTCAAAATGATGTATCCAATAGCACCATCCATTTAGGTAATGGCGGCGATACTTTATTTTTATCTGGATTATTAAACAATAGTACGATTGATTTTGGCGAAGGTATTGATGTTGCAGTAATACAAGGTAAAAAAGGCGAAGACGTATCCATCATAAACCCATCTACCAATCAATCACAAATCTTAAATACATATCTGGATACTGTTTTAGATTTTGGTCAATTTAAAAATGTTGAATATGTAAGATTAGAAGGCATGCCATTTCAAAAATACGATGCAAGTAATAAATCTCTGTATACAGTTACGCCAAACAATACTTTAAATATTACCATGTCAGATTTATTTAACAATAACATCCAAAAAGTTTTTATTAGTGGTGATAATGGCGATATTGTGGATTTAGGGGCTAACGGAAAAAAAGATTTGGGAGGATTTCATTTAAATAAAAACATTCAACATGACAATTACCATATTTATTCTTATGATGATAATACAAATTATTTATTGTACATCGAAAAAGATATTACTGTTATTTAATTTTATAAATTAAATATAAAATATTTTAAGATTGTAAAAAATATTGTCAAATTGTTATACTTATGTTATTATAAATCGTGATTTTAATCAATATTTTGGAGTAAAATATGGCAACATCCCCAAAAAAAACAAATGGTGATTTAGCAGAAACTACTAAAAATCCAGTAATGCCAAGAACAATGAGTGAATTAGAAGATATTCTAAATCATGCAACTCCTGATGACTTGGCAGAGATGAGCTTGTTATTAAACAAATATCTTCCTGTTAATCAAGTAGTTACACAAGTTCGTGCAGACAAATCCAAAGACACTGAACTGTCGCCGAGCTGGCGTGATGGCGGTTATCCTTACAAAAACCGTCTGAGCCGCAAAAACTATGAAGCGCAAAAATACAAACTTCAAATTGAACTTTTAAAACTACAGCACCATGTTAAAGCCACAGGACAAAGAGTGGTTATTTTGTTCGAAGGTCGCGATGCAGCTGGCAAAGGTGGTACAATCAAGCGCTTTATGGAGCATTTAAATCCACGCGGGGCAAGAGTGGTTGCTCTGGAAAAACCAACTGAACAAGAACGTGGTCAATGGTACTTTCAGCGTTATGTTCAACACCTACCAACAGCGGGTGAAATCGTACTATTTGACCGCTCATGGTACAACCGTGCGGTTGTTGAGCGCGTTATGGGATTTTGTAACGAAGAGGAATACCAAACCTTTATGCGTCATGTGCCACAATTTGAAAAAATGCTGGTAGAATCTGGCGTACATCTAGTAAAATTTTGGTTTTCAGTTACTCGCAGTGAACAAAAAGCCCGATTTGACAGTCGTGAACATGACCCACTGAAACAATGGAAACTATCGCCTGTTGATAAGGCTTCATTAAACAAATGGGATGATTACACGCTAGCCAAAGAAGCAATGTTTTTTAATACTGATTCTGCTGAGGCTCCTTGGATTGTCATCAAATCCGACTGTAAAAAACGCGCGCGCCTAAATGCAATGCGTTATGTTTTAAATAAATTAAACTATGAAGGCAAAGACCCTTCCCAAATCGGTAATATTGACCCATTGATTGTTGGTCGTGCAGGTACATTGTACGAAAAAGATGAGCGTGTGGATTTGCTGGTTACCAATGCGCTTAATGCCAACAAAAAATAGTTTAACTTTCTAAATACCCAAAATATCCATTTTGGGTATTTTATTTTATCTTTTTATTAAAATCAGTGTAAATTCCAATACAAACACAAAAGCATTTTTTTATAAACCCATATGATTTATCCTATTTTTTATTTTAGCCGTCTTTACGCTTTTTTTATTAGTGCTTTTTGTGTTTTTTTAATGTTTTTTTTACAAATCATTGGGGTAATTTTTGCCGCAAAAATCCATCTTGATACTGAAAAAGAAATCATTAATTTAATTGAAATAGGCAGTAAAAATGGAATTGTTGTTGCATGTTCAATTATATTTACCGCAATTTTTTTATCATTATTTGCTTTTTTAATTATTTTTATTAAATCCAACTATCACATCAACAAGACTTTAGCTTATTTTGACATCAAAAAATTTTCTTTAAAAAGTTTTTTTGTGTATTTATTATATTTGATTATTTTTTTAATCATTAGTGAAGGGTTACTTTTTTATTTTGATAGCAAACCATTAACTTTGATGGATGGATTAATGGATGGTGCTTCATTTTTACCCATGATTTTAACAACAACAATCATTGCACCAATTTATGAAGAGTTGATTTTTCGGGGGATGATTTTTGGAGTATATTCAAATCATGAAATCAATCAACAAAGTTTTTTAGGGTTGGATTCCAGCCATTGGACTGGGGTTATTATTAGCAGCCTGTTATTTGCATTTGTTCATGCACTGCAATATGATTTATTATCCACAGTCATTATTTTCTTTTTAGCAATTTTATTCTGCCATGCACGAATTAAACAGGGCATATTATTAAGTGTGGTTTTACATATTATTAATAATACATTAGCAATGGCAATGTATTTATTGGGATATTAAGTTTGTATAAAATAGGGTGAACATATTGTCAGTGCAGTGGTAGTAAAGGTTAAATAATGCATCACCCTAACAAATCTCTTGGCAACCCGATAAGAGAGAGCTACACTAGTGCAGTTATAAAGAGTTCAGAGCTAACAGGTAAGAAAAAATGTGCTGCTCATCACACGCTCTATAGAAGGACTGATTTTATTTTATATCCAAACCAGCCAAAAAGGATAACACTCGCCCAATATGTTCAAAAATTAAAACAGTCAAGCCATTAACTAAAAAACACACTGCTATTTATTCTATCAAATCAACCTGCCAATTACTTGCTTGAATCAAAATATTGATTTCTCGAACTTTTTTGGCAATATCATCAGCTTGTTTTTGATAATCTGCTACATCAATAACCGTCTCCCATTTAATCTCTCTGGCACTGTAACGGTCTGGCTTATCTGTAGCCTGAGAGATGATGTTATTGAGTATTTTATGAAGACTTAGCAATTTATCACGTTCATTTAATACCGTCAACAAATTACGTCCATCATTTAATACGGTATCTGCATTTGTGCGATGAATTTTTAAAATCAATTCATGCAGCAATTCATGGACTGCTAAAATCTCTTTTAGTAGCAAATTGGGGTCTTCAGTTGGTTCGTTACCCTCTTGAACTGTGGTATTTTTAGATAGGCGCGATTGCAAAGAATATAATTTTTGCTGCAAATCGCTACGAATAATAAGAGCTTCGGCTAATTTCATAGTTTTTAACGTAAATTTTTTTTAAACATTCGATTTTGGATAAAATAACATTTATGTTTAGTAAAATCAAGTAATTTTAGGCTTTAAAAATTAACCAACACCCCCATTGAAAACATGAAATATTATTCAATTTATGTTAGAATGCGAAGTTCGATTTTTCATGATGGCCTTGTCAATAGCGAGATTTTATGAGCGAAAATTCTAATTCCCAATTACCTACCCTGATTCAACTTGGTAAAGAACAAGGTTATCTAACCTATGCTGAAATCAATGACCAAATGCCTGATTCGGTTACTGACAGCGACCAAGTTGAAGAAATCATACAAATGCTAACGGATGTTGGTATTCCCATTTATGATGTTGCTCCTGATGAAGACGACATGCTTTTGACGGGGGTGAGCAATGATGACGATGACATTGCTGTTGATGAAGCCGCAACCGTGCTTGCTAATGTAGAAACTGAGCCTGGTCGCACCACTGACCCTGTACGTATGTATATGCGTGAAATGGGAACGGTTGAACTTTTGACGCGAGATGGTGAAATTGGTATTGCCAAACGCATTGAAGAAGGCATGCGTGAAGTTCAATATATTATGGCGTATTGGCCTGGTACAGTTAAATTTGTTTTAGGTGAATACGAACAAGTATTAGCTGGTGAAAAAAAGATTTCTGATGTGGTTACTGGTTTTTTAGAGCTTGAAGATGGCGATTTTGAACTCAAAGAAGATGAGATAGAACCCGATTTTGAAAACCCTCAAACCGCCATCAAAGTACCTGATGACCATGAAGAAGATGATGAGCATCCTGATGCCTTAGCGGTTGATGATGCCGATGATAGCAGTCTTGACCCTGAAGAAGTAAGGGTTCGTTTTGAAGAGATTCAAACACTTTTTGCAAAAGCCAAAAAAACTTTGGATAAACATGGTCGAAATAGTGAAAAAGCCAAGCAAGCCTACGATGAACTTGCAACACGTTTTATGCTTATAAAACTCAACAATCGCTTGTCTGACCAAGTTATGACTTTGATGCGTGAAGTGTATGATGACGTTCGTACAACTGAAAGACAAATTATGCGTCTTGTAGTACGTCGTGGCAAGATGCCTTTGGAAGAATTCAAAAAAACCTTTCCAAGCAACGAAACCAATGTAGAGTGGCTGGCTCACCGTATTGAAGGCAAACCTGCTTTTGCTGAAACTTTGGCAAAAGTTATGCCTGAAGTGGTTGGCATGCAAGAAAAGATTTTGGCTCATGAAGAAAAACTTCAAATGAACATTCGTGATATGAAGGCTGTTGCGCGCCAAATGGCAATTGGGGAAGCCAAAGCACGTCGTGCCAAAAAAGATATGGTGGAAGCTAACTTACGTTTGGTAATTTCAATTGCAAAAAAATACACCAACCGCGGACTTCAGTTTTTAGACTTGATTCAAGAAGGTAATATTGGACTAATGAAAGCGGTGGATAAGTTTGAATATCGCCGTGGCTATAAATTTTCTACTTATGCCACTTGGTGGATTCGGCAAGCAATCACCCGCTCTATTGCCGACCAAGCACGAACCATTCGCATTCCTGTTCATATGATTGAAACCATCAATAAAATTAACCGAGTATCGCGTCAGCTACTTCAAGAAATGGGGCGTGAACCAACACCTGAAGAGCTGGGAGCAAGACTGGGTGAAAGCGAAGCCAAAGTTCGTAAAGTACTAAAAATTGCCAAAGAACCCATTTCTATGGAGACCCCAATCGGAGATGATGAAGACAGTCACTTAGGTGATTTTATTGAAGACAGCACCATTTCAAGCCCTGTAGACAGTGCCACCGCTGAAGGTCTGCGCGAAGCAACTCGAGAAGTTTTGGATAATCTAACCGAACGAGAAGCCAAAGTACTTAAAATGCGATTTGGGATTGATATGGCAAGCGACCATACATTAGAAGAGGTTGGCAAACAATTTGATGTAACAAGGGAACGCATTCGTCAAATAGAAGCTAAAGCACTGCGTAAATTGCGCCACCCTTCACGCTCTGAACATTTAAGATCATTTTTAGAAAATGACTAAATATAGTTCACAATAAAACATAAAGGGTAATTACTTACCCTTTTTTTTATTGCATAAATATATCAGAATCCACATTATCTTGAAAAATTTTAACAAACCCCTATTAACACAAAAAAAACTTAAACAGCACAATAATAAGGCAAATAAATAAGGTAAATAATATGACCACTCGACCAACTCGCACCGAAATCCAGAATCCAGAATTATGGCAATTTCCAATGGATTATCCATTAAGCATTATTGGACACGAAGGCGAACATGACAGTTTGCGTCATGAAGTAACGCTGATTTTGGCTGAAATCTTTCCTGATTTTGACCACGCCAGTATTTTGGTTAAACCTTCTAGAACGGGACGTTTTCACTCATTACGTGTTAAGCTGTACTTGCAAAACGCTGAGGAAGTAAATCGCCTATATACCGCTTTAGATAAAGCCAAAACCGTAAAAACCGTTGTTTAATTGTTTAAATTTCAATCATATTGAATGAACTGACTGGTAGCGGGTTGGGTCGATTATGCCCGCCTGCTCAAATCCTTGTTTTCTTAAAACACAGCTATCACACATTCCGCAAGCTCGCCCATCAGCATCTGCACGATAACAAGAAACCGTTTGACCATAATCCACCCCCAAAGTCAATCCAAGTTCTAAAGTTTGAGCTTTGGATAAATGCTGCAAGGGCGCAATAATAGACAAGTTCTGACCATTTCTTCCCGCCACTGTTGCTAAATTTGCCATGGTTTCAAAAGCCTCAATATAATCAGCACGACAATCAGGATAACCAGAATAATCAACTGAACTTACCCCAATAACAATAAATCGAGCGCCCAATACTTCTGATGCTGCTAAGGCATAAGATAAAAAAATTGTATTTCTAGCAGGCACATACGTTGTAGGAACTGTTTTACTGTCTTTTTGATAATCAGGCACATCCATATTTAAATCCGTCAATGCCGAACCACCAAGTTGAGCGATATCTATATCAATAATACGATGACTCACCCCAAGATATTGAGCGATTTTCTTTGAAGCAATCAGCTCACTACTATGACGTTGACCATATCGAAAACTCAGTGCTGTAACATCTAAAAATTGAGATTTCGCCCAATACAAACAAGTGGTGGAATCCAAACCGCCTGAAAACAAAACAACCGCACGCTCGTTTTTGTATATATCATAAGTGATAAAATGAGATGGCTTCACAAATTATTCCTTAATAACAACCAATTTAAGGTTGCCAATAATTAGAATTTATAAAAAAATAAACGTTTGATTTTATCACAAATTAAAATAAATAATAAATATTTACTAATTTTTAACAAAAATTATTCAAAAAACACTTATTAACAAACATCTTAAAGTTATGTTAAAATGACCGCCAATTTTTATCGCCAACCACTTTTAAAATGGATGATTGTCGTGAATACTGAACTGGTTAAAATTATTTTAGCATTTGCTGTACTGATGAATCCATTTAGTGCATTGGGGCTGTTTTTAAGCATCACCAATGATTATAGCGTTAAACAACGACAAAAAGCCGCTCAAATTACCTGTATCGCTGTATTTATTGCCATCACATTTTTCGCCTTAATGGGTGGAAGCTTATTGCAAATTTTAGGAATTTCTTTGGGCTCGTTTCGAGTGGCAGGTGGTATCTTAGTATTTTTAATTGCAATTAATATGATGAATGGTACTGGTAATCCTGTAAAACCCAAAGGACATGAAGTAGATATTAGTTCCTTAACTGCGGTATCGGTTGTCCCCTTAGCCATTCCAATGATTGTTGGTCCTGGCGGCATTTCAACGGTAATCATTTACTCAAGTCAAGTTAAACAGGTTTTTGATTTGGTGATGATTGTAACGGCTGGGTTTTGTATCAGTTTATTTTGTTACATCGCTCTGATGGCAGCTGGGAAAATCAGCCGCTTTCTAGGTGAAACAGGTTTAAATATTTTAAGCCGCATCATGGGTATGCTACTTGCGGCGGTTGCAGTAGAAATTTTTGTTGGTGGAATTCGAGCAACATTTCCTGAAATTTTTGTTTAATTCAGATAAGGATTCTTTTTGACACTTTCATCTTTTACGCACTTTACACCTTATGAATTGTTAAAACACATTAAAATTGTTATGGTTGGAACTACATTACCTGCCAACATTGGTTCGGCAGCTCGTAGTATGCATACCATGTCTTTACAAAAACTGACGATTGTCAATCCAAAACGCCCTATTGACGATAGTAGCATTGCTAATGCTGCCGGGGCGCAAACTGTACTTCAAAACGCGCAAATTACCCAAAATATCCATCAAGCTTTGGAAGACTGCACATTAATTTTTGCAGCTTCTGCTCGCAGTCGGCATATTCCACGACCTGTTGTTACTCCAAATCAAGCATCCGCACTTATTTATCAACATTTACAATTAAATGATTCATTAAATTGTCAAATTGCCATTTTATTTGGACGCGAAGATAGAGGGTTGACCAATGAAGAACTTAGTTTGGCAGATTACCACATTCAAATTCCTGCCAATCCCGACTATCCTGTACTAAATGTTGCCGCCGCTATCCAAGTGATTAGTGCTGATTTATATGCTTATTTTTCACAAAAAGCACAAAATTTTACTGATAAATCTGCAAAAAATACCCTACCCATTATCACCCGAACTGATTGGGATGTACCTGCTATTAATTTTCAGCAAAAACAATTATTAGAACAGCATTTAACTCAGTTATTAATTGATTTAAATTTAGCCAGAGATAATGAATTAAAAGATTTACCAAATCGTTTATCTCGCTTAACTTCTCGCATGCAATTAGACCAAAAAGAGTATGCTCTGATTCAAGCTCTTATCGCCAAACTTTCTCTTTAATTTTGTTCTTTGTGATACAATAAACCATTTTTTGTGATTTATAAGGCAAATTATGTCTCTTTTTCGCCAATTATCTAATCTCACTTGCGCCGTTAATGATGACCTTGAAAATATTTTAGAAAAAGACCCTGCAGCGCGCAATAAACTTGAGATTCTACTCACTTACCCTGGGGTTCATGCACGCATTTTACACCGTGGCGCCTATACACTTTGGCAGCATGACCAAAAATTTTTAGCTCGAGCATTATCACACGTCAGTCGTATGCTAACAGGCATCGAAATTCACCCTGCTGCTAAAATTGGTAAACGGTTGTTTATCGACCATGGTATGGGGGTAGTCATTGGTGAAACCGCTGAAATTGGTGATGATGTTACCTTATATCACGGGGTAACATTGGGCGGTGTTTCTTGGGAGAAAGGCGAAAAACGCCACCCCACACTTGGCAGTCATGTTGTTGTTGGTGCTGGTGCGAAGATTTTGGGCGGATTTACTGTTGGTGATTACGCCAAAATTGGCTCTAATGCTGTTGTTGTTAAAGAAGTCGCTCCACATGCCACCATGGTTGGGTTAGCTGCGCGCACCATTGATAAAAAAGCACATGAAAGCAAAACGGATGATTTGGAAATAAAAGATAACATAACCAATAATCAAAATGCTCACAAAACGTTGCACACTGCAAAATTAGATGAACACTTTAATGCTTATGGACTAAACCCTAACAGCAAAGACCCCGTTGCAACTAGCATCACTGCCCTACTAACACACATTCAGGCTCAAGATGATAGAATTCAAGCGCTACAAAAAGCAATCTGTAAACTTGACCCAACATTTTGCAAACAAAATCTACCCACTATTAACAGTGAAGATTTGGATATCTTACCTTAACCCATGAGCCCAACCAAACAAACCAGATAGTTAAAATATTTTACTTACTCTGCCAACCAAGGAATCTATTATGTCATGGCAACAAATTCATTTACAATGCACACCTAATCAAGTTGATTTGGCTGAGGCTCTGTTTTATGAGAATCAAGCAGTTTCTATTTTACTAGAAGATGCGGGCGATGAACCTTTATTTGAGCCAATGCCCGGTGAAGAACCTTTATGGGGCAATATTATTTTAACTGCTATTTTTGATACCAATTCTGATAATAGCTATGACCTTGCTCAAACCGACTTTCAAACACTTGCCCAAGAAATTGCTGCCGAGGTTGGTGCAAGTCGCGTGTGGCTTAGCTGTCTTGATGATAAAGACTGGACTAAAGAGTGGATGACCCATTATAAACCCATTAAATGTCAGGGCAATCTTTGGATTGTTCCAAAATGGCTAAACGCACCCGATGCATCAGCAATTAATCTTATTTTAGACCCCGGTCTAGCTTTTGGCACAGGCTATCATGCGACCACCAGACTGTGTTTAGACTGGTTAGCTGAACAAGATTTAACCAATAAAACTGTCATTGATTATGGCTGCGGCTCAGGGATTTTAGGAGTGGGCGCTCTGCTTTTAGGTGCAAAAGTGGTGTATGCGGTCGATATTGACCCTCAAGCAGTACTTGCCACACGTCAAAATGCCCAACTCAATGGTGTTGCTGACCGTTTACACGCTTTTTTACCTGAAGAATTTAAAGAATTTTGGCAAACCCAATCTGATAATGCAGACATTATAACTGCTAATATTTTAGCCAAACCTTTAATTCATTTTGCACCCTACTTTGCAAATTTGTTAAAAAATCAAGGTCAAATTGTTTTGGCGGGGTTGATTGAAAATCAAGTTGCAGACGTTGTCAATGCCTATCAACCCTACTTCAAAATTGATGAACCATATCAGTATAACGCACCAGAAGATAAACATTGGTGTCGTTTATCTGCTAAAAAATACGCTTAAACCCCAAATAATTGTAAAAATGTTTGCAATTTAGTAGCATAGCCAATAGGTCAACATTGTTTATTTGTTATACAAAATGATAAAACAAAATTTCGTGCAATTTTATGATTTTGCACTTAAAATTAGACCTAGTTGATAAAGGTGTATTTTATTTACTTATCAGCGGTTATCTATAAAAATTGGAACATTCATGAGTCAGCTAAAAACCAAATGCCCCAGCTGTGGGGCAATTTACCCAATGCCTGCCGTCAAGGTTGGCGATCCCACCGCGCGTGCTAAATGCGGTCGGTGTCAACAGGTATTTTTTCTTAATGAAAATTTGGTACAGCCCCCTGTTGAAACACCAAAAACTCAACCCAATCCTGTGTCAAACAACATCGCACAAAAAAACGATGCATTTGATGAGGTTGATGAGTTTAGCCGCTTTTTAGATGAGCAAATCAATCAGGCATCTCCAAAAACCGAAAGCTCTCCCCAGTCCAGCGCAACACGCACCGCAAGCAGTCCTGAGGATTTGCTTAAAAAAATGGAAGCGCATGCCAAGCAAGGCACAAATGCCAAGCCAGTTTCTACAGATGCCAACATCAATTTAAGCAATGTCATCACGCCAGCTGCTTTTGATGCACCTAAAAAAGATATATCACAAAAAGTATTTGCTCATGCCCCAACCACTCAGCAACTTGCTACTAAAAGGTCATTTTTTGGACAACTTATGTGGACAATTGGCTGCGTTATTTTATTAGGCTTATTGATAGTTCAATACACTCTATTTAATTTGGATACACTAATCAAAAATCCACAACACGCCAAACGAGTTGAAAGTTTTTGCAAAATTGCCAAATGTGTAACCCCTAGTGCCGATATCAGTAACATCAATGTACAGTCTTCATATAAAAATTATGCCGATGGTACAGATATTGTCATATTAATTACCAATCGCAATCAAAAAGAACAATTGTATCCTGACCTGTTAGTACGTTTAAAAAGTGCTGACGGTGCGGTTGTTGGTGATTTTATTGCCAGTCGGCGCGATTACCTGGCTGAATCACAAAAAAGCATCTTGGGCAATCAGCAAAAACGCATCATGCTAACTGCTAAAACAGATAAAAAACCTGCTTTTGTTGAAGTAACTCCAATTTATTATCAAGATTTATAACCCCCAAAGCCGCTGCAAATTTACCCATCTATTTAGATAGGTTGGGGGTTTGCGCGTTAAATTTAACTTTTAGAAGGTCTTAATTATGACAACTGAAAATCTAAACTTAGAATCTACCTTGTCAGCACATATTACCGCCGTGGTAGAAAATCATTTAAGCAACCTAAATGGCAGCGAACCTAACAAACTGTATGAACTTTTTTTGGGTGAGTTTGAAAAACCATTTTTAACTGCAATTTTAAAACACACCAAAGGCAATCAGTCTAAAGCTGCCATCATGCTTGGTTTAAACCGTGGCACATTACGTACAAAACTAAAAAACTATGGTTTGTTGAAAAAATAAGCTCAATTTGCTTTAATTAATGCTTTATAAAACTTCCAATACTTGGTATCATTTGTGTCTGTAATAAAGTAGTCTTTAGACAGAATGACCATTGGGGGTTTTATGAGCAAGCGTTTTGCTTTATTAAGTGTTTCTGACAAAACTAATATTGTTGAATTTGCTAAAAATTTAACAAAACTTGGCTTTGACATCTTATCCACAGGTGGCACATATCAGCTGCTGAAAGATAATCAAATTCTTGTCACCGAAGTTTCCGATTATACAAAATTTCCTGAGATGATGAATGGTCGGGTTAAAACCTTACATCCAAAAATCCATGGCGGCATTTTAGCCAGACGCGGCACTGACGATGCTGTGATGACAGAACATGCAATCAATGCCATTGATTTGGTTGTGGTTAATTTATATCCTTTTGCTCAAACCATTGCCAAGACCGATTGTACTTTACAAGATGCTATTGAAAACATCGATATTGGTGGACCAACCATGGTGCGTGCAGCTGCTAAAAACCATGCGCATGTTGGCATTGTGGTGAATGCTTGTGATTATGATTTGGTTATTGATGAATTAAAATCTCATGGCACTTTGTCTGATAGCACACGTTTTAATCTTGCCGTTAAAGCCTTTGAACATACAGCACAATACGATGGTATGATTGCTGGTTATTTAGGCGCTAGAGTTGGTAAAAAGGCTAGAGAAGCTGATAAATTTGCCCGTACATTCAATCTACAATTAGACAAGGCTCAAGATTTGCGCTATGGCGAAAATCCACACCAAGATGCCGCCTTTTATATTGATAAAAATACCAAAGAAGCGTCCATTGCTACCGCCAAACAATTACAAGGCAAAGAATTATCCTATAACAATATTGCCGATACGGATGCGGCTTTGGAGTGCGTAAAATCCTTTGTTAAACCCGCTTGTGTCATTGTCAAACACGCCAACCCTTGCGGAGTTGCCGTTTCTCTTGATGGTATTTTAGACGCTTATAATTTGGCTTATGCTACCGACCCTGAATCCGCTTTTGGTGGCATCATCGCTTTTAACCGCCCACTTGATGTCAAAACCGCCCAAGCAATCATCGAGCGCCAATTTGTAGAAGTGATCATTGCCCCTAGCATTGATGATGGTGTCTTAGATGTTACTGCTGCCAAGAAAAATGTACGCGTTTTGGTTTGTGGTGAATTATCTGACGCTGATAAACGCACACCTCAATATGATTTTAAACGCGTTCATGGCGGACTTTTAGTGCAAGATCAAGATTTGGGAATGATTGATAAAAGCAGTCTAAAAGTTGTTACTCAAATCGCACCAACAGACAGTGAGCTTGATGATTTGATTTTTGCTTGGAAAGTTGCCAAATACGTTAAATCCAATGCAATTGTTTACGCTAAAAACCGACAAACCATTGGTGTGGGAGCAGGACAAATGAGTCGTGTTAATTCTGCTCGAATTGCCGCTATCAAAGCTGAACATGCTGGGCTTAGTGTTGAAGGGGCTGTCATGGCATCAGACGCATTTTTTCCATTCCGTGATGGCATTGATAACGCTGCCAAGGCGGGTGTAAAATGCATCATTCAGCCTGGTGGTTCTATGCGTGATGATGAAGTGATTGCTGCCGCTAATGAACATGGCATCGCTATGGTCTTTACAGGCATGAGACATTTTCGCCATTAAATCATATTTACCTAAATAAGTTTTACTGATTTAAATAAGCCCTAAAATCTAGGGCTTATTGTTTTAACTTAAATTGAACTTAAAATCAGATTTTCAGCTTTTTGTACTGCTGGACGTTGCGCGATTAATTGCGCCCAACGAACAATATTTTGATAATTATCTGTTTGCAAAAAGGTTTTAGCATCATAATCATCGCCAACATACAATTTACCTAAAACCAACCAACCATACCAAGGGTAAATTGCCATATCTGCAATGCTGTACTCTTGCGCCATATACTGATAATTTGCTAAATGTTTATCTAAAACATCCAGTTGGCGCTTAACCTCAAGCGCATAGCGATTGATGGGATATTCCATAGGATAAGGTGCATAAGCATAAAAATGTCCAAAACCGCCTCCTAAAAACGGTGCTGAACCCATTTGCCACATCAGCCACGACAAAACTTTAGCATTTTCAACCGGGTCTTCAGGCAAAAATTTCTGATATTTTTTAGCAAGATACAATAAAATTGCCCCACTTTCAAAAATATTGATTGGCGTTTCGTCTGAATAATCTACTAATGCAGGAATTTTTGAATTTGGATTGATTGATACAAAATCAGTACCAAATTGTTCGCCTGTCATAATATCAATTTTAAAAGCGTCAAAGTCTAAACACTCTAGAGCTTTGAGTTCTTCTAAAATAATATTCACCCTAACACCATTGGGTGTATTTAAACTATAAAGCTGATAAGGTTTATCGCCTCTGGGTAATGATTTTTGATATCTAGCCCCCGAGGTGGGCTGATTGATATTAGCAAATTTTCCACCTATACTTACATCAACTGCTTGATGATGCCAAATTTTAGGTGGTTGATAAGTGCAATTTGGATTTGGTGATTTATTTTTACTCATATTTATCTCGAATTTAAAACTTAACACAATGAATATTTAAGATAATTTCTGACAACGAGATACAATTACACCGTTGGTTGGCTCATAATAAAATGAACGTTTGTCTTTTGCCATATACACTTTATCGTCATAATCTGCTTTATAAACATCCACCCATCGCTGTTTTAACATCTCAACCGCTTCTTCATCATATAACGGGCGTTTGTCTCGTGCATATGCCCGATAATCTAAAAGTTGCCAGTTTTTAATGACTTGTTTGTTGTTTTTTAAATCCCAATTATTTTTAATATTAAATATTTCAATCAAATTGACCGTCTTATTATCGTCTGCATAATGCACGATTTCCCAAAGTTGATACATGCTACCGTCTGCGTTCATCGTGTCTAACGTTACAGTTTTATGCGAACTATTAGGACCTGCAGTAACGCACTCCCATGTTCCAAGCATATCTTTTTTTGTAACAGCAGACGCAGATAAAGGTAAACCAAGAAATATCATAAAAGAAATAAAATAACGCATTTTTTATTCCAAAAAAAACAAAAGGTTATCATACCGCAAAATAACAAAAATGTATATATACCAAAACCTTAAGTTTTTTTCATGGCATTTTCAAGACTTTCTTCTAAATTTTCATGGATTGGCTGATTGGATAAAATTTTATTGGTGAGAATAGATTCATCATCAACATCGGTTAAAATAATTTTGCGATATGGATAAGGGATTTCAATACCTGCCTCATCAAGACTTTGTTTAATACGCTCAGTCAAATTTTCTTTAATGATGGGAATTCGAGCAACTGATAATGGAGCTACCCAAAATCTAACAGTTAAAATCAAAGCATATTCGCCTAATTCATCAACCGTAACCAAGGGCATTGGATGCTTTAACACCACCTCTTCTTTGGATAATTTACCCAAAATAGCATTTCTAGCCTGACCAATGTCAGCATGCAAAGGAATTCTAACTTTAACAGAAAAACGAATCATCTTTTTTGATGTCAAATTCACAATTTCAGAAGATGACATGGTAGCATTTGGCATAATAATGATGATATTATCACGGTCTAAAATTTGAGTAGCACGCAAAGAAATTTTTACCACACGCCCTTCTTTATCACCTATCCTAATCCAATCGCCCACCTGAAATGATTGTTCCACTAAAATAGTAATGCCTGCGATAAAATTGGCCAATGTGCTTTGTGCAGCAAAACCAACCGCCAAACCCACTATCCCAAGACCTGCAACCAAAGAAACAATATCAAAACCAAATTGTGCCAGAACAGTACCTAATGCCAACACAATAATCATGACCAATATCATGTTTTTTAATAGTTGTTCAATGGATGCATTTAATTCATAATACTGCAACACTTTGGCCATCATTTGTCCACTGGTTGCCCAAAGCACATAATAAAAACCTGCCCATAAAGACGCTTTAGCAGTGGCTTTAACCACGCCTGCTGGTATACCAATTTGCGTCATTACCGCAAGCAAACTCAAGGTAAACCAAATATAACGCAGCGTTGAACGTAAAATGGCTAATTTTCTTTGAGACAAGTGCAAAGGGGTTCGCAAGTGTTTTAATAAATACACCAAAAACCAATAAAAAAATCCAATGATGGTCAGTAAAATCAAAATCTTAATGCCAATGCCCAAAAAAGTAATGCCACGACCTGCCCAGTTTAGCGTCTCATCCTCTAAAGAGCCGCCAAGCAGAACATAGATACTTTGGTGTAAATCATATAAAATTTTGCGTAAGAATTGAGCAGGTGTTGTCATTGGAAAGAATAGATTGGCTGCGCTAAATGGAATTAGCAAGGTCGCTTATTATAATTAAACTTTTATTATTCTCAAATATTGTTTTGTAATTTTTATTGTGTTTTAACCCCAAATGAAAAACCCCAATTGATAATCATTGGGGCTGGTTTAAAAAGAAGATTTGATAATACTAAACCGTTTGAGAAAGTGCTGATAAGACCGCTTTTAACATTGCAGATACTGTACTGTTACAAGTGCCAATACCTGAATAAATCTGACCATCAACACTTAGTTGAATGTAAGCTGCCGCCAAAGAGTTGGTCTGATTGTCACTTAATTCGTCATCACTTTGACTTTGGGTTGTTTTTGTATTAATGGCATGTTCAGCATAATTGGTAACATGAATTTGTTTGCCTGTTGACTTAACCAGACCATCAATAAACGCAGACAATGCTCCATTTCCTTGACCTACAACTTCAAACACATTATCAATGCCTGCAACTTGCCCTTGAAACGTTACATGGCCGCCTTTGTTATTGATTTGATAGTCGCTTAAACGGTATGCATTTTGGTTTAGATACGTTTTAGTGAAAATATCCAACAGCTCTTGGGTTTTTAATTCGCGAGCCAATGTCTCCGCTTCTTGCTGTACCACTTTAGCAAAATCAATCTGAGTCCAGCGTGGTAAATGAAACCCATAATGACGTTGTAGGATGTACGCAACCCCACCTTTGCCTGATTGGCTATTAATACGCACCACATCTTGATAGCCTCGTCCAATATGCAAAGGGTCTATCGGCAAATAAGCCACATCCCAATGATTTTCTGTATCACGGTGTTTTTCATTATAATCCAGACTTTTTTTGATAGCATCTTGGTGTGAGCCACTAAACGCTGTAAACACCAAATCACCTACATAAGGATGTCTTGGATGAACGGGTAAATTAGTGCACTGACTAACCACTTGCACAATTTGGCTGACTTGTGATAAATCAAGTTGTGGGTCAATGCCTTGGGTGTATAAATTCATCGCCATAACCAAAATATCCATATTGCCTGTACGCTCACCATTACCCAAAAGCGTCCCTTCGATACGGTCAGCACCTGCCAAAAGCCCAAGCTCTGCTGCCGCTACTGCGCAACCTCTATCATTATGGGTATGCAAGCTAACAATCACATCCTTGCGGTGTTTTAGATGACGACAAAAATATTCTACTTGGTCAGCGTACAAATTAGGTGTGCTCGCTTCAACAGTTGCTGGTAAGTTTAAAATCACTTTTTGACCGTTTTGGGGCTGCCACACCTCACAAACAGCATCACACACCTCAACAGCAAAATCAGGTTCTGTCTGACTAAAACTTTCTGGAGAATATTCAAAAATCCACTCTGTTTTTGTGTATTTTTTGGCAATATCTCGCACCAAAGTTGCTCCATTGATGGCAATCTGTTTAATACCAGCCTTGTCCAACTGATAAACTTTATCACGCTGAACTTTGGATGTGGAATTATACACATGAATCACCGCCCGCTTTGCTCCTTGTAAGGCTTCAAAGGTTCGCTCAATCAAATGTTCACGCGCCTGCACCAAAACTTGCAAAGTAACATCATCAGGAACATAACCATCTTCAATTAAGCGACGGGTAAAATCAAACTCTACCTGAGCTGCTGAAGGAAAACCAATCTCAATTTCTTTAAAACCAATCTCAACTAATAACTGAAAAAATCGTAATTTTTGGTCAATGTTCATTGGATCGATTAACGCTTGATTACCATCTCGTAAATCAACACTTGCCCAAATTGGAGCTTTTTCTATGCGTTTATCGCACCAAGTACGGTCTTTTAATGAAGGGGCAAAGGCAAAAGGACGATATTTTGTATAATCAAAGGCGGTATTTTTTGGGATTGTGTGTGGCATAAAGCTACCTTACTATTTTTAAATTTGGTTTATTATAAAGAAAAACATTTAGTATTTTTTACCAATTTTCATGCTATTTTTAAAATTTTTTTTAATAATTCACTAATTTTTTAAGTTTTTATAGTAAAATTCACTCAATTTTATCGCCCATATGAATTTACATGACCCATCTTGATACCATTGACCAAAAAATTTTACGATTGTTATCCAAAAATGCTCGATTGTCCATTGCCGAGATTGCCGAAATGGTCAATTTATCAGCAACACCCGTCATTCGACGCATTAAACGTTTGGAAGACACAGGAGTGATTACAGGTTATCACGCCCACACTTCACCAGAAGCCTTAGGATGTAGTTTAGCGATTTTTGTAGCAGTCAGTATGGATAAACACACCAAAGAACGTTTTTGTGAATTTGAGGAAGAAATTGCTAAATTTGATGAGGTTATCAATTGCAGTATTGTTACTGGACGTAGTGAAGATTATTTATTGAAGGTGGTAGTAAAAGACATGCGTCATTATGAAGATTTTTTATTAAATAAACTTAGTAAGATTGATGGAGTCAGTCAGCTTCATACCAGCTTTGAACTTAGAGAAGTATTTAGCCGTGCGGCACTTTAGCCTATTTTAAATCAATGACAACTAAAGTGCCCAGCTATGTTTTTTTATCTTATGATTTAGCTTTTACACCTAAAACCACATTAGACGCTTTGATTGACGCAGTAACAGCACTGCCAACTTCTAATTTTAAATTTTGGCAACTATAAGCAGTAATGATTGCGACAATCACAGTGCCATTTTCGGTTTTAACATGAACTTCTGAATTGACCGCACCATCAACGATTTTTTCCACAACGCCCGATAGCTGGTTGCAAGATGATAAAATCAATTCATCACCTACAGACAACATAACAGCGGGCGCTTTAAAAATTGCCACAACCTCACGACCAACAGTTAAGCCCAAACGTTCGGTGCTGTTATGAGTAATAACGGCGGTTAATTTATCACCACTAGCAAGAGTTAAATGAATAACATCATTTACTGCCCCTGTTTGAATTTCATTTACAGTTGCAATAAGCTGGTTTCTAGCACTAATTGACATAAAAATCTCCAAAATAAGACTATCGATAAAATGGCATTAGCCGTTGTTAGATAGCCACAAACTATTATCGCTATCAGTATAAAATTCTTGTTTCCAAACTGGAATGGACGCTTTGATTTCATCAAGCAACCATTGACATGCCAAAAATGCGGCCGTGCGATGGGCAGAACTTACACCAATCCAAACCGCCATATCGCCGATTTCAAGCTCACCGATTCGATGAATGGCTACTGCATGGGTGATATCAAACCGTTTTTTGGCTTCTGCTATTAACTTTGCTCCTTGATTTAACGCAAGTTTTTCATAACCATAGTATGTTAAACATGAAACAGGTCGTTCATTGTTATGATTTCTAACCAAGCCCTCAAAACTCACCAACGCTCCAGCTTGATTGTCCAAAATCATTGCTTTTAGTCTATCACTATTAATTTTTTTATCCAAAAAAGCAAAACCGCTTTCGGATGCTACGGCATACACCGTATCTTCTGGTAGGCTAATCGTTAAAGATTTATCATGCACTGTTTTCATAATCAACCCCCCGCCACAGGTGGGATAAAAGCAACCACATCACCTGTTGCAATTTTTTGATTCCAATCACTAAACTCATGATTAACCGCAACAGATAATTTATCTTGGGTCAATTCAAATTGATATTTATCTGACAGCAATTGGTATAATGTAGATAAATCTGTGGTTTGTACTATTATTATTTCTTCATCTATTTTCGCCTTTTGAGCAAGACTTGCAAAATATAAAACGGTAATCTTAATCTCGTTCATAATCTGATTTTCCCCCTGTTTTATTTATCAAACAGATATCGGTAATGCAGATATCATGACTTAATGCTTTGGTCATATCGTAAATGGTTAAACATGCCACAGACACAGCGGTTAAGGCTTCCATTTCAACACCTGTTTTGTGAGTTACTTTAGCAGTAGCAATCACTTGAATGCTGCATTCATCATCTAAATATTCAAATGACATTTTGATGGCATCTAAGGGCAACAAGTGACAAAGCGGAATTAATTCATGAGTTTTTTTACCCGCCATAATTCCTGCGATATGAGCGGTTTGCGTAATACTGCCCTTTTTGGTTATGCCGTCATTTTGGCGAATAATTTGATAAATTTCTTTTGGAAACACCACTTTAGCAGATGCATTGGCGGTGCGTTTTGTGGCTATTTTATCACTCACATCCACCATCTTAATATCCCCATTATTATCCAAATGGGTCAGCATCTTTTCTGATTCTAACATAAATTTCTCTTAGTTTTATTCATTTATCTTTATTGGCAAAATTAATTAAAGCATGGTTATATTCATCTTGGGTGTTAAAGTTTGTTAATCCTCGAAAACAGTCCGGTAATAACACTTTTTTGTGATAAATTTTGGATAAAAACCTCATGACTGATAATTGATTATTTTCCAATTCATGAATTAATCCGTCTTTTAAATTGCACGCATACACGCCTAATAAAGGGTAATCTTTATCATCATAAAGATAAATTGCTTGATAAGGTTTATCCATATTTTTGATAAACATATCTGCAATCTGATTTATCGCAATTAAACTATCACAACTAATGACCAAAATATATTTATTTTGAACATCAAAAGAATCAAATAAAACTTTTAGTAGCCCTGCCATTGCCGACAATGCGCCAGCACCTTTGCCACATTCATCTGGTTTGATATAATCAAAAACCAAAATTGCATCTGGTAGAATTTCACCAAAACCTTTTTGGTTATCAGCAATAAAAATAGGAATGTTTAATTTTTTGGCACAATGATAATGAAATTCCAACAAGGTCTGGTTATTATCTACTCTTAATAAAGCCTTTGGGGTTCCCATACGACTGGACTGTCCACCTGCCAAAATTAGCACGCCCGCTAACACATCTGAAATTTGCTTTGTCATCATGCAATAAATTTCAATTCAGCCACAAATCAGTTTTTTCTTAGTAGATGTGGAACAAAGTTACAAGGACGAATGCGATTATCCAGCTGTTCTTTTAAAATTTTTTCCCAACCCATACGGCATGCCGAGGTTGAACCGGGCAAACAAAAAATCGCGGTTTGATTTGCCATACCTGCAATCGCTCGCGACTGTAATGTTGCCATGCCAATTTCATCTTTGGATAATAGACGAAACATCTCACCAAAACCATCGATGGATTTATCAAATAAAACACTTACCGCTTCAGGCATGTTATCACGCCCATAAAAACCCGTTCCACCAGTACTAATAACAACTTGAATGTTTTTATCAGCAATAAAACGACTTACCACTGCACGAATTTCATAAACATCATCGGTAATCAATACTCTATCAGATAACCGATGACCTTCAGCAACAATGCTATCAGCCAGATACTGCCCTGAGGTATCTTCAGCCAAAGTGCGTGTATCCGATACTGTTAAGATAGCAATATTTAAAGGTATAAAAGGCTTTTCAGGTTTCTTCATGATAAAATTCCAAACAAGCAACAAAAGTATTGATTAAACAATCTAGCCACCAATCAGTGATAAATTATTCATCAAACCACTGTTGTTATTGTTTAAATGATGGTGTTCTGGTTTGATTGGCATTAATAAGGACAATGCTTGTTTTAACCCTTGTATATCTTGATGAGTTAAATGGGGGCGAATGTCATAATTTTGGCTATCAAACAAACATAGATGCACTTTACCAAGGCTACTGACTCGCAAACGATTGCAGCTATCACAAAAGTATTTAGCATAAGGCTCAATAATGCCAATACTGCCCAAATAATCAGGGTGCGTATATTCAATGGCAGGTCCACTATCGTTTTGTTTTGGTTTAGGTTGCCAGCCTTGATTGGTAAGATACTCTTTAATTAAGCGACCGCTTTGATGTTGAGCAAAAAACAGCTGGTTGTTATCACTGGTTTGCATAAATTCAATAAAACGGTAAGTAACTGGACGATTTTTCACAAATGCCAATGCACTCATTAGGTTATGATATGCGGTTTCTTGGGTTAAAATGCCATTCATTTTAACACGAATATCGGTTGTTTCAAGAACTTTGTCCACATCTTTTAGCAACTGTGGCAAAATATCAAAACCTGTCATACGTTTAAATACATCTGCATCAAAACTATCGACACTTAAATTTATTTGATTTAGTTTTGCTTCTTGCCAAGCGGATATATGTTTGGCTAATTTATACCCATTGGTACTTACCGCTACTGTTTTAATACCTGTTTGTGATTTTGCCAATTGAATAATCTCTGGTAAATCACGACGCACAGTTGGTTCACCACCTGTTAAGCGAATTTTAGTTGTACCAAGACTTGCAAATCCTAAAAACAGTGTATTGATTTCTGATAAAGTTAACTCATCGTCTGGTCTTTTGCCCTGATAACCATTTGGCAGGCAATAAGAGCAACGAAAATTGCAAAAATCCGTTACTGAAAACCGCAGATAAGTCAGCCTTCTTAAGAATCCGTCCGTTAAAGTGTGTGATTGTGTTGAAAATTGACTATGACCTGCACTGCCATCAAAGGCTTTGGCATGGATATGTGGGACGGATATTTTCATGAGATACTCTATAAGGTTGCCTCAAAAATTGCAATACTGCAACTTTAGCATATTTTTAAAACCAAACCACTCTCCCAAAGTGTGTTTTTCATACATCAAATACTACTTTTGAAGTAGTCAATGCCAAATGATAGTTTCTTAAATTGTTAAAATTTGCATAAATTAATTGAAAAATTTCATCATATTTTTTTTAAAAACTCTTGACAAGGCTCAAAGCTAAACAGCACCTAAGCTGCGCCAGTAGGTCTAAAAATATAAAGCGTAAAATCACAATTTATCAAAAAAAACAAGGCTAGTAAAATAAAAAAAATTAGGCTATATTGTGCCGCGTTTCAAAATACACACTAGATATAGTGAATTTTTGTATCATTAACACACAATAACAATATGCAATAACTATTTGAGTTATTTATTATTTTGTGCTTTGACTGTTTAAAATTTAAGTAGGTTTGTATGACTCACATTGATAAAATTAAAGTTAAAAAACGCAATGGCACGTTTGAAGCAATTAATCTGGATAAAATACACAAAGTAATTACTTGGGCTGCCGAAGGATTGGAAAACGTCTCCGTATCGCAAGTAGAGTTAAAATCACACATTCAATTTTACGATGGTATCAGTACCAAAGATATTCATGAAACCATCATTAAGGCCGCTGCCGACCTGATTTCTGCAGATACGCCTGATTATCAATATCTAGCGGCACGCTTAGCAATTTTTCATATTCGCAAAATTGCCTATGATGATTTTGAACCGCCACATTTGTATGAACACGTTCAAAAACTAACCAATGCAAATAAATATGATAAACACATTTTGCAAGATTATACTCAAGACGAATTTGACACTCTAAATCAATACATTGACCACAATCGCGATATGACATTTGCTTATGCAGCGGTTGAACAAATGATGGGTAAATATCTGGTGCAAGACCGGGTTAGCAAAAAAATCTTTGAAAGCCCCCAGTTTTTGTATATGTTGGTGGGCATGTGTTTATTTGCAAGTTATGAAAAGTCCGTGCGTTTAAATTATGTAAAACGTTTCTATGATGCTGCATCTAATTTTTATATTTCCTTACCCACGCCCATCATGGCAGGCGTACGCACACCAACTCGTCAATTTAGTTCATGTGTATTAATTGAATGTGGTGATAATTTGGACAGTATCAACGCAACCACATCAGCCATAGTTCGCTATGTATCACAGCGAGCTGGTATTGGTATAAATGCTGGTGCAATTCGAGCGTTGGGCAGTCCAATTCGTGGCGGTGAAGCTCAACATACAGGATGCATCCCATTTTTTAAGATGTTTCAGGCAGCAGTCAAATCTTGTTCACAAGGCGGTGTGCGTGGTGGTGCGGCAACTTTATTCTATCCACTTTGGCATTTAGAGGTTGAGGATTTGCTTGTTTTAAAAAATAATCGTGGCGTAGAAGATAACCGAGTTCGCCATATGGATTATGGAGTGCAAATCAATAAAACGCTTTATACACGCTTAATTCAGGGAAAAAACATCACCCTATTTTCACCATCTGATGTGCCTGGTTTGTATGAAGCATTTTTTGCAGACCAGCAAAAATTTGAAGCGCTTTATACGCAATACGAAGCTGATCCAAGCATCCGCAAAAGCCAGATTGCAGCCAAACAATTGTTTGAAACTTTATTACAAGAACGTGCCAGCACGGGGCGGATTTATGTGCAGAATGTTGATCACTGCAACACACATAGTCCTTTTGACCCAAAAGTTGCTCCTGTACGTCAATCTAATTTATGCATGGAAATCGCCCTACCAACTTCACCGCTCACCAATATTAATGATGAACAGGGAGAAATTGCTCTTTGTACTTTGTCAGCAATTAATTTGGGTAAAATAAATAAACTTGAAGACATGCAAGAACCAGCTGAACTGATTGTGCGAGCCTTGGACGCGTTACTTGATTATCAGGACTACCCTGTAATCGCCGCCAGACGCGGCAGCCTAAATCGTCGTACACTTGGGGTTGGGGTTATCAATTATGCTTATTATCTAGCCAAAAATAATACTCGATATTCTGATGATGGCGCAATTAGCTTAACCCATCGCACGTTTGAAGCGTTCCAGTACTATTTATTGCAGGCTTCCAATCAACTGGCTAAAGAAAAAGGGGCTTGCCCTTGGTTTGACCAAACCACTTATAGTCAGGGAATTTTGCCAATTGATACTTATAAGAAAGATTTAGATGACATTTGTCAAGAATCGCTGCATTATAATTGGGAATCCTTACGTCAAGACATTAAAACGTATGGGTTACGCAATTCGACCTTATCTGCATTAATGCCATCAGAAACCAGCAGTCAAATTGCCAATGCAACCAATGGCATTGAGCCGCCTAGAGGCTTAGTATCGGTTAAAGCATCCAAAGATGGTATTTTAAAACAGGTGGTTCCTGACATCGAAAATCTTGCTGATAAATACGAGCTTTTATGGCAAATGCCTGATAACACAGGGTATTTAAAACTGGTTGGTATTATGCAAAAATTCATTGACCAAAGCATTTCCACCAATACCAATTATGACCCAAGAAAATTTGAAAACAACAAAGTACCCATGAGCATCATGACCAAAGATTTATTAACTGCTTATAAATATGGTTTAAAAACTTTGTATTATCATAACACTCGCGATGGTGCAGATGACACTCAAAGCGACTTAGATGATGGCTGCGCTGGTGGAGCTTGTAAACTTTAACCATAATAAATGATTAGATAATAAAAAAGACGGTTTTTAAACCGTCTTTTATTTGCCTTAACTTTAACTTTTAATTAAAAAAATCATTAAAGCAAGATTTTTCTTGGATCAGCCAATAGTTTGGCAACATAACGAGTAAATACCGCCGCATCCGCCCCATTAATCACACGATGGTCATAAGATAGCGATAATGGCAACATTAAACGTGGCTCAAACGATTTGGTTGCTGGATTCCAACGGGGCTGGAATGATGATTCTGATACACCCAAAATGCCCACTTGTGGCCAATTTACCAGTGGTGTAAAGTAGGTACCGCCCAAATTACCCTGTGAAGAAATCGTAAACGATGCCCCTTGTAACTCTTTGGCAGATAATTTTTTATCACGAGCTTTTTTGGCAAGTTCACCAATTTCAATGGCAATTTGCTTAATGCCTTTATTCTGCACATCACGAATTACAGGCACAGTCAAACCATCGTCCGTTGCAACTGCAAAACCCATATGTACAGTTTTACGAACAATAATTTGCGTATTATCATCTGATAAATGACTATTGAATTTTGGAAACTTCATTAAAGCGTAAGCGGTTGCTTTCATGATAAAAGCCAAGATGGTTAGGCTAACACCCTGCTTTTTCATCTCATCTTTAAGTTCACTACGCAAAGCTTCAGTATCTGTAATATCCGATAGGTCAAACTGAGTAACTTGAGGTAGATAAGTATTGTAATTTAACTGCGGAATAGACACTTTTTGTAGGCGTGTCAAATCTTCAGTAGCAATCTCACCCCAGATTTCCCGATTACTCATATCAGGCAAGCTAGGTAAACCTGAACGTACTGGAGTATTTGCACTGATAGCGTTAGCAGGTTTGGTCGCGCCTGTCATGACTGATTTGACATACCCAAACAAATCTTCTTTTAAGATACGACCATGAGTAGCTGTACCTTTAACCAAACCAATATCCACACCCAATTCACGAGCCAATTTGCGCACCGCAGGTCCAGCATAAACATCACGTGCTTTGGCATTTACCTCAGCTTCACTTAATTTTGCGGTCTGATTTGTAGGTTGGGCAGGTTTTGACTGAGCTGGTGCTAATGGCGCTGGAACAGCTGCTTCTTCAACTTTTGGTGTAGCAGCTACAGCGCCGCCCTCAGTAGATTTAATCGTAATAAAAGCTTGGGCGTTGGTGACAGTATCGCCTTCACTGACCAAAATCGCCTCCACAATACCTACAACTGGTGCTGGCACTTCTACTGAAGCCTTATCTGATTCTGCTAAAATCACTGGCTGGTCTTTTTCAACAGTATCGCCCACTTTTACCATAATTTCGGCTACGCTTGCACTATCCACGCCCAAATCAGGTAAATTATACGTTTGACTTACTGCTGCGCCAGTTGCAATAGGAGTGCTTGTTTCTGAAGCGGAAACAACTTCATTGGTTTCAGGTTTGGTAGCAACTTCTACATTTGCAGGTGCTTGCTCTTCTGATTTTTCAGCCGCAGCACTCTCACTAATGGTTATCAAGGGGCTACCTTGACTGATTTGATCACCCACTTGAATTAAAATCGCTGTTACTGTGCCACTAACACCTGCGGGAATTTCCACAGATGCTTTGTCAGACTCAACCAGGGCAATGTTGTCATCACTATTAACAACATCGCCAACTTTTACCATAATTTCACTAACTTCAGCACTATCTACACCCAAATCTGGGGCTTTAATTTCCATCACATTCTCCTAATTTGGGTTACTTATCTTCGTCAATCAGCTCAGGCACTGGGTGCGGATTAGCACTCACAGATACTGCTGGCGCATCTGGGAAATAGTCAAAATGTGGTTGTGGTTGCCACGCTGGTGGGCTATCAGCATCAATTTCAAATAACTCAATAGCTTGTTGAACTACTTCAACACCAATTTCACCTTTATCTGCTAATTTTTTCAAAGTAGCTAAAACAATATGATTGGCATCTACGTTAAAGAAGCTGCGTAAATTTTGACGAGTGTCTGAACGCCCAAAACCATCTGTACCAAGCGTTGTATAGGCAGAACCTTCTGGAAGCCAGCCGCGAATCTGTTCAGCATAGTTTCTGATGTAGTCTGTCGCTGCCACAATCACACCTGTATGGCCACTAAGCTGGCTGGTGATCCATGGTGTTTTTTGTTCAGCAGTTGGATGTAAGCGATTGTAATCATCACACGCCATACCATCTTTGGTCAGCTCATTAAAGCTTGTTACACTCCATACGTTTGCTGTAATAGAGAATTTTTCTGCTAAAATGCGAGCTGCTTTTTGTACTTCACGTAAAATCACACCTGAGCCAAGTAGTTGCACCTGTGTAGAACCGTTATCTTCTAGCAGATACATACCACGTCTGATGCCCTCTTCTACTCCCTCAGGTATTGCTGGATGCTCGTAGTTTTCATTCATTAAAGTGATGTAATAATAAACACGCTCACCTTCTCCATACATACGACGTAAGCCATCATGCACTACAACTGCAAGCTCATAGCCAAAGCAAGGGTCATAGGTGACACAGTTTGGAATGGTGCCAAAATGTACATGAGAATGACCATCTTGGTGTTGCAAGCCTTCACCATTTAAAGTAGTACGTCCTGCAGTTGCACCGAATAAGAAGCCTTGAGCCTGACAATCACCAGCCGCCCATGCCAAATCACCCACACGTTGGAAGCCAAACATTGAGTAATAAATATACATTGGAATCATTGGCAAGGCATTCGTAGAATAGCTAGTTGCTAAGGCAATCCAAGCGCTCATCGCGCCGGCCTCGTTAATGCCTTCCTCAAGCATATGTCCATTTTTAGCTTCTTTATAACCCATCAAGGCTTCAGCATCTTCAGCAACATAGTTTTGACCAACAGATGAATAAATGCCCAATTGACGGAACATGCCTTCTAAACCAAATGTACGTGCTTCATCAGGAACAATTGGTACAACGTATTTTTGAAGATCTTTGTTTTTAAGAAGTGCTGACAACAAACGCACAAACACCATTGTGGTTGATTGTTCTTTACCATTGCTACCCTGCAATACATTATCAAAGATGGACAATTCAGGGATGGTTAATGGAATATGACCACTTCTGCGTGCTGGCAAATGCCCACCCAATGTCTGACGACGACCCATTAAGTACTTATATTCTGGAGTGTCTTCAGCAGGACGATAAAACGGTAAATCTTTTAACTCTTCATCACCAATTGGCAAATCAAAACGTTCTTTAAAATATCTTAGACCTGATTCGTCCAGCTTTTTGATTTGGTGGGCTTTGTTCACGGCTTGAATTTGGCTAGATAACCCATAACCTTTAACCGTTTTTACTAAAATCACTGTTGGCTGACCAACGGTCTTCATTGCTTCACTGTATGCGGCATAAACTTTTTTAGGGTCGTGACCGCCACGGTTTAAACGCTGAATTTCTTCATCGGATAAATGAGCAACCATTGCTTCAAGCTCTGGGTATTTACCAAAAAATTCCTTGCGAGTAAATGCTCCATCACGCGCTTCATACAGTTGATATTCACCATCAACAACCTCTTCCATGCGTTTTTTCAAAACACCTGTAGTGTCTTTGGCTAACAGTGAATCCCAATGGTCACCCCAGATTACTTTAATCACTCGCCAGCCTGCGCCACGAAACACCGATTCAAGCTCTTGAATGATTTTGCCATTACCACGTACAGGACCATCCAGACGTTGCAAGTTACAATTAATAACCCAGATAAGGTTGTCTAATTTTTCACGTCCTGCCAACGAAATCGCACCCAAGCTTTCTGGCTCGTCGGTCTCACCATCACCTAAAAACGCCCAAACTTTGCGGTTTTCTTCTTTCAACAGGTTACGGTTGGTTAGATATTTTTGAATATGGGCTTGATAGATACTCATCAAAGGACCAAGACCCATCGATACTGTTGGGAACTGCCAATAATCTGGCATCAAATAAGGATGTGGATAACTCGAAAGACCTTTACCACCTACTTCACGACGGAAATTTTTTAGCTGCTCTTCAGAAAGACGACCCTCCAAAAATGAACGGGCATACATACCAGGGGCGCCATGACCTTGATAATAAATCAAATCGCCACCATGGGTTTCGTCAGGAGCGCGCCAAAAGTGGTTAAAACCGGTTTCATAAAGGGTTGCAGACGATGCAAATGTTGCCAAATGTCCGCCCAAATCGTCATCATTTTGGTTGGCTTTCATTACCATCGCAAGAGCATTATAACGCACCAAAGCACGAATCTTGCGTTCCATATGTAAATCGCCAGGGTAACTTGGCTCGTCTTCAGCAGGAATGGTATTGACGTAAGCCGTATCCAGACGGTTGAAGGGCAACCCCTCCTGAACTGCCATGTTATACAAGGCTTTTAATAAAAATTGAGCTCTTTCTTTGTCAGCATTTTTAATCACTGATTCAAATGCATCTAACCACTCTTGGGTTTCGGTGCTATCAGAATCTTTATAATAGGTTGTCATAACAATATCCTAAACTAAAATAAATCAAGTTAAAAACTTGATGGGAAAGTGGGTAGAAAACCCATAAATCTTTAATATTATAAAAGACTTTAATTCAAAAATGTTATGCTTTTTAAAAATACTCAAAAGCATAAGTATTTTTTAAATAAATATCCAATATCATAAAAAGACTATTATCCTTTTGGAATTGTGCTTTAGTGGCATTTTATACCTAATTTAGGTAGTTTTTTCTAAAATTTTTATATTGAATAAACTTATTACCGCTCAGTCTTAACAATATCTATTTGCTTATCATCACAATCTACCGCATAAATAGTATTCACTGCCCCAAAAATATGCACCACAAAATCGCTGTCTAATTTTGGATTGACATTTTTACTGGCATCTTTTACTTTTGTTAATACCATCATATTATCAGGTCGCATAATCACTGCTTGCACATCGTCTTTGCCAAAATCCAGTGCATTTACCCGAAAAAAATTCCACGCCTGCTCAGGCTCTACCTTTTTTAATGATTCAGGATTATCCCAAAGCGTTTTTGCGCCTCTAGGCTCTTTCATTTGCATAACATAGCCATCTTGATTTTTACTAATTTTAATTTGAGCAGGGGTGTCTTTATTAATGGTATAGCAGCCAACAAATTCATCCTTTGCATCAGCTTGAGTTTTATTATTGGTAGAATCGCTGTTAACGGGTTTTTCGCCACAAGCGGTTAATGCAAAAACTATTATCAAAATAAATAGATGAGCTGGTTTATTTAAAGACTCAAACATTCAAATTCCTTATGATTGTTATTATATTATTCTGGTCGCGAACTAAGACGATGATAACCAACACTTTGCCCAACATCGCCAACAAAACCTAATTGACGCCAAACTTCATACAAGCAGATTGCCACGCTATTAGATAGATTTAAACTTCTTGATTCTGGCAACATTGGCAAACGCAACCAATTAGCTTTGCCAATATCATCACGTACATTTTGCGAAAGCCCATCGGTTTCTGAGCCAAACACCAAAGCTATACTGCCCTGATTTTGGGTAAAGCTATACTCATAAAAAGGCTGACTAAATTTTGTTGTTAAAGCTACAATGGTTGTCACACCTTGCCGAGCCAACGCTTCTTTACACGCTTGCCAATCTTGATGCACCTGCATATTAGCATATTCATGGTAATCTAGACCTGCTCGTTTTAGTTTTTTATCATCCAATTCAAACGCCAAAGGTTCAACCAAATGTAAAATTGCCCCCGTGTTGGCACACAAACGTATGGCGTTGCCGGTGTTGTTGGGAATTTTTGGTGTATAAAGCACAATATGGATTTGTTTCATTATCTATCAATTAAACCAAGTAAAGTACAAAAATGACCGAATTTAAAATTATCATACAAGATTTTTAAATAATTAGCGAATTTTTTATGATTTTTTAACTAACTTTGTTTACAATATCAACAAAAATAATTTTAACTTATGGGTTTATGAATAAAAATGATGACAAATACACTGTCCAGTGCCCAAACTAAAATTCAAAGATTGCCCTACCTAAGTTATGAAGAGCAGCAGCGTATTACTCGCCTATGTGTTCGCTGTGCACTGTTATTGATGCAGTATGGTGCTGAATCGGTGGTTGCAGTTGATTTAACCAAACGCTTAGGAGTGTCTTTAGGAGTCAACGGGGTGGAGTGTGCATTGTCATTTAATGCCATTACGCTTACTACGCTATACAATGGTCGCTGCATTACCACTGCCAGAAATACCGTTCATCAGGGTATCAATGTAAGCATTTTGGTACAAATCCAAAGAATTGTACTAGACATTGAAACCCAAAAACGCGATGAACACACCATCAACATTATTGAAAAACGTTTAGATAGTATTGACCGAAGCACCTACCCCAATAATTTAATGGCCTTTTTTGTAGGCATGTCTTGTGCAAGTTTTGCCTATCTAAACGGTGGTGATTTGTCCATTGCCTTGATTACACTTGTTGCAGGATTTGCTGCCATGCGTACTCGAATTTATCTTTCTGGTCATCATTTTAACCCGTTTGTTGTGGTGATTATTTGTGCTTTTGTAGCAACCATTTTAGGGGCAGTTGCTTATTTTTTAGATTTAGGAAAAAATGCCGATGTTGCAGTTGCCTCTAGTGTACTGCTTTTGGTACCAGGTTTTCCAATCATCAATGCATTGTCTGATATGTTAAAAGGTTATATCAATATGGGTGTTGGGCGCTGGATGTTTGCAACTATGCTGACGCTGTCTGCGTGTGTTGGCATTGTGATTGCTCTAATTTTGCTACAAATTCCGCATTGGGGCTTAACATGATGATTATTGATATTTTAAGCAAATGTTTATTGAGTTGTTTAACCAGTTTTGGCTGGTGTTTGATGTTTACTCTACCTAGATGTTATATTAGATTTTGTCTTTTGATGACTTTGGTGGCGGTTGGCATCAAATCATTGATGGTTAATTTACACATTCATTTAGCAATTGCCACTTTTTTTGGGTCAATGATAGCCAGTTTTTTAGGTGTTTATTTTTCACAAAAAAATAGGTTGCCCCCAAAAGCGTTAATTGTACCTAGTGTAATTTGTTTAATGCCAGGAATTGTGGCTTATAAAGCCATGGTAAGTATGGTACAAATTGGCTATTTTGGTTTTAGTTTGAGTTTATTTGTACAAATGATGACTTATTTTTTTGAAGCATTATTCGTTATTTCAGCTTTGGTTTTAGGTTTATCCATTCCAGGAATCTTATTCTATCGAAGAAAACCGATTGTTTAATATGATTTATAAATATGGTTTAAATTATACACACTTAAACTACAATATAAAAAAACCGTATTCTACATACGGTTTTTAGCTATCAGGAAAATTGATATTTTATTTTTATAGTTTTTTTAATTATTTTTCTTCATCACATTTGCTTAAATGTTAATAAACATTTGACTGTGGTAAATTTTACATAAATTCCACAATTGCGCCCTCTTCAATCGCTCCAAACAGTCCCAATGCATCCCAGTTTGTTAAACGCACACATCCTGCCGATGTTTGACGACTAATCAGTTCAGGTTCAGGGCTGCCATGAATGCCAAAACTAGGCTTACTAATCCCAATCCACACTCGACCAACAGGATTATTTGGCCCAGGTCCGATGACGCTGTTTTTGTTACGAAAATCTTTATTATAAGATGGGTCAACTACCCGATTAGCTACTTTATAGGTACCTTTTGGAGTTCTGGCGCGGTTAATCGTAGTTGGATAACTGGCAACCAAATTATCCGCTTCATCATACGCGTATAAAATGTTTTTATCGCGCTCTATTACCACACGTTTGACCGAAACTTCATTAGGCTGATATGGGTTATAAACTGTGATGGTATTACCTGCCTTTAAAGCAATGTTTGGATTGAGTTCTTCAAGTAATTTTCTACTCATATGAAAACGCTCAGCAACTGCTTCACTGACGCTGTGATAACCGCTTCTACTGCCACCGATTCTAACATCTTTATCAGTTAAAGTATAACGCACCAGTACTGGCTGTTGCATTAGGTTTTCATCTGCGCTCAATGCCTGCCAAGTTGCGCTATCCATATGTTCAGTGATGGGTAGATTTTTAGCTTTTTGAAAAATTTGCATGGCTTTGATGGTATTATTACTCATTTTTCCATCAACCGCGCCTACACTGTGATGATGCCAATTTAACAATGCTTGAATACGAATAATTTGAGCAGCGCTAATTGGGTCTTTTAAAATAGGCTCTTTTTTAGCTTTAGAAGACTGTTTGGATGAATTTTTTACGTGCTCATTTTTGGCAGCTAAATTCTCATCCGCAGGCGGTGGATTTGGCATAACTTGCGACCAAACCGCAGTATTAACAGACTGAGCAAAATCACTCAATCCATCTGTTTGATAAGGCACTTCATCCAATACAGATGCTAGGCGAACATTTACAGTATCGATGCCAATAAACTGCTGACTGACATTAGGTCGTCTTTGGACAACTACGGGTTCTTCTTTAGGGGCTTGCTCACTAAGTTCACTGGGCTGATTTTCTGATGTGCTGGCTTTTTCATTGGTTTTATCCTGACAGGCTACCATTGTCATTGATAAAGATAAAAAACCCAAAAGTAGCATGCTTTTATATAATTGCTTTAGTGCTGATTTGATATAATATTTCATAATATTATCACAGTGTTATTAAATATTTTAGACAAAAAATATTCAATCATTATAGGTTATTTCTTAAAATATGCAATTGCCTTATTAACCTTTCATACAAAAAAAACGCCCCTTTAACAAGAAGCGTTTATTTGATTACAAAAATCCATTATTTGCATAATTTTAAAACAAAATTATCGCCATAAGAAATATGCCCACAATGTAACTACAATAATAGAAACAATATTGAGCACAAAACCTACTTTCATCATTTCTTTTTGTTTAATATAACCTGTACCCATAACAATGGCGTTTGGTGGTGTTGCAACAGGCAACATAAAGGCACAAGACGCCCCGATACCAATTACCAATACCAAAAGTTGTGGGGGCAAGCCCAAACCTTCACCAACAGGCGCAAACAAAGGTACAAGTAGCGCAGCAGAAGCAGTATTTGATGTAAATTCAGTTAAGAAAATAATAAAGGCAGCAATCGCTAAAATCACCACAAATGCAGGAGCAACATCCAAAGCAATTGCGATTTGCTCACCCAATACTTTAGACGCACCAGAGTTTTTCATCACATTAGACAGTGCAATACCACCGCCAAACAACATGAGCACGCCCCAGTCCGTATTGTCTGAAACCTGCTTCCAGCTAACCAAACCACATGATAACACGGCTACCGCTGCCAAAATAGCAATGACTGCGTCTGGGTCTTTAAAACCAACTGCAGTACTAATTTGACCGCCGAAAACCCAACAAATGGCTGTAATAACAAAAATAACCAAACTTAAAATACGTGGCATCGTCCAAGGAATGTCTTCTTTTTGAGCAGTGACTTTTTGATTTAGATTTGGTTTTAAAACAAGATACATCGCACCTAATAAAGTTGGCATAAATATTAACATGATAGGCAAACCAAACTTCATCCAGCCTGCAAAATCAAGCCCAAGTTCTTTGGCGGCAATACCATTTGGAGGGGAACCAACCACTGTACCCAATCCACCAATAGACGCTGAATACGCAATCCCCAAAAGTACAAAAACAAAGGTGCCGCGGTCTTTTTCTTTATCTACTTGAGTTAATAATCCTAGTGCCAAAGGCAGCATCATTGCAGCGGTTGCTGTGTTACTAATCCACATGGATAAGCCTGCCGTTACTGCAAAAATGAGCAGTACCGCTCCGCCTAAATGACCTTTTGCCAAGCCAACCAGTCCGTAAGCAATTTTTTTATCAATTTTTTGGACGTGTAAAGTTGCTGCTAATGCAAAGCCACCAAAAAACACATAGATAATTGGGTCGGCAAAACTAGATAATGCTTTTTTGGTTTCAAACTCAGGGATGCCAATTAACATCGCTAAAATTGGAACCAAAATAGCGGTTGCGGTTACATGGATGGCTTCAGTTAGCCACAACGTACCAATAAATAAAGCCAGCGCCAATCCTTTATTAGCAGCTGCTTCAAAAGGCAAAATGCTGTAGACGCCATAAGAAACAATTGCTGAAATTAAAAGAATAATGATTCCACGCCAAGTATCTTTAGCGGCATTTCCTGATGGTGGTACACTATCATCGCCTTGCTTAAAATCCGTTTCAAGCGACAAATCGCCTGAATGGTTATTTTTTGCATCACTCATAAAATAATACTCCTGATTTATTACAATAATCTCTTACATTTTAATTCCACTGGCTCAAGTCTGTATCAGCGTCCAAAGATACTTTAATGTAAGATAAGCACATATATCATAGCAGTATCATAACAAAAAAGAAATATTCTTAAAATAATTAAAATTTTACTTTATTTTAAATTATGAATTGCAATTATTATTTTTTTGTGTTAATTGTATTTTAAATAGGTTATTTACTGATTGCCCATTTTGTAATCAAACATAAAAACAGTCAAACTAATAATTTTGCACCATGCTTAATCGCTCACCTTCGAATAATTCCATATCAGGGGCAAGTGCCACCATAAAACGGTCAAAATACAAAAGCTGCTTGGTCAGTAAGGCAAAATCTCTTGGAAAATGGATGCCATGACGTTTACCAATCTGCGCCAGCTCTACCATCATAATATTTAGGCTGTCAGCTTGAACACTTTGGTCTTTGTCTTGCGTGCTGGCATTAAAATGATTGGCTCCAAAGATTTTTTGCAAATCCTGAGCAAGTTTATCAATATCCATACGTGAGCGTTCAGCTGTCATGCCGATATCTACCATTGCTTGAGCGACACCATAAAAATCACTGGTCTGGATTGCCTGAACTAAATTAAAGCACGCTTGTAAACTTTTCGGATTGATTTCACCCATCAAACCAAAATCCAAAAAGGCGATTTGCCCATTATCAAGCATCATCAAATTGCCCGCATGCAAATCGGCGTGAAATTCTCCCGTCATCATCAAAGATAAAAACCAAGTATCAAGCACTGTTGCCATCACCTTTTTGGCAGCCTCTGTATTATTCACCCAAGGCAAACTGTTATCAATTAAGGATTTACCCGTTAATAAATCCATAGTCAAAACGCGTTTGGTAGATAAATGTTTATGCACGTAAGGAGCTGTAACGTCTGTATTGCCAGTGTTTGCCAGATATGCCAAGAATTTATCAATATGTAAACTTTCTGCTAAAAAGTCTGTTTCTGCCAACATACGTTGCCGCATCTCATGAATGATTGGCTCAAGACTTGCTGCTTTGACGGCTGGCATAATTTTTTCTAATATCCAAAAAGCACTGTGTAACACCCCCAAATCCGTCTGCATGATTGCCATAACATCAGGTTTTTGCACTTTTAAAGCAACTTTTTGACCTGTTTTTAGTGTTGCTTCATGCACTTGAGCAATGCTTGCAGATGCAATTGATATGGGGCTAATAGACTCAAAAATATCTTCTAAACGTTGTCCATTTTGGCACAGTTCTTCTTCTAGAACCTGACGAATCTGTGAAAAAGCAATGGGTGGTGTTTTATCCAGACAGTCTGAAAATGCCAAAACATATTCTTTGGGAAATAACGATGGCGTACTGGCAATAAACTGTCCAAGTTTAATATAAGTAACCCCCATTTGCAAAAAGGCTTCTTTTAACAAATATGCATCAGGTTTTTCACCCTTAGCAACTCTAAGCGCACAAAGCCCTGCAACGCTCGTTGTTTTTTTGATTCGCCCTAATACATTTAATCCTGTTGTGAGTGTTTTTTTACCAAAATCAACGGGTAATTTAGACAGTATGGTTGGTTTCATATAGGCAACCTAATGTTAGATAATTTATTCAAATATTAAAATCACTGTATTAAAAAGATTGGCAAATAAGACAATTTGAATTTTTGCGAAATGTTATTTTTTTTAAAGATAAATTAAATCCTTGCCAAAGTAGTAATTGATTAGCAATTGGATTGTTGTTTCTGCCTAAAAAATCCAGTGCAATTTGAGCAGTCATCGCACCAATAATATGCACGGTACTTGCCAGCACGCCAGACACCGCGCAATTATTTTCATCAGACTTATCATGACCAAATAAACAGTTATAACAGCCTGTATCTTTAGTAAATAATGCAATTTGTCCAATTTCACCAATGGCAGAATTGGATAACAACGGAAGACTTAATTGTCGGCAAGCTTTATTTAACAAATCTCGAATTTTAAAATTATCTGTGCAATCAATTACCAAATCTGGATTGATTTTATTAAAAATAGAGTTGATATTATCATCCGATATTTTTATATTATGGTATTCAATATTGATTAAATGATTTTGCTGTTTTAATTTTTCATAAGCCTTCTTTGCTTTATATTGACCAATATCTTCTTGGGTAAATAATGATTGCCTTTGTAGGTTGCTTTCTTCAATAACATCAAAATCAATTAAACACAAATAACCAACGCCTGAACGTGTCAATATTTGAGATACAGGACAGCCCAAACCACCAGCCCCAATTATTAACACACGCGAATTTTTTAAATTAATTTGAGCATCAATATCCCATTCATCCAGCAGGATTTGCCGAGAATATCTTAACAGTTCATCTTCTGAAAGCTCATCTTGTAATGATTTATTTTTTGACAATTGGTTATTCATAATAAATACCTTTGGTTATTCTGTCATTACCACCATAATCTTTAATAGTATCAATATCACCAAATTCAAATTGACAAAAGATATCTTGCACCTGTTTTGTCTGATTAAATCCATGTTCTATTAACAAAATACCTTGGTTGTGTAAATAATTTTTAGCATGTTTGATAATGTGATAAATATCTGCCAAACCATCATCTTTGGCAACCAAGGCAGTGATTGGTTCAGCAACTAAATCATCCAAATGTTTATCATTAGGCGCAATATACGGCGGATTAGAGATAATAATATCAAATAAATTGGATATTTTATCAAACCAATCTGAATGAATAAAAACGCAGTTGTCAGCACTTAGATTTTTGGCATTTTTATTGGCAAGCTCTAGTGCATTAAGAGAAAAATCCACCGCTACCACTTGACTGTTTGGCAATTCTTTAGCAAGGGTAATTGCCAAACAGCCACTTCCTGTACCTAAATCCAAAATTTTAGGAGCAGTTACAAAATTTTTATTTACAAAATCAATGACTGCATCAATCATACATTCGCTGTCTGGTCGCGGAATTAATGTATGGCAATTGACTAAAAACTCTCGGCCCCAAAATGCCTGTTTCCCTGTAATGTAAGCCAATGGGATTTTATTTTTTAATTTTTGAATTCCATCAATAAAATCTTGATATTGTTTATCTGTCAAAATATAATCTGGATTGGTAATTAAAAAAGTTTTATTTTTATCAATCACCCATAATAACAAATCTTCAATAATAAATTGAGGTATGACATCAATGGATTTAAAAAGATCTTTTTTAATTTGACTAATACTTTTTGACGCATCGTATTTCATAATTTGCCTTTATGGTTTATTTATTTCAAGGGGAATTTTTTTACCTACAATATAAACCAGGTATAAGACAGGGATGCCAATAATAAAAGTGATGGTAAAAAATACAGGATAACTGGTTGCATCCACAATTGCACCTGAATAGCCACCAAGCAATTTAGGTGATAACGTCATTAATGATGAAAATAAAGCATACTGTGTTGCAGTAAACCGAATGGATGTCAAAGCTGATAAAAAGGCGATAAATACCGCGCTTGCTAGACCTGCTGCCAAATTATCCGTTAAAACTGCCATATAAAGCATGTATTGATTTGGGGCATTAAATAACACAATAAATAATAGATTGGTTAAACAAGCCAACGCTGCACCCAATAACATTGCCCTAATAGTTCCTATTTTTTGAGCAATCCAACCACCAATAAAACCACCGCCAATACTGGCAACAACACCCCACATTTTTACAGCACGCGCAATCTGTGTTTTATCAAAACCAATATCTTGATAAAAAATATTGGAAATATTTCCAGCCACAATATCTGAAATGCGATACAAACCAATTAAAGCTAAAAGCAGTCCTGCTTTTTTACCATAACGATAAAAAAAATCAGTAATTGGGGAGACCCAAGACTGCATTATAATATCTTTAGGAGCAACATTTAAATCAATGAGAAAATATCCAGAAATCACCATAGCCAAAGCACTGGTCATAAATTGGATACAACCAAATAAAAAAGACAGTCCAACACTTTTAACTTCAGGCAATAAAGAGCCCATTAAATGATAAATAAAAATAAATGTCAAAATCGATAAAATAAATACCAATAATAAACGCAACGAGTCTTTTGTATTATGGATTAAATTTTTCGCTTGAGAGATTGGCTCTTTTAAAGAAAGGGTTGTCATAATTGCAATCAGCATGACGCACGCCATTGCTAGATAGGTTTTTTGCCACGCAAAATAATGATAATGTCCTTCTTTTGATCCAAAATAATCTGCCAGATATAAAGCGCCTGCTCCTGATATGACCATGCCAAGACGATAACCACCAACATAACTTGCTGATAAAGCAGTTTGCCTTTGGCTAGGAGCGCATTCAATCCGATAAGCGTCAATTACAATGTCTTGAGTAGCGGCTGAAAACCCTAAAAGTACTGCCCCAAACGCCATAATAGTCAGATTTTTATCTTGCGGATTGGTCATTGCCATGATGATGATTGCACTGATAATCAAGATTTGTGACAACAAAAGCCATGATTTACGTTTACCAAAACGATGCAGTATGGGAATTTTTAGAGTTTCAACCAAAGGCGACCAAATAAACTTAAAAGAATAACCTAATGCCGCCCAACTAAACATTGTTACTGTGCTACGGTCAATACCTGCTTCTCGCAGCCACAATCCCAAACTGCTAAAAATTAATAAAAATGGCACGCCTGCCCCAAACCCTAATAAAAACAGGGACAGTGCTTCACGATTGAGATAAGCTTGTTCAAAGGCTTGCCAAAAATTTTGTTTGGTTTGAGAATCTACTGAAGATGAATTTGACATGAAGAATAAATATTGCTTAAAAATTCTGCCATTTTAGACTATAAACAACCATATAAAAAGTGTTTAACGGGATATAAAGGGCGAAGCTTACTGATTTTCTAATAATTGTAACTAAATTTACACAAGAAATTTACCTAACCTTAACAATTGATTTTTTTTATCACTCATCAATAATCTTAATAATCCTAAAACAATTTCTAAACCAATCTTGATGTAATCTTATTCCAAAATTTAAGATTATTTTTCATTTTTGGCATTTTATTTTTAAATAAGTAATTTTATAATGAATCTATTGATTATTTTATGTTTGGATAAATAACATGGCAATTGACGTAATTATTAACCAAAAACACTTACAAATTCAATTAAAACAGCTTGAAACCGTTTGGCATACTGTGGTTAATGGCTACAATCTAAGTCAAGCAGCGGCACTGCTACACACCAGTCAGTCCAGTCTATCCAAACAAATCGCCGCTTTAGAAAATCAGCTCAAGGCAGACGTATTTACTCGGCAAGGAAAACGTTTGACGGGATTAACTGCCATTGGCAAATCACTACTGCCCCACATTGAAGCAATTTTTGCTGAAATTCGCACGATTGAAAATTTAAGTCTTGATTTTAATAATGCCAGTGAAGGCACGCTTACCGTTGCCACCACGCACACCCAAGCGCGTTATGTTTTGCCTGAAATTGTCAAAGCTTTTCGTCAAAAGTTTAATAAAGTCAATCTGATTTTACAGCAAGCTGACCCTGAAACCATTGCTCAAATGGTAATTCGTGGACAAGCAGACATTGGCATTGCTACTGAATCTTTGCTTAATAATGCGGTTTTGCGTTGCCATCGCTATTATGACTGGTCACATGTAGTAATTGTTCCTAAAAATCATGAATTGGCAGCCTTAGCAGGCGTGATTGATGGTGTTGACCTACCAACACTTGCCAGCTACCCTTTAGTAACCTATCATGGTGGATTTACTGGTCGAGGTAGTATTGATAGAGTGTTTGGTAAGGCTGGTTTAACACCTGATGTGGTATTGGCAGCACTTGATTCAGACGTGATTAGCACTTATGTTTCAGCAGGTCTTGGTGTGGGTATTGTAGCCCAAATGGCATATGAACCAATTCATTATCCTGATTTGGTTGCCATCCCTATTACTCACTTTGGACGATTTACCAGCTGGATTGCTGTGCGTGATGATAGCGATATTCGAAAATTTGGTCATGAATTTATTAAATTATGCCAAAACCAATTTCGCCAAATTAAATCATAATCTTTATTTTTTATCCCGATTTTATTCTAAAATTTTCCCAAAAACACGCCTATTTGTAGTATGATAGGTGTGTTTTTATATTTTGTATTTTTATATCTGATATGTAAAAAAAGGTATTTTATGACGAACCAAACTTCAAACAATAATTCTGACAACAATAAAGAATTTCACAACCCCAATATTTTACCCACAGGAACCCCCCAAGGACAAGCCAAGGGACAAGTTCCACAAGGCGAGAGTGCCAACCCATCAACAAATCAAACGAATGCTGATGAAACCACTCATTTTGGCTATCAAACGGTTAAAAAAACTGATAAACAAGCCAAAGTTGCTGCAGTATTTACATCGGTTGCCAAAAAATACGATATTATGAATGATTTGATGAGTTTTGGCATTCACAGACTTTGGAAGCGCTTTGCCATCAACATGTCTGGAGTTAGTACAGGACAGCATGTTTTGGATATTGCAGGCGGGACAGGCGACCTTGCCAGAGTATTTAGTAAAGAAGTTGGACGCGCTGGACAAGTTGTATTGTCCGATATTAATGAAGCCATGTTGGAAGTGGGACGTGAGCGCTTAATTAATGCTGGTTGTAATAATGTGGATTTTATCCTTGCCAATGCTGAAACTTTAGAACCATTTGCGGACAACTCTTTTGACTTGGTTACCATCAGTTTTGGATTGCGTAATGTTACTGATAAAGACAAAGCATTAGAAGCCATGTTTCGGGTATTAAAACCAGGCGGACGCTTGTTAATTTTGGAATTTTCTAAACCTGTATTTGAGCCACTATCCAAAGCTTATGACCTTTATTCATTCACCGCTTTACCACTGATGGGAAAAATTGTTGCAAACGATGCAGACAGTTATCAATATCTTGCTGAAAGCATCCGTATGCATCCTGACCAAACCACATTAAAGCAAATGATGGAAACGGCTGGATTTACTAATTGTGATTATCATAATTTAACAGGAGGCATTGTTGCGGTTCATCGCGGTTTTAAACCTTATGTAAAATCTTGATATGCTGATTACACTGATTTTACTAGGTGCAGAACGTCTTATTAATGCACTTCTTGCCAAAGATTTGATTGATAATCACCATCATTTGGCATTGATTGATAAGACGATTCGCATCAGTTTAGGTATGCCTGAAATTACCCTAGATGTGCGCTTTTGTGAACAATCTGTGCGTTTTTTGCCTGTTTATGAGCCTATTTTTGAACAAACAACCAACGATTTTATGGTTTTTCCAGATTGCATTGTAAGTTTTGCTAACGGCAAAGATTTGTTACAACTGCTAAAAAATCCTTATCAAATGGTTAATCTTAGCGGTGATGATGTTGTCTGGCAGCATATGCAAGCATTAATTGCTGATGCTATACCTATTTTAACCACACAAAATCAGACGTTTTGGCAATCATTTGGAGCTTTTGGTGAATGGATAAAATCGGTTTATTTTGATAAATTATCTAAAATTCGCTAAAAAAACCAACCAGCTTAAGCAATAAAATCCTAACCGTAAACTGATATTTTATGCTAATTTCCCATCGTCGCCGTTTATTTCATTTATATCGTATTGCTGCTAAGCATCGTTTAGACACTCATTTTTCAGACGTTGCTGAACTTGCACCAATCGCGCGATTAATCAGAAGTCATCCTGCTAGCTTTAGAAAGAAACACAATCCTTTGGGCGTAAAACTTGCCCTAGAAGAGATGGGAACACTGTTTTTAAAGCTGGGTCAATTATTATCAACCCGTTCAGATTTGTTGCCACCCAAAATCATTGAACAATTGTCACTTTTGCAAGACAAAGTTGCCCCTTTTGATGTTGCCATCGCCAAAGCTCAAATTGCCAATCAAACCACAGGATTAGGACAAACCACCAAACAATTGTTTGAAAGATTTGATGAAGTACCACTAGCAGCTGCCAGTATTGCTCAGGTGCATACTGCGCGATTTTTTGATGGGCGTGAAGTGGTGGTTAAAGTTGTGCGCCCCAATCTCAAAGCGGGAATTATTGCCGACTTTGAACTTTTAAGAGAACTTGCTAGCTGGGTTTCGGCGCGACTTGAGGCAGCTCGTGCTATTCATCTAATTGATATTGTTGAAGATTATCGACAAATCATGCTCAATGAGCTGGATTTAACACTAGAAGCCGCCAATGCCACCAAAATGCGGCAAAACTTTTTAGATTCAAAGCTGATTTATGTGCCTGAAGTTTATCTATCAAGCAAATCGGTCATGGTTTCTGAACGCATTAGCGGCATTCCCATTTCCCAAACGCACGTATTTGATAAATTAGGATATGACCGTGCAGTGCTTGCTAAAAATGGTTTAACTATCTTTTTTACCCAAGTATTTCGAGATAATTTTTTTCATGCTGATATGCACCCTGGTAATATTTTTGTAGAAACACTACCCAATGGTGCGCCGGTAGAAAACCCACGTTATTTAGGGCTTGATTGTGCGATTATGGGCGCACTCTCTAAAGATGACCAATTAATTGTTGCTCGTATGCTACTATCGGTGATGAATGGTAATTACTCAATACTGGTGGATATTATTGCAGCAGCAGGCTGGATTCCGCCATCAACTGACAAGCACGCTTTAATTCATGATATGGCACGTACAGTCAGCCCCATGGTATCAAAACCGATGAGTGAACTGGATTTTGCAGGGATTTTATTTGAAATTTTAAATATTGCACGCCGTCACCGTATGAGCATTCCACCACAATTAATGCTCTTATTAAAAACACTGGTTCACGTGGAAGGTTTAGGGCGTGAATTGTATCCAGAATTGGATATTTGGTCTCTTGCCAAACCGATTTTGACCGCTTGGGTCAAACAGCAGCTAGACCCCGTCAAAAATATGAATGACATCAAAGATAAATTACCCGAACTATTAATCGCCACCGCTGAAATGCCCAAACTTTTTAATCAGGGCGTACAATCAATGGCGACGTTAGGCGCCAGTCAGGACAATCTTTTACGTGAAATACAAGCCTTGCGAGCTGATTTTTTAAACAATAAGCGTCACGATTGGATAGCAGCTTCTGGTTTTTTAACGTGCATTGCTCTTGGTCTAACGGTATCAACATGGTGGGCAAGTTTGTTATTTTATTTAATTGGACTCACTTTTATCATATGGCGAGTGCTTAGATAAACCCAAAATCAATATTTAAGGTATTTTAACCCAGCAAATCAGACGCGCCAATATTTTTTTAAACTATAGGCAAATTAAACTATAGGCAAAACAAAAAGTTTTAACCACTTAGCCAACCAATCACAAAGCAAAATTGATGTTAAGTTTTTTTAATACAATCTTATTTAAAATTTACAGGTCGTTCAAGATTGGGATAGTGGTGCTGATGCTCTATATCACATTCTTCACCAACAATGTTGCCTTTATCATCAACAGGTTTGGAGATATAACCTGTACGTTCATGGACAGGCAAATATTCATGCTCCCAAATCATTACTGCCTGCATGCACGTTTCGCGTTGTTCAGTGGTAAGTTTTTCGCCATTTTCCCATTTCCCAATTTCAATTGCCGTACGGAATTTAGCAATAATTTCAGGGTTTAAACTGTGTAAAATATCGTGTTTATTCATAAAGTTTCCTTTTTTTTAATCAATAACCAAATTAATAACGAACAATTACCGTTGCCATGCGCCCTGTTGCAATTTTTTTTGCATGAGTTTGGGCGCGGTAGGAATATAAATCAGTTTTATCGTAACTGCAAGCAATTTTATCTGATAAACATTCAATTGATAAAAACGCCAGCTGTAAATGAGTTAATTTGACAATATCAATATAGCATTTTTCTGTATTTTGCTTTTGAATAATCGCCGAATATAGTGCATCATAATTTAAATCAACCAATTGATTTTCAATAACTTTTTTAACAATTCTATCAGCCAGTACTAAATCAATTTCGTAATTTTGCTTACTGATACATGCTCCTATCACTGCTTTTTTTTGACCATGCAATTTTATAGCAGTTTTTTTAATAATGCCATTTGTCAGACCCTGCCAGCCCGCATGAATGCAAGCAATACCATCTTTATCATCAAATATTGCAATTGGCACACAATCGGCAGTCATGATTGCAAGAGCCTGATATTTTTGATAACTAACCAAAGCATCAGCATCTTGATTGCTGGTAAAAAAATCACTCTTTGTATCTAAGACACGATTACCATGAACCTGATTTAGCCAAAAAATGGATTGGGTTTTTTGATGCGTTAGTTGTCTTAAACTGCTTAATAAATCCGCGCGATTTTTTAATACACATTCAGGTTTGTCGCCAACATGAAGTCCTAAATTAAACTGCCCATACAAATCATCTTGAGCAAATTTATTAAACACGCCTGCGCCTGTCTGCACAATCAAAATATGTGAATTTTGATATAAAATTTTTATTCCATTTTGCAAATTATTCATAAAAATCCTTAAATAACCAGCAGTTACATTTCTTGCAATTGACGAATTAGAATCTTGATATCATCAGGCAAGGGCGCGTGAAACGTTACTTGTTGTTGTGTTTTTGGGTGAATAAATCCCAAGGTGTGAGCATGCAAGGCTTGCCGAGGAAAATTTTGTAATACTGCACGAATGTCTAAAGGCAGTTTACCTTTTAGCGTTTTGCCATAAACTTTATCACCAATCAAAGGATAGCCAATATGGGACATATGAACACGAATCTGATGAGTACGTCCTGTTTGCAATGACACGTCCACCAAGCTAATGCCGTGTGCTATCTCTACTGCTTTATCAATGTGAGTGATGGCTGGCTTTCCTGTTTGGCGAATGCTCATTTGTGTACGCAGTTTTGGATGGCGAGCAATTGGCAAATTAATAATTTTATGGGTTAAAATTTCGCTAGGCATGCCTAAAACCAAACATTGATACAATCGATAAACTGACTTATCTTTTAGCTGATTCATTAAATCCAATTGCGCCATTTTAGTGCGAGCAACCACCAAAAGCCCGGTTGTATCTTTATCAATACGATGCACCAATCCTGCTCGTGGCAAATGAGTCTGACCCGGAAAATGATACAATAAAGCATTGACTAAAGTACCCGTCCAATTACCCGCTCCTGGATGCACCACCAGTCCAGCAGGTTTATTTATCACAATCACATCATCGTCTTGATAAATAACATCCAAAGCAATATTTTCAGGACAATCTGTGCTGTGATGTTGAATTTGGGTTTTTAAGGTTAAAACATCATCTAATTTTACCAAATATCGACTTTTTTGATTGCAATTATTGACTAATAATTCACCATTTTTTATCCATTCTTGGATTTGAGAACGCGAAAACTGTGAAAACACATCGCTAGCCAATTTATCCAGTCGCTTGGCAATGTCTTCTTGAGTAACTTGATACGTTAAATTCACCAATTCTGCTGATAAATCATCAAGCTCATCTTCTGTTATTTCATTATCGAAACCAACTTCATCTATAGTTTTGCTATCATATAGTACTAAGTCTTGGTGTTTTGTTAAACAATCTTGTATATTGGTCATAAATCATCTTAAAATCTTTTGATTGCTTCATTTTAGCATTTTTATCTTATCCACAAAAGCACGCCTATCAAATCACCTAAACAAAAGACGTTTTTTTAATAAAATTTTATGGTAAACTAACCACTTCTAACAAAATGATGATTAGGATTTTTTATGACCAAAGCCAAAACTGCTTACCTTACCAACACAACCATTACTGCTTTATTGACAGGCTGTGTGATTCTTACGGGGTGTTCTGGTGTCAAGGGCATGGTTAAAAAAGATAAAGCAGTGATTGCAACCGCTGAAAAAAGCGAAGCAGGTTATTATCAAGATGCTCAAAGAGCTCTGGATAAGGGACGAAATCGGGAAGCGATAACCGCCTTAAATAACATTCGCACCTTTTACCCAACAGGTGCATACGCCCAACAATCTTTGTTGGATTTAATTTATGCACAATACAACGCTAAAGAATATGAAGCTGTTACCAACAGCACTGCTGAATTTATCCGTTCATACCCTCACAGTAAACACATCGACTATGCTTTATATGTTCAAGGTGTTACTAATATGGATGGTTCCCCTAAAGCATCTCGACTGTTTAAACTAGACCAATCTGACCGAGATATTTCTTATTTGCGATTGGCGTTTAATGATTTCTCAAATTTGGTTAAACAATATCCAAATAGTATATATGCCCCTGATGCCGCCCAGCGCATGGTTGCATTGTACAACAATTTTGCTCATCATGAACTAAACGCCGCCCGCTGGTATGTTAAACGTGATGCCTATGTTGCTGCTGCTAACCGCGCCAAATGGGTGTTTCAATACTACCCACAGTCTGATTCTGTACCAGAAGCAATTGCTATTTTGGCATACAGTAACGAAAAATTAGGCTTAACTGAAACTGCTAATCAGTACAAAACATTACTAAAAATCAATTATCCGCAATATTTGAATGCCAATGGTAGTGTTAAAGTGGATAATGGCGCTTTATCTTATGGTAAACGCATGATTTCCACCTTAACCTTTGGAAAGTTTGGACGTGTCAAGGACACCCAAAATCACCAAAGCGATTACACGGGCGAAACCTACACCCAAATCATCAAAACTGCTAGCAATCTAAAACTTCCAACCATGAGCGAAGAAGAAATGATCAAGCCTGCCGAAAAACCGCAGCGTCAGCGTCATATTGGCTTAGGTCTACCTGAAGATGTCAGCGAAGCAGGTCACATCAATACCCCATGATTGATGTTTAGCTAATGATGATTTTTGACTCAAAAATAATATTATTTTTGAGTCTTTTTTAACCATTAAGGAATTTTTGTGAAATACTCTAGAGAATTAATAGACCGTATTACCAACAAAGCCGATATTGTTAGCATCATTGGCAAACACGTCAAATTAAAATCTTCTGGTGGTGAATTTAAAGGCTGCTGCCCTTTTCATAAAGAAAAAACTCCATCGTTTTCAGTCAATCCGCAAAAAAACGTTTATTACTGTTTTGGTTGTCACGCCAAAGGTAATGTAATTGATTTTTTATGCGATTATGAAAACTTAACCTTTGAAGATGCCATGCAAACACTATCAGCCCAAACTGGCATCTTATTACCCAAAACTGATGAACCTAGCATTAAAACCAGCTATAAAAAACTTCCACCAAGAACCAATATCGCTCAACAAGAGCAAACTCTAACACAAACAGCAAAAAATTCTATCCATCAAACCCCTGAAGAAGCCCAAGAAGGTGATTTGTATCTTTTGCTGGTCAAGGTTGCCAAATATTACCAATACACACTCAATCAAACCTCTTCTGCCAAACAGTATTTTTTATCACGAGGATTAAGCGAAGAAGTGATTGCCAAGTTTGAGTTAGGATACGCCCCCAATGATTGGCATCATTTAAGTAACGTATTTGCTGAAGATTTAGAAGGTTTAAAAAGACTAGGACTGGTAAAAGAAGGCGGCAAAAATGGAGTTTACGATTTTTTTCGCAATCGAGTCATTTTTCCCATCAAAAATCATCGCGGTCAAATTGTCGGTTTTTCTGGCAGGGCATTGAATGACAATGACAAACCTAAATACATTAATTCTAGTGATTCAGATATTTTTCATAAACAAGAACTCATTTATGGTTTTTATGAAGCCAGAGAAGCGCGTGCTAAAGAATTTTTGGTCGTTGAAGGCTATATGGATGTCATCGCCTTATATCAAGCAGGGATTTTTGGCGCAGTTGCCTCAATGGGGACAGCACTTGGAGAACGGCAAATCGCCTTTTTATTGCGTTTTCATGATACCTTAAAATTTTGTTTTGACGGTGATGTCGCGGGCAAAAACGCATCTTGGAAAGCCCTATTAACTGCTGCGCCTTTGCTGTATGACAATAAACACATCGAATTTATTACCCTGCCCATTCCTGAAGACCCAGATTCTTTTATTAAAAAATTTGGTAAGCAAGCGATGCAGGAGAAAATCAACAATGCAAAAGAAACCTCCATTTATATTTATGATATTTTAACTCAAGAATTCGGTACCGACACCCCTGAAGCAAAAACCAAAATTATTAGCAAAGCTAACGAATTTATTGAAAAATTACCTAATGGCAATTTTAAAGGGTTTTTAAAACGTGATATTTACAATAAATTATACACCAAAAATGCGCCTTCTTTTCGCCAAACAAAATTTGAACAAATTGAATATGAGGCTTTTGATAATAGTAATGAGCTGGATTTATGCCGTTATATCTTATATGCGCCTTACATTCTAAAACAAGACCCTTTAGAAAAATTTAATCAACAAATTCAACAATCTGAGCAAACCAATATCAGCATTCAAAAAGCCAAACAAAGGCTAAGCGAGCAAGGCATCAGTTTTCCAAGTTTACTAACTTGGACAGCTTTTGATAAAGATGTACAATATTTAGTCAATCATATTAAAAAAATGCTGACTATGTATGGTGATTATATTAGCGGTATAGACTTTACTCAAAATTGTTGTGACGCAAACAAAATCAATCAGCGCGCTCACTTTATCATTGCGACTTTACCTGACAATGAATTTAAAAGGAATATAGCTAAATTGTGGTATGAGTTTTTTAAGGTAAACTCAGATAAATCTCAAGTTGATTTGGGCATCCATGAAGTCTTATGCAATCAAATCATTCAAATTTTAGAAGAAGAACAAAAAACCAGTAAAAAAAACCTGTTACTTTCAATCGTTTATAAAGGTCGACAGGAGATTTTAAAAAACCATCAAAGACAACAACAAATGGAGTATTTTACACAAAACACATATGTCAATTAACTATCTACTTTACAGATTTTTGGCTATCGTTAACATCAAACAGTTTACCGCCTTTAACTGTAGTGCTGTTGTAAGCAAGTCTTTCTTCACATGCTAAAATCCATTGTTTGATGTGATTTCGCTCCCCCAAACCGCCACGGGAATCCAAAGCTTTAGCAGAAAAATAAGTTTGAATATCAGCAGCACTAAATTTATTGCCTGCTACCCAAGTGGTTTTTGACAATTGCGATTCCAACAAATCAAAACTTTGATTGATATTACCAGCAATGACCAAATCTTCTACTTTTTTGGCAATCGCTTTAGCAATGGGCTTAATCAACCAAGGGGATTTTTCTACGATTTTTTGCATAACTAACCGCATAACCAAAGGCGGCATCATTGAACTTTCAGAAAAATGCAGCCAAAAAGTAAAAAGCTCCCAACCATCTTCATCAATTGGTTTAAACTCGTGATTAATGTCATATTTTTTTAATAAATATTCTAAAATAAATCCCGATTCCGCCAATACTTTTTCACCATCAATCAAAATTGGCGCTTTACCCATTGGATGAATATGTTTTAATTCATCAGGCGCTAAATAATTTTGAGTACGCTGATGTGTGATTAACTGGTAATCCACATCATAGACCCAAGCCAACTCTTCAAGCAGCCAAAGCACTCTAAAGGAACGAGAATTACTTAAATGATGTAGTGTTACCATCATAAAACCTTAATATAAATGCAATAATTGTAATGTTTTTTTAATATAAATATCTATATTTTTTCTATTTTATACAATTTGTGAACAAGATTCAATATCTTAAATAATCTGTAATAAAAAAGCCCAACTTAATGGGCTTTTATTGGTTATTTAATATAAACCATCAGTCTACACTATGGTCAGATGGAATTTCTGTAGAATCTTCAGTGATATCTTCAATTTCCTCATGTTCGACACACGCCATACCTACAAGTGTTTCTTCTTCAGCAATGCGAATCAATTTAACACCTTGGGCATTACGTCCTGTGGTGGCGATTTGAGCAACTGGGGTACGCACAAGCGTGCCTTTATCAGAAATCAAAATCACATCTTCCTCACCAATGACTGGTACCGCTTTAACAAGCTGACCATTGCGCTCTGATGTTTTGATAGCAATCACTCCCTTACCGCCACGACCCTTAACAGGATAATCGCTAATTGGCGTACGCTTACCAAAACCATTTTCACAAGCACACAAAATCTCGCCTGAATCTGGCACCACCACCAAAGAAACTACCTTGCTGACCGCAAAACTGTCGCCATCGTTGTCATCGGTGGAATCAACATCATCATCGAGTTCTTCGTCATTAACACTTAAAAGATTGACTCGCATACCACGCACACCTTTTGCCGTGCGTCCCATTGAACGAATATTATCTTCTTTAAAGCGGATGGCTTTGCCTTCATTGCTAAATAACATGATTTCTTGACTGCCGTCAGTAATTGCTACACCAACCAAACTGTCGCCTTCTATCAAATCAATTGCACGCAAGCCTTGACTGCGCAAATTAGCAAATTGTGATAATGCCACGCGTTTTACTGTGCCACCCGCGGTAGCGAAAAATACAAATTTGCTGTCATCTTTTAAACTCTCAACAGGTAAAATCGCCGTTACGTTTTCACCTGCTTCCAAATTAATCAGATTCACCAAAGGGCGTCCTTTAGAGCCGCGACTGGCAATTGGGACTTCAAAACCACGCAACCCAAATACACGTCCAGTATTAGTAAAACACATCACCGTTGAATGGGTATTCAAGACCAACAAATGTTCAATCACATCGTCTTCTTTCATACTAGTTGCTGAACGACCTTTGCCGCCGCGCTTTTGAGCCTGATAATCACTGATAGGCTGAGTTTTGGCATAGCCTGTACGAGAAACGGTCAGGACAACGGTTTGCTCTGGAATCAAATCCTCTCGACTAAAATCATGACGCGAATCAACGATATCGGTTTTACGCTCATCAGCAAAGCTATCATAAATTTCCTGTAATTCTGCTCGAATAACCGCCATCAATTTTTCAAAATCCGCTAAAATCAATGATAAGCGGGCAATTTCAGTCAAGATTTCTTGATATTCTGCTGATAACTTATCTTGCTCCAACCCTGTTAGACGATGAAGCTGCATGTCCAAAATAGCCGACACTTGCTCTGGTGATAAGCGATAACAAGCATCGCCATCAATAAGTCCAAATGGATTATTCACATCTTCGCCTTCAATTATGTCAGGACGCACTGACTTTGCTCCTGCATTTTTTAGCATAGCAACCACGCCACCTGATTGCCAAATGCGATTAAGCAAGTTTTCTTTAGCTTGATTTTTGTTACCAGATTGTTTAATAGTGCTGATAATATCATCAATGTTTGCCAAGGCAACGGTCAGACCTTCCAATAAATGTCCGCGAATTTTTGCTTTATTTAGTTCAAAAATCGTGCGACGAGTAACCACTTCTTGACGATGGCGAATAAATGCAGCAATCAAATCATGTAGTGTCAAAAGCTTAGGCTGTCCACTATCCAGTGCCACCATATTAATACTAAAACTAGACTCTAAGGCGGTTTGGTTAAACAGATTATTGACTATCACTTCACTGTTTTCACCACGTTTTAAGTCAATGGCAATGCGCATGCCTTCTTTGTCTGACTCATCACGAATGGCGCTGATGCCCTCTAATTTTTTATCATTAGCCAGTTGGGCAATTTGTTCAATTAATTTGGCTTTATTGACTTGATAAGGAATTTGGGTAAAAATAATTCGCTGACGGTCTTTGTTATTACCTTCCATAGCTTCAATATGGTAACGTCCACGAATGTGTAGTCGCCCCTTACCAGTTCGATACGCATCCAAAATACCACTGCGCCCATAAATAATACCACCTGTTGGAAAATCTGGTCCACTAATATGTCCAATGAGTGTTTCGTTATCAATTTGTGGATTGTCTACATACGCCAAACACGCATTGATAACTTCACCTAAATTATGCGGTGCCATATTGGTTGCCATACCTACAGCAATCCCCGCTGAACCATTCACCAAAAGGTTAGGAATTTTAGCAGGTAAGACTGATGGCATTTTTTCGGAGCCATCATAGTTGTCTTCCCAATCAACCGTATCTTTATCCAAATCAGCAAGCATTTGCTGAGTTAATTTTTGCATACGTACTTCAGTGTAACGCATTGCAGCCGGTGGGTCGCCATCCACCGAACCAAAGTTGCCTTGCCCATCTACCAACATATAACGCATGCTAAAAGGCTGGGCTAAACGTACAATGGCGTCATATACTGCGGTATCACCGTGGGGATGATATTTACCAATCACATCGCCAACAACACGAGCAGATTTTTTATAAGGTTTATTATAATCATTTGACAGCTCGTGCATAGCGTACATAACTCGGCGATGCACAGGTTTTAACCCATCACGCACATCGGGCAATGCTCGAGAGACAATCACGCTCATTGCATAATCCAAATAAGACTGTTTTAACTCATCTACAATCCCAATGGGGGTAATGCTGTCAGTCATAAAATTTCCTGTATTTTTATCTTAGCTAAGCGACCAATTGTAACATAAAACCAAATAAATTAATACAACTGGTACACTGTGAAAATTTAGAAGTTTTTGTTTGTTAAGTTTAAAATCTGTTCATGACTGATGTAATTGATATTTTCATAAATATAAGTATGAGTATATGATGGTTTTAATAAACCAATATAACGACCATCATACAATGTCCAAAATGCCACCAAAGCCATTGAAACAGCGATTTGTTTGGGAGTTAAAGGTTCTTCATGTGGTAAAAATGATTGCAACAAACGCATTGCTTTTTTACCTAAATTTTTAACCGAATAGTCGTCTGGCAAGGTGATTTTATCCACTAAAAACACAGCGCATAACTGCCAATCAAAGGTGGATAATACTGCATGCAAACGATCGTGTATGGTTTTTTGTTTTCCAGATATTTTTGATAACAAAAACAGTCGTCTGACATTTTTTTGATGGCAGATTTTGATAAAATTTAACGGATAATCAAAATACACCTTAGATAAATATTCATCGTCTTGTTTATCCATCTTTTCGCCCGATAAACAGCAAAACATGTCTGTTTTTTCGTCCAAAACAACAGACGATAACACTTGTTCTAAATTATCAAAATCGGGCACGGTATAAACCAGCATATTTTTGCTGATGAATTTAGGAGCATGACGAGCAATTACGGTTACAGTAGCATAAAGCGAGCTAATTTCTTGAACCAAAGCCTGACCAATGCGTCCTGTCGCGCCGATAATAATGGCTTTTCTTTGCATAAATATCAAATAATTATCAAATTTTGACCTATTGTACGGCAAAACTGTAAATTTTTCATTAAGTATTATAATGATTAAAAATTAACCTATTGATAGTTGCAAAAATAGTTTAATAAAAATCATCACTAAGTTTATTAATTTTTAATTAAAATAATCTTGACTTATTTAGTCGGAATTATTATACTAGCGACAATTTCTACCCACGCCAATGTTTATCTTGTTGTAGATAATGGATTTAGGTAATTGGCTAGGCAACTTTGGAATTTTTCTTATGCGATTAACAACTCGTGGACGCTATGCGGTTACCGCCCTACTTGATTTGGCAGTACAAGAAAGCCGTCATCAGGGTGCAATATCGTTATCAGACATTGCCAAACGTCAATCCATCTCCATTTCATATCTAGAACAACTTTTTTCCAAACTCCGAAAAAAAGGGCTGGTTAGTAGCACTCGAGGGGCTTCAGGGGGTTATCATTTGGCAAAATCATTAGACCAAATTGATATTATGAGCATAATTAGTGCCGTTGATGAAAGTGTCAATGCCATGCAATGCGGCGGTCGCAGTGATTGCCAAAATGGGGCAGTCTGTCTAACTCATGAATTATGGCACAATTTATCAGCACATATTGAAAACTATCTAAGTCAAGTAACCCTTGCTGAATTATTAAACTCAAAACATACCCACATGGTTGCCAACCGTCAAGATGCAACCAAAGAGGCAAATTCTTATATTTCTAACATTAACTTAATTGGAACAACACCAGCATGAGCCAAAATTCTCTTATTTACTTAGATTACGCCGCCACCACACCAGTTGCTGAAGAAGTCGCTGAAAAAATGGTGAAATACATGACTTTTGATGGAATTTTTGGCAATCCTGCTAGCCGTTCCCATGGATTTGGCTGGCAAGCTGAAGAGGCTGTTGAAAACGCTCGCCTGCAAATCGCTGAAACTGTTGGTGCTGACCCCCGTGAAATTGTCTTTACATCAGGTGCAACAGAGTCTGACAACCTTGCTTTAAAGGGAGTTGCACACTTTTATCACACCAAAGGCAAACACATCATTACCAGTGCCATTGAGCACAAAGCCATTTTGGATACTTGTCGTCATCTTGAACAAGAGGGCTTTGAAATCACTTATTTAACTCCAGAAGCTGGTACAGGACTAATTCATTTAGAGCAAGTTAAAAACGCACTTCGTGATGATACCATCTTAGTTAGTCTAATGGCGGTTAATAACGAACTTGGTACAACCACGGACATTCAAGCCATTGGTGAATTTTTACGCGAAAAAGGTGTGCTATTTCACGTAGATGCCGCCCAAGCAGTTGGTAAAATTAAAATCAATTTAGAAGAATTAAAAGTGGATTTAATGAGTTTTTCTGCTCATAAAATCTATGGACCTAAAGGCATTGGCGCACTGTATGTTCGCCGCAAACCTCGCGTACGCATCAAAGCTGAACAACATGGGGGCGGTCATGAGCGTGGCATGCGTTCAGGCACCCTACCCACTCACCAAATTGTTGGCATGGGTGAAGCATTTGCATTGTCGGTTAAACGTTTTAATCAAGACCATGCGCATATCAAACATCTGCGTGATAAATTATGGAATGGCTTGCAAAGTATTGAGGAAGTTTATCTTAATGGTAGTTTAGAACACGGCGTTCCTAATATCATCAATGTCAGTTTTAACTTTGTAGAAGGTGAATCACTGATGATGAGCCTAAAAGATTTAGCGGTATCGTCTGGTTCTGCTTGCACCTCTGCAACACTTGAACCATCTTATGTACTGCGTGCTATTGGTCGTCCTGACGAACTTGCTCATTCAAGCATTCGTTTTAGCATTGGTCGTTATACTACCGAAGAAGACATTGACCGTGTGTTAGCACAAATTCATGATGCAGTCCATAAACTTCGCGAACTTTCCCCGCTTTGGGACATGTTTAAAGAAGGCATTGATTTAAATAGTGTAGAATGGCAAGAGCATTAATTTGGCGACATAATTATCAACCACTTATCTTTCATGTGGTTTGATAAAGGATGGGATTTTTTTAAAAACAATTAAGAAAATCCCAAACAAACCTTAATAAATATCTGTGCAAGGCTTATTTTCAATACAATCTAAGAAGAATTGATATTAGATAGCAAAATTCAATGAGTAATTATAGCCAATCTTAAACCAGTATTAGCAAAAGAGAGAAAAACATGGCATATTCTGACAAAGTAATTGACCATTATGAAAACCCAAGAAATGTAGGCAATTTAGATAAAAATGCCAAAAATGTTGGTACAGGCATGGTGGGCGCGCCTGCTTGTGGCGACGTAATGCGTTTACAAATTCAAGTTAATGATGATGGTATTATTGAAGATGCTCGCTTTAAAACCTACGGTTGTGGTTCAGCGATTGCTTCTAGCTCTTTGGTTACAGAATGGCTAAAAGGTAAAACCTTAGATGAAGCCGAAGCCATCAAAAACAAAGACATTGCTGAAGAACTTGCTTTGCCACCTGTCAAAGTACACTGCTCAGTATTGGCAGAAGACGCCATTAAAGCAGCCATTAAAGATTATCAATCCAAACACCAAGCCTAATTTTATTTTGGAGTTTTTATGATAGAACTGACCCCTGCAGCAATTGCCCATATTAGAGAGTTTCTACAAAATCGTGGACATGGCGAAGGCATTCGTGTTGGCGTAAAGACTTCGGGGTGTTCGGGGCTGTCTTATGTGCTGGAATTTGTGGATACACCTGACCCAAACGATGAAGTCTTTCACAATCAAGATGTCAAAGTTTTTGTTGACCCAAAAAGCCTGATTTATCTAAATGGTTTAAAAATGGATTATGTAACTGAAGGTCTTAATTCTGGCTTTAAATTTACCAACCCCAACCAAACTGGTGAATGTGGTTGTGGCGAGTCTTTTTCGGTGTAATATGTTTTTTAACCATCATGCGTTTTTGACAAGGGGCATATCATGAGCATTCAAAATAACAATTTTTTTGCTTTATTTGATTTGCCTATTGATTTTTTGATTGATAAAAATACACTTAAAAATCGCTTTTTGGCACTGCAAAAAAAGTATCACCCCGACAACAGCCAAACCAACGATGCTGAAACAAACGCAAGTCTGATTAATCACGCCTACAATATACTTATCTGTGATGACCGCCGAGCCATTTATTTATTAGAATTGGCAAATGTCGATGCCCAGATTGGTGCTTCAATTGACGATTCCGTATTTTTGGGCGAGATGATGGAAGTTCGCATGGATTTAGAAGATGCGAACACCTTAGCAGATGTGATAACATTACAAACAGTTATTGATGAAAAATTAGCTTATCATTGTCAAGCTTTTTACCAAGCCTACCAGCAAAAAAATTGGCAGATTGCGGTACAAAATGCTCAAAAATTGCACTTTTTAAGTAATTTACGCAACAGTATTACTATCAAACAATCCAGTTTTAATCAATCTGATGATGTTGATGATTTGTACGTTTAATTTTATGTATTGATGGGCTTTTTAATTTATAAATCATCTTAATTTATAAATCATCAAATTGTTTGAGTTGGATTTTTTGTTTTCATCACAGATACTGAATGTTTTTAAAAATACCAAGCAAATTTTATCAATATTTCATTAATATTTTAATATCTTAGCCAATTTAGAAAAATTACGATTATGGCACTACTTCAAATCAGCGAACCCAATCAATCTAAAAATCCCCATGAACATGCCTACGCTCTTGGTATTGATTTGGGCACAACGCATTCATTAGTTACGGTGGTGCGTTCAGGTCAAGCCAATGTATTGCATTTTGGCAATCATGCTTTGTTGCCATCAGTGGTTTATTATGGTGAAAAAAGTAGCGTTCCTATTGTTGGTCATCAAGCATTGTCTTTTCATGACAAACAAAATACCATAGTTTCCGCCAAACGCTTTATGGGTCGCACCAAAAACGATATTAAATTTTCCCACCCCTATCAACTCTCTGACACCCAAAATAGCGATTCTATGGTGTCTTTTGTAACTGCTCAAGGTGATAAATCCCCTGTTGAGACGTCTGCGCATATTTTGGCTTACCTAAAAAATCATGCTGAAGTAGCATTGCCCAAAAACAGCATCAAAGGCGCAGTCATTACTGTACCTGCCTATTTTGATGAAGCCCAAAGACAGGCTACTAAAGATGCTGGCGTTGCTGCTGGTTTAACTGTACTGCGTCTACTCAATGAACCGACTGCCGCTGCCATTGCTTATGGACTGGATAAATCCGCCAAAACTGGTAATTATCTGATTTATGATTTGGGGGGTGGCACTTTTGATGTTTCTATTTTGCGGCTTAAAGACGGTGTATTTGAAGTACTGGCAACAGGTGGCAATAGTGCTTTAGGCGGCGATGATATTGACCGTTTGATTGCTAATTGGTTAATAAAATCAGCCAATCTTAATCCACAATCTTTTACAAATGCTGATAAAGCTGAACTTGCTGAACTTGCTAAATCCTACAAACAAACGCTATCAAGCAGTCATGCGGTAGTGGTTGATGCGCAAATTGCTGATAAAACAATTCATGCTATGATGAATAATAAGATTTTAACAGATATTTGTGAGCCTGTTATACGGCGCACTTTGCAAGTTTGCAATCAGGTTTTGCTGGATGCTAAACTAACCAAAGCTGACCTAAACGAAATCGTTTTAGTTGGTGGCTCCACTCGCATGCCCATCATTCGTGAAGCGGTTTATCAATTTTTTGACAAACAGCCCCTATGCACACTAAACCCAGATGAAGTCGTTGCATTAGGCGCAGCCAGAGTTGCTCATCAACTTATTAATAAAGACAGCGATAATCTACTTTTACTTGATGTTACCCCTTTGTCTTTAGGGCTTGAAACTATGGGTGGCTTAACTGAAGTTATCATTCCTAGAAACACCCCAATTCCTGTAACCCGTAAGCAAATTTTTACTACCCATAAAGATGGTCAAACTGGTATGATGATTCATGTTGTTCAAGGCGAACGAGATACTGTGGCTGACTGTAGAAGTTTGGCACGCTTTGAACTGTTTGGCATACCACCAATGAAGGCAGGATTGGCGCGCATTGAGGTTACCTTTAATGTGGATGCCAATGGGCAGCTGACTGTATCAGCGATGGAAACAACCACCAAAAAAAGCAGTCAAATTGCCGTAACACCAAGTTATGGATTAAGCCAAGAGCAACAAGAACAACTGTTGCAAGCGGGATTTATTCATGCTAAGACCGATAAAGAAAATCGAGCATTGATAGAAACAAAAGTAGAAGCTGAACGTGAAATTTTAGCACTGCAATCAGCGTTAAGTGAATTTGGTCAATTGCTAGACACCAAAGAACAAAAAGCTTTACAAGAAAAAATTGCTCTGGTGCAAGATGCGATTAATGGTCAAGATAAAGCCATGCTAAATCAAGCGATTTTAGCATTAAAACCTTTAAGTGATAATTTTGCTTCAATTATTATGAATCAAAACATCAAGCAAGCCTTAGCTGGAACTAAAGCAAGCGATTGGTAATTTTATTTATTAAAATTGATTATTTTAAAAGTGATTATTTATGGTAACTGTAACCCTACTTCCTCATCATGAAATCTGTCCACAAGGCGCAACGGTTGAACTAAATAGTGGTGAAAATTTGTGCGAAGGACTTTTGGAGCGCGGTATAAAAATTGAACATGCTTGCGATATGTCAAAAGCCTGTACGACATGTCATGTGATTGTACGTAAAGGCTTTGACAGTTTGGATGAAATGGATGATATCGAAGCTGACCTTCTGGATAGAGCTTGGGGACTTGAAGCCGATTCTCGTTTATCGTGCCAGTGTGTAGTTCAAGATACCGACTTAACCATAGAAATTCCAAAATACACCCTAAATCATGCCAAAGAAAATCACTGATTGTCAAGGTGTAATTTGGGAAATGCCGTATAATTTAAACAGCTCTTATCATTCATACGTTTTTAGATAAAATTTTGTTTAAAGACACGGCATTAAAAATAATCAACGTTTAAAGTGATGGTTTGACAACCCATAATTGATTAAAAACGTTTTTCAATTTCTAAAAAAATTTCTTTTTTATCATTTACTTGACTCAAAAAGTGGTTGCTGTCTGTATGTTGATAGGATGTGATAACTTTAGGAGTGAAACCTTGCCAATGAATTTTTGGACTATAAACTGACAGCCAAACCTCATAATCTTTATCTTTACGGCGAATGCCAAACAAATCATCAGAATCGTAGAGTTTTTTAGTAAAATTTAAACCCATCTCTGTGCCAATGATTTGATTTTGGCAGCCAAAACCAGTTCTTAACGACCATTTTTGGTAACTTTCGCTTAAATCTTGGGTGTTTTCATCCACATAATCACTGCCAATGTTTGCATAACAAGATGCGTTAATATTATACACACCCGTCATGGATGCACTCCAAATATTGCCATCTAAAAATTTTCGCTGATTGTGCCGTTTTTTAGCATATTGTAATGCAAAAAACCCATCTATTTTTTCAGAAAAAGGCGCTGACCCTTGCAGTCTTACCCCCATACTTTTCCAATAATTGTGATTACCATAGATTCGCTTTTCAAAAAATGGCATCAGCGCAATTTCTTTTGTTGCATCACGCACCGCCAAACCACTGCTGGCACGCAGGATTAGGTCATTATATTTTTGGTTGTTGTGATAGGTTTTACTATAGACACCAACGCTGGTTTTGCTCGCTAGATGCCCACTTAAAGAATGATTTTTTAGCGCATATACATCCACACCAACACCCTGAGCTTTGTCCGCTGTAGGCAGCTGCCAATTCCCCCAACGATTATTTTTAGGGGCATTATTGATATTATTATCTGCCAAATATCGCATGGAAAAATTAGCCTTTATATTTTGTCTTTTATTTATGGCCTGCTCATAATCTTGTATTAATTCCAATATATCATTTGGAACGTTTTTATTATTTTTTATATATGTAATTTGTTTTTTGGCATCATGATAACGTTTGTCCTGAATTAAAGGCAGAAGCATATAAACTCTTACTGGTGTTAATTCTGGATTTTCTTGCAAAATTATTTGATAATAATTCACGGCTAATTTAAAATGATGGTCTTGCCGTGCCAAAAAAGCTTTGGCAAAATAAATTAATATTTTATCTGGATTGGTAGTTTTTTCATATATTGGCAATAACCGTCTAATCTCTTCACTATTTTGATTATTTAAAGCAGTGTTTAACTGATACATCAATAATTCATTATTGGATAAACTAACGAAATTTTGATTTGGTGTATCTGAGTTTTCCAAAATCACTTGTTGTTCTTGATGCTGTCTAATTTTTTCTTGTAATTGCTCTTTGGTTAAATTAGGATCCAAATCCTTATCATTTAAATAAGCCCAAGACGCATTAACGCAGCATAAACATGCCATCATAAATAACAATCTTTGGGTGGGATAAACAAAACAGCTCATACGATTCTGCATTGGTCATGCGCAACGAAAAGGTTACCACGTTAGCAGTAACCTTTTTTGCATTGATTTTAATTATTGTGTTCTACTAGTCTCTTTACCAGCAAAACCAACGGTTGTTGTATCAACTTTTGCAATGCCTGCAATTTCTTCAGCATTTGAACCAAAAATACCTAGGCTATAACTGCCTCTTTCTTGGGCTTCTGCACCTACCCTAGTTTTTCCTTGAATGCCGTGATGACCCAAGCGGTCTTTCTGCAAACTGCTTTTTTCAAGGTGTATTCCATCTTGTAGCTTCTCGCCTTTTAAGTTGGTAATAGAACCACTTCCTGTTTTATTTTCAAAATCAATGGTATAACGCAGTTTTCCAGATTGATTGTCAGAACCTGTAAATGCTTGACCTTCATAGGTAATTTTAGCTTTTTTATTGATATTGGCGGTAATATTTGATTCAGATGTTCTGTTACCTTGCACACTGACACCTCGCCAAGCATTATCTAAATTTCTCATATTTGTACCATCAGGAAACTTACGATAAGTTGGCTCTAGCATAGATGTAACAGAGTTGTTTTGTTTGTAAATTAATAAATTTCCACCTTCTTTTACCTGGTCTTCATAAACCATCTCATAAGGCAAGGCAGTGACTTTATCCAAATATTTATTGGCGATATCGATAGATTGCCCTTTGCTGTAAGTTTTTATTTTTTCAGACTCTTGTTTGCTATCATCTGTAATGGTTATTTTGGATTGGTTATCTGGTAATAAGCCACCATCAGATTCATGGTCAGAATCAACTTTTAAAGCTGTATAATGACCTTTAACTGTTGGCTTATTAGGAACAATCGCTTCAGCTAATTTGCCACCAGAGCTGCAACCAGTTAATAACATAGCGACTGTTAACGCAGACAAACCAAATAAGTGATATTTTTTCATTATAAACTCCCAATCAAATCAGCATACAAATAAATCATATGTACCTGTCATAGCATCTTTTTTTATAGATGCCTTATTCTTATTTATCATTATTATATTACAAAATAAATATATTTTCTATAATTTCCATGCAAAGATGATTGGGATAATTTTTATTCAATTTTATAATGTTACATTTCAATTATTTTTTGTTAAATTAATGTAAATATAAATTTAAACAAATTTAAACCAAGCAACTTATTTAATTAAAAAAATATATTAAAATTAGTTAATTTTTAATATCAAAAAAATAATTTATAAATAAATATTATAATAAATATCATAATTTTTTAATTATTAATTAACTTATTATTTTTTTATATTAAATTGAATTTAGTTAATAAATCTATATTTATATCTATTATTTTTAGTTAATCTATTTTTTTTATTTTAAAAATTTTAGATCATTTTATAAATATAAGATTGCTGATAGTCATTCATTATAAAAAAAGATAATTAAAATGATAGTTTTAACATATTAATAAAATTTTATTTACAAATACCAAATTAAAACAACATCAGCAATCTTATTTAGTGAATCAATTAGTTTAATAATTCTATAAATACTCCATAACCTTCTTTTTGCATGTCTTCTATAGGAATGAATTTTAACGCAGCACCATTAATGCAATATCTTAATCCGCCTTTGTCTTTTGGACCATCATCAAAAACATGTCCTAAGTGCGAATTTGCAACTCGTGAACGTACTTCGGTGCGAATCATATGAAAACTAGTGTCTTGATGTTTTGTAATAACTTCAGGATTAACAGGCTGGGTAAAACTTGGCCAACCACATCCTGAATTAAATTTATGCACAGAAAGAAACAGAGGCTCACCACTAACAATATCCACATAAATTCCTTTATCAAATAAATCATCATATTGATGACTAAAAGCTCGTTCAGTATCGCCATTTTGAGTAATGGCGTATTGACTTTTACTCAAATGGGATAGATGTTTATCATAATTTTGATAACGTTTTGGGTCTAATGCTTCATCTAAAGTATTTGCTGGCGCAAGTCTGGTTTTTGTTGATTTCTCTTCATAAATGATTGGAATTTTATCGTATGCCAAACTTACATCAATATGACAATAGCCGTTGGGGTTTTTGGTGAGATAGTCTTGATGGTAGTCTTCTGCTTGATAAAAATTATCCAGTGGTAAATTTTCCACAACGATTTGTTTTTTATACTTACTTTGCAACTCTTTGAGCGTTTTATCAATAATAGCTTTTTCAGAAGCCTGAGTATAATAAATGCCAGTGCGATATTGTTTGCCTTTGTCGTTACCTTGTTGATTTAGACTGGTTGGGTCAATCACTTTTAGATAATACGCTAAAATGGTTGCCAAATTGGTTTTATCAGCATCGTAGGTTACTTTAACCGTTTCAGCATGCCCTGAACCTTGAATTACCTCCTGATAACTTGGATTTTGAGTATTGCCATTTGCGTAGCCAGATACCGCATCAACCACCCCTTCTACACGCTCCATATACGCTTCAAGACCCCAAAAACAGCCTCCTGCTAGATAAATGGTGCGAGTATTGATGGGAGTTTTGCCATCGTTTTGATAATAAATTGGCATCTTTTTATCCTCTGGTTGATGGGTTGTTTGAGTGGTTGATGACTTTAATGCTTTAAGTTTAACAAAATCACTACTTGCTTCAGCTGCTAGCACCGTCATTTGCTCTTGGCTAAGATTGCCTCGTACTAACGTTACCAAATTACCTTTTTTATCCAAAATGACAAAACTCGGATATACTTGTATTGCAAATTGTTTAATAAGTTGTCCCTTAGGGTCAACCAATACTGGCAAATCAGGATAATCTGTGCTTACTGCTTGATACCACTGATGAAAATCCTCTAATGATTTTTCATTTAGTTGATTCGGACTGGCTACACTCACAAAATTTATTTGCGGATAAGCTTTGGTCCAGTCATTAGCTTCTTGAAGTGTTGATAAACACAAAGGGCACCAGCTAGCCCAAAATTTAATCACGGTTGGCTTATTTGGGTCAATGGTTTTTTGGGGTAATTTGGGGTTTAATTGTTTTAATGTTTGTAGGGTTTGTAAGGTTTTATGTGGCAAAATTTCATTTTTGTTGGGTCTGGTTGCAACTTCCTTCGCGTCCATTTTTTGACACGCCGAAAGTCCAAACAGCCCACTGGTTAATATCGCACCTACCATAATTTTATAGATGGTTTTTATCAACATAACACACATCCAGTTATCAAATTAAGATGCTATATTATAACATGGATAGTTTGATGCTCTTATGCCAAACCCATTGATTTAGCATAAGAATTAATTTTAAAATTTAAAACTTTTAAATCCAAAACTCTAAAACTTAAAATTCACCCCCATATTAACACTGCGACCACTTTGAGGAATATATGGCAAAAATGACGCATGATTATAAGCTTTGGCATTTAAGATATTATCAGCATTGATAAACAATGTATAGTTTTGACCGCCCCAAACACCATCATAACTTAAACCTGCATTGAGCATATTATGCCCTGCGGTTGGATTTTCAAGTATTGCCACTTTATTTTGACTAAATACACGGTAAAATTGCAATTGCCCTTTTAGACGGTCTGATAAAAGCGCCTGAACACGCATGCCTAAGCGAGCCGCTGGTATGCGTGGCGCATTGCCATCAGGTTGTTTAGAAAGACTTAAAGGAACAAGCCCCGCAAAATTACCCTCATCATCGTAAGCGTATTTATAACCTGTAGGCAGTGATGGTAAATCCTTTAATTTGCCACGTACATAATCGCCAAATACCGATACATGATAATCTGAGGTCAGTTGATAGCCAATCTGTCCTTCAATGCCATAAATACGAGCTTTAGATTGGTTATAACGATTTAATTGCAAAGGAAATTCACTGCTCAAAGAACGGGTACAGCGTCGATTTACACATAATTTATTATTTAAAGTTGCTGAATAAATGTAATTGGAGAAATGGTTATAATAACCGCTAATGGATGTATCCCATCTATCGCCAGTAAATGCCCACCCCAATTCAATATTATTAGAGCGCTCTTTGGTTAGGTTTTTATTGCCAACATCAAATGCATTTGTCGCCAAATGTTTTCCATGAGCATAAAGCTCTTGAGCTGTTGGCAACCGCTCTTGATGCGATGTGGTTAGGGTAAATTTATTTTTATCATCAGGCATCCAATTAAGTGACACAACGTATGAATGAGCAGTGGATGTGTGGGGTTTTGTTACATCGCTTGATGGTTTTTCATAATCTTCTACATCTAGATTATAATCCATAGCAATTTTTTGTTTTTCTATGCGTGTTCCAAAATCTAAATTCAATTTATCCCAAGTCAAACGCTCAACCACAAAAAAACTTTTTTTGTCCGCTTTGTGATCATGAAGCAAATGCTGACGCTTGTATTCTAAAACATGCCCATCTAACGCATGACTTTTTTGCGATAAATAACTAAAACCAAAACCGCCTGTCAATCTACCAATGGGTGTTTGAATAAACTCAAGGCGAGCTTGATGACCTTTGTTTTTAAAGGCATTATCCACTTCGGAACCCGTTTTTTCATCATGTCGATAATGGGTTTCACCTGCGTGAAACTGAATGGTTTGTAAAAATTTCACAGGATTTTGCAATGCTCCACGAACATCAAAACTTTTGGTATTTAAAGCAATGTGTGGATTGTCGTGGTGGCTATGATTATGAGAATCGCTTGCACTGTCATGACTGTGATTGTGCCCACAAGTGTGACCATGACTGTGCCAACTTTTTTTAATACAATCTAAACCGGGGTTATTATAATCAATATCGGTTTCATCCATTAAAAACGGATAATGTTTTAAATAAGGTTTGCGCCAAAATGCTTCATTTAATATCACATGCAAATAATAATTGTCATATAAATGCGAGTGCGCAGGTAGCCCATATTTATCACGTCGTTGACCGTAGGATGCTCCTAAATAACCTCTATCGCCAATCCACGATATACCAAAACTACCACTTTTACTATCAGCAAAACTGTTAGCAAGTTTTTTATGTTCTTGACCCTGATAAGTATAACTGGCAGTTTTATAATCATCTGTGTCGCGATAAAGACCTTGAACATTTGCCACCAGATGGTTGCCAAGTTTGGCAGTAAACGCTCCTGTTACCAGCTTTTCTTTATCTGCGGTGTTAAAGCGCACTCCAGTTTCGCCTTCTATGGCTTTTTTGGGCAATTTATCAGGAATCTTATTGCCCACAACATTAACCACGCCTGCTGAGTTACCTGAACTATAAAGCAGTGTGGTTGCTCCACGCAAAACCTCTACTTGGCTTGCCAACATACTATCTACTGTTACCGCATGGTCAGGCGACATAGCTGACATATCTAATACATCGCCGCCACTGTTTAGGATTTTAATACGCTTACCTTCTTGTCCGCGAATCACGGGAGCAGATGCACCACCACCAAAATTGCTAGCATGAATACCCAACTCATCGGATAAAGCATCGCCCAAATTTACGCCGCGCTGTTTTAGCACGTCTTTATCAATGATTTTTTCGCTAACGCCCATTTTGCCTTGTAACAGGCTACCATGCATTTTTTTTCTTTCTACGGTGATGAATACATCTTGTAAACGTACAAAATTTTGTTCGGTATTATCTGATGCTTGCGTTTCACCTGCTGTGTTCGTTAATACTGTATCGGTTAATACCGAGTCAGTTTGTACAACCTCTGTTTGTGCAAGTGATTCGCTGGCAAATCCCATCAAAAATAATGACGCATATAACGCCTTATAACTATGATTCATACTACTTCCAACTTTTAGCCCAGTAAAAAATTGGAAGGTATGTTATATCATTACATTAAAAATGTAAAGTATTAATAAAGATATTTTGCTATATTTTCAAACTCTTTTATGATTATGTAAATGACCAACTATCAAATTAGCAGAAATAAACTCTAAAAAATCCATATAATAACTACTGGTAACCACACTGCCGTAACCAGTCCATTAATTGCTAACCCAAACGCTGCATAGCGTCCTGCTACTGGGCTAATTTGCCAAGCTTCTACCGTACCAATGGCATGAGCTACCAATCCTAAAGATAGCCCCTTTGCTCTATCATCCTCTATATTCAAAAAAAGCAATCGACAAATACCTGCCCCCAAAATACCTGATACAATAATGATTAAGTTTGCCATCACCAATGGCGCATTGATAATTTGTGCGATGGATAAGCCCACAGGCGTGGTTACAGAGCGAGTTGCAAACGCCAAAAAGGTATCGTAACTTAGTCCAAAAACATACGCCAAAGACATCGGCAAGACTGCCCCAATAATACTGGCTAAAATCACAATTGCGGATAATTTTTTGATGGGCAAACCTTTAAAATCCATACCTGCCAAAGGCACTGCCAATAAAACCGTACTATATCCCAACAAACGGTCAAAAACTGGTTTGGCATTAGCGTAATAGGTTTGATAAGGTACTTGCACTACAAACAACAAAATCAGCGTCAAACAAATCGCAATAATAATCATTGGAATGCCACGAATGTAGCGGTTAAGATAACGCAGCACATATTTTGCACCTATATGAGCAATCAATGTAATTGCAAATGCCATTATCATTAACATACTATCAATTTGAGTTGTTATATTTTGCATATCCATTTCCTTTTTTGATGGCTGTAATTGTAGTTACTGGCTATCTTTTTATTTTTTAAGGATTTTTTTCATTAACAAGCCATGCTTGAGCAAGTTTTGCCATAAACCAAAGCGGCAATACAACGCTGATTATAATTGTTAAAGACACCGCCCAAAATTCTAAACCCAGTCCAAACATTAAAATACCTGCCCCCGCTGATACAGGCAAAAAGGCAAAACCGCTATCCACCAATAATAAACTAGCCGAATAACTCAACCATGAAGGCAATCCGCCTTTGACAAAACGATACATCATTAATATCAAAAACAACGTAACCAGTCCAACAATATTTGCAGCGGTTGGCATTTTTAAAAGAGTACAAATATACAAAGCTGTTTCACGCACCGTTACCACAATAATGACCGTTGCCAGCATACCAAACCAAAAACTTGGTGAGTGATAAGCAGGTTTCATGGTTTTCTCCTTTATTTTAATTGAGTGGTCAGTTTTTTTGTAACGGTAAATGGTATAGTAACACGATGATAAAAGAGTTAAAAAGCAACAAGATAGAAATGTTCGCTATTTTTTAGTAAAATGATTAAAATAATTGATAATGAAGAGAAAATATGACGTTACCAAAACGACATTTAGATACGGGTCAGATGGATTGGCAATTTTTAGATGTTTTGTGGGTACATTGCCCAAGATGTCACCAAAAAACAGAATATAAAAGAACTCGTTGTCAAAAATGCCATCACATCACTTGTATTGTACGTTGTCCTTGCGGGTTTATATTTGACACCCATACCAATCCAACCTATGTTGGCGATATACAAAAACAAGAAGTTCGCCATCGGGAGCGTTGTCATTACTGTGGAAATCAGCTGCTGTTAAAAAAAACACTGCCCAAAAATCAAATTACTGTTCCCAAAACCCTGCCCATCACCTGTCCTATTTGTCAAAAAACGTCCCATTTTACCATTCATCGCTGTGACGTGGTTCAATATTATCCTGACGATATAACCCTTACTGTTTATGGTTTTTCATTGTATTTACAAACACCCACAAGACGCGGGGTTATTTGTGTGTACAATCCTGCTCATTTAAAAGAATTCAAAAAATACATCACCGCCGATTTGCGTGAACGTTTAATCCAAGCCAGTAATAGCAGTTACTTTGCACGCCTGCCTGCTTGGATAAAATCCGCTCAATACAAGCAAGATGTTATCAAAGCTCTGGAACGGCTAGAAAAACTGGTAATAGCTGAACAAAATTAGTTTATTTTTCAAAATCTTCCAAAATAGGTAACATCGTTTTGGCTTCGTGAGGCGATAGAACATCAAAAGGGTTAATTTGGTATTTGCCCAATAATGTTTTTAAAGTATCGTTTGCCAGCACAACGGTTAAACACTCATGCCCTGTCTCATCATAATCGCTTTTTTGAATAACTCCAAGTTCATGCAGTGCATTTTTAAGTTTGCCTGCATCATAAGACAATGTTAAATGGTAGGTGGCAAGTCTGCCGCTTAACAGCTCACCAACAGCATAAATCAACTTATCAATACCTAATCCATCTTTAGCAGATACATAAACCCGACTTGGAAGGTTGGGATTTTGGTAATAGATTGCAGGCGTTTCACCACTTTTATCAATTTTGTTATAAACCAAAAGTACAGGGGCATCGGCTTTAATTTGTTGCAACACATCATTAACCGCAGCAATTTGAGCGTGCATGTCTTCACTGGATGCATCAATCACATGCAATAATAAATCGGCTTGTAACGTTTCTTCTAACGTAGCATGAAAACTTTCCACCAGCTCATGAGGTAAATGACGCACAAACCCAACCGTATCTGCCAAAACCACATTACCCACACCTGACCAGTTTACTCGGCGTAATGTTGGGTCAAGCGTTGCAAACAATTGATTAGCTGCATAAATCGTTTCATCAGTCAAACGATTAAATAAGGTTGATTTGCCTGCATTGGTATAACCAACCAAAGAAATCGTTGGTATATCCGACTTTTGGCGACGACTGCGCCCTTGCTGGCGGGTTTGTTTAACTTTGGCAAGTTTGGTTTTTAGCTGCCCTACCCGAATTTGTAAAAGTCGTCTATCGGTTTCTAACTGAGTTTCACCCGGACCACGAAGTCCAATACCGCCTTTTTGTCGCTCCAAATGAGTCCAGCCGCGCACAAGACGCGTGGACAGATGATTCAGCTGGGCAAGCTCTACTTGTAATTTTCCTTCATACGTTCTGGCACGCTGAGCAAAAATATCCAAAATCAATCCGGTACGGTCAAGCACTCGGCATTTTAATAAACTTTCCAGATTTCGTTCTTGACTTGGACTTAAATTATGATTGAAAATCACAATATCAGCTTGTAACTCGGCTACCTTTTCAGCGATTTCTTCAGCTTTACCTGTACCAACAAAATATTTAGCATTCGGCTTATTTCGGCTACCTGCAACCACCAAAAGCTCATTGGCGCCTGCTGAATGTACAAGCAAACGAAACTCCTCTAAGTCGTCAGGGTCAGCCACATCATAAATATCCAAATGCACTAAAATGGCGTTTTCACCGCCTTCATGTCTGTCAAAATATTGCAAAAAAACACCTATTGTTATTTAAAATAATTTGATAGATTGTAAACCAATCATAAGATAAAACCAATTTATTTATGCAATTTCTTCTAAAATCATCCTTTTACAAATAATCACTTTGCCCAGCTTGTCAAAACTTGACAAAATACCGTTTACCCTAAATAATAGACATTTTATCCCGAGCAACTCATGACCAGTCTAACCATCATTCAGCCTGACGATTGGCACATTCATTTGCGTGATAATGACGCATTATCAACCACTGTTCCCCATGCCGCTCAAAGTTTTAATCGCGTGATTTGCATGCCAAACTTAATCCCAGCGGTTAAAACAGCAGCAGATGCCAAAGCTTATCGCGCTCGTATTTTAAACGCGCTTCATCAAAGTAGCATTAAAGACGAACGCAAACAAACCTTTGATCCACGCATGGTGCTTTATTTAACTGACCACACTAGTGCAATTGACATCAAACAAGCAAAGGAGTCTGGAATTGTTTCAGCCGTGAAACTATATCCAGCAGGCGCGACCACCAACTCAAACGATGGGGTTACAGACATCTTAGGTCGCAGTGATGTTTTTGAAGCCATGCAAAAGTATGAACTGCCACTTTTGGTGCATGGTGAAGTTACTCATAATGATGTGGATATTTTTGACCGTGAAAAACGTTTTTTAGATGAAATTTTAAACAAAATTATCAAGCATTTTCCCGATTTAAAAATCGTTATGGAACACATCACCACCAAAGATGCCGCTGATTTTTGCTTAGCACAAAAAGACAATGTTGCCGCTACAATTACCCCACAACATTTATTATTTAATCGTAATGATTTGTTGGTTGGTGGCATCAAACCCCATTTTTACTGCCTACCCATTTTAAAACGCAGTGAACACCAAAAAAGGTTGCTGGAAGTTGCCACATCAGGTAATCGTAAGTTTTTTTTAGGCACAGATTCAGCCCCACACGCCACTCATACCAAAGAAGCATCTTGCGGCTGTGCTGGTTGTTATTCGGCAGTTCATGCGCTACCACTTTACGCTCAAGCGTTTGAAAGCGTTCATGCTTTGGACAAACTTGAAAATTTTGCCAGTCGCTTTGGAGCAGAATTTTATGGATTCCCCATCAATACTGGCACCATTACGCTGGTTAAGCAAGAACAAGTTGTTCCTCAAAATTATCCTTATCTTGACGGAAAAATTTTAACACCACTTTTGGCAGGTCAAACGCTGTCTTGGAGCATACAATGACCCAGCCGAACACGCCATCAAAAACATCACTTGCAGAACGATTTCGCGGATTTATGCCTGTAGTGGTGGATGTAGAAACTGCAGGATTTAATGCTAGCACGGATGCCTTACTTGAAATTGCTTGCGTGCCAATTTTAATGAATGAAGAAGGCAAACTGTATCAAGGTGAGGCTCTAAATGCTCATATTGAGCCTTTTGTTGGGGCAAATCTTGAAAAATCTTCTTTGGAATTTACAGGAATCAACCCAAACAGCCCATTTCGCAAAGCCATTGCTGAAGACGAAAAAAAAGCTTTGCGCCGAATTTTTAAAACGCTAAAAGAGCTCAAAAAACAGCATGGCTGTCGTCAGTGTATTTTAGTTGGGCATAATGCGCATTTTGATTTAGGTTTTGTCAATGCCGCTATTACTCGCACCAATAGCAAAAATCACTCACCGTTTCATACCTTTAGTGTGCTTGATACCGCAAGTCTTTCAGCGCTGGCTTTAGGGCATACGGTTTTGGCTCGAGCGTGCATTTTAGCGGGGATTGATTTTGATAATAACAATGCCCATTCTGCTTTGTATGATACTCAAAAAACCGCTGAACTTTTTTGTCATATTTTTAATCACACCTCAATGCTGATTGAGCAACATGGTCAAACTGATGAAAATGACAACAATGAATGATTATTTTATGAAAATTGTTTTTTAAGGAAATTATATGCCTTCATTTGATATTGTTTCAGAACTGCAATTAATAGAAGTTAAAAACGCCATTGGCAACACTCAAAAAGAGATTGCCACACGTTTTGATTTTAAAGGTAGCGACATTCATGTTGAATTAAATGAAAAAAATAAAACCGTTACTATTACCGCTGATAATGAATTGCAAGCAGAAAATGTATACGCAATTTTTGAAAAACAATTAATTAAACGTGGTGTAGATTTACAATCTTTAGAACCAGAAGACAAGACAGCTTCAGGAAAAAGCACAAAACAGCTGATTAAATTAAAAGATGGTCTAGACAGCGACAGTGCCAAAAAGATTGCCAAAGCCATTAAAGAATCCGACTTAAAGGCTTCGGTTAGCATTCAAGGTGATAAAATTCGCGTTAATGACAAGAAAAAAGATAATCTGCAAGCAGTTATGGCATTTTTAAAAGAAAAATCGTTTGGAGTGCCTTTGCAGTTTAATAATTTTAAAGATTAATATTGTTTCAGTTATTTTTAAATAAATTGCTTTTTTTTAATGCTGATTCAATAAAATATCAGGCATGATTAATCATGCCTTTTTTTATTAAGTTCATTTTAACCTATTATTTTTAAATCACTATTTTAAAATCATCATTACAAATAAGAAATTTGTTATAATCTAAAAGGCAATATACCAAACAAACTTCAGCATTTAATTTAGGTACGCGTCATGATGACTTTATTACAAAATACCGCTTTATTTCAACAAGCCTGTTTGATTAATGGCAAATGGCAAACCAGCAACGGAAATGCCATCGCTGTTCATAATCCTTTTGATGGTCAATTTTTAGGCAATGTTCCTGCATTATCCAGTCATGATGTGCAAAAAGCCATTGGGTATGCCAAAGCCAGTCAAAAATCTTGGGCGAATCAAAGCGCTCATCAGCGCAGTCAAATTTTACAGCAATGGGCAAAGCTGATTGATGATAATTGCGACGATTTAGCGACCATCATGACGTTAGAGCAAGGCAAACCCATTAAAGAGTCCAAAAGTGAAATCGCCTACGCTAATAGTTTTATTCGCTGGTTTGCTGAAGAAGCTAAACGCTTAGACGGTGATGTTTTAACCAGCAAAAGTAGTCAGCAACGTTATTTGGTGTTAAAACAACCTATTGGTGTTTGTGCAGCTATCACGCCTTGGAATTTTCCTGCTGCAATGATTACCCGAAAAGTCGCGCCTGCTTTGGCATCAGGTTGCACCATATTGGTAAAACCTGCCAGTCAAACGCCTTTTACTGCATTGGCACTGGCATATTTAGGTCAAGTTGCAGGCTTGCCAGATGGTGTTTTGCAGGTTGTTACTGGTCATTCATCAGAAATTGGTTCTATTTTATCCAAAGACCCACGTATTGCTAAGCTGTCTTTTACTGGTTCTACCACGACTGGTAAAAAACTCATGGCAGAATGCGCTGATAGCTTAAAAAAACTATCTTTGGAATTAGGTGGTAATGCGCCCTTTATTGTGTTTGAGGATGCCAACTTAGATAAAGCCGTTGATGGACTTATTGCCTCTAAATTTCGCAACGCTGGACAGACATGTGTTTGCGCAAACCGAATCTATATTCAAAACACCATTAAAGAAATCTTTATTAACAAATTGGTTAACAAAGTTCAACAACTAAAATTAGGAAATGGCTTACACCCTGATACAGACATTAGCACTTTGATTAATCAGCAAGCTCTTGAAAAAACTCAATTCCTACTTAAAGATGCCTTAGATAAAGGCGCAAAACTAATTCTTGGTGGCAATCCCAGCCCAGTTGGACAATACTGCTTTGAACCAACCATCATTACAAATTTAACTTCAAAAATGCTTATCAGTCATGAAGAAATTTTCGCGCCCATCGTGCCAATTTTTGGTTTTGATGATGAAGATGAAGTCTTAACGCTTGCCAATGATAGCGATTTTGGCTTAGCCAGTTACTTTTATACTCAAGATTATGCTTTAGCATGGCGCATGAGTGAGCAATTAGAATATGGAATGGTTGCCCAAAATACAGGACTGCTTTCTAACGAAGTTGCCCCGTTTGGCGGTATCAAGCAGTCAGGTTTTGGGCGAGAAGGCTCTAAATATGGGCTTGATGAATATACCACTTTAAAATATTGGTGTGTTGATTTACATTAACGTTGTCATTTATGTTGCATACATCCGCAAATTAACGATTTAGCGGCTTAATAATGGTTACAAACGGTATAATTAGGCAATGTTCTCGCTCGTTGCCGTTGTAACCGACTTGCTGATAATAGCTCAATTCACGCTGAAAATAATAGGTTGTGGTAAAACTCAAAATTTTTACATCTGCAGCGTAAGGCTCTTTTTTAAAATAATTAGAAAACTTTACCAAAAGCCTGTTCTTTTTAGAATAAAAACCCTGACCATGGTCATTTTTAAAAACTTGACTTAAATCCACCGTATTACACCCCCAATCTTTAGCAAAGGTCTGTGAAATAAAAGCTCTTGCATCATCATCTTTTGTTAATTCAGGTGGTGTTAAATGGATTTCTTTTAATGTTAAATACCGATTAAACTGCAAAAATTTGGGCTTTTCTACCAAATCAATTTTCATGATCTCGCCCATTTTATTTTTATAAAGTAAATCACATAAAACCCGATTATATTGTTCTTTGTTTTGTAAGATGGTTAAAGAATGTTTTGCCCGTGTTAATGCTACATACAATGAACGAAAATCACCCAAATTATCAGCAAAGTAATTTCTATCATCAACAACATAAACGTGGTCAAATTCCATGCCCTTAGCGCTGTAATAAGTAATCAGTGATACCGCTTTATCATTGTCGTATTCAGCGGTTTTAATAGCAGTTAATAAGTTGTCTAAATTAAATAATGATACTTTAGATACATTATGTAAAATTGCCTGCCAAGCGTTATCCAGTGGGTTAAAATTATATTTTTTTCGCCACGCTTCCAAAACTTTTATTACCCCACTTTGATTTAGGTCATCCAAAAATTCCCTTGCTTTCTCATCGGTCAGGCTCATAATATAACTTTGCAGCGCTCTTCCAATCACACTATTGACTGGCAGCAAGCGGTTTTCCTGCTCATTAAAACGCTGACTTTCAATGCCTTCTATCTGTAAATAATGTTGAATAGCATCAAAAATTTCCCATCTTGGTGCAAGCACGGCAATGCTTTGTTTTTCACCTGTTTCTGTCATATTTTTAAGTTTCTGAGCAATATCACAGCTTAACCAGTATGCCATATCAACGCCTTTTGGTTGCTCAAACCCACCAAAACGAATGCCCATATTGGGATTGTCGCCTTTAGCAATGACTGCATGCTCAGGAGTTTTTAAGCGATTTTTTTGAGGTATTGATTGCTCAATGAAGGCATTTGCCAGCTCAACAATATCACAACTACTGCGATAATTTTCCAATAAATAAAATTTTTGACTGTCAGTAATGTGATAATTTTTTTCAAACTCTTGAATAAAGCGCACACTGGCTCCACGCCATTCATATAAATTTTGGTCATCATCGCCCACCACCATCAAATAGCCTTGCTGTTCATAATTATCCTTATTCGCTGTTATTTTATCTAATTTTTGAGTATTTTCAGTATGTTGCTCTTCATCATCCACCATTTTTAAATCAGCAAGCATGCCAATCATGGTGTATTGTTTTTCATCCACATCTTGAAATTCATCGACCATAATATATTGGAAAAACTTAGGATCTTCTTTTAAAGTGCGTATTGCCTCATCAATCAACCAAATATAACGAGCAGCATCTTCTAGTTCGCTCATGAGTTTATTGTTATGGGTTTTATTACCATCTTTTAAGTGATTGATGATGGGAGCTAATTCTTCTTGGGATACGTCATTTTCATTACGATCAATGATGCTTCTTGCAAGCCCATGAAACGTGGTAATGGTAACGCCATTTGCATGTTTATCCACCAGTTTTTTTAGTCGTGCTCTTAACTCATACACCGCCATGCGATTGTAAGCTAAAATCAGTATTTTTTGCGGGTCAATATTTTCCTGCATCAATAAATACGCCACTCGATGCACCACGACTGTGGTTTTTCCCGAACCCGGTCCTGCTAGCACTAGAGATGCGCGACTGGTGTTGGTGATGATACTTCTTTGAGTGTTACTCAACCAAGAGGGTAAAATAAGCTGACGATAGTTTTTTAAATAAGGCTTAGTTGAATCCACATCCTCTGGCAAATATTTTTGTACGATTTTTTGCATACCATAACGAAAATAATCTTCCAACATCTGTCTTTTGATGTCAGGATTATTTTCTTTTAGCCAGTGATACAATACATGAATCTTTTGACAACGTTCATCGTAATGCTCTTTTAAATACTGATAAGCAACATCTGAATGCAATTTGGTTTTTGTGCCTTTTTCTACAAAAAACACCAGCTCATTTGAGCCATCAAGGCATGAAAGCTCAATAATGTTTAAATTTTGCAGCGTTTGCAATCTTAGCAATGTGTCATGGCAACTAAGCTGCAATGTCAAAGCCAAATCATGCAAATCAAAGTATTCTAATGCGCCTTTTTTATCAGGCATATGACTTTGCAAATATTCAAAAAGTTCTTCTAAATTTCGGTGATTTTCTTTAGCAATTTCAAGCCACGATGTCCAGCTATGTGTCTTGTCTTCTTGTTTTAAACGATTTTTAACTTCATGCGTGGGCTCAATCTGCCATTGGTAACGATTTTGACGCGCAAAAAGCACATTTAAAGCACGTAAAACAGCAAAGATTTCTTTTGGTTTCAGATTGATTTGATTTTTTTTCATCCAATTTAGTAAGGCGCCATCATGAATGCTGGTATAGCCATCATAAGCGATATTATCATCAATCGATTCTTGCCCCTCTAAGTTTTGCTCTGTAATACATTGCTGTATGGCGTAACATGCACGGATTGCACGATTAAATAATGTTTTTTGATAAACTTGGGTGTATTTGGATTTAATAGCTAAGTAGATTTGCCATTCTATTGAACCAAATTCCACCATTTTACCGATTTTTTTTAATAAATCTTTAATCGAATAGCCTAAAACTTGCGCCAAATCTGGCAAGTAATAATGACTTTGTGCCTGATTTGATTTTTCAAATTGCTCGCCCAATTCAATTAATTTTTGATAAATTAATACAAATTCTCGTCCAAATTCATTGTTGGGTTTTTTTAAAAGTTTAATACTAATATAGGCAGGTTGGCGTTCTTTTTCTTTTAATAATCCGTGACGCTCCAAAGCCAAAAGCACAATACGTATTTGAGTATTTAGCTCTTCGGGTTCGTCAATCTGTAAAATAGGCGATAACGAATGAGCGTTAATCCAGCATTCTTTTGGCGGTTTAGTCGTAGCTGTTTTAACAACTTCCCAACAATCATGAAGAGTTTTTTCGTTCGGAATGCGCGATTTTTTATCTTGAGAGAATAATAGCTCAATGTCTTCTTCACTCCACAACAAATATGCATGCGCAACTTCGCCTTCTTTTCTGGCGCCACGACCAATCTCTTGGACATACGATTCTAAATTATTTGGTACACCCGAATGAATGACTGTATGAATGCCCTCTTTGTCAATTCCCATGCCAAAAGCATTTGTGCAAACGACCACATCCAGCTCATGATTTTTAAATTGCGATAAGACATTTTGTTTTTGAGATTTGGATAACTTACTATGATAACAAGCAGCTTTTAACTCTTTATCGGCAAAATCGCTGGCATACGCTTCACACAGTTTTCTATTACGAACATAAACTAAAGCCACGCCTTTATTTTCTTTATTGGCTTCAATGCACTGGATTTGATATTCCAATTTTCTTTTAAGAATAATTTTTAAAATTTCTGTGTAGCGATAATGTGGTGTATAAGTTTGAATTTTTTTATCGTATCTGTCTTTAGGAACTTCTAAAAAAGACAACAAAATATTATCTCGCCACACCTGAAAATCATCCAAACTAACGCCGCATTGCACCAAATCTTTTGTTGCGCCCACCAAAGGAATTAATTTATCAGTTAGTTCTTTTTTTAAATCGTCACGAATTTTTTTAGAAGCCGTTGCAGTGACTAGGGCAATTTTTGGCGGGGTAAAATCTATTGGGTGCTCAAGCTGTTCTAATAAGTCTGTTTGATATAAATCAGCTTGTGTATTTGATTGGGTATCTTTTAATTGGATGCCGTAACACGCCATAATGTGTTCAGCAATGCGTAAAAAATCAGGGCGAAAATCAATTCCCCATTGACTTAAGGTGTGAGCTTCATCTAACACCCAAAACGCAGGCGGGCGGTGTTTTAATAATTTTTTAATACAAGTTGCACCCAATCGTTCTGGACTTAAATACAAAATATCCACCTGACCCAGCCATACAGCAGTTAAAACCTCATTTTGTATTTCGGGAGTTTGATTGGCAGTTAAATAGCCAATCCGTGTTTTATAATCGCTAAAACGTGATTTTTCAAGTTTTAATTTTAAATCAATGACTTGGTCTTCAATCAGCGCTTGCAGCGGTGAAATTACCACCGTCAAATCGCGATGGTATCTACTCATAATTAAAGCGGGCAACTGAAACGATAAACTTTTGCCGCCACCTGTTGGTAAAATACCAAGGGTCATATTTTGGTCTTGAAAAATGTTTTTAATAATATTTTTTTGACCATCTCGCAAATTATAACCAAAAAACGCCTGACATTCTGTATCCAACCAATCGTTTAATTTTTGTTCATTCTGAGTATCGTTCTGCCAAAAAAGCTGTTCAGCTTGCACAAAACCTGTCTGAAAAACGTCGTGTTTCATTATCCAAATTGGACGACGAGCGCTTGGTTTATCAAAAAATCGCAACCAGCTCACAAAACAAGCGGCTCCAAGATTTTTCCAGTTTTGGGCAGTTTTAATTTTTTGATTTAAAAAATCCATCAATGCCGTTTTATCTCCAACCGGTAAATCACTGAATAATTCCTGCCAGTTAAGTGGATTATCTGCCACTTCAAAAAAATCATATTTAAAATGATTGAGTGGTTTGATGGCTGGCAATAGCTGATAAAATAATGACTGCCATACGTTGGATAAGTGAGTCCATGCCACCTTGCACCGCTCAAATATTAATCGACTTTCTATACAATCAAAAATAGGATGATTGTTTTGAGTGTTGGCTTTGTATAGTTTACTTAGTGCATGGCTAGGCTGATGAGGAAACAGCAAACTTGACAATCTAAGCGTATCATAGGATTTTTGTTGCCATGCATTGAGCATGCGTTCATCAATTGTTATATTATTTAGACTTTCAAAAAGTTTGACAAGCTCTGGTAAATCAAAATCAATAATATTATGACCGCCTAGAGAGTGGGATTGATTCATCAATTTTATAATGGCTGTATGCCAAGAAATAAACTGTTCTTTATCAAACATGCAACAGTAATTATCAATTACCATAGCTCCTTTTAATAATTGACAAGTGGGTTTATTTTTATTATTGTCATAACCAGATGCATCCTTAACATCATTTTGGAGAAATAACTCTAAATCCAACCATAAAATGGGGTCTTTTGTCTGTTTTAAATATTGTAATAATTCATCAGCTGATGAGACAATAACAAGTTTTGTTAAGGCATTTTGAGTATTTTGTTGTAGATACTCAGGTAGTAATATCTCTTCATTATCCAATTGTTTTGATACCATCATGATGACACATATCCATTTGTTTAAATTATCATCATTATAACAATAATTGAATTAAAAACAATTTTACCTAAATACCTTTTTAATATTTTTGATGAAATGAATTCAAAATTTCTTTGGTTAATTGATTCATCTTTTTGATAGTTTGTTGATTTGCTTTATGTTGACCGTAACGATATTGACGATACAAACCTTGCACTTCTTGAATGGTTTTTTTGTCTAAAATCTCTTTTCCAACTCTGTCTAGCCATGACAAATAAGGTTCACTTGTGGCTTTAGCCAAAATAGGATTGACTTTGGTTAATTTTTTAGATAACAACATTAATGGCAAATCCAATGGATGATAACGTTTTTTGCGTTTTTGCATCACCCAAAATACAAATAAAGCAATTAATCCTCCAAGTAGCGTTATTAATACTACAAATTGCTCTTGGATATCATGGATATTAAACCACTTGGATAATGCATTTTTTTGTTTATCTTGATTAAATCCAACAATTTGTTTTTGCCAATAATAACTAATTTGGTCTGAATAGCGATTGAATATTTTAAAAAAACGAAATCGCTGATAATACCATTTACCTTTTATATCATTACCAAATAATTCATCAGCAGATTTTTGTGTTGTATTATTCATTCCGTTTTCGATACGGTCAGGAGCAATAAATGCTGTTGGGTCAATACGCACCCAACCTTTATTTTCCAACCAAATCTCGCTCCAAGCGTGTGCATCCATCTGGCGCACCTCCCAGCTTTTGCCGTCAGCACCAAGCTCTCCGCCTTGATATCCACCAACCACACGTGCCGGAATGCCAGCAGCACGCATCAAAAAAGTAAAACTAGAAGCATAATGCTCACAAAATCCTGCCTTGGTATCAAATAAAAATTCATCAATTCGGTGATTATGTAAACGTGGTGGGGATAATGTATATTTAAATCCTTGTGCTTGAATGTACGTTTGAATGTTTTGAACGTATTTTTCAGGGTCATGACCGCTTTGTTCGTACATTTTTTGAGCAAATTGTTGCGATTGAGGATTGCCTTCAGGAATTTCTAAATTTATCTGACGTTGATTCGCATCTAAAGCCTTACCAATAACCGCATCAGGGTAGGAATGCACGGTATAACTTAATTGCTTGGTCACATCCATCAATGATTGTAAAGTAAAACTATTGGTCAGATGCATATAATTTTCATCATATGGAATTGGATAATCCAAAGCAAACAACCAATACTGCTGGGTTGGCTCTAAAATTACCCGATAATCATAAAATCCACCTTGTTTAATTTGAGCCCAGTGCGGTGGTGTGGTTTCATGTCTTGGCGAATATACCTGCATCAATTCATCATTCATTCGCCAAGTTGCGCCATCAAAACTTTCATAAACCAAACCTCGCCAATACATATCAAAACGGCTAGGAGGGGTATTTAAAAACTCTACTCGAAACGCCAGTTCACTAGAACGACTTAAATTTGAAAAATCGCCCGGGGACATGGTTTCTGATACGCCCGTCTCGGCTTTATCACCCGATATTGGCAGGGACCATAAAGGCGGGATTCTAGGAAAAAAGACAAATAACACTACCAATAAAGGCAACGCAGGCAGGACAAGTAAACCAAGCGTATTGAGTCTTTTTGTGGGTGTTTGCTCATCTTTGTCATTTAAAGCAATAAACCCAATTAAGGTGGCAAAAAATACGGGCAGCCCTATCAGCACTACGCCAATATCCTGCCTTAATAAAAAAGCGGTTGCCAATATAAATAATGATAAATTGAGTAAAATATATCCATCTCGGCGATTGTAAAATTCACATATTTTTGCTGAAAAAACAGCCAAAAGTAAGCCAACAGTAAATTCTACACTAAAACTTTGATTAAAATGAATCCAAACAAAAAAAGAAATAACAAATAATGAAAAAATTTTTAATGGATTAAAAATGCGTTTTAATCGTCCTGATGTCAGGCGAGATAATCCTGATTTTACTATTGGTACTTGTAGCACAATCATCAGCATTGTCCACCCTGTCAGCCACATAGGTAAAACCGATAAATGAGGAATCAGCACCAATAAAAACACCATCAGTAGCCAATGATATGCTGGCAAGGCAAGAAGTTTTTTTCGCCATGAAAACAGATAAATCTTGCTGTCTGATAATGTTTTTTTACCTAAGGCGTAGTCTTCAAAAATAGGTGCGGTCATAAACGTTGGATATAAAGCGACAAAATAGTGGTTATGTATAAAAGATAAGCAAAATAAAAACAGCTAAACTTTTGGCTCTAAAGCTAAACGCAAAAGACTTTGACGTACAAATGCATCTCCTACACCTATTTGAGAGAGTTGAGTTTGGCTGGGCAGTACCAATGAAAAAGGCGTCTGAGTTTGAGATAATTTGTCAACCAAAAAACAAAGCTGACTTAATTTGGTTTCGTGGTCTTTGGCGGGCATATCTGTGTAGTTTAACTGCCAGCTTGTACCCATTTGTTCAGAAAATTTTTTTGTAAGCATCTCTTGCCCTCTTGCCAAATGCACCCAAGATACTCTGGATAAATTTTCACCTGGAATATATTCTTGAAGATGACTAAAATCTTCTTGTCCTAAATCGTAGTTTTGCGCATTATCATCGCTTTTTATTTTTTGATAAATTTCTTCATCATTGATACTGATGGGTTCTGGATAAACATACATTGGTGTAGCAAAATAAACATAAGACCACGCCTGAATAACTCCAAACGGATAGGTGCTTTTGACAATCAGCCGTGGCAGAATCATCTTTCCTCGTTTTTTGGTGTTAATGGCAACCTGACACAAAGCTACTTTATCCACCAAAGCAATGTGGGTGATTTCTTCTTTTTTATCATCATCTGCTTGGTCAAAATACAATGTGATTTGTTGGCTTTGTTTGCCACTTTTACTGCTTAATTCCACCAAAACATATGATTTTTGATTTGATGGTGATAATGGCACTTCCATTAGCTTAATATGTAAATCTGATACTTGCACAAAAGTATAAAAAATACTTACAAACCAAATAGCTGACAAATAAAAACACAAACCCAACACCAAATTATTAGAATAATTCACTCCAAGCACAAAAGTTAATAGCAAAAGCAGTACAAATAAAATGCCATTTTTATCCAAAAATACATAAACATTTTTAATTCCCAACGTAACATCGTCACAGCGAGGGCTACGAATTTGAATAAACCGCTCAATGTGTGCATAGATGGAGGTATTTTGAAGCCAGTTTTTTATAAGATGTTTTCTTAAAACAGCATCTTTGCTAAGGTTATTCATATAATTAACTGCTGATTTATTAATCTATCGCAACTTGTTGCAAGATTTTTGCTGCAATAGTCTCTTTGGTTGAGCCATTAGCATAATAAAAAGGAACAAACTTTTGTCCCAAACGATGGTCAGCAACTGCTGCAAATACCGCTTGCACATCATCAATGGCAACGTTACTTTGACCCGATACGTAAGCATAAGCCTGCGCGGCTCTTTTTAATGCTAAAACACCACGAGGAGATAGACCATGATATTCTTGACTGCTGCGTGTTTTAGCAACCAGTTTTTGAATATAATCCAAAACCACAGGCGCAATGTATAATTCTAAGGCTTCTTTTTGAGCTTGCACCACTTCATCAACGTTTAAAATTGCTGACAATTGAGTAATCATTTGTCTTCTGCTGATGCCTTCTAACAGTTCACGTTCTGCTAATTGTGATGGATATCCTAAAGACACACACATCAAGAAACGGTCAAGCTGAGATTCTGGTAATGGATAAACGCCCGCCTGCTGAAGTGGATTTTGGGTAGCAATGACAAAAAATGGTTTTGGCAGTGGATAACTTTGACCATCTTGAGTTACTTGTTTTTCTTCCATAGCTTCCAATAAAGCAGATTGGGTTTTTGGGCTAGAACGATTAATTTCATCAGCTAACAATAATTGAGTAAAAATCGCTCCTTGACGAAAGTAAAATTCTTGTTTATGGCTATCAAAAACCATTGTTCCCAAAATATCAGCAGGTAACATATCGCTGGTAAATTGCACCCGATTAAAATCCATACCTAAGAGCTGAGCCAAACTATGTGCTAGTGTGGTTTTACCCATACCCGGCAAATCCTGAAGTAATAAATGTCCATCTGCCAACAAACATGCCACTGCCAGTTTTACTGCTTGTTCTTTATCTAAAATGATTTGATTCAATGCGTTTAGTAGAATTTGAATTTTTTGCTGGATAAATGTTGAAGAATTCATCAAAACTTCCTTTATTATTTTTTATTTGATACATAAACAAGGCCAATAAAACAACCAAGCATAAACACAACTAAAAAATCAGGAGTCTAAAAGACTCCTGTCAGTTAAATGTGTTTGTTAGGCTTCAGCAGGTGGAGCATATACAATTTGACTGTCGGCAGGTTGCAGGTAATTGCCTTGTAAAAACTTCACGCCTACAGACCAAGCAGTAGACATCGTAGAAGGGTCTTCAATATATGGCATCAAAACTCCAACATGACGTTCATTAGCACTATCTACCAAAGATTTTAAAGCATTTAGATTGTCTTCACGGTGCAAATCTTTAGTATAACTTCTGGCAAGCCTTGCAGTTGCTGGCGCTAAATGTTCCAACACTTCCAAAGATTTAGCAGTACTACCAAAACTATAAACACCCAAACGGCAATTAATGTTTTGTAAAGCGATGAATTGTCGTTTTGCAATTGCCATATAGTCAATCAGTTCTTGTTCATTAAACTGCAAACTCACCACATCACTACCACCGCCAATGGCTTGTACTAATTTGGTTACATTGCTTGCCAAGGCACTGTCTTCAAGCGATGCCGATGATAAACTGATTAAAAGACGAGTGTTGGCATGCATTTTTCGTACCATCGCCAAATTTTTACACGCATTAATCAACACCCAGCGGTCTAGCGCCATGCAAAGCCCATGCTTTTTAGCAATCGGGGCAATTTTTTCCAATGTCATCAAGGTACCATCTGCTTGTGGCAAGGTTACATAAACTTCAAACAAATCATTATTATCCGCCTCGATATCGTAAATTGGCTGATAACTTAATTTTAATGTATTGTTTGTTAAAGCATTTTTTAAATACTCACCCATCAGCTCTTCGTCTTCGCCAGCAATTTGGCTGATATCAAATACTTTTACTTTATCTAAAGGCTCGCCTTCAGGGTCAATGTCGTGCGCAGTATCTATAGCGCGCTCCAAGATTGTTTGCGGTTCTGGCGAATTGACATCAATCATGACAATACCAATGGATAAACTGGTGGTTACTGTACGAGAACCTACCTCAATCAATAGACTGGATGCTTTTTGACAAACCAATTGAGCAAGTTTGACAACTTCTTCTTGGTTGATATCGTGGATTAAAACCGTAAAACTGGTATCACCAAAACGGCAAACGGTCGCATCCACTTTGTCAAAGTGTTCACTAAGCAAGTATGATATTTGTTTGACAGATGCATCAACACCGGTGAGTCCCGTACTCGAACTAATCTTGCCTATATTATCCATACGTACATACAGCAAACTAGCAAGACGACTATCACCATTGATAACTTGACGGTAAGCTCTAGATAACATTTCGTCAAATGCCAAGCGGTTATACAACCCTGTTAAAACATCTTGACGTTCTGCTTCTGCTAATTTTTTAATTAGTTCAGCATCACCAACTTTATTTTGCTGAATAATCATTTGTGTTACTGGCTCACCCTCTAAAGTCGCTGCCGCCAATTGTAATTTTGAAGCAAAAGTTGAGCCATCGGTACGTTTGCTCTCAAAATTAAACTCAACTTGCTTGCGGTCGCCTTTACTAAAACGACTTAAAAACTGCTTAAAACCTTTAACATCATCGCCGCTGGCAAATAAATCCACCACAGGCACACCAATGATTTCTTCTATAGAATCATAACCAAACATCTCAAGATATGGGTCGTTGGCGTAAATGTGCACCCCTTGGTCAATATATGCCACTGCTGATTTTGAGTTTTTAATTAAAATATTAGCACGCTGTTCAGCTTCTCTTAAGATATTTCTTAAGTTTTGGGTTTGGCGTTTGCTTTTGATAAAATCGGCTTGCAAACATATTGCCATAACGATTCTATCATCTTGCCCTACAATCAATGATTTTATCATGTTGCCTGAAATCAGTTCAGCATAACCAAATTCATTGATGGTTGCTGCCTCTTCACTTTTTACCAGCTCAATAATTGGCAATTCAACATTTTGCTCTTGAATAATTCCTACTACATCCGTCAAAGTCAAGTCATAAGCCCGATTAAAAATTAACACATCCCATTCATGACGCAAAATTTTAATAAATTCAGCTTTTTCATCCAAAAAACCTAAATTCACTTCATCATAATATGCATACAGTATTTTGACCAAATTTTCAGCATACATTTGGTCTTCATCAATCATCAATAGGTTTAAAGTTTTTTTGGTCACTTTGGTTTACCCGACTCTGTTACAAATTATAGTTTATTGTTTATCCAAATTATCCGTTAAGACGTACAATTTGATATTGTTCTACTTCATCAGTAGAAAGCAAATTGCGTTCCAATCTTAACTCTATTTCTTTGACGCCTGTTCTCATCAACAATAAATCCCCTACTTTAAAATGACAACGTGGAATAATCAGTGTGCTTTGATGACCAGGTTCATCGGCTTCAATCAATAAAGCATGTACATAATCTTGACCTCTATCATCATGGCTTAATAAACGCACACCTGCTGTCAATAAAATCCGGCCAAGTAATCGACCATCGACTTCAACATTATCTAAATATTTATCCACCCACTGAGCCATCCCAAGCTTCCAAGGATTTTTTTGGGTACTATTTTCTGATTTTAAAGCAAAAATCCCAAAAACTTGTAAAAAATTTCTTTGAATATTAGAACTACCATCAATCGCCTTGCCAAATGGTGGATTGACATAATAAAATCGTGTCAAAATATCACTTTTGCTGCTGACAATTACCCTTTCTTGTGGAAAATCTTGATGTAATAGTTGTTTAATTTGTTTAGGCTGAGTATCTTTAATGCTTGACAAATCAATGACTTCAGCAAGCGTTTTGCCGCCTGAAATTTCATGAAAAATCGCCCCAAATCCCGTTAAAAGCAAGTTTGGTTGTTGTCCAATACGGTCAATCTTATCTTGTTTGGCATAACGGTCAAATGATAATAACGCCAATGTTGCCAAGCGTCTTTCAAAAATCGCCTGCGCATAATTACTGATGTATTTACCTGATTGAATTTTCTTAAGCTGGCTTACCAAGGCTGATGCATCAAAAAACAAACATTGATATTCTTCACTGTATGGATTGACGGTAGCATAAGGCGTAATAAATTCTGGCGGATAATTTCCTGATAAATTGACAAATAAGCGTAACTCGGGACGAGCCTCAAAAGTACTCTGAATCAAATTAACCCAATCTGGTAATATTTTAAACATCATCAGCATATCTTGACGACGATACGCAAAAAAATTGATAAAACTGGCAATACAAGCCTGCTCATAACGTCCATTGATGGAATTTTTCGCACTTGTATTGGCGCTTTTTGTCATTTTATGATAAGCAATGTCTTCTTGTACGGCTCGCAAATACCAAAAATTTAACTGCTGCCAAACAATTCTTGGAGTATGCTCATAATTTAAAGCAAATTCTAAAATTATCTTTAGATATAAACCTATCATATGATAAATACTAGCAGTAATGAGTTTTTTGGCATCTGAGCCCATACTGACTACTTTTTTTAGCCAGCCTGTTTGATTGTAAAAACCGTCATCACCGTCTTGGTGCAAATGGATATAAGCTCGCGTAGCAATATTTTTATAAATCAAAATCATCAAAAAATACAAATCACGCACTTCAAAAACACTTTTTTGCTGCTCACTGGACAATACCCGATGTTCATAAACATAATCATGATGCAGCATACTCACGGTTTGATCCACACAGCTGGTCAGTCCCGACATAATACGAAATAATACATTCTCACCAATATCAGCTACCAAAAGATTGTTTAACAAATCCCGTAATCGTTGGTATTTTTCGTGTTTGTTCATTCCAGAGAGTGTTAAAATCCATTCTTGCAAAAATTCACCCTCATCGCCAATCACCAGTCTTTGTTCTAGTTGTTGGTCGATATTTATCACAATCAAACGTTCAAATTCATTTAAGGTAATCATCTTTTGATAAAGTCCACCATTTTTTTAAGCGATTAATTATACTAAAATAATTAGTTGCACTCATTACACTTTGTAACCAAATCACTGTACTTTGTCTACAAAATTTGCAAAAATAAACAAATTTTAACCATAAATGGTATAAAAATTGCAAACTGCAAGTTATTATTGTTTTCATTAAAAAAAATTCTTAATTAAGTCAATCGCGACAAACAACTAATAATAAAAAACGACATTCAAAATCATGCCGTTTTTATCATCAAAGCGGATATTGGTGATTTTATAAATTACTATTTTAATCAATGGATATGTTTACCCAGTATAGACATTGTTTCAAAATCTCAATATTGTTACATATTGATGTTTGATACCGCCTAATAAATTATGATTAAAATTACACCAATATCTTTATCTTTTAAAAACAATACATTATAAGATAAATCACTTTATTTTACATTGCATTTTTTACGCCAATTTTAACGCAAGAATGCTCGAGCGTTGCGGAACATTCTTAGCCACGCACCGTCTTTATCCCATTCTTTGGGTTTATAAGCATGATTGATGGCGCGCAAGGTACGTTCTGGGTGTGGCATCATTAAAGTTACCCGACCATCATTGCTACAAATACCCGTAATACCCTGTGGTGAGCCATTTGGATTTAATGGATAATGTTCGGTTGGATTGCCTTGACTATCCACATAACGCAAAGCAATTTGACCATGCAATCCAAGCTCATGTATCGCTTTATCAGTCAAATTGGCATAGCCTTCACCATGCGCTACTGCCACAGGTAAAATACTATCTTGCATGCCCTTTAATAATACTGATTTAGTACGCTCTACTTTGACATTGACGGTACGCGCTTCAAAACGAGCGGATTTATTATAAGTAAATCTTGGGAAATGTTCCGCTCCCACCATCAAATCTTTTAATTGCGCCATCATTTGACAGCCGTTGCATACGCCAAGTGTAAAGGTTTCTGGACGATGAAAAAATCGAGCGAACATCATGCGCAGTTCATCGTGAAACAGCACCGAATTTGCCCAGCCAGAACCTGCTCCTAAAACGTCGCCATAACTAAAACCGCCGCACGCCACAAGCCCCTCAAAATCGCGTAGATTAATTCGCCCTTTTAACAAATCGCTCATATGCACATCAATTGCATCAAGCCCTGACAAACTAAAGCCAGCTGCCATTTCTAAGTGTCCATTAACGCCTTGTTCACGTAAAATAGCAACCTTGGGTTTAGTGGTACGGCTGTTTAAATAAGGAGCCTCAACCTTTTGATTTAAATCATAATTAGCAAAAGCAATCAACCCATGATGATTAATATCATCAATCAAAGCAAATTCTTGGTCAGCGCATTCGGGATTGTCGCGTAAACGAGCAATCTCATGGCTGACTTTTGTCCAATGTTTTTGCAAATCAGCACGTTTAAAACGGTAAGTGGTTTCTTCTGTATCAATAGGATTTTGTATATCTTTGACTACAAAGATGGTCAAATCATCAACATTGCCGCCACCTATGACGGTTTCTTTAACCACGCCAATTTTGCTCAAGAATTTATCAGCATTTAAGGTTTCGGCAAGCGCCAAGAATTCAGCTTGTTTTTCAGGCAATACTTGCACCACGGCGCCAATTTCTTCAGAAAATAACTGCTCAATAAGTTTATCTTTGGCTAGAACCAAATCTATGGCAACGCGAGCAGAAAACTGCATTTCAGCTACTGTTGCAATTAAACCACCATCAGAAACATCGTGGTAAGCACAAATCAAATCTTGTTCGTTGGCATTTTGGATAAGATTGAAAAATGCAATTAAATCATCCGCATTATCCACATCAGGGCAATCATCACCCAATTGGCTTAATGTTTGAGCAAGAATTGAGCCGCCCAAGCGATATTGACCGCCTGATAAATCCAAACGATATAAAATACTGTTCTGATTAGTAAGTTCTGGAGTGATGGTTTTATGAATATTAGTAACGGGTGCAAAGCCGGTGATAACAAGGCTCATTGGTGAAACAACTTGTTTGTTTTCTTTGCCTTCTTTCCATGTGGTACGCATAGATAGACTATCTTTACCTACTGGGATACAGATTCCAAGCGCAGGGCAAAGCTCTTCACCAACCGCACGAACTGCATCAAACAGTGCCGCATCTTCGCTATCCTCTCCACATGCCGCCATCCAGTTTGCCGATAGTGTAATGTCAGAAATTTTTGCAATGCGAGCTGAAGCCAGATTGGTAATGGTTTCAGCAACCGCCAAACGAGCAGATGCTTTTGGGTTGATTAATGCAACTGGTGTACGCTCTCCCATTGCCATTGCTTCACCTGTATCAGCAGTAATGGTAGTGCTGGTAACAGCAGCATCTGCTATAGGAATTTGATAACGTCCAACATACTGCTCCTGAGTAATCATACCCGTAATTGAACGGTCGCCAATACTGATTAAAAATGATTTACTAGCAACAGTTGGGTGTCTTAGCACATCAGTTACCGATTCTTTTAAATCAATTGCTGACAAATCCAATGGTTTTAAATTAGGATTTTTGCGCGTAAACTCGCGTTTCATTTTTGGAGTACCGCCAAGTAGAACCTGCATTGGTAAATCCACAGGTTGTTCAGGCAATAAGTCATCATTTACGGTTAGATGACGAATATCCGTTGCCACACCAAGCACTGCATATGGGCAACGTTCACGCTGACAAATTTCATCAAATAATGTTTCATCTTTTGGATTGATTGCCAAGACATAACGCTCTTGAGCTTCGTTTGACCAAATTGCCATTGGCGACATGCCAGATTCTAATGATGGTACTTTACGTAAATTAAGCACCGCCCCAAGTTCATGGTCATTGACCAATTCTGGCATCGCATTAGATAACCCACCAGCTCCAACGTCATGAATGGATACAATTGGGTTTTTGTCCGCTTCCATTGCCCAACACGCATCAATTACTTCTTGACAGCGGCGCTCCATCTCAGCATTATCACGCTGAACAGACGCAAAATCCAAACCTTCATCCAGTTTGCCACTATCGACCGAACTTGCTGCCCCACCGCCTAAACCAATTTGCATGGCAGGGCCACCAAGCACGATTAACAAATCTCCAGCACTGATGGCATTTTTTTGCACCAAATCACGTTTAATATTACCAAAACCGCCAGCAATCATAATCGGCTTATGATAGCCACGCATATTTGTGCCATCTTGATTTTCACTGGTATCAAGTTGAAAACTTCTAAAATAACCTGTTAGATTTGGACGACCAAACTCATTACTAAATGCTGCGCTACCAAGCGGCGCTTCGGTCATGATTTCTAAAGCAGACGCCATACGGTCAGGTTTGCCATAGTTTTTTGTGGAAATTTTGCCAGTATTTTCCCATTTTTCAGGCATATTTGGTAACTGCAAGTGTGACACATGAAAACCTGCCAAACCTGCTTTTGGTTTACCCCCACGACCTGTTGCCCCTTCGTCACGAATCTCACCACCTGACCCTGTAGCAGCGCCTGCAAACGGAGCAATTGCCGTTGGATGATTGTGAGTTTCTACCTTCATCAAGATGTCTACTTGCTCATGGTGAAACCCATATCTTGCTTCGCCATTTTCGTTTTTGGTAGGATAAAATCTATCTGCAACAAAACCTTCCATCACCGCCGCATTATCTTTATAAGCCGACAAAATGCCTTCAGGATGCGTTTCATAAGTATTTTTAATCATTTTAAATAATGATTTTTCCTGAACCGCACCATCGGATGTCCATTCGGCGTTAAAAATTTTATGACGGCAATGCTCACTATTTGCCTGAGCAAACATCATCAATTCAACATCTGTGGGATTTCTACCAAGTTTTGTATAATTTTCAATCAGATAATCGATATCCTGAGCGGATAAAGCAAAACCAAAAGTTGTATTTGCCTCAATTAAAGCATCCTTGCCACCCGATAAAATATCAATATAATTTAAATGCTTAGGCTCATCATGTTCAAACAATTTTGCTACATCACCAAGGTGATAAACCAAACTTTGAGTCATGCGGTCATGCAATAAATTTTCAGCGATTTTAGGCAGTGGATTGGGCAAATTTTCACCTGATAGTGTAAAAATCACCACCCTTTCTATGCGGCTGATTTCTAAGCCACAGTTATTAAAAATATCCGTTGCTTTTGACGACCATGGGCTGATTGTACCAAAACGTGGTGAAACAATAACTTGAACTTGAGTCTTATCAATGGAAGTAATGTGACATATTTGACCTTGATTTAATAAATCAATGGCTTTTTTTTGTTCATCAGTAGATAAATTTTTTTCAAAAACATAGACTTGCTGACTTTCAATTTTAGATACCGACAAACCTGCCTTGGTTTGCAAATCGTTTAATAACTTTTTTGTTTGAAAATCAGTTAAGAAGGGAAAACCTGCAATGGTCATCATAGCAAAATCCTATTAGGGCGCAAAATTTGACTTTATTCTAGCAGATTTTAAAAGGATTTACATTACTATGTTACATTGTTATGATGAGGTTATTTGCTGTTTATAAAATAGATTATGTTAAATAAATATCTAACAATAATCAAGATAGATTGTTTTAATTTTTAAACCATGTTTTAAAAACAGCTATTTTTATTGACCATTGTTTGAGCGTCGCGTCTAATGGAACTGCTTATGCGTTTTGGCAAAACTTTTGGATTATCGCTAAATCCATGTCTTACATCGTTTACTTTACAGCTATTTGCGGTGCATACCATATCCATTTCCACCAGTTGTGCACTAAAACCGGTATTAAATGTTACTTTAACCGTTCCTGACTTCTCAACTTTTACTTTAAGATTGCGAACGTCTTGAGCAGAAAAATCTTGACCCCACCCTAAATAATAATGCTCAAAAAATTCACAGCCAATATCTTGATTTATGCTTGCCTCTCTATCATTAATTTGATGAGCCTTTTGTAATAGCTGTTTAAGGCTTGAAGTAGCATAGGGGCTAACGTTTCCTGAAAAAACAACTTTTTTAGCAAGAGCAATTTTGGTCTGATTATCAGCAAAAGCTGTACTACTGATTGCCAAAATTCCAAATAAAATGGCATAATTTAAATATTTAAACATACACTGCCCTCATAACAAATAAATCATTGAACAAATCAAAGCTAGAATAACATAATTTTTCTAAAAAAGTTAAAAAAACACCCTGATAAAAAATCAGGGTGTTATTGATTACCTAACTTATGAATTAATTTAAATTTATTTCAATAATAATTTATTAACTCGTTTTAAATAACCTGCTGGGTCATCCAACTGTCCGCCATCTGCAAGCAGTGCTTGGTCAAAAATCACCTGTGCTAAATCATCAAATTCAGCAGAAGTTTCAAGTTTGTTAATTAATGGATGAGTTGGGTTAATCTCAAGTGTTGGTTTAACATCAGGTACAGGCTGACCCATTTGTTTAAGCATTTGCACCATTTGTGGGGTCAATTCACCATCACCAACTACAAGACAAGCAGGACTGTCTACCAAACGAGTAGATACTCGCACATCTTTGGCTTTATCGCCAAGCGTGGTTTTTAAACGCTCTACGATTGGTTTTAAGTTTTCTTCAGCCTGTTTAGCTTCTTCTTTTTCGGCTTCATCGGTTAAATCGCCCAAGTCCACCGCGCCTTTGGCAATATTTTGTAGTGGCGTGTCATCAAATTGGGTTAAAAAGTTCATTGCCCATTCATCAACGCGGGCTGTCATCAAAATTACTTCAATGCCTTTTTTATTAAACAATTCCAGCTGTGGACTGTTTTTAGCGGCGGCAAGATTTTCAGCGGTCAGATAATAAATGGCTTTTTGCCCTTCTTTCATGCGCGCCTTATAGTCAGCAAAACCTGTAACAATTTCGCTGTTTTGACTGGTGGCATAACGAAGCAGTTTTGCGATGCGCTCTTGATTACCTTGGTCTTCGCCCAAACCTTCTTTTAAAACATCACCAAATTCAGCATAAAACGCCTTGAACTTATCTTGTTTTTCACTTTCTTCAGAACCTGCCAAACTAGCAAGCAAAGTTAAGATGCGACGAGCATTGCCATCACGAATTGCCTTAACATCGCGAGATTCTTGTAAAATTTCACGACTGACATTCAGTGGCAAATCACTACTATCAATTATCCCTTTCACAAAACGCAAATACATTGGCAACAACTGTTCAGCATCATCCATAATAAATACACGTTTAACGTATAATTTTAAACCACGTTGATGTTCACGAGCATACAAATCAAATGGCGCTTTTTTGGGAATGTAAAGTAGTTGAGTGTACTGTACACGTCCTTCAACTCGATTATGCGTCCACGCCAATGGGTCTTCAAAATCATAGGTTACGGTTTTGTAAAACTCCTGATATTCATTATCAGTAATATCACTTGGTGTGCGTGTCCATAATGCTGATGCTTTATTAATGGTTTCGTATTCATCAGTTAAAATGTACTCACCTTTACCTGCAACCACCTCACCATTTTCATCAAGCTCATCTTGCCATTCTTCTTTGCGCATTTGGATAGGCAAACTGATATGGTCTGAGTATTTATTCACCAAAGATTTAATGGTGTAACGGTCTAGGTAGTTTTGAGCGTCGTCGCTACCTGTAGCGTAATTTTCTTTTAAATGTAAAGTAATCGCTGTGCCATGCGTTGCTTTTTCAATCGTTTCAGTTGTAAATTTACCTGTACCATCAGACACCCAGCGCACACCTTGATTAGAAGGCTCGCCTGCTTTACGGCTTTCTACGGTAATTTTATCTGCAACGATAAACCCAGAATAAAAACCCACACCAAACTGACCAATTAAATTACCATCTTTTTTATCAGTTTCAGATAATTTTTCCAAAAAAGCTTTTGTACCTGATTTGGCAATCGTTCCTAAGTTTTCAATAGCATCCGCTTCATTCATACCAATGCCATTATCACTGATCGTAATGGTATTAGCATTTTTATCTAAATCAATTTTAATGGCAAGCTGACTATCACCTTCATACAAACTGTCATCTGAAGTTGCCAAAAATCGAAGTTTATCACAAGCATCTGAGGCGTTTGACACCAGTTCACGTACAAAAATATCAGCATTAGAATATAAAGAGTGAGTAACCAGGTGCAAAAGCTGTTCTACTTCGGTTTCAAATGTATGTTGAGTAGGATTTGACATAAATTCTCCATTGGATTTTTAGACAAATTGACACAATAATAGGTCTGATAAGTTTAATATAGGAACAAACATATAAATCAGCAAAAGAGATAAGGTTAATTTTACAATTTTCAAGGGCAAAAAAATAAACCTATCATGTATTGGTTTATTTTTTTGCCTAGATTTATTGCCAAATATTATCTTGAGACATCATGATTGCATTTACGAAAAGCAGTACGTTATTCGTAGAACAAAGCTCATAATTTTTACTGTTTTTTACACAAAAAATCAGTTTTTCAGTCTCTCCTGATTCTGCCATTGCAGTTAATTGAGTGCCAGTTAGTTTTTCTAAGGTTGACTCAGAACGAATAAAAGATTTAGCAACTTCATTATTTAGTTTTATTCGACCAAGGTCAATACTGGAGAAATCGATTTTTATATCCTCATCTGGCATTCTAAACATGCCAGAATAACCGCCATATTCAGTAAATTTTTCCTGATAGATGCAACTTGATTTTTTTAATAATTTATCATCTTTTAGTATATAGCAAGTTGTATCATCACTTTGTTGATGGGCATTTGCGTGAGCACTTCCAAAACAACATAATGCAAACATAAAGGCTGATATATAAGATAGCACCGATTTCATAAATTCTCCATATAATGAATATCTTAGGTGATTATATCACAAGAATTATTTTAAGTGCAAAAGCACTACTAAATGGTTAGTACTTGCGCATTTTTCATCTGTTCAGTCACTTGATGAGTTGCAATGATTAATATTCCAATCTCACCCTTTTGTTGTTTAGTATTTAAACTTTGCCATACTATTTGACGTGTTTTATCATCCAATCCTGCAAACGGCTCGTCTAGCAAAAGAATTTTTTTAGGATTTAATAAAAGACGCGCTAAAGCAATTCTTCGTGCCTGACCCCCCGAAATTGCCATACCGTACTCACCTAGTGGTGTATTTAGTCCCTTTGGTTGATTTTTAACCCAATCCAGTAAATCCACCTGTTCAAGAACACACAACAACTCATCATCGGTAGCAAAGGCCTTGCCCAACTTCAAATTATCCGCCAGTGTTTGATCAAAAATATCCACCGTTTGCCCCAAAAAACCAAGACTTTGCTCAAATTCAACGTCTAGATAATTGACATCATTTAACCAAATATCGCCTGATTCTGGTGGCAGCTCGCCTGCCAATACTGAAAGCAATGTGGATTTTCCTGCGCCTGACGCCCCCATAATTAGATTTGGTTTTTGTGTATCAAAGACTGCATTAATTTTTTCAATCCCAAAAACAGCTTTGGTTTGCTTGGCACAAACATTTTGCAACACAAGTTTTAAATCGCCTGTTATCTTTTGGTGATTGATAGATGGTTTGGTTTGACTTGGCACATCTAAAAGTTCGTTTAATCGGGTTTTTGCCACCAAACTTCTGCCCAAAGCCAATGGCTCAGCCACCAATAACAACACAACCTCAATCAGACCAAAGATACCAAACACCAATGCCAATACTAATGCTGGGGTTATCTTGGACATTTGAGTATGGTCAATTTGATTGCCATTTATTTGTAAAAGTTGATTGATGTTTGGGATTTGACTGGTCAAGGTTGGGTCAGTAAACAACCCATTTGCAGCAATTAATAAAGACAATACCGAAAATAGAATGCATACTTGCACCAAAAATCCTGCATTGCGTCTTAATTGATGGGCTTTTTGAGTTAGTGTTTGATGTTTATCATCTAATTGATTAATTTGTGAAATCGTATCCTGCCAACGCCCAAAAATCAATAGCGAAGTCAAAGCGGGTAACGTATCCAGTAACAGACTTTTTCTTTTTTGATTTAGAGCATCTTCATCAAAAGCAAAAGACGCCCCCATTTTTAATGCCACAAAAGCAAAACAAAGCGCCAAAAGCAAACAAAGTGCTGAAATCATTGCCTTTGGCAGCAAAATCACCATGGTTATTGCCATCAATAATACACTTACCAGCGCAATGATGCTTGGTGAAATCAAACGCAATGTAAATTCATTTAAGGTGTCAATATTTTTTACCAAACGGTACATTTTTTGTGAGCTGGTTTGGTTATTTTTAATGCGATTAATAATAGGTAGACCTACCCACTGGCGAAAAAATTTTACACGCAAATCTCTTAATAGAGCAAAAACAGCGTGGTGCGATACCATCAAATCGCCATAACGCGCCAATGTTCGGCATAACGCAAAAATACGAATTAGTAGTGATGGCAATGCATACAGCAAAACCACCCCCAAAAGCCCGCAAGCGGCAGCCATGCTTACAAACCAACCTGACACCATCACCAGCCCAAGCGATGAAATCACAGTAATTAGCCCAAAAAGCCATGCCACTGCCCATAAAAATTTTTGGGGATAAATAAGCTGTCTTAAACGAAATTTTGTATCTTTCATGCCAATCCCTTATCTTTACTATTGTTTTCTAAGTCATAAATTGCATCAAATCCTGTAAAATCAGTATCGTGCGTTACCCAAATTACCGTCTTATTTTGACTTAATTCCAATAATAAATTCTTGATATTTTTTGCAGTTTTTGTATCCAAATGCTCGGTAGGCTCATCAAGAAACCAAATATTAGCATCTTGTAATAATAGTTGTGCAATTGCTAAACGCTGACCTTGACCGCCTGATAAACCGCCACCACGTTCTGTTAGCTTGGTGTGAATGCCATCAGGTAATTTTTCAATGATTTGCCAAAGTTGAACATTTTTTAAGGCAGCAATCATTTCATCATCACTAGCATCTGATTTTGCTAGTTTTAAATTTTCAGCAATGGTTAAAGGTAATAAATAAGCACTTTGTGATAAATAGCCAAAATTTTGACGTAAATGAATTAAATCCAGCTCTTGGTAATTAATAGACTGTTTTTCATCAGTCAATATCACGTCACCTTCATAATCGCCAAATCCTAATAAAACTTGCAAAATTGTAGATTTACCAAGACCACTTTTTCCAATGATGGCGGTGCGTTTTCCCATTTGAAAAACAGCATTGGTTGGTGATAGCCGTAATCTGCCATCATCACCAAAAACCGTTAAATTTTTAAGTTCAAAACCAACGGGGTTTTTTAAAGTCAGTATCTTTGTTCCTTGCTTTTTTTGTTTAAAATTTAGAATTGGAGCAATTGCTTTGGCACAGCTCACCGCCTGACCTTTGACATGATACTCTGCCCCTAGTCGTCGAAGTGGTGCATAAAATTCAGGCACCAATAATAAAATAAATAAAGCGGTTTGATAATTAGTTAAAATTACCCCTTCTGACCATGGCAACCTTCCTAAGAGTCCAAAACCCAAATACACTGCAACCAGTGCAATGGATACCGCTGAAATCATCTCCAGTGCTGTGCTATTTAAAAAAGCAATTTTTAATACCTGCATGGTACGATAGCGATAATTTTCACTGCTTTTGGCAATATCAGCACTGGCAATATCGGTTGCTCCAAGCCGAGATAATGTATTAGCACCGCGTATCCAATCTAAAAAACGACCGCCAAGTTGTGCTAATGCATCCATTTGTTCACGGCTTTTTCTAGCAGTTGCAATGCCGATAATCGCCATTAAAATCGGGATAAACGGCGCAGTTGCCAGCAAAATCAATGCAGCTGTTTTACTATAAAAAGCAATACAACCTGCCAATAACAGCGGCGTAGACACAGAGGTCATTTTTTGCACTTCAAACCGAGCATACCCTAAAAGATGGTCTGGTTCATCTATGATTTTGCTTGCCAAGACGCCATCTGAGCCAAAATAGCGCCGTGCCAGTCCTAAAGTTGTCAGTTTATTTAATAATTTTAAGCGTGTTTGACTGGCAATTTTAAGCCCAATATTGCTTAATAAACAATCACGAACATAACCTAAGACAATTCGAATCAACATACAAATTGCCAGTAGTATTAGATTTTGCCAAAAATTAGTCAATTCACCGGCTGGTTGACCCAAAAATTGCATTAGCCAGCCGTTAAAAATCCAGACCAAAACGCACACTTGACCAACCAGCACCATAACACTTAACATATCCAAAAGCCAAGTAACCATGATAATTTTTTTAACAGGGCTAAATGTGGCTTTTAAAAATGCTGCTGCCATAATCTCATCTTGAGAACGTCTTGATTTACGGCGAGTTTTTTGGGGAGGTTGCGATATTTTGACGGACTTATCAGTAATACTATTATCCATAATGATAAATTTTTATAAAATTGATTGGTCATTATCGCTAAAATAACCCATAAGTTCAAGATATGATAAGAAGTTTAAACTAAAATTAAAATAAGATGCGATGATGATTTAAATTTTCACCATATTTATTAAGGAAAGTTATGAATAACAATTTACTACGTAAAACTATGATTCAAAAAAGAAAAACCTTAACCAAAAAACAAAGAAATCTTGCGGCTTTTAAAGCCAGTTTATTTTTACCCAAGTTATTATCTTTATTGCCTAAAAACGCTAAAATCGCCCTATTTTTAGATGGTTTTGGTGAAATTCCAACTTCGTTAATCATCAAATTTTGTCAAAAACATCAATTTTCAATTTATTTGCCGATTACCAAAAAAAATAAACCCTTATTATTTGCGCCTTTTTTACATCCTAAAACTCCGTTAAAAAAACATCGTTTTGGCATGTATGAACCATTAACCTGCCCACAAATTAGCGCAAATAAACTGGATGCAATTATCTGTCCTTTGGTTTTAGTGGATAAAAAAGGCAATCGCATTGGCATGGGTGGCGGATTTTATGATAGAACATTTGCAAAAAATCCAAATGTTTTAAAAATTGGCTATGCTTACGATTTTCAATTGGTTGAAAACCTACAAACTCAAGTTTGGGATAAAAAAATAGATTTGTTAATTACTGATAAAAATATTTATCGTTTTTAATAAAAAAGACAGTTTATTTTAAAACTGTCTTTTAATGATTAAATTATTTTAAACAATAAACCTAAAATTATAAAATCAAAGAGGCAATCCAACCAAAGATAATCAAAGGAATGTTATAGTGAATAAATGTTGGAATCACCGTCCCTTTAATATGGTCATGTTGCCCGTCAACATTTAACCCCATAGTTGGTCCAAGCGTGGAGTCAGAAGCAGGGGAGCCAGCATCGCCCAAAACACCAGCGGTTGCCACCAGCGCCACCGTTGCCATTGGACTAAATCCCATTGCCATACATAAAGGCACATAAATGGTTGCAATGATTGGAACGGTAGAAAACGATGAACCAATCCCCATAGTTACTACAAGCCCAATAACCAGCATTACCAAAGAGGCGATGGCTTTATTGCCTGCAAATAACGCAACAGATGATGAGACCAAAGAGTCGATTTGATTGGTAGCGTTCATCACTTCAGCAAATCCTTGCGCTGAAATCATAATAAAACCAATCATTGCCATCATTTTGATGCCGTCATTAAATACATCATCAGCTTTAGACCATTTTACCACACCTGTTGCCATAAAGGTTGCAAAGCCGGCTAAAGAACCCAAAATCAGCGAATTGGTTTTTAATTGAATACCAAAAGCAACTAAAATTGCCAATAATGTAACTGCGATTTTAAAATTAGTATTTTTAGTTTCTAAAGCTAAATTATCCAGATTATCTGATTTTAAACTGTCTTGTTTTAATTCATTGGTCGCTGCAACGGTTAATTGATTATCGTAAGTTTTTGGTTTACGATAACTAATAAATACTGCTGTTAATAAACCAGATAGCATACCCAAAGCTGGAACCGCCATGGCTTTTACAACCGAAACGTCTTTAACATCAAGCCCTGCTTTAGCAACATTGGCTATAATAATTTCATTTAAATAAATATCTCCAAATCCATATGGAATAAACATATAGGTATTCACCAAACCAAACGTAATCAAACAAGCAATTAATCGTCTGTCTATATTTAATTGGTTAAATACAGTTAATAATGGTGGAATTAATAATAAAATAAATGCAATATGAATGGGAATCAAATTTTGACTAAAACATGCAGCAATCACAATGATAGCAAAAACACCCCATTTGATGCTGTTTGATTTAGCATGTTTGACCTGATAAATCACCTTATCAGCAAGTAGTTTTGGCACACCAGAATGTGCTATTGCCATTGCAAAAGCTCCAAGCATGGCGTAAGATAAAGCAATTTGTGCGCCATTTTTTACGCCCGTTTGAAAATGACTGAGCACGCCTGCGGTTATCACGTCTTTGGTTTGACCATCAACCACATCAAGTAGTGGCAACCCTGCAACCATTCCACCAACCAATGCACCCACCAAAAGAGACAGTACCACATGGACACGAGCCAGCGATAAACCAACCATGACCAGTACTGCAAGCAATACCGCATTCATACACATTCCTTTTGAATTTATAAAACGGTTATTATATACCAATTGTTAAATTGATATAGGGTTTTCTTACCAATTTTTCTATGAGTTTGCTGTTCTTTAAATTAGCTTTTTTAATTTGGCTGATTTATTGCTGTTTTATCAGCTGTAAAATCAACTGAGCAGCGCAATAAGTCGCCAAAAGCCATAAAGCAAAATAAAAATCAGGCACAACTTCTCTAATTTGATAAAATTGCTGACATTGATTAGAGGTGGGATGCTTTGGAATCACAGTGAGTGTGTAATCCCCAGCATCTAATTTGACATAACAATCAAGCATGAACACTTGGTTAAAATAACTGCGTCTAATAAAAATGAATGCTGGGCGTATTTTTACTGACTGTCCTGAACCGTTGGTAATCTTTAAAATAAAATACCTACTTTGGTTTGCAGTTAATAAATTTCTTTGAATAAAAATACCATAATATGCTGATTTTTTAATACAAAAAGAATAACCGCCTGTTTGTATAGGACACTTAAAAACCAACTGCCCATACAAAGTGCGGTATAAAAAATAGATAAATGGCGCAAAAACCACAACAAATAATAAAACAAGACCGGCAGCAAATAAGAAAATAGTTACCCCTTACCCAGATATAATTTTTTATTATATGATTTTATTAAAAACCATCATGAATTTTCAGTGCTGATGTCAGGTGTCAAATTAATACCTGCTTGCGCTGCCAAACCATCAGGACTAAAAACTCCTTCATAAACAAAGGCGGTTGGACCTGTCATCATGACCGAATAGCCTTCTTGCCAACGCACTGCAAGACTGCCGCCGTACAATTGGGCGCGAATATCCACACCCTCATCAAGCCAACCTTCACGGACACCCACAGCAACTGCTGCACATGCACCAGTGCCACAGGCTTGAGTTTCGCCAACGCCACGTTCATAAACGCGAAGGCGGATATGACGCTGATTAACCACTTGAACAAATCCAACATTGACGCGCTCAGGAAAAGCTGAATGCGACTCTATGGCTTTACCTAATTTATTGACATCTGCCGTTAATACATCATCAACTTTAATCACCGCATGGGGATTGCCCATGTTGGCAACGTATAAACAAACTGGCACACCATTCACATCTAAACGGTAAGAATTACCAATTTTGGTAATGGCTTTAGGGGCAAAAGGAATGTCTGCTGGTTCAAACTTTGGTTTACCCATATCCACTTGCACCCAGCCATAACGGTCTGTTGTTAATGTAATAATACCACTGGCTGTTTCAACTTTAAGACGCTGTTTAAAGGAGAGTTTTCGGGCTTGTACAAACGTTGCAAAACAGCGAGCGCCATTGCCACATTGAGAAACTTCTTGTCCATCCGCATTAAAAATACGATATTTAAAATCTACATCGGGACGAGTAGGCGGTTCTACAATCAATAACTGGTCAAAACCGACACCCAGATGACGATTAGCAAGCAGTTTTACCAAATCGCTTGTTAAATTCATGCGTTGTGTTACCAAATCAATAACCATAAAGTCATTGCCCAGTCCGTGCATTTTTGTAAATTCAATCAGCATTGTTATTCCTTATATTGTTAAATTATGCCTATCTTATCATGTTTGGCATAAATTAACTAGGCTAAATACAATCAGGCTGACCCTTGCTTGACTTTATGATGGATGATTGTTTAAGTTTTGATAATATGCCATTACTGCTGATGCAATTGCATCATTTAAATAAGCCAGTTTGGGTGTGCGTGCTTTAAATTCATTAAACAGCGTTGTAGTTGCAGTGCTGTGGCTATTAGGTAAACATAAGTACTTTTCACTAACGGGAATTGGATAATCATCCTTAGTATCACAAACACTTACAAGTGGTTGCTTGCTGTTTTTGTATAACACATCAACCGCGCCTGAAAATAGACAAAGATTTGCCTCTTGTTCCACCAAACTTTGAATCTCTCCACTACTGACGATTTGATTTTCTTTAGCGGTGTTGGTAAATGTCAATCGTAGTGCTAATGGCAAATCGTCCAACACCAAAACAATTTTACCAACGATTTTAATATGGGTTTTGGGGCTAATGGTGCCTTCTGTAACACCCAAAATTTGACAAGCTTGCTTTGCAGTAACTTTAGTCAATGTTTTTTGTAATAGTTCAGTCGTTAAAGGATGTTGATTTTTAATCTCGTCGCTTAACGCGTCATAATGGGTCAAAAATAGCGTTGGCAAATCAGATTCGCAAACAAATTTTTCAACACGGGCAGTGTGCACACGAAAAGGAACCTCTTCATCGCAAAGCAATTCTTGCAAAATTAATTTTTCATTCATAAATCATCTTAAATCATATACATAACCAGTGCTAATATATCATAAATTAACCAACTGTGTTAAAATTTAGCGTGTTTTTTGTTGTTTAAAATGGAGCAGATATGCATTACAACCCTGATAATATTTTTGCCAAAATCCTAGCAGGTAAAATCCCTTGTCATAAGGTTTATGAGGATGATAAAACGTTGGCATTTATGGATGTAATGCCTCAAGCAGTCGGTCATGTACTTGTTATTCCAAAATGCGAGGCGGTAGAACTGAGTGACTTACCACTGGAATTTGCAGCTGCTGTCATAGCAACCGCTCAAAAAGTAATCAAAGCCCAAAGACAGGTTTTGGAAACCAAAGGGGTTATACAAATGCAGCTTAACAACCAAGAAGCAGGACAAAGTGTTTTTCATTATCACATGCACCTGATTCCAACACACATCCATCAGCTTGGCAAACATGAGGATAAACTGGCAGACATGGAACAATTAGCAGAAATGGCAGCAAAATTAAGCCAAGCCATCGTATAATTATCAATCTATCATCAGACAAAGAAAAACCCCTTTATACTGAAATAAAGGGGTTATCCAAATAAATGACGCCATCTTAACACTAAAGATGGTGTATTAGTTATTTTTCAGGATTGCCTGTCAAATGTCCAACTTTTTTAGTTACCACCCAAGCGATGGGTAAACTAACTAAAAATCCCAAAGCTACAGAAGCCAACACATAAACTCCCGTTCCTTTATCAGTAACAAATGCAATAATCATCAACACTCCAATAAGCACGGTTGATGCAATTGAAAAAATCACACTAAATAATGGTACATTCATGGCAAATCTCCAAATATCAGCTGTGGAATGTTATTCCATTGAAAAAATTCTTTTGAATAAAAATAATAAGTTGAAAAATCAATCAGTTATAAATAAAATTGTAAAATTTAAACACATATTTTAAATTGACAATTTAAATCTACTGTGATTTATTATACCAAAATTTCCTATAATTTGAAACACATCCGCCCAACAAAACCGCAGATTCTCTGGATTAACTGCATTAAACACTCATCAAAAAAACCATGATAAAATACAGTTTATAAGGTTTAACAAATATTTTAGTTAAAGTTTCGTTGGAATTTATGAAATAATACTTATTTGATTGTGGTAAATAATTTAAAGGCCTATTAATAAATGATTAATTTTCAAAATAATCAAAACAACAATTACAATAAAAGAATCTCCCTTGCGCCAATGATAGATTGGACTGTTCGAGAGTTTCGCGATTTTGCTCGGCTATTTAACCCTTATATTTATCTGTACACTGAAATGATTAGCACCAGTGCTATTTTAAAAGGGGATACCCATCATCTGTTGCATTACAATAAAAATCAACACCCATTGGTGCTACAGCTTGGTGGCAGCTGTCCCGAAGAAATGGCAAAATGTGCAAAAATTGCTGAAAATTTTGCTTATGATGAAATTAATATCAATGTTGGTTGCCCATCAGACCGTGTTCAGCACAATAAAATTGGAGCGTGTTTGATGGCAGAACCCAGATTAGTTTTTACTATGGCAAAAGCGATGCGGCAAAATACTGATAAACCAATTACCATCAAGCATCGTATTGGGATTGATACTTTTGATAGTTATGAGTTTATGAAAAATTTTGTTGAGACGGTCATGGAGGCTGGTATTCGACACTTTATTGTGCACGCACGCAGCGCATGGCTAAAAGGACTATCACCAAAGGAAAATCGTGAAATTCCACCGCTGCGTTATGAGTATGTTTATCAATTAAAAAGCGATTTTCCAGAACTTTTTATAGAAATTAACGGTGGTATTGATAATTTGGCTCAAATTACCAAACATTTATCTTATGTGGATGGTGTGATGATTGGACGGGCATTTTACCATCAACCAATGTTGATGGGTGAATGCATGCAAATTTTTGGACAAAAACCGCCCAGTTATGCTGAGATTTTTGATAAACTAATGAAGTTACTAGGAACACAGACTAAACAAGGGTTGGATATCAAATCGTCCGTTAGGCATTACCTAGGACTGTTTCATGGGCTTGATGGTGCCAGAATTTGGCGACAAACATTAAGTGACAAAAAAACACTTACACTGGATAAACTACACCTAACGGGAGAAAAAATATTACAAATTAATCAGTTAAGGAATTTTTGATATTAGCCCAAAATCAGTTCCAAAACTATTTTGCTGCCAAAAAAACCTACTGCTAACAAAACAAACCCATAAATGGCAAAATTAGCTGCTTTTTTGCCTCTCCAGCCATTTTTGTAATGACCAATAATAAATATACCAAAAACAATCCAGCTTGCTAGACTAAAGAATAATTTATGAGCAATGTGTTGTTTTAAGATGTCGTAAGTAACTCCAAAGCCAAAACCTAAAGCTAAACTAAGCAGTACAAAGCCCAATAAAATCATGTCAAACAACAAGCTTTCCATACTCTGTAAACTTGGTAGTTTGCTTACCCAAAAACGGTGACGGGTCTGGTGTTTAAGCTCTCTAATTTGTAAACGCAAAATTATTGCTTGTACACAAGTCATTAAAAGCACGCAATACGCCATGAACGACAGCAAAATATGAATCTGTAAAAAAATTCCCAAGTCTGTTAATGGATGATAAGGCGCAACACCAAAATAACCAACGCTAATGCCAATAATTGCGGTTGGTAACGCCAAAACGCCTAGACTTAGAATTGGACGATAAAGGCCAAACAAAACATAAAACCCCAAAAAAAACAAACTGGTTAAACTAATGGCGTTAAAAATGTTAAGATTGAGTCCATACAATGTTACAATTTGTGGCGCCAGCAAACTGGCATGAAAGAGCATCGCAGTTATAATGCTTGTCAGCATGATAGACTTATTAATTGGTAAATTTTTAATCAGACAAAAATATAAATATCCGCCAACCATCAAATAAATTAGCGTTGCAGCACCGTATAAAAATAACATGATTTTATCCTAATTGTTGGTCTATCTTAGATGGTTACTTTGGTATTTTTATTTATTTGTGCATTTTAACCAAGTCTTTATTTTTTGTCTATCAAACCAGAAAATAAAAAAATTGGATAAAATCTTTGACTTTATCCAATCATTCTTTTTTTGATTAATTTATTGATAAATAAATAAAATGCCTGCTTTAGATTCTACTTTACCTGGAGTGATGTCGCCCGTCTTGATAAGCTGAGCTCCGATTTCTAAAAAAATGGTCGTTCCCCAATAATACACTCTATCCGTCTTGGTAATGGTTAAATTGATAATTGGCAAAAAAAACTGTATTGATATTATTATCCGCATATTTTAAATGAAAATTCAATAATAATTTTTTTATTTAAATTAATTGCACATTTTATAATCAATTTATTTTTTATCAATAATTAAATACCACATATGACATTGTAAATACATGCAAAATAAATCAAGTATAATTGATTATTTATTAATCAAATAAAAAAACAGCAAAAAATTCATTGTTTTATAGGTAAAAAACCAATAAAAAACGCTGATTGGCTCTATTTAGCAATCAGCGAATAGGATATGACAATTCAACTGTCTGAATGATATTATAAAATATCAAGATATTTAAATTAGTTACACTACAAAATCTTTACCCAAATAAACCTTTTGCACCAGTTCATTGGATAAAATTTCATCTGGCGAACCTTGAGCGATAATATTACCCTCAGAAACAATATACGCCTTTTGACAAATGGATAATGTCTCACGAACATTATGGTCAGTAATCAGCACCCCAATACCGCGAGATTGTAAATTTGTGATAACATCTTTGATATCGCCCACTGAAATCGGGTCCACGCCTGCAAAAGGTTCATCCAATAAGATAAATTTTGGATTAGAGGCCAGTGCTCGGGCAATCTCACAGCGACGACGCTCTCCGCCAGATACGCTCATTCCTAAAGACTTTCGCACATGCTCTAAATGAAATTCTCCCATTAACTTTTCAAGCTCTTGGTTTTGCTGCTGTTTATTTAAGTCTTTACGAGTCTGCAAAACCGCCAAAATATTTTGCTCAATAGTCAGTTTACGAAAAACAGAGGCTTCTTGGGGCAAATAACCAATGCCAAAAGACGCTCTTTGATGCATGGATTTTTTGGATAAATCAACTTCACCAAAAAAAACTTGCCCTTTATCCATTGGTACAAGTCCAATGACCATATAAAAGCTGGTGGTTTTTCCAGCTCCATTAGGACCTAAAATCCCAACTACTTGACCTTGTTCAATATCAAAAGATACATCTTTGACAACCCAGCGCTGACCATAACGCTTACCCAAATGACGCATGGATAACACAACAGACATCAGCGCACTCCGATGTGCCCATCGGCTGAACTTGGCGGGAAAATCAATTCAACACGATGTCCACTACCACCATTGGCTTCCACATCGCCTAATTTTAGACTGTAACGAATGGTGCTACCTGAAAAACTTGCACCTGCTTGAGTTAATTTAGCATTACCTGATAAAGTAACAATGCCAGTTACCGCATTATAGTCAATCTTATTCGCCTGCCCTTTTGCCAAGCCTTTTTCTTGAGTAACAATCTGCTGCATGGTGGCAGGTCTACCAGTGGCAACAGCTGATTTAATACTGCGTTTATTATCCAAATTTAATGTGATATTATCAGCAGCAATTTTTAATGTACCTTGCTCAATAGTAACATTACCTGAATATGTTGTAACGCCTGTACGTTCAACATAAGTTGCCTTATCTGCAAGTAATTTGATTGGTTGCTTTGAATCTGACGGTAAAGCCTTAGCCATCATTGGTGTAATTGCTATCATTAAGGCAAAACTAAGCGTCTTTGGTGAAAAAAAATTCATAAAAAAATCCATAATAATCAATTGAATAGAATCAAAAGCAAATTGATAAAAATCAACTAAAATAAAGGGGTGTCTTTTGTTTGAGGTGGGTTAAAAACGGTCTGAATCTTATTAAATTCATACTCCCCTCTTGCTAAGTCCGCAGTAAATCCCTCCGCAGTAAACGAATCATCGCCTTGGGTAACAGTGATTGGATTTTGGCTTTTTACCATACGCGTTTTGGTGTTACCAATTAAATTTTCACCAATAATGACCATATCAGGTTTATGATTGGTGCTTTTTCGAGTGAGCTGAAAATTTTCAGTCAAACTCATATCACCCGTATCTTGCTCAAAAATTGCTCTTTTTGCAGTTAAATGAAACGACTCACCTTCAGGAGGTTGCCAGTCCATTACAATCCCAAGCATCTCATCGATGCCCTTTGCATTTTTTACCAAAGAATCAGCTGTCAATGTGTACTCGGTTTTACCCGTTTCTGGACTGGTTTGCACTGCTTTTATATCCGTCACTTCATAAGTTGCTTCTGGAGTTTGTGGAACAGCAGGTTTAACTTTGACGTCCTCTTTATAAAAAAACCACGCAGCAACCATTAATGCCATCACACCCAAGACGCTTAAAATTTTTGCATTCATATTCGACTACTTAAAATGAGCAATAAAGTCATCGTAATGTCCTTGGGCTTTTAAAATAAAATCGCACACTTCACGCACCGCCCCATTACCACCCGTTTTTTGAGTAACAAAATCAGCAGCATTTTTGACTTCATTTACAGCATTGGCAGGAGCTACTCCAAATCCTGCATGTATCAGTGCTTTTAAATCAGGCAAATCATCGCCAATATAGGCACATTGGGTCATATCCAAACCCAAACGCTCTGCTAAGATGTTTAGTTGTGTATATTTATCATCACGTCCTTGAATCACATAATCTACCCCAAGCTCTTTTGCTCGTCTATCCACCATGGGTGAATTTCTACCCGTAATAATTGCCAGTGATATGCCATATTTTTTTAAAGAGACCAATCCAAAACCATCCTGTACAAAAAAGGCTTTGGTTTCCACTTCGTAGGAGTTATATATAATTTTGCCATCAGACAAAACTCCATCAACATCCATTGCAAATAATTTAATTTTTTGAGCTTTACTGACTATTTCTTTATCAATATTTTCATTATGAGTGATGTTTTGCATTATTTAAAACCTTTTTAACTAACCCCTGCTTGAATGATATCATGAATCCCAACAACCCCTTGTAACTGACCATTTTCAAGCACTAAAAGCTGTCCAATGCTTTTTTGATTCATTAAAGTCAAAGCATCAGAAGCCCGAGTCTGAGCGGTGGTAAATTTTGGATTTTTGGTCATTAAATCGCCAATATTTGCTGATAACTCTACTTTTTGAGCGAGTTTTCGTCGTAAGTCGCCATCTGTAAAAATGCCCACGACAGTTTGCTTATCATCAACCACAACCGCCAACCCTAAACGACCGCTGGTCATGGTGAATAACGCGTCATGCAAACTGCAATGTTCATTGACTACAGGTAAATCTTGTGTGTGCATGATGTCTTGCACACGAGTTAAAAGTCGTCGCCCCAAAGCGCCTGCTGGATGTGACAAGGCAAAATCAGCACTAGTAAAATTACGAGCATGTAACAGTGCCACCGCTAAAGCATCGCCCAAAGCTAATGTTGCTGTTGTGCTCGAAGTTGGCGCTAGTCGAAGTGGACAGGCTTCTTCGGATTTTCCAAGCGTCAAAGGGATATCCGCAGATTTTGGTAAAAACCCGCGTTTATCACGGCTAATGCTAATCAAGGGAATATTAAGCTGCTTGACAACAGGAATTAGTGTGCGAATTTCATCAGATTCGCCAGAATTTGAAATAGCAATCAAAACATCGCCCGCTACCAGCATCCCTAAATCGCCATGCCCTGCCTCACCTGGATGCATAAAAAAAGCAGGTGTACCTGTAGATGCAAATGTTGCTGCAATTTTACGACCGATATGCCCTGATTTTCCCATCCCAGTTACCACAACACGTCTTTGACATGCTAAAATAATTTGGCAAGCTTTAGCAAAATCTTCATTTAGTTCTGCCTTTAAAAGCTCTAAAGCCTCTTGTTCTGTAGTAATAGCAGTTTTGGCAATTTCAATAAAGTCAATGGGTTTATTATTCATTTTTAGTTATTTATCAAAAAGTTTGTTCTATAATATCATATTTCCTATAATTTGTTGTCATTTGCACCAACAAATCTTTACTAACCAACAAAACAAAAAACCCATCAAAAAAACTTGATGGGCGTATAAAATGGGTGATTAGGTTAGTTAGAATCTTTGTCATCGCCACCAAATTTGTTGTCAAAATCTTTAACATCGAAGGCGCTATGGTCAAAGCCTTTAGAATCAAAACTGCGATTTTCAAATTTTTCAAAATTTTTACCATCAAAACCACGCTCTTCATAGCTTGCGCGGTCAAAACCGCCAGAACGATGGTCAAAACCTGAATTGATGCCGCCTTGGGTATAACTGCGGTCAAAGCCACCCTGTCTTTCAAAACCAGTATTGGGCGTGCGAGTAAACCCACCAATTTGACGAGTGCCGTTAAAGCCACTACGATCAAAACTGCCTTGAGTACCTAGACCGCTAGGATAACTTGGGCTGCTGGCTTGATAGCTTGAACTGGTCATCACACCTTGACCTGCTGGGTATGGTGTACTTGGCGTAGTTCCGTCTGTGCGTGGATTTCTAGTTGGCACAACGGTTGAAATTGCGTGCTTATAAACCATTTGGCTAACAGTATTTTTTAGCAAAACAACATATTGGTCAAATGATTCAATTTGACCCTGTAATTTAATGCCATTAACCAAAAAAATAGACACAGGAATGCGATCCTTACGCAAAGCATTTAAAAATGGGTCTTGTAAACTTTGCCCTTTTGACATCAGTATTCTCCCAGTTGATTATAAAAATAAATTAGAACAACCCAAACAATACAAACTTGGTGACTTTTAGCGACAAGGGGATAATAGGTAGTTTTCTACTTCTTTTATGTTATTAAATCTCACCATCACAGGCGACTTTTGTAAAAATAATTCCTGATGGGTATTTGTTATTGTTGGTATATGGGCAACTGTGTTAAGCTTAAAAAGTTGTCTTTGCCAAGTTGCTTGGCGTTTGGCCAGTTGCCTTGTAGCATATAATGCCTTATTTTTCATCTCTTGGCAAGCCAAATCATCGGTTTTTTGTTGGTGTTTTATCGGTTTTTTGGCATTATTGGTTAAGTTATGATAATTTTTTTTAATATTATCACTAAAATCTAACCAAACATCAGTTTGTTGCATCACAAAATGATTGGATAACGCCAAAAATTCCAAAACCTGACGATAACCCACACACCGCATTGATGGCATTTGTGGTGTTAAATCTGGATATTTAATCAGCAAATTTACAACTTCATCAACCAATCCCGCCTGCCACATCAAATCCAATCTCATTGCAATACGCTCATGCAGCCAAGCCCTATCAGGTTCAACTGACAATCCTAACCAAAATTGCGTTCTGTTGGTAGACAGTGCCTGTTTTGGTGTTTTTTGCCAAAAACTCATATTCTTACCAGTCTGAATCAGCACCTCAACGGCCCGAGTAATTCTTTGAGTATCCGTTATTTTCAGTTTTTGACAAATATCTGGGTCGTATTTTTGTAAATAAGTATACAAATCAGCAATACCTTTTGCCTCTTGCCACTCAAAAACCTGTTTACGAATGTTAGGGCAGCTATCAGGAACAGCAGACAACCCATCAAATAATGCCATAAAATACAACATGGTTCCGCCCACCAATAGAGGAATTTTTCCATTTTGATGTATTTTATCAATCAGTATTTTGACATCTTGAACAAAATTTGCCACACTATAATTTTGTGTTGGATTAATGATATTTACTAAATGATGTGGGTAACATTCTAATTCATAATGGCTTGGCTTGGCTGTACCAATATTCATATCTTGATATATCAAAGCGCTATCGACAGAAATCAGTTCAAAACGCCCTGTTTGATAAAGCTGACACGCCAAATCAGTTTTACCACTGGCTGTTGGCGACAAAAGACACAGCACCGTATTGTTAGGTAAATATTGATAAAACCTCATACATTTAAATCCAAACCAGATTCAGCCAAACCATCTAACTGCAGTACTCTGGTGCCATCTGGTAAGCAGCTGATGGTAATTATCAAGTTAGGTTTTGGTAAACGATTTTTAGCTCGACTTGCCCATTCAATAATCATTAAGGAATTAGGTTCGTTTAGATAATCAAAAAAACCAATAAAATCAAGTTCTTCTGGGTCTTCTAAACGATACAAATCCGCATGATACACAGGTTTTTGAGCAATCAAATAAGGCTCAACCAATGTGTAAGTTGGGCTTTTTACCGCACCTTCATGCCCCAAACTTTGCAAAAAATATCGCGTCAATGTAGTTTTGCCTACCCCTAAATCGCCCACCAACCAAATGCTACCAGTTAAATTTAAATTAGCTAATTGTTTGGCAAAATTGGCGGTGTCTTGCTCATTTTTTAGTACAATATTCATAATGCTGTGATGTTGATAATACAATGCTTATCGCTGTTTATAAGAACTTTAAACAATCTGACAATTGGGAATAGGGTTAATAAATTTTTCACCTTTTTTTAATTTTTCTATCATATGTGAATCGCCCCATTCTGCCATTATTTGCTCACTGAACACACAATTATTTAAAGACAGCTCACCCATTTTTGGATTGATGACATCATCATAAAAACATTGCGCATAACCTGTTGCCGTTTCATGAACAATCACTGAATACACAAAAATATCTTGTTCACCATTTTGAGTTTGGGTGTTTTTAAGAATTTTATCCGCCCAATAAAAAATAACTCGAGAAAATTGTTCAGCTGACGGAGAGACTGGCAAACTTATCCAACGCGCTGAAAATTGTTTGCAAAAATTAATATAATCTGAATTATCCTTATCCCAAAAGGTGATGGCATGGTCAAAACTGTCAATAAAATCCTTGATATGGCTTTTTAATAAACCAAAATCATAAACCATTTGCCCATCATCTAAAGCATCTGCTTGCAAAATCAGCTCAACTTGGTAACTGTGACCATGAATTGAGCGACTGCAACGGTCTGATGTGCAGTTACGAACAATGTGGGCATTTTCAAATTTAAAAAGTTTACGAATACGCATAATGTTAAGAGTTAATATAAAGGTTCAGTTTATCACATTGTTTGATAAAATTAAAATTATCTAAAAACATGGGTTTATTTGCACCATAGGCAAAATGTGTTAAAATCAACTGTGACCTCATCAAAATTTTATAAAATTTTGCTTCCAAAAGTGCTATTATACTCAAGATTTATCCAAAAATAGGTATCTTATGTCAAAATTTATCTCCGAAACCGTAACGTATGTACACCATTGGACAGATCGTCTATTTACCATCAAAACCACTCGCAACGATGCTTTGCGTTTTCGCAATGGTGAGTTTGCTATGATCGGCTTGATGGTTGATGGTAAGCCTTTGGTACGTGCTTATTCCATTGCCAGCCCCAATTACGCTGAAGAACTAGAATTTTATTCAATTAAAGTACAAGATGGTCCTTTAACCAGTCGTCTTCAACACATTCAAGTAGGTGATGAACTTCTAGTCAGTAAAAAACCAACAGGAACGTTGGTGCTTGATGATTTGTTGCCTGGAAAAAATCTATATATGTTAGCAACAGGAACAGGACTTGCACCATTTTTATCTCTAACTCGCGACCCTGAAGTGTACGAACGTTTTGATAAAGTTATTTTAGTGCATGGTGTGCGCCATGTTGAAGATTTAGCCTATCGAAAAATGTTTGAAGAAGACCTGCCTAATGATGAGATTTTTGGTGATTGGGTACGCGAAAAATTTATTTATTACCCAACCGTTACCCGAGATGAATTCAAAAATCAAGGACGGGTTACTGATTTGTTAAAATCTGGAAAATTATTTCAAGATATTGGCATGCCACCTATCAATAAAGATGATGACCGCGTGATGATTTGTGGCAGCATGGCGATGAATGCCGATACGTGTGCAATTTTAGATGAGTTTGGTTTAACCATTTCACCACGTATGGGTGAACCTGCTGATTATGTTGTTGAACGGGCTTTTGTTGGCTAATTTGTCAAATTATCATTTTCTAGACAAGCCTTTGTAAATAAAAAAAAGCATCATCAATTAGTGATGCTTTTTTTATTGGTCTAGGGCAAAAAAGCTGATATTACATGATTAATATAACGAAAACCCAATTTTGTAGGCGCTAAAACATTGGGATTAAAAACCATAAACCCTTGATGTTGCAGTGGCAAAAGTTCGCTATCGATGGTGCTTACCAAAAGCCCTGTTCTTTCTTCAAATGTTTGCACATCCACTCCATCGCGCAGTCGCAGTGCATTCATCATAAACTCAAATGGCAACTGCTCTTCAGGCACGCGCTCAAAGTTAACCATTTTTGGCGCGCTGTCATAGTTAAGATAATCTTTAGGCAGGCGTGATTTATAAAAACGGTACACACCGTCTTGAAAATCAGGATGCTGATAAAGGGTTATTTTGCCATGAGCGCCCGCACCAATCGCCAAATAATCACCAAATTGCCAATAATTTAAATTATGCTGACACGGATTGTCGTCCTTACCCACCCAAGCTGATACCTCATAGTTTACAAAACCTGCCTGCAACAGACAGGCTCGACCCAAATCTTCTATCAACCCCATCATTTCATCATTGGGTAAAGATGGCGGAACACGATAAAAGGCAGTATTTGGTTCAATAGTCAATTGATACCAAGAGATGTGTGTTGCCCCTGCTGATATTGCAGTTTTTATGTCATCAATAGCCAACTGAGAAGTTTGATTTGGCAATCCATGCATCAAATCAACATTTAAACGCTTAAACCCTGCTTGTTTAGCGCTTTGAATAGCACGGATGGCGTCATCTTTATTATGAATACGACCAAGTATTGACAAAGTTTTATCGTCAAAACTTTGCACACCAATTGATAAACGATTGATGCCAAGTTGTAAATAATCAGAAAATGGCGCGTGCTCTATCGTTGCTGGGTTAACTTCTAAGGTAACCTCAATATCATCTTCAAAATCAAATAGCTGCTTTAATCCCAAAAACAATCTTTGGTATTCACGAATTGGTAATAATGATGGGGTTCCGCCACCAATAAAAATTGAGTGAATTTTACGATTTTGAACAAATGCAAGCTGGGATTTAGCATCTGCTAATAGTGCATCAACATAATCTGTAAATAATGTTTGGGCTAAAGTCTCATCTTTATTGATGGTATGCGAATTAAAATCACAATAAGGACATTTTTTAACACACCAAGGGATATGGATATATAAAGATAAAGGTATTTTTTTAGAGTCTAAAGTTAATAAATGCGCATTAGCCATAAAATATATCCACTTGATGATTGATAGCCACTTATATTCTAACCGTCTGTTTTATCCATTGTCTGTAGATCAAATTGAATTAATTTAAATTTTAAACCCAAATGTTTTTCTAAAACTGGCAAATTAAACGCGTCACTCTCACTGACAAAACTAATTGCCACGCCTGTTTGTCCTGCGCGCCCTGTGCGTCCAATTCGGTGAACGTAATCATCTGGCATATCAGGTAAGGTATAGTTAAATACATGAGAAACATCATCCACATGAATCCCGCGCCCCGCCACGTCAGTTGCAACCAAAATCTTGACATCGCCCTGTTTAAACCGTTGCAAATAACGCTCACGTTTTTGCTGAGCAACATCACCTGATAACATCGTTACTTCAAAAGAACGTCTTAAATTATCATAAAGACGCTTTACTTGGTCTTTTCTATTGGCAAAAATAATTGCTTTAGTTACATTATCTTGCTGCAAAAAGTGTTTTAAAGCCGTTGTTTTTTCCTTTTCACTCAATAAATAAAATTCTTGTTGAATGTCTTTATTGGTTTTATTTTGTGGAGCAATTTCAACAAACGCAGGATTAAATAGCCAGCGGTATGCTAAATTCATCACATCCGCGTTAAATGTTGCCGAAAACAACAAACTTTGACGGTGGGTATTTGGAGGCGTTTTGGCAATGATTTGTTTAACATCGGGAATAAAACCCATATCCAACATTCGGTCAGCTTCATCAAGCACCAACACTTCCACACGGTCTAAAAACAATTTTCCACGCTTGACCCAATCTAAAATTCGTCCCGGTGTACCAATTAAAATATCTAAAGGGCGTCTATTGATAGTGCTTTCTTGTTTTTCAAAATCAACACCGCCAGTCATGCAAAGCAATGATAATGAACTAAATTTAATTAATTCTCGACAATCAGCATAAATTTGTTGAGCAAGTTCACGAGTTGGCGCTAAAATTAAGGCTCTAGGTTCCCCCAAATAATGAATCTCATCTTTTTTAAATGGGTTATTTAACAGCGACTCAATAACGGTGATTAAGAAAGTTGCTGTTTTACCCGTTCCTGTTTGCGCCTGACCAATGGCATCTTGACCAGCTAAAGTATGAGGTAAGATTTTAGCCTGAATGGGAGTAAGCATGTCAAATTTTAACGCTGTCAATGCTTTTTGGGTACAGTCGCTTAATTGAAAATCAGAAAACTGCTCAAAAGGTGCTTGAGATTCTTTACAGTGGGTCAATTTTTTATCCTTAATTTGGCAAATTGCTTAAAATACAAAATCAGTTTTCCAAATTATCTAAACACGAAAGAAAAGAGGCTTCAGTTGCTTGTGAAACAAACGTTTTTTTGGTGACCTCATCATCATAAACCGGATTTTTATAAACAATGTCCAAGCCTTTTTTCCAAGCTGAATCAACAAATTCAACTGTTTGATGATGGTTTTTACCAAAGTTTTTTTGTACTTTTTTAAATTCAGTGGCTAAAATTTTTTGAGTTTTTTCTTTACTTGTACCTGCTTGACGTTCTTTAGCAGCAATAAATACACCATGACTTGCCATCATGCAAATACCAGCATTCACCTCATCAATGGCTTGCTGCTCAATATTTTGAACGGTTTGGGCATGCAATGTATGTTGACTTGTGCCAGCAAGAAGCACAAAAATGGATAGGTAGCGTAATATTTTCACAAAAAACCCTAATCAAACATAAGATATAAAAGGAAACTATTGTACCATATTTTTATCTTAACGATAAAATAGTAAATTATTTAAACACTCTTAAAAAATATCCAAAAATTTGTTACAATAAGCAAATATTTTGATTAGATTTATACACACTAGCGCCCATTGATAGTAATTTTACATAACAGCTTATGACACCAACTAAAAAAATCTTATTGATTAATGGTCCTAATCTGCATTTATTAGGCAAACGTGAACCTGATATATATGGCAAGACTACGTTATTTGACATCCAAAAACGCTTGGCTGATACATTAATTTCCCACCAAATTAGTTTACAATGCCTACAATCAAATCATGAGGGTGTATTGGTAGATAAAATTGCTGAATTGGGAATTTTGGCAGATGATGGTGGTTTTGATGGCGTCATCATCAATCCAGGTGCCTTTACTCATACATCCGTTGCGATTCGCGATGCACTCATGGCGGCTAACAAACCTTTTGTGGAAGTCCACCTATCCAACATTCATGCTCGTGAACCTTTTCGTCATCATTCCTATTTTTCGGATAAAGCCCTTGGAGTCATTTGTGGGCTTGGTGATATTGGGTATGATATGGCATTGGTTTTTTTATGTAAACACTTATATGGTATAAGCTTATGATAACTACCTACACTGATGGCGCCTGTAAAGGCAATGGTAAAGATGACGGTGGTCGGGGTGGTTTTGGGGCATATATTGAATTTTCTGATGGCACAACCTTAAGTGTTTGGGGTGGAGAAGATAATACCACCAATAATCGCATGGAACTTTTAGGCGCCATTACTGCTTTAGAAAAAACCCCAAACGACGTGCCGCTGACTTTATACACCGATTCTAGTTATGTACAAAAAGGCATTACCGAATGGATTAGTGGCTGGAAGCAAAGGCGCTGGAAGCAAGTCAAAAATGTTGATTTATGGCAAAAACTTGATTCTCTTAGCCAAAACCGCACAATCAATTGGCAATGGATAAAAGGTCATGCAGGTCATCATGGCAACGAGCAAGCCGATGCATTAGCAAATTTAGGCGTTACCCAACCAGCTGGCGAAAAATACACCCACCCCACCTCATCAAAACTTCCAACCCATCCGCCCATGACTGACACTCCCATTGCTACAGATAACACTGTAAAACAAGCAGCAGCAATACCAAAAACCCATCGACGTTACGACCATCAAAACCCAGATTATAATGGTGACACCAGTCAAGCCAACGATAGTTTTTGGACGGTAATACCCAACCCAACCAATCGCGGAAAGCCTGAACGTCAGTTAATTATGGATACTGAAACCACAGGTTTTGAGGATAAAAAAGGCGACCGCATTGTAGAAATTGGCATGATTGAAATGATAGGACGCAAGTTTACTGGTCAGCAAGTGCATATTTATCTCAACCCTGATATGCAAATGAGCGAAGAAGTCATGAAAGTTCATGGTATTAGTAATGAATTTTTACAGGATAAGCCCAGATTTTCTGATATTGCCGCATGGCTTTATGAGTATGTTCAAGGCGCAGAACTCATCGCTCATAATGCAAAATTTGATATGCGTTTTTTACAAATGGAGTTTGAAAAAGCAGGCTTTGCTGATTTTGAACACACGGTCAGCTCAATTGATACTTTGGAAATTGCTAGGTCACTATATGGCGCACAAAAAAATAGTTTGGATGCTTTAGTGCGTCGATTGGATGTTGGTAAACGCGACCGTACTTTCCACGGGGCTTTGCTAGACTCTGAAATTTTAGCTGAAGTCTATTTGAAAATGACGTCAGGGCAAATTGCACTGGCAGTGGATGATGATAACGAAATTACTGACATTCAACAAGGTGATGGCATCTTTGATTTAAGTTCTTTAGCCACTTATCTTAATAAATCCATCAGCGATTTTCGGGCAGATGATGATTGGCGAAAAGCTGTATTTCAAAAAACATAGACGGTTAAAGAGCGACATTCATGGGCGGTTACTTTGATAGGATAAAAATAATACATTGGCAGAAATTTGGTGTTACAATAACGCAGTTACCTAATTACTACAAATGTAAAAAATAAAATAGACAATGTGGACATTGATTAATACTTATAAATGTTGTTGATTGTTTTGGTGGTTTATCCACAAAAAATAATCTGGTTTAATCAAACAAAGCTGATGCCACTTAGAAAAAATAATTGACAAAAGAGACGATGATGACACAAATAACCAGTTCTACCAATTTTGATTTACCTGCGTTACATGTTTTGCAAAATGAAATTGACGCAATTTTAAAAGACGCCGAAATTCATTTGCGTGATTTTTATGATGATAATAATCAAGCACATCTACTTATGGATTCTGCTCAAGCTTTTTTGCAACTTGCCAAAGTGTTTGATTTAATCTATTTTGATGGGGCTGCTCTTTTGGCTAATTATCTTGCCAAAACTTATACAAAACTCAACCAAAGCAGTGTCAATGGTGAAGAAGTTGATGAAGCATTAATGATTGATGTCTCAGAAGCCATTATGCTACTTGACCGTTATGTGGAGTTTGTTTTATTAAAAGAAACACTAGAACCTGCATTGTTATTGCCAATTATTAATAAGCTTAGAGAACATTTGGGGCAACCCACAATTGATTTACAAAGTTTGCAGCAAAATTCTCGCTGTGTTGTCATCCATCAGCCCCAAGATAATTTTATTTCTTTAGACAGCTTAGATTTGGATAAAAAAACGCTCATAGATACTTATCGTTTAGGCTTATGTACATTGCTTGCTCATCAAAATACTGCGTTAAATGACAAAGCTCGTGAAAAAATACAAGGCATGGCTGACGTTTGTCAAACAATTGCCAAAAAAACCGATGTGCTTTTTTGGCAGGCAGCAGCGGTTTTTACCAAAAACATCACTCAAGAGATGCCTTTAAATCACGTCAAACAACGTATCTTAATTTATATTGAACAACAATTATGCAGTTATCTGCCCACTGAAGACCGACGCTTTGCCAAAATGGTGAGTTTTGCTCGCCACAAAGATAGTGATTTTGATGCCTTAAGTCGTGAAAAATATACAATCAACCAATTAGACCAGGCACGTTTTGCTCAGATGCACGGTTTTTTATTTGGTCCTGACCACCAAATTACCACCACGCTCAATTCATTAATTCAGGAAGATTTAGAATCAATTAAACAGCAAATTGACAGTTATGTTCGTGCTGAAGGCCGGGATATGGCTGATGACTTAAGTACTCCTAACATTGCTCAAAATATAGTTAAACTTTCTAAGGCGTTGAGCTTGCTCAAAATGCCTGAAGCTAGTAATGCGTTAATTGATACTGCAAAGCAGGTCAATAACTGGCAAAGTCCCAATCTGGAAGAACTGGATGCTTCCCTAGATAAATTAATGATTGCTGAAAACGCCGCAATTTACATGGCAAAATCACACACGCCAGGCGCCTTGCGTTTACCAATTCATAATCATCGTATTTCCCTACACCAACTTGATGCCGCCTATGAAGCACTGGTTCGAGAAGCTAAAATTAATTTAAGTAGTATTGCTACCGAATTAAACAACTACCTTGCTAGCAGTGAACCCAATAGCAATCTTTTAAAAGATACACCTGAGATGATAAGGCAAATTTCAGGAGCAATGGCATTCTTACGCTTACCTATTATTTCCAAGCAACTAAAACGGCTGGCGGATAAATTAGAATTTGATTTATTGGAAAAATTGAATGATTTGGAAAAACCTCAAATCATCAAAATTGCTGAATCTTGGGCGGATATTTTGGTTGCCGCTGATATACAATTGGAAAATTTTACTAATAATCACCCAATCAGCAAACAAGCCATTATTGCTGGCGAACGTGGAATCAGCCACCTATTGACTGTTTAAAATTGTACAATTTACAACTAAATAATCAAATAGGTGGGTTATTTTCCACCTATTTTTTTTACGGAGAATGTATGCATACCATATCGGTTAATGAACTCATTAGTTTTTGCGACAATATATTACAACCTCAAGAATTTCGTGATTATTGCCCGAACGGATTGCAAGTGGATGCTGATACACCAATCAGTAAAATCATTACAGGCGTTACGGCAAATCAGGCATTGATTGATCAAGCCATTGCAAAAAAAGCTCAAGCGATTTTAGTTCATCACGGTTATTTTTGGAAAGGAGAGGCGGCTACTTTAACAGGTATAAAAGGTAAACGAATTCGTAGTTTACTGCAAAATAACGTTTCATTAATTGCCTATCATTTACCTTTGGATGCCCATCCCCAAATTGGTAATAATGCTGTACTTGCTAAAGAATTGGATTTAGTCATAGATGGCGGTTTATTTGCGCACGAGAAATTTCCCGTTGGCAATATCGCCCATCATCAACCCATCACGGCTAAAGATTTTGCTCAAAAAATTACTCAGGTTCTAGGGCGCATACCACTACATCTATCACAAAACCCCAATCGCACTATTTGCAAGATTGGTATTTGCACAGGTGGCGCTCAAGACTATATTGAACAAGCGTATTTGATGGGCTGTGATGCTTATATTTCAGGCGAAGTATCCGAACGTACCACACATTTTGCTCAGGAAATGGGAATTGATTATTTTGCTTGCGGTCATCACGCCACAGAACGAGGCGGAATTCGCGAATTGGGGCTCATGATTGCTCAGAAATTAGGTATCAAAAACGAATTTATTGACATTTACAATCCTGTATAAAACTTAAATTTTACCTCAAAATCAGAACAGGGAAGTTTTGATTTAACAAAATCACAGAAACCCTTGCTAATTAGTTAGATTTTTCCAAATTTTCAATTCAAATCATTGATTTTTATATAAAAATATAAAATGACTGCATCGTCTATATTTAATACTTGATTTTTAAAAAAATTTATGAAACTAATTTTTAGTTTGGTAATGCAATTTTACCAAATGTGAAAAATTGCTATTTTTTACCGTTTATCGCCAAAAATATACCGTTTATTTTTAAGTGTACAAAGTTATCATTGCAGAATAGAGGCAAATTACGCATATTAGGCGGATTAGAGGAAAACTACTTTTAGTTTAATTTTTAATCATTTTTGCGAAGAAACTGCCAAATTCACCCAATCATTGTCAAGGGCATGGCTAGTCTTTAAATGAATATTAATATGCAAAAACATATTAATAGTAATTTTATGGATGTACATACATTCTCGCCGTGATTTAGCGAACACGTTTTTATTGTCGGATGACATCTATTTTAACGAATAAATCAGCGTCCGAATATCCAATAATAACATGGTCTTTATCTAAAACTTTTGACGCCAGAACTTAACTGGTTAATGATTAGCATAGGAGCCTTTTCATGCAAAACATTCGCACAATTCAACAAAATGTTCAGCAAAATTTAACCAACTTGACTTTCAATCCTCAATCCATCAATCCGTCAATAGTTTTTTGTCGGGTAAAAGCGCAAGCTCAAAAAGATTGTGTTATTAATGTTCAAATTGCTGAAGAATATAAACGTAAATTAAAAAAGCAAAAATTTACCAAAAATATTTTGCAACTTGGCGCATTATCTTTACTGGCTTTTCCCGCCAAAGCTTTACTTGCAATGAACGTATCTAATTCATCAACCAATAACAATCCGTCATCAATATCAAACAAAGAAATTGTTGTTGCCACTTTAAAAGACAACCCAAGCGTGTTCCAAGAAGGTGATATGTTACACGGTTTTGGTTATGATATTGCTAAACGTTATGCCAATTATTTGGGTGTTAACATGCGTTTAGAAACTTATCAAGACCAACAAAGCCTTACCCAAGCCCTAAAAACAGGGCAAGCAGATATGGCGCTTGGATTAGAACACGTTGTTGATGATGAATTAACAACTAATGCCATTGCTTGCAATCCAGCAACAAAAAACAAATTGGCTGAACATGGTCTTGATGGAAATTTGCATTTTACCTTTTCTAGCACAAACCAAACAATGATTGACCATTCTGCCAGTTTTTTATGCAGTCAAGAACAGCAAAAACAAACGCAAACTATTGCCAGCTTTTATGATAGGACACTGCTGCAAAATGACTACAGCAGAAATCACTTTAATAAAGCACTTGACCAAAAATTACCCAAATATGAATCAGCTTTTAAAACTGGCGCTCAAAAACATAATCATGACTGGCAAGTTTTAGCGGCAATTGGCTACCAAGAATCCCATCTAAATCCTGAAGCAATATCGCCAACGGGTGTTCAGGGTCTAATGATGCTTACCCAAGACACTGCTGAGGAAATGGGAGTAAAAGACCGCACCGACGCTTTACAAAGCATTCAAGGTAGCGCCAAATACCTAGAAAATCTTGATGAGCAATTTGCCAATATTGCTGAAGGTGAACGCTTGTGGTTTGTACTAGCTGCTTACAATATGGGTCCAAATGCTGTCAAACGCATTCAAAAAACACTCAACGATCATGGCAAAGATGGCAATAGTTGGACTGAAGTTTATACATACTTAGCAGCCAATGCTGAACAAAACAGTCGCTTTATTCAGTGCATGCATTATGTGACCAATATTCGCACTTATCTTGAAGCAATGAAAACCACACAGGATACTCAATCAACCTAACTGTTTTTTATATCACTATCAATTAACATAATTAAAAAAAGCACCCATAAAGGGTGCTTTGTCATTAAGCAGATTGTACTGCTTGCAATAATTGTTTTTGATGCTCAATTAAGGCTTTTGGCATACGTTCACCTAATTTTTCAAATAATTGAACATGTTCTTCGAGTTCTTTTACCCATAAATCCTTATCTTGACTGGTTACTAAATCAAAATCCGCTTGGCTAAAATCAGAGGCTGTCCAATTTAAATCACTATAAGTTGGTACAAGACCAATTGGGGTTTTAACTGCATTGGCAGCACCTTCACAGCGCGCAATAATCCACTCAAGTACGCGCATATTTTGACCAAATCCAGGCCATACAAAATTACCATCTTTGTCGCGGCGGAACCAGTTTACATTAAAGATTTTTGGCAGTTGATTACCATGGGCTTTAGCAATTTCGCCCACTGTTTTACCCATGTCAAGCCAATGCTGGAAATAATCTGCCATGTTGTAACCTGCAAATGGCAACATCGCAAACGGATCACGGCGTACCACACCTTGAGCACCAACAGCAGCGGCTGTAGTTTCTGAACCCATAGTTGCAGCTTTATACACACCATCAACCCAATCAAAAGCTTCACTAATCAAAGGAACGGTATCAGCTCGGCGACCACCAAAGATAAATGCTGAAATTGGGACACCTTCAGGGTTTTCCCAATCAGGGTCAATAGATGGACATTGAGCAGCTGATACGGTAAAACGAGCGTTTGGATGAGAGGCTTTTTCACTACCATCGTGTTTTTGACGCTTCCAGTTGATTAGGTTTTCAGGAACCTCTTTGGTTTTACCTTCCCACCAAACTTCACCATCTTCAGTAACGGCAACGTTAGTATAAATTACATCTGATTTTAATGTACTCATACAGTTAGAATTGGTTTTGGTATTGGTGCCAGGCGCAACACCAAAAAATCCTGCCTCTGGGTTAATAGCGTATAACTTACCATCTTTTGATGGTTTAATCCAAGCAATATCATCACCCACAGTTTCCACTTTCCAACCTTCGTAACCTGCTGGTGGAATCAACATAGCAAAATTGGTTTTACCACAAGCTGATGGGAAAGCTGCAGCAACATAATGTTTTTTGCCTTCTGGATTGGTTACACCAAGAATCAACATATGTTCAGCTAGCCAACCTTGTTCACGACCCATCACAGATGCAATGCGTAAGGCAAGACATTTTTTACCAAGCAAGGCATTGCCACCATATCCTGAGCCATATGACCAGATTTCGCGGGTTTCAGGAAAATGTACAATGTATTTGTCATCATTACAAGGCCAAGCAACATCTTTTTCGCCATCTTGCAATGGCTTGCCTACTGAATGCATACAAGGTACAAAATCACCATCAGTGCCAATCACATCATAAACCGCTTTACCCATACGTGCCATTTTGCGCATACTAACCACAACATAGGGTGAATCGGTTAATTCTACACCTACGTGAGCAATATGACTACCCAAAGGCCCCATACTAAATGGCACAACATACATTGTGCGTCCTACCATGCAATTTTTGAATTTTTCATTTAAAATCGCACGCATTTCATCTGGCGCTTTCCAGTTGTTGGTCGCCCCTGCATCAATCTCTTGTTCAGAACAAATAAACGTACGGTCTTCTACTCGTGCCACATCAGAAGGGTCGGAAAATGCCAAGTATGATTTTGGGTGTTTTTCCTCATTAAGTTTTATCATTGTGCCATTATCAATCATCAGATTAATCAGGCGATTGTACTCTTCTTCTGAACCATCACACCATTCAATCTTAGCAGGATTGGTTAATTCTGCAACACGAGAAACCCAATCAATCAAACCTTGATGATGAACAAATGCTGGTACTGAGTTCACTGTAGTCATGACAACTATTCCTAAATTTTACTTAAATTGCTTAAAAAAGGCTTTATAGCTAACTTTGTTTTTTGCCATTTGCTCATTTTTAAGAAATTTTCACAAAACAAATTGATTGGCAATAATTCAACCAACCATCAACATAAGATAAAGCAAAACTTTATCCACTAAATTTATAAAACATTGGCACCAATATTGCTGTATTTGCAAGCCAAATTTTATATTTTCATTTAATATTAAATAAGTAATGCTGCTAAATAAATCAGAAAAACTGATAAATAAGTTGCTTTACTTCGAAAGTGCTTATTAAAACACACTTTATTACAAATGATAAGAACCATCACAAAAATAAATGATGGTATTTTTAAAACTTTTAAGTGTAAGCTATTTCTAGATTTTTCATTGATTTACGTTAGCCCTTTATCATGATAAAATCAGTCAATTTCTTTTAAATTTTTGGGTAAACGTATCATGGCTAAAGCAAAAACTGCCTATGTATGTCAAAATTGTGGAGCAAATTTTGGTAAATGGTCAGGGCAATGTAGCGACTGCGGGCAGTGGAACACTTTAGTTGAAAACATTAGCACCACTCTACCTCATCACAAAAACACGGCTAAACCTATAAGTTCTTCAACCAAACGTAGTAACTACGCCGGCGCAAACTCAAAAGTGATGACACTTAATGAAGTTGGTGTTATTTTGGAAACTCGAATGAGTACCGCCATTGGAGAGTTTGACCGAGTACTTGGTGGTGGCGTGGTTGCAGGCTCGGTTATTTTGATTGGTGGCGATCCTGGTATTGGTAAGTCCACTATTTTACTACAAACAGCAATCAACATGGCAGCCAGCGAAACATTAGGTGGTAGCGCCTTATACATTACTGGCGAAGAAAGTCTATCTCAAGTTGCCATGCGTGCGGTGCGTTTAGGACTGCCGACTGATCGTTTAAAAGTTATGGCAGAAACTAATGTTGATGAAATCTGCCTAGCACTATCATCTCAGCAGCCTGCAGTTGCTGTTATTGATTCAATTCAAACCTTATTTACTGATGCTATCCAATCCGCCCCGGGTGGTGTCGCCCAAATTCGCGAAAGTGCTGCTATTCTCACACGTTACGCCAAACAAACAGGTACAGCATTATTCTTGGTTGGTCATGTAACCAAAGAAGGTTCTTTGGCAGGTCCTCGCGTACTTGAACATATGGTAGATACTGTATTGTATTTTGAAGGAGAGGCTGACAGTCGTTTTCGCCTTATTCGCGCAGTCAAAAACCGATTTGGCGCTGTAAATGAATTGGGCATTTTTGCAATGACGGATACTGGTTTAAAAGAAGTTGCCAACCCTTCAGCTATTTTTTTAAGTCGTTATGAAAAACCCATTGCAGGCTCTGTTGTTATGGTTAGCCGTGAAGGTACAAGACCGCTTTTGGTAGAAGTACAAGCTTTGGTTGATGACGCACATGGTCAGCCAAGACGCATGGCTCTTGGTCTTGATTATCAGCGTCTAGCTATGCTGCTTGCCGTAATGCATCGACATGGGGGCATCCATACCAGTGGTCAGGATGTATATGTCAATGTGGTTGGAGGTGTTAAAGTGATGGAAACCGGTTCTGATTTAGCAGTTTTATTGGCGTGTGCGTCCAGCATTAAAGAAAAAGCCCTACCTTCATCTTTAGCAGTATTTGGGGAGGTTGGTTTATCAGGAGAAATTCGTCCCGTTCCAAGCGGTCAAGAGCGTCTAAAAGAAGCAATGAAACATGGTTTTACTCACGCCATTATCCCAACTGCTAATGCACCAAAAGCAGACAATCCACAATTTTTGGATATTCATATTATTACTGTTAATAGATTAGATGAAGCCATTTACAAAGCATTTAATTTGGAAATTAAAAAAATTAAAAAAAATACTTGACAGTTTAAAAATATCATCTATAATACACGCATATCTGATGGATGAATATTTATTGCCAGTGTGGTGAAATTGGTAGACACGACGGATTCAAAATCCGTTGCCTTTAAAAGCGTGTCGGTTCGAGTCCGACCACTGGTACCATTTAAATATTTATACTTGATAACTATATATAATATTATCCCTAAATTCTTATAGATTTAGGGATTTTTATTGTCTATAAAATTTATCAAATTTACATGCAATACATACAATAAACAATGCATTTATGCACATAAGCCCCAAATAATATTGTTAAATTACATATTGGCTGTTTTTTATTCTGGCAACTGCAATAATTCCAGTAAGTGAATAAAACGCCCTTCCACATCAACCACTGTAATCTGCCAGTTATCAATGACAACTGTCTCACCTTGTAGATTACTAACCGCCCCTAATGCTTGCATTACCAAACCACCCATGGTATCAACATCAGTATCATCAAAATGTGAACCTATCTCTTCATTACAGCTGCCAATCAAAGTTGCTGCCTGCACAAGCCAAACATTAGGTTTTTCAGGATGCTTAACAATATTATTAATGGTACTGTCTTCCTCAATATCATCGTGCTCGTCCACAATATCGCCAACAATTTCCTCTAGCAAGTCCTCCATTGTTACAATTCCCGATATAGAACCAAACTCATCCAGTACAATCGCCATATGTACTTGGGCTTTTTGCAGTGAGCGTAGCAATATATCAGCACGAGATGTTTCAGAAATGTATAAAGGTTTACGTACCAACTTAGTAAGTTGCAAATAGTTATCTTTGCCATCGGCTTTATCTTTTAAGATTCCAATTAAATCTTTAACCAAAAAAATACCTAAGACTGCATTTTCATCATGTACATCAAAAACAGGATAACGGGAATGCTCGGTTTCTTGAATTAAAGATAAAATTTCATCCAAATCAGCATCGCTTTGAATGCCAACTACCTGCGGACGTGGCGTCATGATTTCACGCACCTGCGTTGCTGGCAAATCCAAAACACCCTCTAGCATATCTACCGTATCTGGTTGCAAAAATTGACGAGAATCATGAACAAGTTTTAACAAGTCATCACGAGTTTCAGGAGCGGTGGATAACCAACGTTTTAAACCGCGCGTCCAGCTGCTAGAATGGTCGTCAGACATAATTTTTCCTTTTTGTACAATTTCTTATTTATGTAACCTATTTTAATTTAACTGATTTTAATAAAATATTCAATCCAAAAAACTTTTTTATTCAATCTTATTTTTGCATCACTGACAAGATAAACCAATTATTAGATACTTACCCATTTTACTATGCGTTCTTCCATTTCTTCATCTGTAAAATTAAGCTCAGAAACACAACGCCCAGCTGCACCAACTTTTTTCAAAGCTGTTTGATGTGTATTTTCATCTGCAACCAAACGATGCCAAGATGGTAAGTTTTGTCCAAGGTACAATCTTTTATAGGCGCAATGTTTGGGCAGCCAAAGCATATCTGGCAACATTTGATAAGTTAAAGTGATGCAATCAGGAACAAATTTCTGGCGGTTGGGGTAATTAGAACACAATCCTGTATGAGTATTCAAAAGTTGGCACGCCACATCTGTATATTCAGTAAACCAAACGTCAGTATCATCTAAGTATTTTACCAAACAGCAGACTCCACAGCCATCACATAAAGCCTCCCATTCAGCAGAATTTAACTGCTCTAAAGGATATAACCGCCAAAAGTTTGGACGAAGTTGATTATTCTTAACAGTACAGTTTTGAGAAAAAAAATCACTCATGAATACTAAATTGAAGTAGCTAGATAAAATATCTGTATAAAAAAAAACAGATTGGCGTATTAATGACTTAAAGCGATAACAACCCCCTTATAGTTTTTAAATCGTGTTCTTAAAACACAATTTTATTATTTAGAATGCATCGCTTTAATTTTATAATACTTTGAAATAATTATTAAATTTTATAAATTCTTTAAAAAAAGTATTATACATTCATCTGCCAGTCAAAGGAGTGTAATAATAGCTATAAGTAGCTAATTGTAGCTAAATTCTTTTATTTTCAAAAAGTTACTTATCATTTTGTAGCTGTTTATAGCTCTTTGTAGCTTGTTGTAGCTTTTGCTTTGTAGTATGCTATGTAGTACCAATCAACAACACGCAAAAACACAAAATGAAGCAAGTAAAACCACTCTCTGTAAAACAAATCGAATCAGCAAAACCAAAAGATAAACCATACAGACTTTATGATGGTCAGGGTTTAAGTTTGCTAGTAAAAACTACAAACAAAACATGGCATTTTAATTACACAAAACCATTTACCAAAAAGCGTACAATCATATCGATTGGCACTTATCCAACGGTCAGTCTTGCCAATGCACGCACCAAACGCGACCAATACCGCGAATTATTGTCTCAAGACATCGACCCACAACAGTATTTAAAAAAACAAGCACAGCAACAAAGAATCGCTATTAACCATACTTTTTACAAAGTAAGTCAAGAGTGGCTAGCTATGCAAAACTATAAACATAATACAATAGATAATGCAAAGCGTTATTTAAGTTATGCTTATAAATTTATCAAAGACAAGCCTGTTGGCGATATTGACAGCTTTGATATTTTAACAATCTGTGAAACCATCCAAAAAGAGCATGGGTCGCTAATGGCATCTGGCGTCAAAATTAAAATCGCTCAAGTCTTAGATTTTGCTTTATCACGGCGTATTATAACCCAAAATATCGCCAGAAACATAAATAATACACACAAAAAGCACAAAAAAGGAAACAACCCAGCTATCATTGAGCCAAAAGAGTTTGCAAAATTTTTAAAAAAAATTGATGAAGCTGATGATTGCGGTGTAGTTGTAAAGACATATTTGCAAATCGCCCCTTATGTATTTGTCCGGCCATCAGAACTTGAGCAAATGCACATCAGCCAAATTGATTTTGATAATAAAGTTTGGAAATATACACCACCAAAAACAGAAAACAGCTCACAGACTCAAATGATTGTGCCACTATCCAGACAAGTGATTGAAAAAATACAATTTTTATTAAAATTACATGGGCAGGAATATGTATTTTACTCAAACCGAGGGCGCGAAAGACACATCAAGCGACAAAGAGCTGGGGAATGGATGAGAGATAACGGCTTTAGCGGCAAACAGACAGTACACGGATTGCGAGCATCAGCAAAAACGATGCTAGAGGAGATTTTAGAATATGACCCTAGATTTGTTGAGATGCAGTTGGGGCATGCTGTTAAAGATGCGAACGGAACGGCATATAATCGAGCCAAATTTATCCGCCAAAGAACAGAAATGATGCAGGCGTGGGCGGATTATCTGGATAGCTTGAAAAAATAAAATAATGGCTTAGTTACACGCCTGCCAAGTATTTTTGCTTGACAATCTTAAATCAACAATGTATTATAACACCAAACTAAATTTTTTTAGTTGGTTCAGTCCCCGGACTGTGTGTTTAAACAAACGATTTAGTGTTTACAGTGTTAAAAATAAAAATACCCTCAAGAAATTGAGGGTATTTTTTTATCTTGAAAAAAATTAAAAATTTTTAAAATAATACTTGCAATCTAATATATATTAGATTATAATAACACACATCAAGACAAAAACACTTTAACACTGCAACTGGGGCTAAAAATGACTAAATCAGAAATCTTTAAAAAAGCACACGCATTAACCAGAAAAACCCTGCAACAAGGCGACAATTATCAAGCTACTTTTAGCTTATGCCTAGCCCATATCTACCAACAAGCCAAACAAGGCATGGTAGGTTCAGAAAAACAAATCAAATGGGCTGAAAAACTTAAAAAAGACGCAACATTTTATTTAAAGAGATTAATCAATCTAGCCGGAAAAGGTATCGAAAACACATCACCAGAAAGCAAAAACCATAGCATATTTAAAAATATGCACAAAGCATTGACCGAAATCCTAGAAAACAATGACGCAAAGTTTTGGATTGAGCAAGCCAACGATTGGGGACATGATTTTGAGACACAAGACCGTCTTGTCTGCCAGTTGGTAAAAGCGAGCATTTACGCCGACCCAAGAATGCAAGCTAAGGTAACTGTACAGCAATTAACCAAGCACGGTTATAATATTTAAAAAAAGATTGTATTAATAATAATACCACGCCTTTTAGGTGTGGTTTTTGGAGTCCAAAAATGAAACACTCTAAGCCAAGACAAACCGACGCTGAATATAGTAAGCGTTATGACAATAAGCGACAAGCTCATAGCGTGCTTATCAAACTGTACGCTGACGACGAGGCAGAAAAAGAATTGATTGCCAAAATAGATGAGTTAAAGGCAAAAAAGCAACTAAAAGCTGCTTTTATTCAAGCATTTACAGATTTTTTTAAAAATAATGAATAAATTTTTAAAAATAATACTTGCAATCTAATATATATTAGATTATAATAACACACATCAAGACGAGATAACACATCGCTTGATAATTAACTTAAACACTAATTGGAGCAAACCATGACTGTTAAAATCATATCAAGCCAACGTTTTTTAGATGACAACACTGTATCGCAAAAAATAAAAGATGAAGATTTTGAAGTCCAGTTATCGCCAGTATTCACGCTTGATAACCAAGATTATCAAGTTGTAACAGACGGACATCACTCGCTTGCTGCTGCTAAGCAAGCAGGTGTACAACCAGTTTTTTACGTGCAAAACAGCAGCCAAAACGACAGAATTGGTCTAATAGAAACTGGAGAAATTGATGACTTCTTATCGCTGTCTCGGATAGACAGCGACTGGTATGACATAGAAACAGGGTGGTACATCTGGTAAATCCCACCCTGTTATAAAACAAACCCCCTAATCTTAGGGGGTTTTGGATTTTACTATCCACCATTGACAAAAATCGATGGTATCCAGTGCATGACCCATTTACGGTTTTCAGGCTCGCTGTGCTTGCCCCTCCAAAATCCGTGCCAATGCCCCTTGCGAATATGTGGACGCTTGGTGTGTTGTGGTTGCGCCTGCAAGTCAACATTTGCAAGTTTTTGGGCTTCTGCCGCTTCTGCCGCGCCAATTTTATCACCGACTATATACGACACTGGGCTAGATGGCGGCACAAACTCGCCAGTTTTTTTATGCGTTGTATATTTTGGCTTGCTTAACATATCCAAGCTTTGCTCTTGCCCGTCTTTTTGGACGTCAGGCTTATCAGTGCATAGCCAAAGCAAACATGATAACGCAAATTTTAAAAGCTGCTTGCCAGCTTGATAGTTTATATCGCCAAAAATCCCCGTAAGCTGCCCAATGGTTGTGTCATCTAGCGGCAAAACGTAGGGCTGAAAACCGTCATAAACTGACCCAATTTGTCTGTCTATGTGTAAAAATATGAGCAATGATTTTTTGGCATCAACAGACGTAAAATTATAACCCGCCCAAAAGCCCAGCAGTTTAGCTGTCCGCTCACCGCTTGTATCTTGATGGTGGATTGGTATGTCAAACCCATCAAACGATACATATTGCACCCACTCTGGCAGGGTGTCAAAAAATTTTAATGGCGTTTCGTCAGGGATTTTGTTGCGTGCCACTGTCTCAATAATTTTATGGTCAAACGCATAGATTGACTGTGTTAATCGCCAAGTGCCAAAAAGCCAAGTTTGCCAGTAGTCAGCGTGAGCCTTACGCTGTAGCGCCGAAAGATTGGCATACTCTTCTTCGCTGCCATTTTTTGCAGCATCCTCCAGATTTTTGTAAAAACCAGCCTGCTGATACGCTTGTAAAACCGGGCTGACGTGCATGGTCAGCTCAGCTGGAAAAAATACCCCTTGTAAATCAAGGCTCTTTTTGTTTTTGAGATGAAACTGTATCATCTCTTTATAAGCAGCTTTGATGTCAGGGTTTGCGCGATTAAATGCTAGCATTGCTTGATAAGCTGCATTATTGCTAGCATCTACTTTTTGTTTTTTAATATTATTTTGTAACATACTTACACTCAATCAAACCAGATTAAAAGCTCATAATCCGTTGAGATGGTGTCAGTATCACAGACTGATTTAAGCTCGCCAGTGAGTAGCAAATGACCCAAAACTGATTGCCAGATTTTATGATTTAACGGCGATTTATCACCCGTTACCGCTGTGTAAGACTCAAGGCTTACAAAAAATGGTAAGCTTGTTATATTGTGCTTTGCTATATCGCTTGTGATAAGCTCTAACAACTTGTTATAGCGTATCTTTTGATATTGCATGACGTCTTTAACGCGGACTGGGATTTTGATTTTGCCAGTCTCTAAGTACTGCCATGAGCGCTTTGTCAGTTTGACATGCTCGCTGACTTGTAAAACTGTAAAGCCCAAAGATTGTCTTTGTGCTTTTAATTCGTACTGATTCATAAGTTGCGACCTTAAAAAAATGGTCGGATATTATAGCATTATTCGCATATACGAAACAATAAATAAAAATTTTTAATATAAAAAATTATTATAAAACATAAACTTATAAACTTTTTTAAAAAAATTTAAAAATAATGCTTGACTACTTCGCATTTGCGAAATATAATAAGCACATCAAGAGCAATAACGCACTTGATAAACGAAACACTAATCGGAGTAAAAGAGATGAACATCACATCAACAAAATTTCAATACAACTTTTTCGGCACTAAAGAAATCAATTGCGAAAGCCCATACGCATTTGTAAATGTTGATTTCTTCAATGAAATCAACGTAAAGGGCAATACAATGCCAGTAGTATATCAAACTGGACTGTCATACTATAGCGCTGACTATAATCAGCCAAAGAACATTCTTGAAATCTCGAGTCAAGAAACTGCACCAGTTATCATTAAAATCAATGAATTGCAAGATGCTGATTTTGAAACTATGTCAGCTGATGACATAGTTGAATACGTGGGCTGCGATTTCTTAAAAACCGCAGAAGAGATTAAAGAGTTGTTTTTATTCTTAAAAGAACAAAAAGAAGAAGTAAACAATCTATTTAAACAAATAGACTGGGAAAATGAAACCCCAGTCTTTTAAAAAAAGATAAGTTTACTTATCCCCAACGCTTACAAGCAAGTGTAGGCGTTGGCAGTAAGTAAATTTAATTTACTTAAAAAGAGCAAGTAAGTTACTTGCGTTTAACTTAATTTAAAAAGGAAAAAATCATGGCAACTACTGTTATTATCAACACTAAAAATGAAAGTCAAAAGAATATCGTATATGCACTATTGCGTCTGACATACTCCCATTCGTTCCCGAATGGGAATAGCGGATATGACCGCGGCGAGCTAAAAGCTCACGAACAAGCGCTTGCACCACATGGTGTAAACTTTAACAAAATTCAAGCTGGAAACGCACACATTCCAGCAACCGTAGAAATCTCATTTGCGGAAAACGCCAACATCCCTGCTATCAAGCAATACATCTTATCACTTCTACGCGAACGCGTAGAAAACAACAAAAATGAATGGTGGTTTGACGCGCATAACATTCTGCGCAATCTTGAAATCGGGGAGAAATCCCACCGCTTAAGCCTTAAAATCGGCGATTATACGTTTGACGCTGAATATTTTGACTTAAAAAGCCCTCTTTATCAAAAAAAACGTGATGAATTTTTATCAGTCTTAGACACACTAAGCTGATAAAAATCACCACAAAAACCGCCAATCGGCGGTTTTCTTTTTTTTACGCGGGCAGCTCAAAATGAACACCATCTAAAAACGCCTTACGCCCTACTTTGGCGCGCTCTGCTTTGTAGCTAGCCACCCATTGGGCAGGCGTGCCATCTTTGCCAGTAATGACCGACCAGCACCCGCCCCAACGCACACGCACGCCCAATTCGGTGGCTGCCTTTGCCATTGCTGTGGCGATGATATAGTAATGATTAAAATCCCAAGATACCGCGCCATTAACCACTGCCACCAAATCCACCGCATGCCCTGTTAGATGGCGGCTATTCATGGTTTGGCTTTTGCCTTGTCGCACGTAGCGCGCTTGCGTCTCTTTAGTGCGCAATCCCTCCGCCACCCGAAAATCAATCCCTGACAACTCAATAGCGCGCTTAACTACTTTGACCAGCTCGGTATTAACGCCCTTAAGCTTATCTAAACTGGCTTGCCCTAAGCTGTACTTGCCCGCTGTGCTTGGTGCAGCAGGTGCAGGCGTATTACCCTCAACCGTTGGGTCGGTCTTATTGATTGTTTTAACGTCATCTTGTACGTCTTTTGCGATAATGCCAGTTTTGACGGCTTGAGCGACGGCATCAACCGTCATCTTGCCAGCAATGCCGTCAATCTCGCCCTTATATAAGCCCGCTTGCTTAAGCGTGGTTTGGATTTGTCTAATGTAACTACTCATGATTTTGCCTCCGCTTTGAGTTGTTGTCGTTTTTTAATTAGCATACGTTTAAAATGATTTTTGCAGTGCTGCTTGATTTTAAGCAGCTCACCTACCCAATAAATTAAAAACAATGCACGGGCAAAGATATTGCCGCCGTATAAGCCCACCCGCTCATCAGATTGCAGTAAATCCGTGCTTTGGGTGTTGATGGCCATCAATAGCGCCACACTCCAGCCTAGTGTGCCAACCAGTACAAGCCAGCTGTCAGCAGGCGGGGTCTTAGCGTTTTTGTTAAAAATCTTTAAATCTCTGATTAGCACATACCAGCCCAAAAACATCGCTCCCGAACAGATAATGATGTTTGCAATAGCAAGATTAGTCATACTTGCCCTCCTTACCCTCGTCTTTTTGTTTTTTTGACCAGCTCAAAAACTTATCTTGAGCCGTCTCGTATAGCTCATTTTGTCGTTTTTGGTCGCTAATAAATACTAAAAACCCCGAGATAATCGGGGTAGAACAGATAGCCGCTAGCCATGCCCAAAATGCAAGTGTTGGACTTGGCGGCTCTTGGCCATGATTAATTAAGATACTCATGGCTAGCCCTGCGGTTGTACCGATGATGGGCTTTGCAACGATTGGCAGGCGTACACGTCCGTCAATATCACCGATAACGATAAACGCACTTGCAATCCCGCCAAGCAGTGCAAATAGCCACACCCCAAGCCAAGAAATTAAAAATGGGGCATGAAGCCCCGTAAAATCAAACATAAATACTCCAATAGCCATAAAAAAATCCTCACCAAATGGTAAGGATTTATGGGATAAGTTATTACTAATAGCTAGCTAATAGACACGAATTAAATTCATGTAAATCTTCAAATCTTAATAAATACTTTAATATGTGTTCAGGAAAGTGTGGTAAGTAATTTTTATCAATCTTGTTTAGTAAATGAACTGCTTCAGACGCCCAATGTGTTCTAGTACCCATAAAGAGTAATGGAGAGTGTTTTCTGGCTAAAGCAACTCGTATAGGTGCTTGAGCTGACCCTGAATTTGCAAAGTAACTAAATGGGAAAAAGATTTTACAGATGATAATAGTACGATAGTTATCTGCATTGTTGTATAAATCATCTGGAAATGACAATGTTGGTAAATCTGAGTCATAAATTAATTCACCATTTTTATTAAATATTTCCAGACCCAATCCTGTTTGTCTAATTGACGGGTTTATATCAAAAAATAAAATCTTAAATGGTTCTTTTGTGCATACATCAATTAGTAAATCCTGATGGCTTTTATTATGACTATATTGCGGATAATGTTTTAAAAACTCTTTTTTGTGGATTGCAATATACACCCTTGCAATACGTTTATTATCTTGTTTAAATGATAACTGTGCGTAACCAACACCGTATTTAAAACTAATACCTACAATTGGGTATTTGATATGATTGGGTATTGGTATATCCCACACAAATCCAAAATCACTATTATCTCTTAAATAGTCTCTAGTACCAAAAGTATTATCACCAATATTTTTAGGTACATCTAAAGTTTGGCTATGCACCAATGCAACATTAAATGCACGTTCGTCAATAATGATTCCATATTTGCCTTGTATTTCAAACATTACTTAATCCTTAAATATTCATTTCTATTAATAATGCACTGTCTGAGTACTCCAAAAATTGTTGTAATACTGCATTACCTATGTACAAATAAGTATCATGGTCTCTATCTAAATCCACATAAGAGGATATTAATAAAAATCTAGCTTTTTGAGGATTATTAGATAAAAACTGTTTGATTTCAGCTTTATTTTTAAATACTTTAGTAATTCTTAGTACGGATTTGTCCATACCAAGAATTTTATTACCGTTATTATCAAATACTTCCAAACCAACAGACATAATACCCCCTTACCATAACCCTAAACGCACACGTAGTGTATTATTGGCGTCATACACCAAAAGCACACTGTCTTTAATCTCAAGTCTTGCCCCTGTTTGCGCTGACTTAAAATGCCCGATGTTAGCAGACAACGCCGATAAGCTATTGATACTTGCTTTATTGATTTTGGCAATATCAATTGACCCATCTTGGATAAATGCGCTCTTAATGTAAGTGCCAGCTGGCACTCGTACACCATTAATCACCTGTGGACTGGTTAGCACCACAAATGGCGTAACGCCCTTACCGCCTGTGGGCGGTGCAATGTAAAACTTATTAGCATTAATCGCAAAATCAATCACCCCATTATTGCCAGCCAGTCCAATACCGCCAACCACGCCCCCTGTCTGCATTTTTAGCGTCCATTGAGCTTGTAAGCCATTTAGACTTTGTGCGTGCTGCTCTATGCTTGCTGTTTGACCGTTTACAGTAGTCTGTAGTGTTTTGACAGTTTGAGCGATAGCACCGTCTTTGGTTGCTTGTGCTTGTCTAAACTCGTCAATCAGTGCGTCGTTATCTTCCGGCGCAGGCGTGTAATCTGTAGCGATTGTCCCAAACTCAAGCTTTGGGTGTTTAAACTCATACTCACTATCATCCCACCACTCAAAACGTACATATAAATATTGCAAATCGTCTGGCGTAATTGTGCCTTTGATTGAGTATCTAGCCCACTGATTAGTGGGGTTTACATTGCTACCCAGCTGATTATCGTTAAACCCGCGCGTTAGCCCTTTGCGTAATGCCAAACTAATTAACTTGTTTGGCGTTTGCGATACACGGCGGATTGATACAGACAAAACAAAATCTCGACTAGTGCCTAGCCACTCAAGGGCTTTTGCTTTATCAATGTAGATTGCAAGGTGCTTCCAGTCTTGCGTATTGCCAGCAATGCGCACCATTTCGCCGTCGTGGTGCTTTTGGGTTTGTCCGTTATGGCTAGCTACTTGCCAAGCTCCACCCATTAGTCTAGTATTAGGCAACAAGTTACGCCCGCCAATGCTTAGGTTATTAACCTTGTTGTCAAGGTTTGTATAACTTGCGCTCAACTGTGAGTGTGCAGTGGCTAACGCTTGCTTAGTATCATTTGCCGTGCGCTCAACAGTAGTAATGCGGCTTGCATTGCCATCCACCCGGCTGTTTAGCTGTCTTAAACTCTCTGCATGCGCTCTGTCCGCTTCTGCGCGGGCGTTTTGCTCGGCAGTTAAAGCCGCTTGACTAGCTTTATTAGCCACATCTGCATTGGATGGCGTTTGCTCCCAATCTGACCACCGATTATCCATCCACAATCTAACATATCGCTGATGCGCGTAATTATCTGCCCAGACCTCTTGTTTGATACGTCTGTTAAAAGCGTAATCTACAGTAACGTAAATCCAATTAGTAGTTGGCGCATTTGGGTTGTTTGCTGCTTTGACAAAGTACTTGCCTTGCTCTTTAAGCGCGTTTAAATCAGTTTGCCGCTCAATAATGCGCCAGTCTGTGCGCGCATTGAGTGCGTTATACTCCGCTTGCAGCTGACTAATGCGTTGAGCTGTTGAGCCATCCTTATCGCTGATGGTTTTTTCCAGCTGCCCAAGTTTTGCACTTGTCTGTCGGTCTGCTGCTTTGTACTCACTATCCATCGTATCAATACGCTGTGATAATGCTTTATCTGCGTTACTAAGCGTTTCACGCATGGTATTCATATTGGCGTTCGTTTGCGCAAAGTCTTGTTCGGTGTCTTCTGGTGCTGGAGTCCAGTCTGTAGGGATTGAGCCAATCTCAAACTTGATTTTGTCAATGCGATTAATACTTTTACCTGTATTGGGATATGCGTAAACATTTAAACTCCGGTTTGTCGTCCTATCCCCTGTGTACGTATGGTTTGCCCATTTAAATTTGGCTTGGTAAACACCATCTGCAATCTTTTTAAGTGTCGCAAGCTCACCATAGCCAAAGGTGTTAAATACCCCCCATTCGGTTCGGTCTGCTCCAAGCTCTCCCCATAAAGTTACAATCACATCTTGTCCAAAATTAGGGGCTTGAGTAATGTCAAAGGAATGACCGTAAACATCATTATTAATATTGGGACGACTATTACGCAATAAATTACGCCCACCAATGGCCAGCGTATCAAAGCGACTATTTAAACCACTAATCGCTATACTGCGTGCCTCTTTCTCGTTTGCAATCGTTTGATTCAGTGCTTGTATTTGTGCATTAGCATTATTACTGCTTGCTTTAAGCGTCTTTATCTCTGTAGCTTGTCCAGCTTGCGTCTGCTTAACCGCGGTAATCTCGCCTGAGCTTTTATCCGTTTGTGTTTTAAGCTGTGTATAACGCTGTGATATATCGCCTGTGGTAACCAACAAATCCCGCAAGCTCGTTGTATGCCCACCCACTGTATTTTTTAAATTTGCCAGCTCTTGGGTCTTAGCGTTTTTATCTGCTTGCAGTGCATTAATATCGCGGATTGCGCCACTAATACGGGTTCTTTCGGTGTTAATGCTTTGACTGGCTTGGTCTAGCGTCCGCTGTGCATTAGCAAACGCACTGCGCAACTGGTCTGCTGCGGTTTTGGCGGTGTTGCTCTGCGTCTCTATCGTGCCAATCTTAGCAATTTGCGTGCTGAGTGATTGCGCTAGCTGGCTTTGCCCAATTTGACCGTTAAGCATATCTAACAGCTTACCAGCGTTTGCAGACGTTGTGCCGCTTGCCCACGCTGTCCAATCACTGGCATTACCCAGCTTATCCACAATGCGCGCGCGGTAAAACTGCGTCAAATTGCCTTGCAAGCCTGTAATCTCGTGTTTGTTGGTCGGATAAGCAAACTGTCCAAGCGTTGCAATGTTTGAGCGACCATCGGGACTGACTTGCACCTCGGTATAATTGGCATCCTCGCTACCTTTGGCGTGCGTCCAGCTTACCACCATGCTAAACAAGCCACCGCTAGCGCTGATTGCTGTTGGTTTGGGTGGTCTGCCTTGCTTGCCGTTAATTGCGGTAAGCGGACTAATTGCGGCTAGACTTTGATTATCAAACGCATCAATAGCAATCACTTGGGCTAAATAACGCCCTTGATACACACCATCGATATCAACAGACTGCCCCGATACTGGCGGTAGTGTCTGCCAGTTGCCATCATCTTTACGCCACTGCACCAAATACGCCACTGCACCAACAACTTGCGCCCAAGCAATGGTTAGTGTAGTCATGTTTTGCCCTTGATGGGTGCGATTTTGGCTAGTGAGTGTTACACTGCTTGGCGGTTCAATCAGCGTTGCTTGCAACACACTTAACGTCGCTTGTGTGATGTTTGCGCCGCTATCTATCGCTTGATATTTTTGCGGTTCGTGCTGTAACGCATTGATTTCAAACACATTGTCATCATTTTGCTTGACCGCTAAAACTTTAAACTGCATGAGTTTTAAATCGTCGCTTATGATTGCCCAAACGTCGCTTGTGGCTAAATCCAGCGATTTATCAAGAGTAATTGTGCTGTTTTTTACCAAAACTATCTTAGCGGTTTTAATGCCGTCATGATTCGCCGTAAATGTATCGCCCACCTTACCAGCGGGGCGGTCAAGGGTGATTTGCTTGCCATTAATTGCAACAATGCGCCCACTGATGGCGCGTCCTGCAAAGACGTTATCAGCAATGTTAATCACCTGCCCCACTTGCGGGATAAAGCCTTGCAAGCCCGTTTTAAATGTAACGCTTCGGGTTTCTAACTGCTCAGATTTTAACGCCCATAATCCTGCCCGCTGGGCTTGCCCCTGCGATGTACAACCAAAGGCGTTAAGCTCCAGCTGATGGATGCCATATTTGGCAATGCCCGCCTCGTCTTTGACAAACTCATACTCAGTTTTAAAGTCATTATCTGGATTATCCCAAGCCACCTTTGCGATGTTGTGGCGGTCTCTGGCGCGGGTGCCTGAGTAGTTAAATTCGCCGCCCACCACGTTGGCAGGTGTGAATGTATAAACGGCATCTTTGGGCGTATCGCTATCAACAATCACATTTTGTCCATCCCAAAAGTTCATCCCGCGAAACACTGACGCTAGGCTTTGTAAGACTCTGTAAGCCTCTTCATCTTTTTGTAGATAGACATTGACCGTAAAGCGTGGCTCTTTGCCGCCCTTGCCATCATCGACCAGCTCATCACAATACTGCCCAATTTGATATAAGCGCCATTTGTCCACCATGCTCGCTAATTGATTGCCTAAGCCGTAACGCTCATGGGTGCATACGTCGTAAAATACCCACGCTGGATTATTTGAGTAGGCTTTTTTAAATGCCCCATCCCAAAGCCCGTTATAAGTACGGGTTTCGGGGTTATAGTTGCTTGGCACTCGGATGATTGAGCCTTTAAGCCGTACGGCAACTTTAGCGATATTGTTAAAAGTTTTAGCGTCGTAGGATAAGCCAAGTAGCGCGGTGCATGGGTAGCGTAGTTTGGCATCGATGATTTCGGTTATAGCATCAATCGTTGTTGTGTCGGCGATTAGCTCGCTGTTGCGATTGGGTGTAATGCGGCGCACTCTAAGCGTCCAGCGTTTGCCTTTGGGTAAGTCAATGCGATGCGATTTTTTAAAGCCAGATGATGCCTTACCGCGTACCGTATTTTTTAACACCTCCTGATAAGCGCCGCCCTCAACTTGCAAATCAATCGCGTACTCAATCGCATAGCCCGTAATATCGCCGTTATCGTGCTGCTGACGTAGGCTATTAAAATTTAAACGCACACGCACTGCTGACAGCTCGGCATTGTTAATCTGTCTAACAAAAGGTCTATCGTGTCGCAGCTCAACACCAATGTTAATCTCATTCTCAACGCTGGCAAAACCTTTGATATACTCTTGCTGGACGGTACCAGTTCTAAACTCATAACGCACGCCTGCAAAGTTAGGCTGTCCGCTACTATTAACAATTGGCGTACCATCTAAGCGTATTGATTTAGCACCATCCGCCAAGCCGTAAACCTCACCCTCACACAGCCCGTAAATGCCTTTAAAACGGCTGTTTGATACCAAGTCATCGGCGGCAATGTGTGGTTTTCTTGGCGCTTGGTTTTTGCTTTTAAATTTAATGCCTAAAAATCCCATGTTTACTCCGTCTCAATTCCTGCGCTTACCAAAAAGCCGCCAACGTCTCGCTCACCGTAAAGGATTGGCACGGGGTTGCCTTGAGCGACCGTGGTTACAGCCCCACCAAAGCCATTATTGGGTTTGTTGCCGTCATCTTGATTTGGGTCCAGCTTTGGCGTTTGCATACGTAGCGATGCAACTCCGCCAAGTAGTAAACCTGCACCCGCTCCAATCAATGCCACGTTAAGATTAATCACACCGCCAATAATCAGCGCTGCCCCTGCCACAATTTGCAGCCATGCAAAGGCTTTACCGCCTGAGCCGATAATTCTTGGCACAATGTGGATATGGTCAGCGGTGGTGGTGCTGTCTAAATCCTTTTCACCAATGTTGGTTTTTTGGTTGCGTTTTTTGCCTAAAAACACTGCAAAACGATAGCCTAATTGCTCGCTTTGTAGCATAAATGCTTTAAATGCTGGGATTTGGCAAGCGATGGCATGGGCGGCTTCTTTTGCGCTTTGGACGTCTAGTTTAAAAAAGCGTCCAAACTTTTTAGCTAAAATGCCATGTAATTCAATGGTTTTCATAGTTTTTATGCCGTAAAATCATTTTGGTTCGTTTTTGCCAGCTGGCGTCGTAAATCTCGCGGCGTGAAAGCTCGCCATAGGGATGGTGTAATATAACCGCAGATTGAGCGGCAGCAGGCGTGCTATCGCTTTTGAGCTGATAGTTATCAAGATAGATTAAGGCGTGATTAATGTGATGCGTACGCCCAACACAGCACAAAATCAAGTCATGCGGTTTTAGGTCAGTTACCTCATAAAAGCCAGCATTTGCAATGTTTTGGGTGTATAGCGATGGACTGCTGGCGTCCTCCCACCAGTTATCAGCTCGCTCAAAATCAGGTAGGCTGATGGCTAGCTCTTGTTTGTAATAATCTTGCACAATACTGTAGCAGTCCTGCACACCGTGGCAATACGTCCGCCCAATTAATGGTATTGGGCAGGCGTGGTGCTGTACGTCCGTATATTGCAAGCCATTAATGCTACCCAATCCACAGATTATCCAATCAAAACCATGTAGGCTTATTTGTTGGTGGTCAATCTCGGATAGCTTGCCTGTGCCGTCAGGGTGGCTATGTACAATGGCTTGTATTTTGCCTAATTCGGCGGCTGCTACATAATCACTAGGGCAGATTTCAAAATTTGCCTGTGGGTTGGCGGCGATATTTTTGCATGGGTGGTAGGTATCGTTAATAACTAGTCCGCAACACTCATTGGGGTATTTTTCCCAAGCATGCTTAATGATACTCGCCTGCAATTGCTTTGTTAAACGCATTTTACCCCCCTCAAACAAGACTGCTTGCCGGGAATCCACCAAAAGCCCCCTCATTGCTCCTTATCTTACAGTCAGACAATCGCCCCCCACAGCGGTCAAGCTCTGGATTATCCGTTGGCTTGCCATCAGCTGTAAAGCGTTGGCTGGCTTTATAGCCACATTCAACGCCCCGATAACGCCCACAAACTGCCCAGTGGCAATAACTGGTAATCTGACGCACTGGGATTTTTCGCCCCTCAAAGTCCACGGGGTTTGATAGCTCAAACACTGTTGTATGGTTGTTTTCAGATTTTTTTTGCTCAACAAACCAGTGCTGCACTCGGTAATTCTGCTCGTCGGTGCTGTTTAAGTACTCGGCAAGCGTATGGATAACTTTTAACTTCGCGCCTGCAAAGTCATTAAAACGCAGGCATAGCAATCTTAACGCCTGTGGCACACCATTAATATCATTATGGATTGTTAGCGTCGGGGTGCTTGCCTTGCCATCGCCGCGCATCTCTAAGCCGTCAGCCTCAATTGCAATCGGTTTGTATGTCTGCCCTAAAAATGTAATTGCCCCATCTTTGTGGCCATGAAAGCGGTAAATATCACCGCCTAAAGTCCTAGCGTCTAGCTCGTACAGGGTGATAAAGCCCTGTACGCTTAACTGCTCAACACGATGGTTAAAGCTCATAATTACCCCTTATTGTTGGGTTTTTTGCGCCACTGCTCTTACCCCGTATTTGCCATCTTTATACTGTACGGCAAAGGTGGTAACGGTGTTGGAATTATCCCAGTTTTGCAGCTGTTTAACTTGGTTTGATGCCCACGCCAACAAATCGGCACGAAAAGCGGTGGTGCGATTGCGCTTTAAAACACCATTGTTTTCCTCGCCATTGATGACTTCAAACCCGTCATCTTCCGGGTAGTAAACAATCTCAATCGTATTAGCTTTTTCGCCGTATGCTCCTAGCCAATAATCTACTTGGCCAATAAAGTTTTGTACAACTTGGGCTTCAGCTCGAGTTAATGTGGTTAAAGTTTCGGTTTGTTCGCTCATTGCGTTACTCCATAAAAAAAGCCCCAGATAGGGGCGGTTAAATTTAGGTTGGCCATAGCTTGGCCATAAAAAATATTTATTTAAAATCAATAACTTAAATTTTCGGCCATCAATGGCCACAACTTAAATCCTCTAAAAAACTTGTTCAAACTCGAGGCTTATTTGCCAAGAGTTGCCCTTATTTTGACTGACTTTATAAGACTGACAAACGTATTTATTGGTTTGTCCGTGTGGGTCTGTCCACAAAAAGGGCGTAACGCCTTTATGCTCATCTAAAAAATCCGCTATAGGTTTGATGACAGTTAGCCAATCGCCAGTCTTTCTGCCGCTCCAATTTTTAGTCTTGCTATTAATGCCATGACTTACAAACTGAGCATAACCATCACCAAATTGGGTTTTGGTAGCGTTATGCTTAACGTCGGCAGCTGCGCCCATGTTCATTTTCCATCCAAATGTTTTCATAATTTCACCAGCAAAATAAAATCGCCAATCTGCGGCAAAAAATACAAAGTGATGCAAAAAGCCAAAAATGCCAAGATGGCGTAAAATTTATGGGTTTGCATAGTGTTAATCTCTTGTAAAATGATTTGATAAAATTTGAGTTTTTTAGGTTTCATGGTATAATTAACTCGTATTACCTTGTTGATTGTATTAATAATAAAAACCCAAAGATTGCCGTCTTTGGGTTTTTGCTTTTTATTTTACTAACGACCGTACAATAAGCCGCCTTGTCGGCGTTCTTTTTGCAATTCCGACTGGACGGCAAGTTTAATCGCATCGCCCATTCGCTTGCCCATTATCTCATCAGCTTGTACATCGCCATTGTTGGCATTTACCGTTACGCTGACATTAATAACCTGACCACCGCCTTGTAAGCGATTAAGCGTATTATCTAGATTTTGGGCAGTGTGGCGTGGCAGTACACGCTCGCCTTTTTCCAAATTCCACGTTCCGCTTTTTGGGACCGACATAATGCCGTCATGGGCTTGACCCACTGGCATTACTACTGACTTAATTGCACTGATGATTTTAGCGCCGTGAGCTGCCGCCATTGCCATATCGGCTAGCCCTTTTGGAAACCCCTCTGCTAACCCTCGCGACATGGCTTGGCTCATTGCAATACTAGCTTGAGCGATGGCAAAACCTTGTTGCATGGCAAACATCACACGGTAAAGTTTAGATTGTTCACCCAAACCATCTTTTGCAATGCTGGCTAGCGAACCAAACATATTCTCACTGTCGCTAAGTATCAAGTTGTTTGTGGCGATACTGTAGGCTTTTTTAATTTTGGCTCTTTCGGTTTCTCCCCATTTTGTGATTTTAATGCGCTCTTCTTCGGTCAATCGTTCGTTTTCCAAAAGCTTTTTCAGTCCAGCGTCTAGGGTATCGTATTGATTTTTTACTTTGGCGTCTAGCTGCTCATAAGGATTGGTTGGAGTGGCAAGTCCTACACTTTGACTAATCAGCTGTTTGGCTCGCTCAATATCAACACTTTGCCCCATGATAACGCTTTGAGCGTTGATGACGTTTAACTGCTCCTTGAGTGTTTCAAGGCGCTTTTCCTCATCGGTCATTAAGTTGTCTGTCAAGGCTTTATAGGCTTTTTGGACAACAAGTTTTTGATTAGCCAAGGCAAGCTCATCAGCTTTAACTTTAATGTTTTCAAACTCTTTGGTAAATCCAGCGTCTTGTAACGCTTGGTATTTATCAAGAGTTTTTTGTCGCTCCTGCTCAATGGCATATAAATCTTGATGTAGCTTACCGCCTTTAACTAAAGCAACATCAAGCTCTGCTTGTCGTTCGGCAATCTCTTTGTCAGTTTCGTTTATATAATCCAAGCTTTCTTTTATGGCAAATGCTCGGCGCTGAAATGCCTCGTGTTCATCCGCTAGCCGTTTTAGCTCCTCAAAGTCGCTTTTAAATAACTCCTTATCCTGCAACTGTTCATATTTGCTGATAAAGTCCTTATTCTTTTGCTCAAATTCCAGCAGTTGGCGGCTGATTTCATTGGATTGGCTAGCCAGCTTTAACTCTTTGCCCAGCTCTTCTTTTTCTTTCCAAAACTCAAAATCTGCCTTAGATTGCTCAACCGCCAATACGGTTTTACGTAAATAGTCTGACGGTTTAACTTTGGTGCCGTCCTCAAGCTCAATGTTGATGCGCTCGAATTTATCAATATTGCCCAGTAATTCGCGGTAATTGGCTAGCGTTAGCTCCATGTCGTCAAGCATGGTGCGACTGCGCAAACTTAGTTTTTGCACATCAAGGTCTCTAACCTTATCAACAATTGCATTTGTAACTTCAAAAGTATCTAAGTCTGCCGCTAGGCTTTTTAAATTATTTTTTTCCCATTCAGGCAACGCAAACAATCTGCCAAAGCTTGCATTGTCAGTCTCTAGCTTGATTTTGTCCAGCTCAAACACATGGCGGTTGCCATGTCCTGCTTCAGCAATTCGTCGCTCCAAGCTTTGCGCTTGCTCAAAATAAGCTTGGGTTAGCTTTTTTTGAGCCTTGGCAGCTTCATCGGCTTTTTTTCTGCCCTTTTTGTCGGCTGCCGCTTTCTTTTCAGCTGCCTTTGCCGCCTCATCCGCTTTTTTGCTGACGTCGTTATAGCTTTGGGCTAGCTTTTGATTGGCTTTGACTTGCTCATTAGCGACAAGTACGCCACTCTCGAGATAATGTTGGTTATTACTTTGCAGGTTCGCGCTATAGCCACCAAAGCCATAACTGGTTTGCCCATACTGCATTTGTCCAAAAGATACTTGCGCAACTTTAGGGATAACTGCACCGCCAAACATGCCAGCAATGTAGTTTATGCCGTCAATAACTGAGTTAATCTTGTTAATCTGATTATTAACGATGATTTCAAAGGTTTTGGTTATCTCGTTGCCAACTTTTTTAAAAAGATTGATGATGGATGTACCAAGCGAGCTGATGTTTTTCCATGCGTGCTGCGCAAACGTAACCACGTGCGCGCCTGCCAAGTCAAATACTCTTGCCGTTACCTGTAATACGCCAACAAAGCCTTTTTCGGTGTTGGCAAAAAAGCCGCCAAACGACGTTTTGGCAAAGCTGGTCGCTTTGTCTGCGCCGCCCATTAGATTGCTAAAATAATTTGATGCCGCCGTCCATGCCACACCCAAGCCATCAACAACGCCATTGATAAAGTTGCCCGCCAAAATTGCAGTTACATTGAACGCATCGCCAAGCGATTTAATAGCGCCGTTAAGTCCCTCAGTTCGCGCAATCACCGCTCCAATTACAGCAGTTAGCGTAATTATTGGATGCGCTAAGATAATCCTGCCAAGTGATGCGAACGCGCTGCCAATGCCCGTGATGGTGTTGGCTGCTAAGATACCAACGCCAATAAATGCACGCTTGGCGGCAGTCGCTCCAGCAATGGCGGCAGTGTGCAGGCGTGCTGCTACTGTTGCGGTGTTAAATCCGCTAGTCAGCCCAAGTAATGCCCTACCATATCCTAGCGTTGCAGCAGTTGCAGATTGTACGGCGGTTGCTGCGCTAACGATGCCGCCTACTATGCGTACGCTAGCAGCAAACCACATATTGTAGGCAACCGTCGCATTATTAGCGGCAAACGTGGCGGCTAGGGTTGAGCTTGCCACGCCTGCCATTGAGCTTACCCAGCCTGTTGCAACCCCAATACCTGTGCTTATCATAGTGCGCCCAAAATGTAACGCAGTAGCACCGATGGCCAGCAAAACCACATTGGTATTCTGAGCTGCCCAATCCATCGCATCAGATACTTTAATGACCGCGTCTTTTACCGCGTCTAGGTAGCTAATGCCGCCAATATCGGCGTTACCCATTGAGCGTAAAAAGCCTTGCCAGCTATCCCCCATTGCTGAGATAGCGCCATCAAGCGTTTTTGCTCTGGCTTCCATCGCCGCGCCAAATTGTACATTACCAATCTTGAGCAAGTACTCCTCAATGGCTTTGGCGTTTTTTGCCACTTCGGTAGTGATGCCCTGAAAAGTAAATGATACCTTGTCTTTTTCTTGGTTTGCCTTGATGCCAAACTCTTTTAAGCGCTCAAACTCAAAAGTTGATGCGTCAGCGACTGCCTCAATCATCTGCATCAAGTCTTTACCCATCGCTGACGCCGTATTACCAAAACTGGTAAGGCTAGCAATGGATGCCTCGAGTCCTAGATTTTTTAACTTTGAAAACCCCTCCACCGCTTGGCTTAAACCGTATGGTGTAACCTTTGCAAACTCTTGCAGCTCTTCCATCGCCGCCGCCGCTGCTTCGACTGAGCCTGCCGCGGTAACCAGCTGGGCATTTAGCACATCAAATTCGCGCTGTGCTGATATGATGCTATGCCCAAGTCCGGTAACTGCTGCAATGCCGCCAATCTGCAAAAAAGCGCTTCTGAGCTGGCTGCTTACTTGCTGCCCATAGTCTGCAATACTTCGTAACTGCCGACGTGTCTCATTGGTGGCGCGTGTCATTTCACGCTGATAGTTTGCGGTATCGGCGTGTAATAAAATATCTAAGCGTGATAAAACTCTTGCCATGTTGTTTTTTTCCAATAAAAACACCGCCAAAGATGACGGTGTTTAAGTAAAATAATTGACGATGCTAATAAATCCGTACCTTAGCGGTTTAATGTATCACTTACTCCCCATCTTTTTGCTGTCTAACCCCTTTAAATTAAAGCGATAAGTGTATGTATTACCATCAAAATTAGGAAAATTGATGACTAAAGATTTTGAGTTATAAAGCTTTAATAAAAAGTAATCATCCTCTTTAAGCTTTGTATTGCCCAACTTTTTGGCATCAGGGTAATTCTCGGTTTTTGCTACAGTGTAAGCATTAGGGGTTAGATAATTAAGCCGATACCATCGGGCGTCATCATCATCAAACCTAGCGCGCACATGGCAAGAGTCCGAACACACCTCCACCAAACCAGCGTTATGCCCAATGATTATGCTATCATTATAAAAACCTGTATCATGCTCATTAAGGATGGTTATAAACAAATTTTGATTTCCGCCTTGCCCGATTCCAAGATTTACGGCATTAGTAGATGTTATGGTAGATAGTGTTGAGTATGTTTTTTCAACCTCGTCATATCTTTTTTTGTAAACCCATTTGCTACCTTTAAAGTCAGATTCTGGCTTTTTATTAAAAAAATCAGAAACATCAACATCTTCTGCGTGATAAATATCAGTATTATACTCAACGCGAACAACAGAAAACCCTCCATTGCCTCCATTGGAAAGCTGTTTGATGGTTGTTAATGGGCGGTTATCAGCTTTATTCTGATGAGTATCTTGAGCATACGCAATGCTTGAAAATAAGCTAAACATGACAATGATATTAATGATGTTTTTCATGCCTTTGGGTCCTTGAGTACAATACAGCCGTATGATACTCAGAAACTTGACTTTTTTCAACCCAAGGTAGAAAACATCGCTATTGTCCGCTCCACCTGTGCTTGTAGCTCCTCGCGTCTTTTTTGCAACTCGTAAGCTTTGCGCTCCTCGGCAGTCATGGGGTTAGGGTCAATTATCATATAATCCGATAGCTTGCCACCTGCCATTGCTGTTGCAATCAGTGCAGCCCGTAAATCACCGCGATAACCACCGATTGGGTCAATGCTATCATAGATTTGCCATTCGGCAAATTCACGGGCGGTCATGGTTGCCTCAAGCTCGCCAACGGTTTTGCCTAAATGCCCTGCAAGCTTAAATAAAAAAAGCCGACTTTTGTCGGCTATGAGTTTTTTTCGGCTTCTGTTTCCTCGTCCTGCTCGCCATCATTGTCTTTATCGTCTTTTTTAACGTCAATGCCATTGAGTTTGTTGATTTGCTCAAAAATCTCTATCATTGGCTTAAATTTGATTTGTTTGACAACCTCAACATCATCAGGCGTAAATAAAAACTCGCCATGCTCATCACAAACGCCAAAAATAAATGTTAAGGCAATGCTGGTAATGTTATAGTCATCAGATTTAGGGTCGATGCCCTTAAGTAATTTTGATATTTGCTGTTGGTCGCTAATGCTGATGGGTCGGATATAAATATCGCCGAGCTCGCTGACTGTGATTTTTTGCGGGGCGTTAGTGGCATTTAATTTTTTTAATAGTGTAGTTGCTAAGTTGTTCATAATTAACCTTTTTAGTTTAAAAATAAAAGGACTATCAACCACTGATAGCCCCCTTAATTGATTTTAATTAACGACTAGCCGCTAATCTTGGTTACATCGCTGGTAATAGCAATTGTGCCAGTTTTACGCAGCTTTTTCTTGGTATCGGAATTATCCGTGGCAAGTTTGGAAATTGTGCCTTTAAATTGGCGCGACTCGCCAGTGGCAACGGTGTATTTAAGCTGGAAATGCAGCTCTTTGTTGCCGTCAAACGATGTTTGAATCAACTGATGGACAGCATCGGTTGGGTCTAAGATGTACTCAAACTCAATTTCCGAATCCTCTTTAAAATTTACCGCCGCTTTAATAGTTCGGGTGTCATCGGTTGCAGTTACATCGTCTAAGGTTTTTTCGTCGGTTGGGTGGTCGCATTTTTGCAGGTGTTCAACCTTTTTAAAATCCGTACCTGTTGCTGAAATGTGGAGCGTGTAAAAACTATCCACAAGGTTTTCAACGACTTTTGCCATAAGTTCTCCTCTGTTGGCTAAAGCTCTAAAGTTTGCCAAAAGCTGTACTCAATCAGCCCACGAAACAAGCCGCTCTCATCATCACGTAAATACTGCGTGCCATGATAGGTTGATGGCTTAATCTGGTCTAGCTGATTAATTGCTTTGGCGGTTAATGATAAGCACGCATCGTAATCGCTGTGATAAACATCAATCTGTGCTGTTACCCATTCATGCCCTGTTATGCCGTCCAGTGTATTGTCTGGTTCGGTGCTGATGATTTGATAAACAATGTAGGGCGGATTGCTTGGGTCGCTCTCCGGGATAATCAGCGGGTAGCACTTGCCATCTACTAAGCCGGCTAACTGCGTGTAAATAATTGCACTGGCATTCATTTAAATTTTATCCAGTTCTGATTTTAGTTTTTCAGCAAAGGCGTCAATTGCCGCTTGCTTATTGCTGTTAAATGCAGGTCTTAAAAATGGCACAGCTGCCATTTTGCTTGTGCCGTACTCAACAAAATGCCAGTAATTAGGGTATTCTTTTTGTTTTGTACCTTTGCCAATATAAATACCCATTGCCACGCCATCACTGCCCAGCTCGCTCATCTCGCGTTTAGGCACTTTGCGTTTATGGATGGCTGACCGTAATAGTCCGCGTTGCACCACCACTTTACGACCGCCTTTAACGGTCATGGTGTGCGGTTCTGGCGCAATAGCCGCCAATTGCTTTGCCGCTTTACGCATTGGGTTTAAGCCCTGATTAAGTGCTTTAGATAGCATTCTGTCGCGCATTTTTTTATCAATATCAGCAATGCGCTGCTCAAGCTCGCTTAAACCGCGCACGTCAATATCACCTATCATCCGTTACCCCCTTGAGCGCTAACGTTAGGTATTCCTTGCCCGTGTTCGGGTCTGCCAATGGCTCGCCAACAATCTCGTAATATTGCCCTGCGTATTGCACTCGCATGGCAGGGTTTAGGTCTGTACGATGGCGGATAGTTACCCGCGCGATAATCTGGTTTGATTGCGCTTGCCCTGCGATAATATCTTTTACCGACAGCGGCATAAAGCGCCCCCAGACAGTAAGAGTATGCTGCCACTGCCCAACACGTACTGCACCTGTGGGTGTACGCGTTGTTACTTTGCTAAATAGTTTAATGCGGTGGCGTAGGTTACTAGCTATCATACATACCCCTTAAATCGCCGTTGGCGTGCGATACGGAGCCAATAGCTGCCGTACTGCCGCTGGTAAGTAATTGCCGTATTCTGCGCCTTTTTCGCTGTTTCGGTTATCGTCCAGATAGCCCGTCATCAGCAAGGTTGCTACTTTTAAGCTGGGCAACATCTCATCGGTTATCTCGTCAGTGATGTAATTTTTAACGGCTTGCTGTGCAGCTTGTAGTAATACGCTTAACGTTTGGTCAGCGTCAGTGTCGTCATAACGTAGATGATATTTAACCTCATCCAGTGTTGCAAAATCAGTCATCGCCTAATCCTCATCTAACACTGCCAAAACGCGGCGGCTTTTCTTGGACTTACCAAATGGGTCATCACTATTATCACGCCGTGCCAGCGCTGACAGGCTATAATTTTGCTGCTGCATTAATGGGCTTTCACCGCCCACGACTGGCGGCAAGCCTAACATAGCTCTAGCCTCATTTGGGCTAAAGATGCCAGACGACGTACCCTCTTTTAAGTACATGATTTGGCTGGTGCTATCCATACGGATTAGCGGGCTTAAATCCGCTTCACACTCCACGCCTGCCTCAAAGTCCAAATGCTCATCAAGCAGGTTTTCCATCGCCTCAATGTAATGCTGCAAACAGTCCGAATAATAAATCTCGTTTAAATCCGATACCTTTTGACCTGCCTTAGCCTCGCCCATGCCAACTTTAAAGGCTGGCACATGAAACACCGAACACACTGTCTCGGTAGTCATTTTTAGCTGCTCAATGGCTTGGCTATCGCTTGCACTCATGGCAATCGGCTCATATTTTGCCCCAGAACCTAGTACAGCAATGCCGCCACGATTAACGCCTGCATAGTTTTGTTGCCATTCTGCCTTAATCTTTTCTGCCTTTTCTTTGCTGAGGTCGCTTGGTGTGGTCAGGATGCCACTTGGTCGCGAATTATTACCAAACAACGTTTTGGCATTATGCTGGATTGACAAACCAAGTCCAACACTCATCGCACACGCTGTAATTGGTGATAAGCCAACCATCGGGTGATACAAGCAGTTAAAGCGGTCATGGATAATCTCACTGGCTGGCACTAACATCTCGTCCAGCCCAAACAACTTGTCATTACTAATCTGATACAGTACATCGCCATCATCTGATACTAGCACCTTAACCCGGTCAGGATTTAACACCCACAGCTGCCAAACATCGCCAAAAATATCACGCTGTTTAAATACGTAGGTATTGCCACGTAGTAGCTTTGAGGTTATCCAGTTTTCGGCAAATTGCTGCCAAGTCTGATGTTTATTGGGTTTGGATAAGATGGTTTGCGTACGTGATTTAACGGGCTGCAATACGCCATCTTTGACCGACTTGGTTTTTATGCGCAGCTTGCCAATATCTGAGCTAATCAGCGACACGCACGCAAAAACGGCGTGAAAACCTAATGCGTCAGTGCGTCTTAGCTCATCACCCTTTTGCCAAGCGCCAGTGTACGGCTCGTGAACCAAAGGAAACCATGAGCCATTACTTGGCGTGCTAGTAAGCGACTTTTTGTTAAACCACTTAAACCATTTCATAATTCGCTTTCTGCCTCTGTCTCTGTCTTGGTGCGTTTTGGCTTGGTCTCTTTGACTTCTTTGGCGTAACCAAGTCTGATTAAAATGGCAGCCTCAACATCAGGCACGTCCATCACGTCTTTGTTTTCGCCATAGCCGTAAGGCGCATCATCTAAATATTGGATTTTCATTTTACCCCCTAATCCCAAGTTTGACGGCTTGGGATTTGTTTAACCATTGCTTAACCGCTTAGGTGTATTTGATAAATCCAACCGCTTTAACATGGCGTTTTTTCCAGCGGATAAAGCGCTCGGCACGGATAGCGTTTAAGTTGTTTTGAAACAAATTAACCAGTTTTGGAGCAGCCTCTGTACCCATATTGATGGTTGCCTCAGTAGATACGCTAAAATCAATGCCGCCATCATCAGCTAGTAAGATTTGATTAGGCACAACTAACACAATCTTGTCGGCTAACTCTTTGCAGGTATAAACTGGCAAGGCTTTTAATGAGCGCGCGCCCGTTAGATTCATGCCCTCAAAATACGTACGACCTAGCGGGTCGCGCATGCCTGCCAGCTCTACTGCGCGTGATTCGCTCATGCCCCACACTGCGCCCTCTAAGCTAATGCCTGCATCAGATAGCTGCTTGACTAGCGTGGTTAAATCAGCATCAACTTTATCAGCGGTTTTGCCAGTGGCGGTAACTGCGGTTACACCGTGCAGCATTGACGCTGGGCTTTCTGCCGCCTCATCTTTGCTTGGGTCAAAAAACTGCTGGTCGATAAACTCGGCAACGGTTGCTACTAAGTCATCACGAACAAGCATATCAGCCTTTGGATTGCTAAAGCGGATTAGCTCATCAGACAACAGCACAATCCCTGCGATTTTGGCGTGGGTCATGGTAATTGAGCCAAAGGTAGGGTTTCCGACTGGCTTCATCTTGCCCTCACCTACCCAACCAACGGAGCCGCTGGCAGTTTGTGTTGGCAGCTTGATGTTAAACGGCACTTGACGCATTGCGCTGGCGATTTTGTCCACAAAGGTTTTATGACGCACCAGCTCAATAAACTCATTGGTCAGATTGGCGTAATCTACTAGCGGTTGAGCAAAATTTGTGTCTGTGGTTGTACCGATTATCGCTTTTTGGGTGGCTGCATTGATTACATTATCAGGCGCTTTCCAGCCCTCCAATACCTCGCGTGTGGTAATGCTGCCTTTGGACTTAGTGGCAATCGCACTGGCTTTTACAATCAGCGCAAAGCCAATGCCCTGCTCTAGGTTTTTGAGGTTTTGGGATTTGACCACCGCTGGGGCTTCGTGTGGTTCGCCTGCGGCTGTTTTCTCGGCTTCTTCTGGGGTATCGCCTTTTACTTGGGTTGGGTTTTTGGCGCCGTTTAGGTTTTTGATTAAAGTTTGCAGGCGTGTCGCGTTAAGTTCTAAGCGCTCAATATCGCTTTCAAGCCCTTTAATCTGGACTTCTTCCTCGTCGTTTGGGGTGCGTCCGCTTTGTACGGCTTTGGTCATAATTAAGCCAAGCTCTTTACGCTTGGCTTCGATGGTTGCATTAATCTGTGCTAATTGTTGCTCATAAGTCATGCAAAAGTACTCCATTTGTGGTGGTTAAAGAAATTGCACCGTCAGCGCTAGGGCGTTTAGTTGTCTCGGCTAGCGTAACGGATGTTTTGGGTGATTCAGGTTTTGCTTCTGGGGCTGGCTCATCTGCTTTATTTTGGCTGGCCATTTTGTCTATCTTTGGCTTGGGCGGCGGATTGGCGTTAAATGCATCTTTGATTTGTTTAACGCTGGTAATCACCGCATCAGCATTGGCTGGCACAGTAACTACAGATAACTCGTACCATTCCCACTCTTTGATATGTAAGCCCCAAGAATTTTCTAAGTAGTTGTATTCTTTGATTTTAAAGCCTACAGATAGGCATTTGACCAGTCCGCTTTTGATTGACTGCCAAGCTTCATCAATTCGCTGCTTGAGTTTGCCCTCATCGGCAACTTTTGCAATCTTAGCGGTGATGGTGATGCCCTTATCGGTGATTTCTGCCGCTGTTACCTCGCCAATAGGTTGATTGTGATTGTGTTGCCACAAAAGCGGGATGGGTAGATTAAACTTAGCACCCATCGGCTCTAAAATATCGTCGTCTCGGTCGGTATTTGGCGTTGTTGCAATGCCTGTGATGATGCGTTCGTCATCGGTATCAGTTACGGATTTGATTTGTAAGGTGGAATAGGCTTTGGTCATTGTGTTTCTCAAATTTTGGACATTAAAAAACCACCTATAAAGGTGGCTTCTCGTGATATAAAAGATTATTTTTTGGTTGAAATGCCAAGTAAACGGTAATTGGGCATAATAGGATTTAATGCGGTAGGTGTCCACATACAAAAAAATCAAAGATTGATCTGATGTTTGGTAAGTCTTGTGCCATTTTCCAGTCTCTCTTTGGTTTTTTTATGCTCTTCATTAAACCGCTTAGCATCTGTTTGTAAGTTATTTGCAAAGTCCGCAAATAACTTCGTAATCTTGTATGCTTGGGCTTTCTCAGTGTTTTGAGTAGTGCGATTTCTCATAATCGCTCCTCTTATTTTTTGATAAAAAAATAGATTTGTATAATTGTATAGTTTAATACACCTTTTAACAAGCTATTTTGTCTTGACACCTAAAAATAAACCCCCACATCATCAGCAGACTTTGGATTTGCTGGATTTTGGCTCATCAGTGCCACAGCGTTAAGCATGGCAATGACTGGGTCAATCTTTCCGTTGCCTGATTCTGCCTTACTCATCATCACGCCAGCTCCCGACAGCTTTACCCGTGCATTGCCCACACACCAAGCCATCAAAGGTTGATTGGCATGGGTTAAATCGCCACTGGCAATCTTGCGCTCGCATACTTTTTGATAGCCGCCAAGCTTATAACCTTGACTAATTCCCAAAATCTTATCTTTAGGTATGCCAATGGCTTCTAATGCGATTACAATATCGTCCGCGCCAGCTGGGTCAAGTCCAATACGGTCAAGTTTGCCACTGTCAAAAATCTTTTTGGCAATGTCAGCAAATTCTGCCACATCATCGCCCACATTTTGCACAATGACCAAATCGCCGTCGCTCTCAAAATCCCGATAGCGGGGTTCGTCCTGCTTGCGCCGCTCAAGTGCAATTGGATGACACCAAGCGCGCGCCCATACCCACCACTGCTTTACTTCGTGGCGAATGTTATTATCATCTGTATAGATGTATTTTGGCTTAGGCAGCCGCCCAACAACGGCGCAACCTAGCAAGTCATCAAGTCCGCCGCCATCACCGCCCATGGTGATAACCTCTGATTGCTCTATCAGCTCATCAAGGCTAAACTCTTTACCTGCATTTTCCCAAAATTCAGCGCCTGCCCATCGGTTTGCTCTTAGGCTGATGCCAATGGGGATGTTTAAATGCTTGGCAAGGGCGGTTTGCAGGGTGTTTTTATCGTGGCTCTCTTTTGCCCGCTTAATGGTATCAATCAAGTACTGCAAATCAACGCTAGCGCCCAAGTTGGGGTTGGTGATGTACCAGTTTTCAGCGTCTAAATGTTTGTTTTCCTCAATATACGACTGAGGAAACTCATAAAGCACGGGCAAAAAGCGCGGGTCGTCAATCAAGCCATCACGCACACCGCGTGCATAGTCTAACTTTTCTTTAAACACCCCTGCGGGCGGCTCGTCGCTCATCGTAGATAGATAAATCACAAAGCCTTCGGGTCGGCTTGCTAGTCCGCCCATCGCCTCTTGTAGCATGGATGATGCACCTGACCGCTTACCAAATACCCAAAGCTCATCAATCAGCACATAAGCGCCTTTAATCCCTGCCAAACTGTCGCTTTCAGCGGCGATTACCTTTAATGTGGCTTGGGTTGAGCGGTGAGTGATGGTTTTGGTATGGGTTGATACGTTAAAAATCGCGGATAGCTCACTATCCACTCGTATCATATCGCGCATTGGGTCAAAAGAGTTGTTAGCAACCTCTTTGGTTGGCGCAACAATCGCCAGCTCGCAGCTTTGCCGCTCGTTTAGCGTCAATGCAGTTAGCATAATGCCAGCAGCAAGCGTTGATTTTGAGTTCTTTTTGCTGATGAGCAAGAAAAATTCTTTGATTAGCCGCTTTTTGCTAACTGGGTCGTATGCCCCAAAGATAACGGCAACAAATTCAAACACCCACTCTTTGGTAACTTCGCCAATCTTAGGGCAGCCAAGCACATCAACAAGCGTTAATTCTTTGAACACTCGTAGCGCGATTTCACTTGGCATGGTAAAAAGCGGCTGGCAAGGGATTAAGCTCTCGCCTTTAACGATTTTTTCTTGCCAGTTTGGCAATGCGGTTGTCCAAGTTGGCTTACTTGGCAGGTTTTGAGTTAGCATAATTAGTCACGTGCGATAAATACAAGACAAACGCCCCGGCGCTCATCTTGGCAAAGCTATCAAGCAGTAATTGCTTACTCGGTGCGCTATGGCTAGCCACCTTTAAAATTAACTCTTTTGCACTCTCTGGCAGTGTCTCATCGTTGATATAAGCTCGGTTTGCGTAAAATAGCGCTTTGTTTAAGTCGGTCAGCTCATCGCCTTTTAAGCCAGCGCGGTGCAAGTACTTGTAACAGTTACCAAGACAAAACGGCAGCTGCTCAGCAATCTCTATGCACTCAATCCCGCTTGGACTACTAGTGTAGTGTGGCGGGTGGTTAATCATATCAACCACGCGGTGCCTCCGTCGGTGCAAATCCCGAATTACGCTCATCTTTAGCGAGGGTGTTAAACTGTTGTCAAACTCTTTGACAATCTCGCAGTCATCCACCGCCTGTGCTTTGCCATCAATATTAGCAATCACTCTGCCCTCTGAGTCTATGTACCGCCCCATGATTTCAGCGGTGCGTCCGTCTGTTGCTATGTAGTTCAATTTTTGAAACCCCCTAGTGTTGTATCAACTTGATTGGATAGCGTCGCAAAGCGTCCAGATTCGGACTTAGTACGTGCATTATCTGCTGCATCCTCTTTTTTGCCCGTCTGTGCTAGTTTTTGCTCGGTGTAAGGCAACAAAGCAATCGCAGCGCCAATGCGTTCTTTGGGTGAATACTGCCCACTGGTGTCGTTGATGACTGACACCAAAAAATCCAAAGGCGTATTATTTTTAAACGCTGACCTATCTAGCCGCGTTGGTTGCTCGCTTGCTTGAGTTGTTGGTTGTTTTTGCAAAGGTAAGCTGGCATTTTCTGCTGTTAAATTAGCGATAAAGGCTTGCACATGCTCGCGCTTTGCCATATCTGCTACAAACTTACGCGCTGCTTCGGAATTTGAGCAACCTGCCTCAAGTGCAGCTGCGTTTTTATCCATACCACTCGCCACAAGACGAGCGTATCGTTCCTGTTTTGCGGTGATAGCCATTTTTTAACCTTTTCTAAAATCTTTCTGGTGTAATTTTTTGTAAATTGTGTTGCTCGGAGAAAATCGGAGATTTCTCCGGAAATCAAAATTTTTTTTGTAAACGGGTGGGGACGCGGTTTCCTGAGCTTAGTCCAAAAATTGTTTTACCACCCCCCCTGCTCGGCTTTCGGCTTGTGTCTTTTGTTTGTGGCAGGCGTGGCAAAGGATTTGTAAGTTGTCTTTATGGTCGGTGCCGCCTTGTGCGATGTTTAGCACATGGTCAAGCTCAAGCCGTCCGCCAACTCGTCCGCACGCTTGGCAGGTGTAGTTATCTCTTGCCAAGATTTCATCTTTTAATCGCAACCAAGCCCGACCGCCACGACCTTTGCCCCAATTGTTTTTTGGTTGGTGATTAGTAGTAGGCTGTAATCTTGGTTTTAATGTAACCAACATAAATCACTCCTTAGCTAACAAAAGTTTACGCTTAGGTGCATTCTGCCATTGGTCAGATGACAGGCAATAAAAAACCGCTCTATTTGAGCGGTTAAATCAATCATGGTCATCATGTTTACACTACGACCACCATGACACAATAATAGCAAATCGCGTGTACACAGTCAAGCGAAAATCTGCCAAAATCTACCCTTTATATAACCCCTCGCACCCTGAATGCGCATCCTAACATCAATGGTTGATAAGCCCTGTTTGTCAGCAATCTTTCTAAGTGAAAAGCCACTTACTTTATGAGCAATTAGCAAGCTTATATCATTACGCATTTGAGCGTTGGCTTGCTTGATTGTATGCGTCAATAGGTTTTGCACAGCTAAGGCTTCTTGGCTGGTTATCTCACAGATGATTTTACAGTGATAGGGTCGGCGCAGATAACCTGAGCTTACCATTAGGTGATACAAAGCATTCTCGCTTAAATCATCAGGCTCATCACGCATAACCGTATCACACCATGCTCCAAATTGTTCTAACCACCCATCAAGGGTGTATTTCTGCCAATTCATGTTTGCTCCTTTTCTTGCTTTGCTCTTTCCCAGACTTTGATTATCGTTTGCCCACCAACTACTTTCTCGCCACGTCTAATGCACAACATATCAATCTGGCTATCGTCGGCAAAGATGATGCCTTGCAAGCTATCCAGTGTTACTTTTAAATAATTGTCTAAATCGCGCTTTCTGGCGTCTTTAAAGCAAAAGATGATACTAACTACCACTTTGTTGTTTGATGGTGCTTGTGGCGCAAATGGTGCGATTCTACGGTGGGTTTCTTTTTTAAATGCCAGCGCCTCTTTTGATAAGTATCGCCCACCATGTTGGCTTGCTTTGGTATAGTGATTCACCGATGGCGGCTGTGGTAGGATTACATCTAAGATTTTACGCATGCTGCCACCCATTCCAACAATATTAAAATTTTAATCATAATAATATTTACCTAATTTAATTTAATTAATTAACTAATTTTATTGTTGTCATATGTTGTCATACCCAAAATGACAGTTATAACCTATACGATGTAAGGCTTACAGCTTTGTTGTCATACTAACCACCCCCTGTCGTATTTTTTAACTTTTTTTAAAAAGGGTATAAGGGTGTATGACAACAAGGCTCTAGCCCATATGTGGCAAAGGTTATAACTGTCATTGACGGTATGACAACAATTCCTGAAACCCTTATAATGCAAGGGTTATAACTGTCAGCATTGTTTGATGACAGATTGCCAACAATAGACATCATTCGGCAATCTCCATAGTGTCCTCACAAAAGTAATTTGGTAAAATAAAACATAACCGTTTACGACCGCGACCGCTAATGGTGTTAATTGCTACCGCCACAACCTGCTCTTCGGCAAGAAGAGCCTTGAATGCCATCTCTCGCTGAACAGGTGTTGAGGCAGCAAACAAACGACTATTTCTGGCAAGGTCACGCTCTGTCATGCCGTTTTTGCCTGCACGCTCCACCAGCTCCAAAATCTTAAGATACAAGCGGTGAAAATCGCTGTCTGCTACTTTGGTAGATACTCTATCCATAAACTCCTGCCCATAATGCAAGATATAGGATAAAGCCCAATGAGCAAGCTCTGCATCAATGACAGGTTCGTCGCTATTTTTGCATACCGCTAGCATGGTTGCTAACCTCATTGCATTTTCAATCCAGCGACGGGTCATATCTGGCAGTGCAAAACCGCCATCTGCTTCTTTTTGCTCAATCAGCTCTGCTGTATCATCAAACAAATCCAAAGCATCATCGGTAAACAATACTTGACGTGGTGATGGTGCTGCATTATGAGCAGTATCAATGCCAGTCATATCCGTACGGCTGCTTGGTGCAGGGTTTCTGATTTTGGTTGCCCAATCAACAAAGCAATCAGGTAGTGGCACACTCTGACGGCGCACCTTAGCACCCAATGGCAAGCTAATATCAACACAAACAAGGCGGTTTAAAAAGCCGTCCTCCACATCTGCTGTACTTAAGTTATCGTACATCTGCGCAGGTGTAGCAAGCCCCAACAAAGTAATGGCTGGACAATGCACCATTTGGTCTTGTTTACTGACTTGGTCTTCTTTTTTGCGCCCCATGCTGGAGTAGTTTTTAGGCATCATCAAACTTGTGGACGCTGAATAAGCCTCAACCAGTGTAGTAAAACTCTCCGCCATCTGTCCGTTTTGCTGTTTACGCGCTGTCTGTAACTGCTTGCCAATCTCATCAATAATCTGGATATGGCAAGGCGATTGATAAAGCGCAGAATACACCGCACCGCTTGACGTGTTGCCGCTACCACTGAGCAGGTTTATCATGTTTGATTGAGTAAAAAATTGCTGAATAGCGGTTTTAACATAGTTTTTACCCACGCCCGTTTCGCCAAGCACCATCAGATACAGACTTGAGGTGTTTGCCTCAGTAGATTGGTAAATACGGCCACACAGTACACTCGCTAAAGCAATCACGCCCTGCATGCTAATTTGGCGGTGTGGCTGACGGCTAAAGCCCTCCACCCATATCAGCAGCCTGTTTAAAACAGGCACAGGGAAAGAAAGTAGTTGCTCTGGTACGTCATTTGTGTTACTATACTTAGGCAGTTTTATTTCTTCTGCTCTTTGAAATGCTCCGACCGTCATCGGAGCATTTTTATTATCCAATGATTGGATAAAGCCGCTAATATCGCTGCTAACCACCAAATCACTCTTTGGCAAGTCAATATTTAACACTTCCGCCACCTTTTTGACGGCATCAGATGCACTCATGCCAACGTGGTCAATCAAAAAGCTTAAACCATCACCGCCTACTGTGCCATTCCCACCCTGTGAACATATCCAACCGCCATCGCCTTTAGTGATGTTGTTATCATCAAAACGAAAGCGGTCTTTACCGCCACAGTGAGGGCAAGGCTCATGCTTGCCACCTGCGAACGAATACCCCAAGCGATTTAACACAAATTGCCAATTGCCTTGAGCGTGTTTGCGAACAAACGCCGATGCTTGCCCACTGCCCATATCTGTATTACCCACACCAACACTAGCCACGGGATGGCTAGCATGCGTAACTTGGGGGGTAAGTAGCTCAGCAGTCTCATTATCTAGCCACTGGCGCAACTCGTTAAGGTTGGCGAAATCACCCTCATAGACAATGCGACTAACAAATGCAGGGCTAGCAACGCCGTCTTTAACCTTTTGATGGGTAAAGCCATCTAGTCGCATAACACGGGGTAAATCATGGATGGCTTTATCAGGCGCATCACCAGCACGGGTAAAGTAAGCGATAAGCTGCTTTTGCAAGCCACTAAACTCATCAAGCGCCACGCCATCAACTACCCAATAAGCGTGATGTTTGTTTTTGCTGCTCTCAACGATGACACTTGGAGTAATTGGCAAACTTAGCAGGCGTGCTAAGCGTTTGTTATCAGGGGTATCAAAATCAACAAACAAAGCACGTACTGCCGTAATGTTTTTAGCAGTGCGCCCATTGCCATCTGTAGTATTGACGGTAACATACACGCCTGCACCGCAACTGTTTAGCTCATGCAGTGTATTAGCGTGCTGCTCCAGCGTGCCGTAAAATTGGCGGATAAGCGATTTATCCTTGCGGTCAGCGTTATCGTCAAAAGTCTGAAAGGTAAATTGCTCGTTGTTGGAGTGGGATAAGTGGGTAAGTAGGTTCATCGTTTTGCTCTTGGTGGTAATAATTCCTCGATTTTGAACACGCCATCGCTTGCTTGGGCTAGCCTACAAGCATGGCTGGTCTCTCCTGTGTAGTCGGTTCGGGGGAATCCACCCTTACGCTCCCACTTGGCAACAGCAACATGGCTAACACCTGTGATTTGCGCAACTTTGCTTTTGCTACCAAAAAACTCTATTACTTTACTTACAGGGTTTTTTACATCATCTGACATATTATAAACCTAAATCTGAAAAAATAAAACCATATTAAACCACAGGTTAGACAAAAACACAATCAGAATTTAAACTTTAAGGCTCTTTATTTTAAAGTAAAAGCGTGTATAATGTAACCACAAGTTACGACAAGGGGAACTATATGACTGTACTCACTCAAAGACTACAGCTTGCTGAAAGAATACAGCTTGCTCTAGACCTTAAAGGTATTTCGTGGTCAAAGGCCGCAACAAATGTTGGGCTGACTGCGCAAGCAGCTACAAAGTGGAAAAAGGGACAAATCGGAAGGGAAACATTGCAAAATCTAGCGACGCTTTTAAATGTTGATTATGGTTGGCTAGCTACTGGCAATGGCGGAACCACCGAGAGAGTTACTACCAGTGAGGAAATGCTGGCTTATAATAAGCACGAACTTGAGCAACTAATTAAAAACCTGCCATCAGCTATTACTCATGACCAGATACCGCCTGACCGAGCTAGTGTTGCCATCCCTATTTACGACGTACAGTTTTGCTGCGGCGATGGTGTTTGCAAGCCCGAATTTATTGCTCTAAAAAAACATCTACCATTTGACAAGTCGTTTTTTATCAAAAGGAACCTAAACCCTGATAACTTTAAACTGATTTCTGCCACTGGTAATAGCATGGCAAACTACATCAACAAAGGGGATGCTGTTGGCATAGATATTTCGGACGTTACCCCAAAAGATGAGCAGGTTTATGCCTTATGTCTAGATGGGGATTTGATGATTAAGCGGATATTTAAAGAGGGGGATGGCGCATTGCGATTATCTAGCGACAATAAAAACTACCCTGATAAAATGGTCAATATCAATGACCAAGACTTGGTTATTATTGGTAAGGTAATTTATCGTAGCGGCTAAATTGACATCCAGTGTAAACTAATCGCCAGCTCTATCACCACCCTTTGGGTGGTTTTTTATTGTCTTAAAAAAAATATTAATTAAAAATTGTTTATAAAACATATATTTATAAACTTTTACAAACTTTTAGTTTATAAAATGGTTTACTTTTTACAAAACCTATGGTTTAATTTACCACACAGACAAACTGGGTTTAAAACTGGAGTTTAAATGAACCTCACTTCCACTAAAGACCTAGCCGTTGCGAGCGGCATCAAGGTATTAGTTTATGGGCAGGCAGGGGCTGGTAAAACCGTACTATGTGCGACCACGCCAAACCATGCTAAAACCATCATCTTGTCGGCAGAAGCTGGTTTGCTATCAATTGCGGGGGCAAACATTCCCGTAATTGAAATTAAGACCTTGCAAGACCTGCAAGATGCCTACCAGTGGCTAACTACCACTGAACAAGGCTTATCTTATGACTGGATTTGCCTTGATAGTATCAGCGAGATTGCCGAAGTCTTGCTAAATGCTGCTAAAAAGGCAGCCAAAGACCCCCGTCAGGCTTACGGGGAAATGCAAGAAAAGATGGAAGACGTCATTCGCGCCTTTCGGGATTTGCCAAGAAATGTTTATTTTTCTGCCAAGATGGAGGCTTATCAAGATGATATGGGCGTGGTGAGATACCAACCCATGCTTCCCGGAAAGAAGCTGCCGCAAGCAGTGCCGTATTTTTTTGATGAAGTCTTTTTCTTGCGAGTCGAAAAAGACATGGAGGGTCAGCAAGTGCGCTATTTGCAGACTGCGCCAGATATTAAGTATCACGCCAAAGACCGCTCAGGTCGTCTATCTGAGCGTGAGCTACCAAATTTGGCACATATTGCCAATAAAATTTTGGGGTAACACCCAAGACGGCGGCACCGATATGCCAATAACTGTAAAACCATGAACGTAACGTAATCAAACGAACGTACACTAAACAAAACTTGCCAAAATGGAGTAAACTCATGGCATTATTAAACTTAAGCTTTAGCACCGACGAAATCAAAAACGCTCAAACTGATAATTTTACCCCCATCCCGGCGGGGAACTACATCGCCGAGATTAACCGCTCGGAAGTCAAACAAACAAAAGATGGGCGCGGCTCATACTTAAGCCTTACATTTAAAATCTTAGACGGCGATTTTGCTAACCGTCTAGTTTTTCAAAACATCACCATCGTTAATGCCAATCAAACCGCCCAAGCCATCGGGCGCGAACAAATGGCGCAAATTGCTGGCGCCTGCGGTATTATGCAGCTAAACGACAGCCAAGAGCTACATGGCAAGCCCATGTGGATTAAGGTGGCTATTGAGGTGGATAAGAGCGGACAGTATGAGCCTAGAAACACCATCAAACGCTTTATGCCGCTACAATACCAACACCAACAGCCCCAAAATATGCAGCCAATGCAAGCAGCGCAACCCGTGCAACCCGTTAGCACGCCTACCCCTAATCCTTGGGCTAGACAGTCTTAATAATCCTTAATCCCTTATAAATTCTAAAGTTTTTGCTCATGGCAACATGGGCAAGGGCTTTGCTTTGCCAAAAATTGGAGTTTTGTGTGAAATTATACGAAATAAATAAAGAGCTTGCCGAAAAAATGATCGCCTTGGGCGAGTTATTATTGGCTGGCGAAACACCAAGCGACGAGCAGGTTGCCGAGCTGATTGATTTGCAAGGTAATCTATCAAACAAGCTAACTAGTTATGGTTACGTCGTTAAAAACCTGACAAGTGAGCTTGACGCAGTAGATTCCGAGCTTAAACGCTTAACTGCGATTAAGCGCGCCAAGGCTAGCCATATCGAGATGTTAAAAAGCCGTATGCTAGCAGCCATGCAAGACGGCGGTATTGACAAAGTTGCCGACCCTGTTATGCCAATCCGTCTGCAGAATAGCCCTGTAAGCGTACGCATTAACACCGATATTGACGCACTGCCCAATGAGTTTGTCAAAGTCAAATATGATGCTGATAAAACCGCCTTGGCTAAAGCCCTTAAATGCGGCATAAAGATTGACGGCGTTGAGCTGGTGCAATCACAACACATCCGCATTGGGTAGGGGTGGCGCATGTATCAACTTAGACCCTACCAAGAGCGCGCCATCAGCGATTTGTTTGACTGGCTATCACGCCACCCAACAGGCTATCCAATTGTGGATGCCAGCGTGGGAGCTGGCAAGTCAATTATTATTGCCGAGCTTTGCAAGCGCATTATTGCGATGAGTCCAAATGCGCGTATTGTGATGTGCGTGGCAAGTCGCGAGCTGTGCCAACAAAACCTTGATAAGCTACGCGCCATCTGGCAAGACGCACCAGCTGGGGTATGCTCCGCGAGCTTGGGTAAAAAAGACCTTGAAAGCCAAATCATCTTTGCCACCATTGGCTCAATCGCCAAGCACGCAGACAAGATTGGCAAGGTGGATATTATGCTAATAGACGAGTGCCATAACGTCAATAGCAGCAATGCTGGCATGTATCGCACGCTTATCAATGATTTAAAACGCTTTGGCAATCAATCCTTATGTGTCATTGGCTTCACCGGCACGCCATTTCGCGGCGATGGTGTCTGGCTATGGCAAGGTACAGACCCGCTATTTGCAGGTACGGCAACACGTATCAGCATGGACGAGCTATTGGAGCAAGGTTATCTTGCCCCTTTGGTGGCGGATAACAGCGCAAAGCCTAAGATAGACACATCAAACATCAAAGTGCAAGGCGGCGATTATGTTATCAAAGAGCTTGCCGAGATTGTCCAAGACGACGAGCTAATCAAAGCCGTCATGGATGATTTTTACATCTCAGGTTTTAGCACACGCAGCAAGTTTTTGTTTTATTGCGTTACCAAAGAGCATGCTCAAAAGGTACTTGATGCCTTATGGGGCTTTGCTGGACTAAATGCTCATTTGATTACCGCCGATACCCCAAGCGCTGAGCGTGCTGACATCTTAGCACGCTACAAGCTGCCCAAAACTGACCGTAATGCGATTAATTGCCTTGTATCAATTGGCACGCTAACCACAGGCTTTGACGCGCCTGCCACGGATTGCATTGTACTTTTACGCCCTACCCGCTCCCCAGTGCTTTACGTACAAATCGCAGGGCGCGGCATGCGTACGGCAGACGGCAAAAAAGATTGTCTATGGCTAGATTATACCGACACTACGGAGCGCCTTGGTGCAGTCAATCGCATCAAGGGCAGAAACAAGAGCAAGTCAAGCATGAGTGCGGGTGAACCATTTAAATACTGCTTAGCCTGTGGCAATCAGAACCCAATCCACGCCTTAGAGTGCGCGGAATGCGGCGAAAAATTCCCAGAGCAAAATCGCATCACTCATGGCGTTCAGGCGGGCAACCTATCCCCACTTGAGGGCTATAACCCGCCGGTGGAAAGACAGTTTGAGGTGCTGGCCATCAGCTATCACAGACATCAAAAAGGCGATAAAACGCCAACACTGCGAATCGACTACGACATTGGCGAGATGTTCCCCGTGTCTGAGTGGGTATGCCTTGAGCATACAGGGTATGCGCTACAAAAAGCCATACAGTGGTACAGTCAAGTGCTACCTAATGAGAGTGTGCCGTTTACCATCGATGAAGCACTGGAGCGACTGCATACAGCACCGCTAGCAAAAGCCCCAAGCTCAATCATCTGTAAAAAAGACCCGCTGGGTAAATACTGGCAAATACAATCGCGGGAGTTTGACGACAAGCAGCCGCCATTGATGAGCAAGTACGCTAGCAGTCAGTCAAAATACCCAACGATGGTTAATCCTAATGCCAACATCATCGCAGACGATGACGACATACCGTTTTGAATTTTTAGTTAATTTTTTTAGTGAGAATGTTATGAAAGCAGCCATGAATTTTTTAGAAAGCAAACAATTTATCAGTCTGATAATTGGGGCAATTATAGCATCATTTGGATTTGTAGCAGGGTTGTACACTCAATCCACCAAAAGCCAAATTGAGTGCGAAAGACACCAACAAACACGCCTGCTAACCAAAACTATCGCTTGCGAAACTGGCAAGCCTAACAAAGAGGATAAATAAATGAATGAGTTAATTAAGCTAAAGCTCAACACCACCAGACTAACCATGTCTAGCCGTGAAATTGCTACTTTATGTAGCAAACAACACCAGCATGTTAAACGCGATGTTGAAACCATGTGCCAGCAATTAGAATTAGATGCGTCCAAATTTGGACACATCTACCTAGATACCCAAAATCGCCAACAAACAGAATATCTATTGGATAAGGATACTTGTCTTTGCTTAGTAGCTGGTTATAACGCCAAACTTCGCATGGCAATTATTAAGCGTTGGCAAGAGTTAGAGCAAGCCAATACCATTACCGACCCCCTGCTCATGATTGCACAAATGGCAACCCAAGCTTATGAGACAAAGCAGCTTGCTTTGTCTGTAGCTAACCGACAAACAGAGTTAGAACATACGTTCGCCGAAGTTAAAGCCAAGCAAGAAGCCCTAACAGATTGCAGTAACTACTTTTCGGTGCTTGCCTTTGCTAATCTGCATAATATTGGGCTAACCAATGGCAAGTTATCCGCCATGTCTAAAAAGGCGGGTAAGCTATCCAAAGAGAGAGGCATTGCCATTGGCACTATTAGCGACCCACGTTGGGGCAAAGTCAAAACCTATCACAAAGCTGTATTGGCTGAGATTTTTGAGATTTAAGGGGGAGTCGTGAAAAATATTAAAGCTCAAGAAACCATCAGAAGATTGCTTAATTTCAAAAAAAATCAAGTGCTTATGGTTAATGGCATAGCAATTAAATTTGATAGCGAATTAGCTTTGCAAAATTTTAAGCTAGGGCTAGCTGTTGCTGATAATTTATATCAAAAAACCAATGAGTCGGAGCTTAAGGATGGGCAGCCATGAACAACATTTATTTATCGGGGCTAATACCCCCGCACATGGTTATTTACTTGTTATATCATGACGATGCTTTATATCGTATAAACCTAGCCAAGTTAAAGGGGCAGTTTGAAAGATTGGTTGTACTATTTTTTGATGAGCATGGGAGGGTTATTTTATGACCGAGCAAATAAAAACTAGGCTGATAACCATCAAAGAAGTGGAGCAACTTGTTGGCTTTAAAAGAGATTTTATTTACCGGCGCATAAAACGAGGCGAATTCCCCAAGCAAATAAAACTTGGAAAAAGGTCAGCAAGATGGCAACTTTTAGACATTGAGCGCTGGATAGACCAACAAAAATAGAGCAAAGCCCTTACGACTTAGTAAGGGCTTTTGTAGTATCTTATGTAGTATAATTTAAATCAATTATTATAAATCATAATAATATCAATTACTTAAAAATTAAACATTCATCTGCCAGTCAAAAGGCATCTGGTGATGACCACGCAGTGCCATCATTAGCGTTTGCTGCATATGTTGCAAAACTTCAGCAGTATAAGGAACAGATTGTACACCCCAAACAGGATTTGGCCAACGCACGTCGTTTTGATAACGCACAATATGATGAAAATGCAGCTGTGAAACCTGATTGCCAAGCGCTGCCACATTCATTTTATCAGCACCAAAAATCTTTGCCATTTGGCTTGAAGTCCAGCTTGATTCGCGTAAAAATTGCACTTGGTCAGCAGCACTTAATTCATAAATTTCTTTTACGCCAGAAACTCTTGGCACTAAAATCAACCAAGGAAATTGACAATCATTCATTAGTCTAACTGTAGAAAGTGGAAAATCGCCCACCAAAAAAGTATCCTTGGCTAAGGTTGGATGTAATTGAAACATAACTATACCCTTTGTATTTATAAATTTAACCGTTCATTCTAACATAAATCTTGTCAAGATTAGGTAAAATCTTATCTTTTAATGCTGCATTTGATGTTTTTGTAAGTAATTTATGAGCTCAAAGGCAATTTGGATACGCTCCTTGACCGTTTTAGCAGTTTTAAATACCTGCTTTAATCCAGAACCGCCATGCATACGATAACTGCTATCAGATTGCAGTAATTGAATAATCGCCAACGAATCAACGGGCGTATCTTCTTTAAACTCCAGTATCATTGCATTTTCAGACAAATCCATTTTACTAATGCCTAAAGGCTGGGATAACACACGCAAGCGATGAACATCAAAAAGCTGTTCAGCAGGCAATGGCAAAATCCCAAATCGGTCAATCATTTCAATACAAATCTCATTTAATCCAGTCAAGTTTTCTGCGTTAGCAATGCGTTTGTATATCAACAAACGTTCATGCACATCGCCTAAATAATCAGCAGGAATCAATGCGGACGCGTGAATATTAATATCATTCACCAAATCTAATGCCGTGGTTAGTTTAGGGTTTTTGCCCATTTTAACAGCTTTTGTGGCGCGTTCTAACATATCCATATACAAACCAAAACCAATTGCTTGCATATTGCCACTTTGTTCTTTACCTAAAATCTCGCCTGCTCCACGAATTTGTAAATCTTCACTTGCTAAAATAAACCCAGAACCAAGCGTGTTAGCACGCACAATCGCATCAAGACGTTTTTTAGCATCTGCACTCAATCCCTTTATTGATGGCACAAGCAGATAACAATACGCTTGATGGTGACTTCTGCCAACTCGTCCACGCAGTTGGTGCAGCTGTGCTAAACCAAATTTATCTGCCCGGTTAATAATAATGGTATTTGCACTTGGTACGTCAATACCCGTTTCAATAATGGTACTTGCAACCAGTACGTTGTATTTTTTATGGTAAAAATCGCTCATGACCGCTGATAAATTTTGCTCAGACATTTGACCATGAGCAATGCCAACTCTTGCCTCAACAATCAATTCAGTCAATGTTTGCGCCATTGCATCAATGCTTGCCAAATCATTATGCAAAAAATATACCTGCCCACCGCGTAAAATTTCTCTTAGAATTGCTTCTTTGATTGTTTCATCTTGTTTTGGCATCACAAATGTTTTGATAGCAAGGCGGCGAGCAGGCGGGGTTGCAATAATTGAAATATCCTGCATGCCTGATAATGCCATATTCAGCGTTCGTGGAATTGGCGTTGCCGTCATTGATAACGCATCAATATCGGTTTGCATGGCTTTAATTTTTTGCTTATGACGAACCCCAAAACGATGTTCTTCATCAATAATCATTAAACCTAAATTTTTGAAAATAACGTCGTCTTGTAACAGTTTATGGGTGCCAATGACGATATCGATTTTACCCTCTGCCAAATCCATCAAAACTTTATCTTGATGTTTTTTTGTACCAAAACGCGATAAACTTTCAATACGTACTGGCCAATCAGCAAAACGACTACGAAAACTTTCTTCGTGTTGTCCTGCCAAAAGAGTTGTAGGCACTAATACCGCAACCTGAAAACCTGCCATGACTGCAATAAATGCTGCTCGCATTGCTACTTCAGTTTTACCAAAACCCACGTCGCCACATATCAGCCTATCCATTGGCTTTGATTGTTTCATATCAAAAATCACACTATCAATCGCCATTTTTTGGTCAGCTGTCTCTTCATATGCAAATTGACTAGCAAATAATTCATATTGAGGGACATCCACAGAAAAACTAATGCCCTCTTTGGCGTTTCTTCGTGCTTGAATATTAAGCAATTCAGCAGCAACATCATAGATTTGTTCAAGTGTTTTTTGTTTGGCTTTATCCCATTTGCCACTGCCAATCTTAGTTAATGGCACTAAGTCTGTTTCAGCACCACTATAACGCCCAATCAATGATAAATTGGTAATTGGTACATAAATACTGGCATCTTCAGCGTATTTTAGATGAATAAATTCTTGCTCACCCTCCCCAACATCAAGTACTGTTAATCCCTGATAGCGCCCAATGCCGTGTTCAAGATGAACAACCAAAGCCCCTTCATGCAGTTCACTGACCGATTTTAACAAAAAAGCATCGGCGGCGGCTACTTGGCGGCGGCGACGTGTCTGAAGAATTTGCCGACCAAATAATTGGGTCTCGGTTATCACACAAAAGCCAAAATTGGCGCTCTCAAACCACAAATCATCTTCAATGGTTGCTACTGTTAAGGCAATTTTTTCAGCGCATAAATCCTGATGTAAACCACAAAATTCATCAAAATCATCTACTTGAATCAGTTTGATTTTATCTTGTAGCAATTCTCGCAAAATTTCTCGCCGTCCTCTTGATTCTGCAACTAGCAGCACGGGTTTTTGGCAAGTTTTTACAAATGTCAAAAATTTTTCAAGCGGTTCAGCTTGTTGATGATTGATTAAAATATCAGGTAGCGCCAACGATTGAGCATCTAAAAATGCGTTCACCTGATGAGTGTGGTTATTTTGAGTTTGCAGCAAAACTTTTGGGTAGTCTTTTAGTTTGGCAAAAAATTCCTCACTGGGCAAAAAAAGCTGAATGGGTGGTAAAATAGGTATGTTTTTATTGTGCGCATATGATTGATAACGGCTACTGACTTTTTCCCAAAACCCATCATAAGCTGCCGCTATATCGCCGCTACTCAATAAAAGAGTATTGCTAGGTAAATAGCTAAATAATGAGCCGTTTTTTTGCCAATCGTCAGCATCAAAAAACAGTGGCAAATAATATTCAATACCTGACGGAGCAATCCCTTGCATAACATCATTGTAAAGCTCAAATTTACGAGCTGAAACGTCGCTAAAAATACTGGCAAAATTTTGACGAAATTGCTCACGCCCTTCTTCTAATGGAAACTCCTTGGCAGGCAAAACATCAAACATAGTCAGTTTTGCTTTTTTGGGCAATTTATCAGTAACAAATAGGCTTTCATCGGTCAGACTTTGCGCTTTTAATGCTGCTAAAGACTCTTCATTTAATGTTCTTTGAGTTTGTGGATTAAAAAAACGCATGCTTTCTATCTGATTGTCAAACAAATCAATTCGTAATGGCAATGCTTGACCGATGACAAAGATATCTACAATACTACCACGCACCGCAAATTCACCAGGCTCAAAAACATTCTCAACATGAAAATAACCTGTTTTTTCCAATCGCGATTGCCAATTTGCAATATCAAAAATATCACCTACTGCCAGTTTTAGATAACGCCCCAAAAGATAACTTGGCGGTGCGATTCTTTGCATTAGCGTCTGCACACTTACCAACAGAACACCTTGGGCTGGCATATTGGTTAGTAAACTGATACGTTCTGAAATTACTTCTTGTTGAACTGGAAGCTGGTCATAAACCAGTGTTTCATAATCAGCAAATACATGAGCTTTAACCCCAAAAAAGGCTAACTGGTTTTCTATGCGATTAACCTGATTTTGACTATCAGCAACCCATAAAATCAGCGGAGCATCTTTTTTTTGGCTGTACTGGCTTACCCAAAAAGCTGCCACTAATCCAAAAAGTGGATTAAAATAGGTAGTGTAAGCAGGTTTTAAAATAGGGCATTGCAGTGCTAGACCATTCATCCAAAAAATCCTTTCAAGTGATAAAACAAGGACAAAATACAATCAAAGTATCATTTGTTTTAAGTTAATACTTAACAATCAAAAAAAGTAAACCCATATTCGCCAAAACGAATATGGGAATGCTTTGATTATTTATTGTGCATTTAAAGCTTGGGTATTGATTTCTACTTTTTTGGTGTCTTTTAAATATTGCAGATAATCAGATAGCTGGTCTTGACCTGCATTAGAACGAATGACAAACTGGATTTGCATTCTTTGCGCTTTGTCAAGTTGGCTTTGACTGTTAGCGACAATTTTGCTACCCACCATTAAACTTGCGCCCTCATCCGTCTGCACAGCCCATAATGACATATCACCATCATCTTGACTAAACAAACTGGCTTTTTCAGCAGCATTCAAAGCAGGGCTTTGTACGTTCACCACGCCTATACTGGCATCTTTGGTTGCTAACGCCTTAGGATTACCTTTATTTTCAGCAATTTTTGACAAAACTGCTTCATAGGCCAACTGGCTTGCTTTTTCTTTGGTAATCAACAATTTTACTTGATTAGTTGCTTCTTCTAGGCTTAAATTTTTAGCAGCTTGATAGTTATCTGCTTGTATCCATAAGGTCTTACCCGCTACGTCAAGATTGACACTGGTTGTTTTTTCAGCAAGAGATTTTTCATCAAAGGCAGCTGCAAGTACCGTAGGCATGGATAATTCAGTTTGATTATTTTCTTGGGGGTAAGATGCAATCGTTTTCACCGTCATATTCATTTCTTTGGCAATATCGCTAATACCCATGCCATCGGTTGCCATGTTATTAATTTTAGCAATGGTTTCTTTAATGGCATCATCACGCTTTTGGGCTATGGCAAGACGGGTTAATTCATCTTTAACGCTGTCAAAGGTTGGCGCATCAGAAGCTTTTAGCACCTTAAAAATTTGTACACCAAAAGCGGTTTTTACAGGCTCACTAACATCGCCTACTGCTAATTTTTGAATAACACCGCTAACCATTTGAGCATCTTGACCAAAAACATCTGGGTTAAATGCGCCAATCGCCCCACCTGTCTTGCCCGTTGGGTCGTCAGAGTAGGTTTTAGCAAGTGATTCAAAAGATTCACCTTTGGCTAATTTTTCGCTAATCTCTTTGGCTTTGGCATCAGCGCCTGTACCTGTTAATAAAATTTGAGCCAGCTCTTTTGCACCTGCACCTACACTTTGCAAATAAATCTGATATTGTGCTTGCAGCTCTTCTTGAGTGGGCGCTTCAGCTTTAATGGCCTCCTTATCCAATTCTAGATAATTGAGTGTGATGGTTGCTGGTATTTTCAACTCAGCTTTATGAGTTTCATAATAACTTTTAATTTCATCATCACTAACGCTGACTTTATCAGCAAAATCTTGCCAAGAATAACGATGCAACCAAACTTCACGGTTTTTTGATTGTAAATCAATCAAACGACTGATTTGCCATTCTGGATAAATTGCCTGACTTAAAATACTGCTTGTTAATTGTCGCAAACTCAATTGAGTGCGAAAAATTTCAAACAACATCTTATTTGTCATGCCACGACTTTGCAGATATTGAGCGAATAACTCATTGGAAAAATTTCCATTTTCATCGGCAAAGCTTGGGTCTGTTTGTAGTAATCGAGTAATGGTCTCATCTGAGATGCTCATACCCAAAAATTTTGCTTGATTTTCCAATAAAGCACGCGACACAATACTTTCTAGCACTTCATCAGCCAGCGCCTTCTCGTTAATTAGACTGGGGTCTGTTGTTTCTTGCAAACGGGCTTTTCTATTAGCCAGTTCATTGTTATACTCTGAGATGCTAATGGCTGTTTTATCCACTTTGACCATGTCATTATGACCAATATGACCACCAAAATCTAAATTAGCCACCCCTAAAAAAGCCATTGGGGCAAGTACAATCAACAAAACCAGCTTACCCAGCCAGCTTTGCATAAATTCACGCATTTTTTCCATAGAAAACCGTTTATTATGTTTATAAAAACACTTAAAAAAAATGTTAAATCAAAGGTTCTATGATACGCTATTTTAGAAAATTTTCAAAATATTTTTGGAACTTTAATAAAAAAAAACGCACTGATTAACAGTGCGTCTTACAAAAAAAGAGTAAATTATTTTTTAGCTTTTTTGGCTTTTGGTTCAACATTAACCGCATCTTTTAAGCCTTTACCAGCTTTAAAGCTTGGTACTTTGCTAGCTGCGATTTGTAAAGGCTCACCAGTTTTTGGGTTACGACCCGTGCGAGCAGCACGCTCTTTAACAGTAAATGTACCAAAACCTACCAATACAACGTCGTCGCCTTTTTCTAAGGTAGCTTGAACGCTTGCGGTAAAAGCATTTAGCGCTTTAGTTGCTTGGTCCTTAGTAAGACCTGCTTGGCTTGCAATGCTATCAACTAATTCTGACTTATTCATAATAAATCCTCATTGGGAAAATAAACGTGAATCCACCTTCCAAAATTGTAACCTTTTGGCGAAAATGGCTGCTAAATTTTTGAAAATTGTCAATACAACACTCAATTTGTTGCATTGTAAAAGCAAGAGGCTTATTTTACAAGGGGTATATGTTATTTTTTATAGATTTTTTCACAAAATTTCTATGAAAAAGTGAAAATTTAGCAATAAAACTAAATTTTACGTGGTTAAAACGATAAAATTAAACTGAAATGGTTTACTTTTTGGCTTGATGACTTTATTATTTGTTGTTATTTATCAAAGAATGATTGAAGTTTTATGAATCAAAATCAATATACACCCAACACTCCAAACCCAGACTTTGAAAAAAAACCAGCAGGGCTAGCTCGTGGATTATTAAATATTTTATTGGTGTTTTTAGAGTCTGCCATCACTTTGGTTTTGCGTTTTGACCCAAAACTTAGAAAACTGGCTTACCCTTTAGCTAGTGAAAACGTCGTAGTTTGCATTCGGACTTATTTGCCACATAGTGAGATTTACGCTACTTTTGGCTATCGGGGAGTATTGCTTGATGACCGTCTACCTGCTAGCAAAACCATGGCAGATATTACTATCAATGGCTATACATTCCAGTTGATTAACATGCTAACCAATCACAGCAGTAGTTCAGTTGATGCGCTGCAAATACGTGGAGAAGCCAAACAGGTTGCTCAACTTAAGGCGTTTTTAACCCAGCTTGGTGTGGGTGGTGTGATTGCTAATGTTTTGCAAACCATTAAAGGCAGCCAAAAAAAACCAACTGAAGAGGAAAAACAGCAAAAACAAGAAAATTATAAAGCTAAAATTGCTGAACAGCAAACAATTATTGACAATTTAACCATTGAAAATCACAAACTTAACACCATGATTTTGGAGATGCAAAGCAAACAAAAAACCCTTAAGCTTGCGCTAATTATAATGGGAATTTTGGCAATATTAGCAATCATTGCAAATTTTATTTGGTAACATACATCACCCAATTCAATCAAGCACAATAATTTTATATATCATTTAATAAAAATGGGGCAATTTGCAAAAGCCCTATTCTTTCATGCTCTTTAAATGGTAAGCGTCTTTGGCTAATGTGCCAGTTTTTTGTATAAACTGCAAGAATATCTAAATCTGCTTTGACTTGACTTATAGTAACTTGATTGGTTTGCAATTGATTATTTTGCAGTTTATTTCTACCACACTGTATTTCAATTTTTTTTAATTCACTATTTAATTGCTGATGATGTTGTAGACAATTTAATTGGATTAAAATACAAGCATTGTAATATATTAAATTAGTTTTTTTGGTATAATCTGGACTAATGGTAATATCCGAAAAATAGCACTCGCCCATATTTTTTAAATGCGATTTTGTGATACTCCATATATTTTCACTATCAAAATTACTTCCAAACAATATGACCAATTGGCTAATATCGCTAATTTGGCTAATCTCTTTGATATCTATCATTTTATTATTTTATTTTTGACGAACAATTTTCACACCTACCGACTCTGCATTAAAAATCGCCTGCGGTTTTTTGATGGTTAATTCAATTTTTGTGCATGGATAATGTTCCAAAATATACTGACAAATTTTTTCAGCTAAAAACTCAATTAATTTTGCTTGAGTTTGATGACATATTTCTTCTATTTTGGTACAAATTTCCTTATAATCAATTGTGTCATTTACATCATCACTTTGACCTGCTTTTTGAATATCATAGGTCAATTTAACATCAATCAACAATAATTGATTAATTTGACGTTCCCATGAATATACGCCAATAACCGTATTGATTTTTAAATTATTAATAAAAATTTCATCACTCATAGTTATATTTTCTAAAATATTATTAAGATTTATGTTTAATTAAGTCAATACTGTAAATAATTAATCCTAACCAAATTAAACTAAATACTAATAATTTTTTAATATCAAATCCTTCATGATAATAAAAAATTGCTAATAAAAAAACGATACTTGGTGTTAAATAATTTAAAAAAGATAACGTATTAAAGGCTACCCATCTTGTTGCTTGATTGTATAATAAAAGCGGAATAAGTGTAATTGGCCCTGCTAAGGTTAAAAGCCAAATATCATAAGAAAACCAAAAATCCAAATGGGAACTTTTTACATCGGTTGTTAAAAGCCAACCTAAACACAGCGGAACTAATAGCAACGTTTCTAAAAATAATCCATCAATAGCATTAAATGGTGTTTGGCGTTGAATGACTCCATAAATACCAAAAGATAATGGCAACAAAAGACTAATCCACGATAGTCCGCCAAGCCAAAGTATCTGAATTAAAATTGCTGCCGTTGCCAGTGCTACTGCTATTTTTTGAAACGTTCGCAAGCATTCGCCAAACAAAATCACTGACAACAACACCCCAAAAAGTGGATTGATAAAATACCCTAAACTTGCTTCTAAAATCTGATTATGTGCTACTGCCCACACATAAATCAGCCAATTACTTGCTATTAATAAAGACGCTAAAAAAGCAAAAGCTAGCCATCTTGGGTGTTGTCGCATCATAGCAAGCCATTGGGTTCGCCGACCCACAATCATTACAAAAAGTAGTACAACAAACGTCCAAATTATTCGATGAACGATGACTTCCGATGCAGAATAATCAGATAATTCTTTAAAATATAAAGGGAAAATTCCCCAAATTAAAAAGGCAGTTAATGCGCAAATTAACCCATTTGGTGTGGTTTTGACAGACATGTTATTGTATCGTAATATCCAGTCCAACGCTGTTTGCTAACGCTGCAAAGTTTGGAAAACTGGTAGCGACAGTTTCGGTACCATGAATAATAATTGTCTCTTTTGCTCGGCAACTTGCCACCGCAAAACTCATGGCAATGCGATGGTCGTGATGAGACATAATTTCACCACCTGTAAAAATATCCGTTTTTTCTTTGTTTTTGCCCTTGCCTTCAATAATAATACCATCATCCAGCACAGTACACGAAATACCTAAAGTCGTTAAACCTTCTGCCATTACTGCAATACGGTCTGACTCTTTGACACGAAGCTCTTTTGCGCCTGTTAATTTGGTTGTACCTATTGCACAACTTGCCGCAATAAACAGTATGGGAAATTCATCAATTGCCAGTGGAATGAGATGCTTTGGGATTTCGATACCTTGCAATTTGGAAGGACGCACTATAATGTCAGCAATCGGTTCACCGCCAACAGTCTGCTCATTACAGATGGTAATATCAGCATTCATTAATTTTAGAATATCAATTACGCCTGTACGCGTTGGATTCATACCAACTTTTTGCAAAGTAATGCCGTCGCCTTGTCCAATTGCTGCCAGTACCATAAAAAACGCTGCACTAGAAATATCAGCAGGCACCACAATATCACAAGCTGTTAAACGACCACCGCCTGTAACGCTGATTTTATTACCATTTACAGCAATTGGATAACCAAAGGCATTTAACATACGTTCAGTATGGTCACGACTAATCTCAGGTTCAGTAATCGTGGTTGTGCCATTTACCCATAGTGATGCCAAGATTAAACAAGATTTAATTTGAGCGGATGCCACTGGTAATGTGTAGTCAATCGCTGTCAAGGTTTGGTTGCCAAAGATGGATAAAGGAGCTGTGCCTTTTTCACCTGTCGTCTGTATTTTTGCGCCCATCAAGCGTAACGGGGATGCTACACGTTCCATAGGACGTTTGGATAAACTTGCATCGCCAGTCATCACACTATCAAATTTTTGAGCCGATAAAATCCCTGCCAATAAGCGCATACTAGTACCAGAATTTCCCATATATAACGGGTTTTTTGGAGCTTGTAGTCCATCAATACCTACACCATAAATAGTAACTTTATCACCATCTCGGTGAATTTCCACACCCATATCACTAAAGGCTTGTAGTGTTGCCAATGCATCTTCACCTTCCAAAAACCCTGTAATGTGTGTTACACCATCTGCCAGCGCCCCAAACATAATACTGCGATGTGAAATGGACTTATCGCCAGGAACACTGATGGTGCCACTGATAAAACTGCTTGGGTTAATGTGATAACTTTGCTGGGTCATGGAGTTTTCCTTGTTGATTGATTGATTTGCTAGCAACATATATCCAAAATGACGACGGGCATCCCGAGCAGTACCTAAATGTCGTAAAATTTCTTCAGAATTCTCATCTTCAATTAAAATTTTTAGTTGATTTAAATGCTCGGTAAACTTATCCAATGCAGTCAATAACGCCGTTTTATTTGCCAAAAATATATCATGCCACATAATCGGCGAACTGGCAGCAATTCGGCTAAAATCACGAAACCCGCCTGCGGCATAACGAAAAATATCCAAATTATCATCATGACGCGCCATTTGGTCGGTCAAAGTAAAAGCAATTAAATGCGGCAAATGACTGGTATAAGCCAGCACTTCATCATGACGAACACTATCCATAAACACCACATCAGCACCAATAGACTGCCAAAGTGTTTGGACAACCAATAAAGCGTTTTGATTGGTATGAGCATCTGGACAAATGATTACTTTGTGACCCAAAAATAACTTGGGATTTCGGGCATAAAAACCAGAATTTTCTGCGCCAGCGATTGGATGAGCGGGAATAAAATTGGGCAGCTGATTTCCAAAAACTTGTTTGACGTCCTCAAGAATATTGACTTTAGTGCTGCCAACATCAGTAATAATACACTCTTTATTAACATCGCCAGACATCATAGCATGTTTAATCACCTGCAAAATAGCATGCACTGACTTTACAGGCACAGCCAGCAAAATTACATCTGCTGATGTAATGCCCTGATATACATCTGTAAAACCGTTGTGTAATACCTTCGCTAAAATAGCCGCATTAACACTGTCTTGATTAAAATCCACACCAACAATGGTTTGACACAAAGGTTTTTGGGGGTGATTGGTGTTGTAATCTTTAATTGCTTGAGCAAAACTAGCTCCAATAAGCCCAAGCCCAATCACACACAAACGCCCACACACAGGATACTGCATTACAAACTCCGCTTTTATAATACAGCTTTTGGATAAGAACCTAATACTCGTAATTCTTTTACCAAGGGACGAATTTCCTCGATGGCAGCCTTAACGTTTTTATCTTCAATGTGTCCATTCATATCAATAAAGAATACATAAGCCCATTTATTAGGACGCTCTGGACGGGTTTCAATACTGGTCATCGATACACCATGGCGTTTTAATGGCTCTAAAATTTCAATCAAAGCGCCAGTACGATCCGCACTAGATACCAAAATCGATGTTTTATCTTGACCTGAAGGCGCGGTATCTTCTTTGCCAATGATTAAAAACCGTGTGGTGTTGTTAGGATTATCTTCAATGTTTTCATGAAGTTTGTGTAAACCATATTCCGCCACCGCTACATCGCCTGCAATCGCTGCTGAATGCCATTCATTTTTGAGTCGTCTAGCAGCTTCGCCATTTGATGATACGGCAATGCGCTCCACATTAGGAAAATGCGTATCCAGCCAATGACGGCATTGGGCAAGTGATTGTTGGTGAGAATAAATTTTACTCAAACTATCTACTTTAGTATGTTCGGCAACTAAGAAATTATGATGAATCGGCATTTCTACTTCGCCGATAATTTTTAGATTGGAATTTAAAAAGGCATCAAGAGTATGATTAACCACACCTTCTGATGAGTTTTCTACAGGAACAACACCATACATTGCTGAACCTGCTTCGACTTCACGAAAAACATCGGTAATGGTTGCTAAAGGTGCAGTTGTTGCCGCTTTACCAAAATGTTTTAAAGCAGCTGCATGAGTAAAGGTGCCAATAGGTCCTAAAAAAGCTACTTTTTGTGGTGCCTCTAACTCCAAACACACTGACATAATTTCACGAAATAAACGAGCCATTTTTTCGCCACTCAGCGGTCCTGAATTTCTTGCCATCACCGCTTTTAATACCTGGGCTTCACGTTCTGGACGATAAAATATTGGGTCATTCTCGTGATTTTTTTTGACATTGGCAACTTCTTGAGCAATCTTTGCGCGCTGATTAATTAAGGTTTGGATTTGCTCATCAATAGTGTCAATTTGATTGCGTAAAGTAGAAATTGCATTAGTGTCTAAAATGCCAGTTTTATGAGTCATAATAAATCCCGAGTTTTTATAAAAAATGTAGCAATGATACATGATTTTTAGGTTAAACGGTAGTATTATTTAACGACGTGCCATTTGATGGGTGGTTTGTTAAATCCAGCCTTTTTAATCTCAAAGCATTTAACATTACCGAAATAGAACTCATAGCCATCGCCGACGCTGCTATCATTGGATTTAATAACCCAATTGCTGCAAAACTAATCCCTAGGATATTATAAATAAAAGCAAAAAAAAGGTTTTGTTTAATATTACGCAAGGTTAATTTGGATATTTTTTGTGCATAATAAGCATGCACCAAAGCATCGCCCATCAGCTGAACACTGGCGGTTTGTTTAGCAACATCAGACGCTTGACCTACGGCAAAACTTGCGTCAGCCTGAGCCATAGCAGGCGCGTCATTAATGCCATCACCAATCATAGCAATTTTTTTACCCTTATCCTGCATCTGTTTAATTTTACTAGCTTTATCATTAGGTAGCATCTGTGCAAAAGCCTGTGATAATGACAATTCTTGAGAAACCCAATCAACTACAGTTTTTTTATCGCCACTCATCATTACCACATCAATATTTTCTTTTTTAAGTTGATTAACCACAATATGAGTATCTAATTTAATGGTATCTAGTAATGCAAAAATCGCAATTGCTTGTTGATTGATTAAAAGCCCCACAATACTGGCCTTTTGATAAATATCATCTTTTGGCAAACTATTTTGGTTCAAACCCACAAAATCCAGTGTGCCAATCTTGACAGTGCCAATATTTTTGATTTCACCAACCAACCCTTGACCTATCTGTGATGAGACGTTTTCAACTGGATATAACGGTAAATTTTTATCATGAGCAGCTTGAACAATACTTTGTGCTAATGGATGATTAGCGTGTGTTTCCAAACTGGCACTAATACTTAAAATCTCATCAAAATCCCATGTTTCATCTAAAATTTTATACGCTTGCAAACTAGGCTTACCTGTTGTTAATGTGCCTGTTTTATCAAAAACCATCGTATCAATACTGCCAGCGGTTTCAAGACTGATTGCATCTTTAAAAACAACCCCATGTTTAACCCCAAGCCCCATTCCAACCATAATCGCCGCAGGCGTGGCAATTCCTAACGCACAAGGACATGCAATCACTAGTACTGCCACTGCTCTCATTAAGGCATTTTCCATATCAATGCCAAAATATAAATTTACTAATAAAGTTAGCAAAGAAACACTCACCACGACTGGCACAAAAACACTCGCCACTTTATCAGCAACTCGGGCAATTTTAGCTTTGGTGTTTTGAGCATCTGATAAAGCTTTGGCAACATCACCCAAAACGCTGTTTTGACCTGTGGCTACTGCCTGATACTCAAGACTACCTTCACTAATCAGACTACCTGCCAGCAGTTTATCACCTGCTTTTTTAACTAAAACCATACTTTCGCCCGTCAAATGGGCTTCATCAGCGTATCCCAAACCGTTTACCACTATGCCATCAACGGCAATTCTATCGCCTGTGCGCGCCAATAAAATATCATTGGGCTTTACCAAGGTAACAGCGATTTTCTGCCAGCGGTCATCTTTTTTTATGAGGACATCATCAGGCACTAAAGCTAAAAGGGTCGATAAACTGTTTAGGCTATTTTTTTTAGTACGGTTTTCCAAATACTTACCAAGACTCACAAACGCCATCACCATCACAGATGCTTCAAAATACACGTTTATCGTTTGATGATGGATATGTTCGCCATGTTGCAGCCAAACATAAGTTGAATATGCCCAAATCACAGTTGTTGCCAGTGCCACCAATACATCCATATTGGCAAGACCGCCTTTAATACTTGCCCATGCCCCTTTGTAAAAATGCCCACCAAACCCAAATTGCACCAGTGTTGCCAACACAAACTGCAACCAAATTGGTAGCATAAATGCATGACTGCCAAACAGCATACCAAACATGCCTACCCAAAATGGCAACGACAATGCCCAAAGACCTAACAGTGAATAAGGGATGGTGCTGACTTGGGCAGCCGATACCGAATCTTGCATCAAAACCGCATCAAAACCTGCTTTTTTAATCCAACCAATGATTTCATCAATTGTTGTTTTGCTATCATCAAATGTAATATTTGCAGACTCACCTGCAAAATTAACACTTGCCATTTTAATGGACGATTTTTTATTAAGCACTTTTTCGATACGGCTAGCACAGGCTTGACACGTCATACCACTAATGGCGACATTAATTGTTTGCTTGTTATCCATAATTAGCCCCAAATTAAAAACCAATAAAAAAACCAAGTAAAACTTGGCTTTTATAGAAAATAAAGAAACTTGTTTTTAAGATTCCACATCAAAACCAATATCTTCTATAGTTTGGACAATTTGTAGTTTATCAAGGGCGTTTTCATCATAATCAATAATTGCCTGTTTTGTATCCAAATTTACAAATGCATTTTTTACACCACAAAGCTCATCCATGGCTTGTTGTACTGCTTTAACACACCCCTGACAAGTCATGCCTTGTATTTGCAAAGTAATCTGTTTCATAATAAAGTTCCAAAACGTTTAGCCTTTTTGGCTTTTTGTATTTGATTGACAAAGCACCAATGAGAGTTTTGCTCAATCACATTCATGATGGTTTGAGCATCCATGACACTTTTATCAAAAACAACCGCTACCTGCTTATTTCTAAAATCAACTTCCACGTTTTCTACGCCTGTTAAAGATAAAAGGCTATCTTTGATGGCAGAAACACAACCACCACAATGAATGGTATCAATAGTTAAAGATAAAGTTGGTAGCGCTTGACTCATAAAGATTCTCTTTTATTTTAGATGGATTAAACTTGGAGTGTATAAACTGCCAATCAATTTGGGCAGTCTTTTTACTGTAACCCACTTTACCCATAAAAGCAAGTACAACCAAAGGATAATCTAAAAGCTCAATTGCATCCTATTATGGCATCACAGCAATATTTTGCAAGCCAAGCGTTTCAGATAATCCAAATAATAAATTCATATTTTGAATTGCCTGACCTGCTGCCCCTTTAACTAAATTATCCTGTACCACAAGCACTGTCAAAGCTTCTTGGGCATTATTCTGACAAATGGCGATTTTTAGGCGGTTTGATGCTCGTACTGAACGCGTATCTGGCAAACAGCCATTTGGTAGTACATCAATAAAGGGTTCATCTTGATAAACGCTGGCAAACACGCTTTGCCAATCTATCGCCGCACCTTCTTTGGTCAAGGTCAAATGAATGGTGCTAAACATGCCACGAATCATAGGCACAAGGTGTGGTACAAAACGGATATGTTGGGGAAATTTTGCTGACAAAATATCAAAAATGCCCTGCTCAATTTCTGGTTGATGGCGATGACCTGCCACTCCATACGCCGAAAAATTATCTGAAAGCTCGCTAAACAAAAGTCCCATTTTTGCATTACGTCCCGCACCTGATACACCTGACTTTGCATCGATAACGATATGTTTACCAATTAATTGGGTATTTTGTTGATTTTGCATTTTGATGACAGGATTCAGTCCCAAAATTGCCGTAGTTGGATAACAACCAGGATTGCCAATCACATTTGCTGATTTTATTTTGTCACGATTGATTTCAGGTAAGCCGTACACTGCTTGACTCAGCACCTCAGGACAAGTGTGCAAAAGCCCATACCATTTGCTAAAATCATCCAAATTTTGCAAACGAAAATCAGCTGCTAAATCAATGATTTTAGTATTATTATCCAGTAGTTTTTTGGCAGAATTCATTGCAACACCATGAGGCGTAGCAAAAAATACCACATCGCAGCTGGCAAGTTTATCATCATTCGGCTCACTAAAGACAAGTTCACTTGTAGGATAAAAATTTGCAAAAATATCACTGACCTTTTTACCGCCTTCTGACCGTGAAGTTAGTACGTCAATTTTGACGTTTGGATGATGCGATAATAGCCGAATCAATTCCGCTCCTGTATACCCTGTACCTCCAACGATACCAACTTTGATTTTATGAGCCATATTCTTTCCTTACAAATCTTTATTAGTATTTACAAGCTGTCCAAACCGCGCTGTAAATCACAAATGATGTCTTTGGCATCCTCAAGCCCAACAGACAAACGAATCAGTCCGTCATTGACACCTGCTTTTTGTCGTTGTTCAGAAGTCATACGAAAATGTGTAGTGCTTGCTGGATGAGTGATGGTAGACTTGGCATCGCCTAAATTGTTAGTAATGCTAATCATTTTAGTACTATCAATCACATGCCAAGCCGCATTTTTATCCAGTACTTCAAACCCAATAATTGCCCCAAAAGCCGTTTTACCATCAAATTCAACATGCTGGCTTTTGACCAATTCATGTGATGGATGGTCAATCAACCCTGAAAAATGCACTTTTTTAACGTTGGGATGATTATTTAAAAATTCAGCGACTTTTTCAGCGTTTTGACAATGAGTTTTCATGCGAAGTTTTAGAGTTTCTAACCCCTTTAATAGCACCCAAGCATTAAAAGGTGATAAGCTAATTCCGCCCGTTCTAACTACAGTAAAGGCTTTTTCCATCAGCTCATCGCATCCAACCAAAGCACCGCCAAGCACCCGACCTTGACCATCAATGTATTTACTTGCTGAATGAATCACCACATCAGCGCCAAGTGTCAAGGGTTTTTGCACGACAGGCGTTGCAAAACAGTTATCAACAATTAGTAACACATTGTTTTGATGGGCCAAATCCGCTAAAAAGCGAATGTCTGCAATTTGAGCCAAAGGATTACTTGGACTTTCGCAATACAAAACTTTGGTGTTAGGCTGAATGGCATTTTGCCAAGCTTTGTTATCAAAGCAATCTACATAACTGATTTCAATACCAAACGCCTTAAAATAAGTGTCAAATAATGCCACTGATGACCCGAACAGCTGTTTGGCACATAAAAGATGGTCACCTGTTTTTAAATACGCCAAACACATTGTTAAAATCGCACCCATACCACTGGCGGTTGCCACTGCTCGTTCGCCGTTTTCTAAAAGTGCTAAACGCCGCTCAAAAGCCCGTACGGTTGGATTGGTATGGCGTGAATAAATATTACCCTTTTTTGTACCATCAAAATGGTCAGCGGCATCTTTGGCAGATTGATAGACATAAGAGCTGGTAGTAAAAATTGCTTCGCTATGTTCACCTTCATCGGTTCGATGATAGCCGCCGCGCACCGCAAGCGTTTGCTCGGCAAAATCTAAATCCAAATCCAAGGCATCTGATTGCCAGTTAGGGTCTACGATTGTCATTATTGCTCCATGTTCTTGAAATTATAGAAAAATCAAAGTATTGCAAATAAAATATTTTTATCAAAAATCTATTATATGCCTTTTTTTATCAAAATAGAAATGTTTTATTAATAATTTGCCTTTTATTTATCCAAACTCAAACAGTATTTTTTCGTATCAATTTTTTTATTTTATTTTTAATATCGCGCTGACAGTTTGGATTAATATTATTTTGGTACTTTAATAAATTGATTAACATGATTGGTCAGCAGAATTGATAAAGGGGAATCAGCCTCATACTAACTCCCCATTTATAAAAAACCTATTTACTCAATTGATTTAAAATCATAACATAAATTTATCAGCCCTCCAAGAGACTTTGTCCTAAATAACCATTTTTTTCAAAGCCTGGTAACGTAAAGAAGTAACCACCTCCAAATGGGCTGATGTATTCTTCTAAAGGTTCGCCATTTAATAAATTTTGCACAAAAATAAAACCATCATCTAAATTTGCCTGATAGCAAATAAATATCAATCCCACATCAAGCTGGCTTGCCTTAGAAAGCCCTCGCGAATAGTTGTAAGGACGACGATACAACAAATGTTTTTTCATAAAATCAGGGTCGCGTGAATTTGCTAAACGTATATGACTATCTTTAGGAATACTATCTCCATCAGGGTCTTTTTGATAGTCTGGCGCATCATGCTCATGTTTCATACCAAGCGGTGCGCCACTGTATTTTTCACGTCCAAAAATTGTTTGTTGTTCCTGTAAAGGTGTTCTATCCCAAAACTCTACAAAATGCCGAATCAAGCGAACTGCTTGGTAGGTACCATTTTTTGTCCATGATGGCTCGTCTTGAGCGTTTTTAGCAATCCCTGTCCACAAAACATCGTTAGCAACCTGAGCATTTGAAACGTCAGGGTTGGCAGACCCATCACGAAAACCAAACAAATTACGAGGGGCTTGATCTTGAGGAGACTTAGGTAAAAATCCATCAATACTCCATTTGATTGCTGCATAAGCGCTTAATTGCTTAATCAAATCACGCAGGGCATTTTGGCACGTTTCAGGGCTAAACGCACAAATTTGCAATGAAAAATCACCATCACACCAGTCACTTTGGAGCTTATCATTGGGAAAATCTTTCATTTGAGTTAAATGCTTAGGTTTTTTATCCGCCAATCCAAAACGTTTATCAAATAAACTTTCACCCACGCTTACCGTAATTGTCAAACCATCCGCTGGTATGGTTTGTCCTAAAATACCGCTGCCAGACGGTGGAAGTTTTGGGTCTGGGTCATGCAGTTGCCCACCTTTGGTTAAAAATTCAATTCGCTGGCTGATAAGCCAAAACATTTTTTTAAGCTCATCAATGGTGTTAATACTAATATCAAACGCTGAAAATATTGCAAACGGTTGATGTGGCGTTGCAATTCCAGCTTGATGAACACCATAACAATCATAACCTTGTGTAGAGTGCTCAGCTGGATTTTGAGGGCTATTTTGAGTGGTTTTATGGTAACTTGATGTATTTTTATTACACGCTCCTAACACACCAGCAACAGTAAATGCGGTGGCAGTTTTTAATAAAGTGCGTCTTGGCATATTTTCTAAAATAGACACAACAATCTCCTCATTTAGACAACCTAATAATTAGTAACTCATTTTTTTAAACAAACCACCCAATCGCCAAAACAATCGGGTGGTTTATCTAATGGTTCTTTATCATAAAAAGACTTTTCTTGCAAAAGACCAAAGGTGTTAATCCAACCCTAAAAGTCCACGCAATTTTGCTAAATCTTCTGCTAAGGCATTGATTGGAGCCTGTAAAGCCTTACGGTCAGCATCGGTTAATTTATCGTAAGTTTCAAAACCGTCGCCTTTTTTATATTTTGCTAAAATTTCATTAACAATCTTAAATTGAGCATCGGTTTTTTCCAGCAAGGCTTTATCTTTTTCAGCAATATTGGCACGGAACAATTCAACAATTTTTTGTGAGCCTTCAATATTTGCTTGGAAATCACTCAAATCAGTATGACTGTAACGGTCTTCTTCACCGCTAATTTTACTGCCTGCAACTTCTTCAATCAGCACACTAGCGCCACCTACTACTTTACTTGGTGGGAAGTTTAATAGGTCAATTTCTTTTTTAAGTTTTTCTATATCGCTCAGCAATTTATCTGCAAAAACTTCCGCTCCCTTGGTGGTGTTTTCTTTCCATAAAATGTATTCAATACGGTGAAAACCGGTAAAACCTTCGTCTTTTGCACCCGCTTTAAAATCATCTTCACGCGCATCAATTACAGGGTCTAATTCATTAAATAGCTCTGCAATTGGCTCGATACGCTCATAGTGTACACGCGTACTAGCAAATTTTGCTTTTGCTTCTTCAGTTTTGCCTGCTTTTATTGCTTCTACAAAGTCTTTAGTTTTAGCCAGAAGTTGTTCAGCTTCGCCTTGTACGTATTTTTTGTATTCAGCTAGAGGCTGGGCTAGTGCTTCTAAATTAGCTTCATTTGTAGTATCTTTAAAACCACTGTCTGTAACAATCAGCTTGCCACGAGGGTTGTTTAATAAACCACAGGTCATTTCATATTCACCGGGCAGTAGTGTTACCGTTAGGTTATTAGATAAGCTTGGAGCGATATTCTCACGCTCATCAACCACCATCACTCCTTTTAAAATCTCCCACTCCAAGGCGCGACTACTGGCATTTTTAATCGCAAAGGTTGTTTTGCCACTAGGTACTGTAATCTCCATTGGCTCACATGCTGTGTCTGTTACAGCAACATTTACCACACCATCAGCAGATGGTTTACCAGATGCGGCGGCTTGACCGTCTGCTTTGGCAGGTTCATCAGCCTTTGGTGGCTGACAAGCGGTCAACCCTAAAACAACGGCAAGAGTTAGTAAAGACAATTTAAGTTTCATATTTTTTCCTTGTAAAGTTAGGCAGTTTTAGCTTTACTGCCAGTTAAAAAAACCAATAATGCTGGAATTAAGTAAAGAAAATAAAGCACCACATCACTGGTTACTGGATGGTCGGTATACCCCAAAAATCCTGAAAGCACCACACCTAATGCGCTGTTTTCGTGTAGGATTGGTGAAAAATCAGCCAAAACTGTTTGACCAATATTCCAAATACCCGCTTCATGCAGCGCCCGAAAAGAACCTGCAAACAGTCCTGCGGCAACAAAAATCAAAAACACACCTGTAATCTTAAAAAAACGCGCCAAATTAATGCGCACACCACACTGATAAATCAGCCAACCAATCAAAGCCGCTAACAACAAACCTGCAACTGCACCGATAGGCATTCTAGAATCTGGGCTTTGCTCAAAAACAGCGATTAAAAAGAATACACTTTCTAAACCCTCTCGCAGCACCGCTAAAAACGCCATTAAGACAAGCGCCCATCCCTGTTTATTCCCTTGATTTAGAGCGCTTTGCACTGACGTTTGTAAAGAATCTTTGATGCCTTTAGCGGCTTTTCCCATCCAAATCACCATATAGGTCAGCATAGCAACCGCAACCAGCCCTATGACTCCCACCACAAATTCTTGTTCTTTTTGTGGAATCTCACCAGTTAGTTTATGGATGCTGTAACCAATCACAGTGCAAAGCAGGGCTGCTAAAAAAGCCCCCGTCCAAACTCGACTCATCAGGTGCATATGACCAGATTGACGTAAAAACCCCGCCACAATTCCCACAATCAATGCCGCTTCTATACCTTCACGCAGCATAATGAGTAACGCCACCCACATTTTGCACACCTTCTTATTCTGTATTTTGATACTTCTTGTTGATAAAATTCATAATAAACTTATAAATTGATGAAATTATAACTGAATTTTTTTCAAATGGGAATGATTTTTATTAAAAAAATAAAATATTTTGTTACAAGCTGAATAACTTGAGCAATTATAGGCGTTTTTTTGATTAAAATTAAATCAATAAAAAAATTTAATAAAATCATAATAATAAAAAAATTAAATCAAAATTCCAATATACATATCAATTAATCTAATTAATCGAAAAGCATATCAAGAGTGATAAAACAGATTAATAAATATACTTATTATTTTAAAGAAATTTTTTTATTAATTTAATGATATAAATCAAAAGTTTGTAAATAAAATTAATTTATCATTTATTTATTATTTATTCCATGTTTACAATCGTATTTTTTAATAATATTATTTTTTATTGATTCTTATGATTATTTTTAATAAAATTCGTTGGTAATAATTGTCAAAATCAAGCAAAATGTAGTAATTTTTATTTAAGGTGAAAAAAATGACCACTCGCATTGAACATGATTTATTAGGTGAACGCGAAATCCCTGCAGACGCTTATTGGGGCATTCACACGCTGCGTGCCAAAGAAAACTTTAACATCTCCAAACAGACCATTTCAGATATTCCTGAATTTGTGCGTGGTATGGTGATGGTAAAAAAAGCAACTGCAGCTGCCAACTTTAAACTGGGTGTACTTTCTGAAAAGGTGGCAACTGCTATTGATAAAGCATGTGATGAAATTTTAAAAAATGGTCGTTGTCTTGACCAATTCCCATCGGATGTATTTCAAGGCGGTGCTGGCACTTCGGTAAATATGAATACCAATGAAGTAATTGCAAATTTAGCTTTGGAAATTTTAGGTGAATCACGGGGTAATTATGCTGTAATTGACCCAATGGATCATGTCAACGCCAGTCAGTCCACCAATGATGCCTATCCTACAGGGCTTCGCCTAGCGGTTTATCACAGTATTTTAACCTTAATTCATCAAATTAGTCATCTGCAACGTGCCTTTAGTCAAAAAGCAGATGAATTTAAAGACGTATTAAAAATGGGCAGAACTCAACTTCAAGATGCAGTTCCTATGTCTTTGGGTCAAGAATTTAAAGGTTTTGCCACATCACTAGAAGAAGAAGTAACCAACCTAAAACGCAACAGTAAATTGTTATTATCTGTCAATTTAGGGGCAACCGCTATTGGAACTGGTGTCAATACACCAGAAGGTTATGCTCCTTTGGTTGTTGAAGAATTGGCTAAAATTACAGGGCTGCCCTGCTCGCTTGCTCCTGATTTGATTGAGGCGACTTCTGATTGTGGCGATTATGTTAGTGTGCATGGTGCGCTTAAACGTCTTGCAATCAAACTATCTAAAATCTGCAACGATTTGCGCTTATTGTCATCAGGTCCACGTGCTGGTCTAAACGAAATTAATTTGCCTGAAATGCAAGCTGGTTCATCCATCATGCCCGCTAAAGTTAATCCAGTTATCCCCGAAGTTGTCAATCAAGTATGCTTTAAGGTAATTGGCAATGATACTGCTGTTGCCTTTGCTGCTGAGGCTGGACAATTACAGTTAAACGTCATGGAACCTGTTATCGCTCAAGCCCTTTTTGAGAGCATTTCTTTGCTTGGCAACGCTTGTGTAAATCTTAGCGACAAATGTGTTGACGGCATCACTGCCAACCGTGAAATTTGCGCTAACTATGTGCTAAACTCCATTGGCATCGTTACTTATTTAAATCCATTTATTGGTCATCATAATGGCGATAAGGTTGGCAAAATCTGCGCTCAAACTGGTAAAGGTGTTAAAGAAGTCGTTTTGGAATTAGGACTGTTAACATCAGCACAGTTAGATGATATTTTATCACCAGAAAATCTACTAAACCCAACATATAAAGCCAAAAAAGTCCAATAAATTTAAATTTTTTGATTAAATAAGCCATAAGAAATTATTAATAATTAAATTATTCTTATGGTTTATTTTTTTATTCAAAAAAAATCCTGAAAATAATAAGCTTATATAAATTATAAAATGTATTTGATAAGCTTATCAAAATAATATTTTTTGATAATAAAAGTGTAATATTTTAATAAAAAAAAGATAAATAAAATATTTAAAATTTTATTTATTTTATCGGATAAAAGTGTTAGCATAAATTTAAGTGTTAGATTTTGTATTTTAAATAAACAATTTATCCATCTATCTATTAATTATTTGCAAGGATATTATCATGAGTCAAATTCAATGCCCAAATTGTCATACCATGTTTACGGTTGATAAATCCAACTACACTCAAATTCTAGAACAAGTTCGCACCAAAGAATTTCAAGCCGAAGTTGAAAAAAGAATGCAAGAAATTCAGCAGCAAATCCAGCATAATGCTGAGATTGATAAAATTCAAACCCAAAGACAGTATGATGAAATCATTAGTCAAAGAGACCAAGATATTATCTCACTGCAAAATGAGCTAAACAACCATCAAAAAGACAGTGAATTGGCAGTAATCAACGCTCAAAATAAACTGCATGCTAAAATCAGTGAACAAAATCAAACCATTACCGCATTAAAAACACAAATCCAATCTTTACAAATCGCCAAAGATAATGAAAAGAAGTTTGAAATTGCTCAGGCAATCTCTGAAAAAGAACAACAAATTTATCAATTAAACACCAATCTGAAAATGCAAACCAAAGAGAGTGAATTGGCTGCACATAATTTAAAAGAACAATATGAACAAAAGCTGCGTCAAAAAGATGAAGTCATTGCCTTTTATAAAGATTTTAAATCCAAACAAAACATCAAGCTTGTTGGGGAAAGTCTAGAACAGCACTGCGAAACTGAATTTAACCGCATTCGTACTACAGCGTTTATTAACGCTCAATTTGGTAAAGATAATGACATCAAAACTGGCAGTAAAGGCGATTATATTTATCGTGAATTTGACGATGATGGCAATGAAATTGTCTCTATTATGTTTGAAATGAAAAATGAATACGAACAAAGTTCTACAAAAAAGAAAAATGAACATTTCTTTAAAGAGCTGGATAAAGACCGCAATCAGAAACAATGCGAATATGCGGTTTTGGTTTCTTTATTAGAAGCTGACAATGAATTTTACAATGCAGGGATTGTTGATGTGTCTTATGCATATCCAAAAATGTATGTAGTGCGTCCACAATCTTTTATTACAATCATTTCATTACTTAGAAACGCAGCATTAAATTCTTTAAAATACAAACAAGAATTGCAACAAATACGTAATCAAAATATTGATATTACCAATTTTGAAGAAAAATTGGATAAATTCAAAGAAGGGTTTGCAAAAAATTATCGTCTTGCCAGTGAACGATTTAAGACCGCGATTGATGAAATTGACAAAACAATTATACATTTACAAAAAACCAGAGAAGCCCTATTGTCTTCAGAAAATAATTTAAGATTGGCAAATAATAAAGCTGATGATTTAAGTGTCAAAAAACTTACCAAAAATAATCCAACCATGAAGGCAAAATTTGATACTTTAAATGAATCAAATCACCAATAAATAATTTATAGGTAAGTTACAAAAAGCCGCCACACGCCTATTGTAAAATTTTAAATAACAAAACCAAACAAAAGCGTATGTGGCGCTGTGACATGTTTTAAAAGCAAATTTAAACTAAATGTGTGAAATATTTTTTACAAATTTAAAACCAGACACAAATCCGTAAAAAAATTTAGGCAAAAATTTTAAACCAACATTACAAAATAAAAAATCTTAAGAAGTATTTAGTCAAGTCAAAATAATGCATTTGTTTAATTTTTAAAATTTCATCTTATATTTTTAGGAAAATTAAATTTCTAATTTTTAACCCCTTTTCAATTTAGAAATTTTTTTGTAAAATTCAACGCGTCAAGAACAATTGTACTTAAATTTAACAAAATCTTTTCACTTTCAATAATTTTAGTTTTAGACGCTATGCTTTTTAACAAAAACTGGCGCATGTCGCCCATTAAATTAGCTGCCTTTGTTTCTGCCTATTTTGCTTTTGTGCTAAATTGGGCATTTTTTCGAGCAGTATTTGAACTGTATCAACCAATTGGCACAATCAGTGATTATTTTATTTACACCGTACCAATTGTCTTGTGGGCGTTGTGTTATGGGGTATTTTTGCTGTTATCTATCCCTTATTTACATAAAGTTATCATACCAATATTACTTCTTATCAGCGCAGCAATCAGTTATCATTCTGTGTTTTTTAATGTGTATTTTGATAAAGACATGCTCGACAATGTCCTGCAAACCACGCCTGCTGAAAGTATACGCATGATATCGTTTAGTTATGTTGCATGGCTTTTGTTCTTGGGTGTACTACCAACAATACTTTATATTAAAGTCAAATGCACATACAGCATTTGGTGGCAAGAAATTATAAAACGCATTGCTGCATTGATGGTATCTTTGGTGATAATTGGTGGCACGGCAATGATTTTTTATCAAGATTATGCGTCCTTTTTTCGCAGTCATCTTGTTGTCAAGCATTTAATTATGCCATCTAACTTTGTTGCTGCAAGCATTAGCAAAATTAAAAAAATGCGTGCTGTCAACACGCCTTATTTAGCAATCAATAAAGACGCCAAATTACAAAAAACCGATGATAAGCGTAATGTGCTTATTTTTATACTAGGTGAAACAACTCGTGCACAAAACTGGGGATTAAATGGTTACAAAAATCAAACCACACCAAAACTTGCTCAGCGCATAAAAAACGGGGAAGCAGTCATTAATTTTTCAGATGTTAGCAGTTGTGGTACAGCAACGGCACTATCGGTGCCTTGTTTATTTTCTGACATGGGACGCGAGCAATACGATGAAACTAGAGCAAAAAGCCAAGACAACGTCCTAGATGCTTTGCAATATGCTGGTGTGCAAGTTCAATGGATTGAAAATAACAGTGATTGCAAAGGTGTCTGCACACACATACCAACAACCAACACCATTCATTTAAACCTACCGAATTATTGCACAAATGGTGAGTGTTTAGATAATATTATGCTGCCTGAACTGGATAAAATATTAGACACGCCATCTAATAATGACCTCATGGTTGTATTACACACCATTGGTAGTCATGGACCAACCTATTTTGAGCGTTACACTGATAAAGAACGACTATTTACACCAACGTGTGACACTCAAGAAATCAATCGTTGTAATGATGAAGAATTACGCAACACTTACGATAACAGTGTGGTTTATGTAGACCAATTTATTGATGCGATTATTACGCGCCTGCAACAACATCAAGACTGGAAAAGTAGCGTAATTTATGCTTCAGATCACGGCGAATCGTTGGGCGAAAATGGAATTTATCTTCATGGCACACCCTACGCAATTGCCCCAAAATATCAAACTCAAATACCAATGGTGCTGTGGTTTTCTCCAACATGGATCGAGGCTAAAGGAATAAATATTGATTGTTTGCAAAAGCATCATCAAAAATCGTATTCACACGACAATATTTTTCATACATTAATTGGTTTAAGTGATGTTAATCCCAATACTGTCAAAAATTATCAAGCCAATCTAGATATTATCGCAAATTGCCATTAAAGTTGGTTTTTTGATAAAAGTCATTAAGGATTGTCCAAATTTCATGAGACGACCTTTTTTATTTTTATGAACGCCCGCTGCACCCCGAATATTGACATCCAGACCAACGCAAAGTCTGATGCGTTTTATATCCAAGTCTTATCCTAAAAAACAGCTAGCTAAATATAAAAAGCTGCGATGGTTTAAGCAACTTTGAGACGAAACTGTAGCAAAATAGTTTGTCATACGGTAAAACAGCCTGCACTCATACAAACAAAGTGCAGGCTACTTTCAGGTAGCCCATTCCAAACAGTGTTTCAAATGGTTGATCAAGCCCTGCCCGTACTCAAACCTGCTTTGCCGTTTTCCCACAAGGTTTTCAGCAATACTTTCCACGCCGACAATTTAGGATTGGGCTGTTTGCCTTGTCCGATCAAATCCATTTGCGTCATATACCAGTTCATTCCCAGCATCGCGCCTGCTTTTTTATCAACCAACGCCACGCCCGTTTGGATGCGGTCGGTCTGCACGGTTTGGTAAGTGCCGTTTTGCATTTTGTTTGCCAAATCAGGCACTAAGGCAAACGGGCGGGCGACACCGACCAAATCCAAATGGCCGCTGGATAAGGCGTCTTCCATGGCGTTCTGCGAACGGAAGCCGCCGGTGATAATCAGCGGGGCTTGGCTGACTGCACGGGCTTTTTCGGCGTAATCGATGAAGAAGGCTTCACGTTTGCGGGTACTGTCTTTGGCGGCGAGCATTTGCGGGCTTTCGTAGTTACCGCCGGAAACTTCAATAAAATCAATGCCCATTTCCGACAGTTTTTGTACCACCTGCACCGATTCGCTTTCGTCAAATCCGCCTTTTTGGAAATCTGCCGAATTGAGTTTTACGCCCACCAAGAAATCTTTGCCCACGGCGGCGCGGATGGCGGTGTAGGTTTCCAAAAGGAAGCGCATACGGTTTTCCAAGCTGCCGCCCCATTGGTCTTGGCGGCGGTTGTGGTGCGGCGAGAGGAATTGGCTGATGAGATAGCCGTGCGCGGCGTGAATTTGTACGCCTGAAAAGCCTGCCTGCTCGGCAATTTTCGCGGTTTGCACAAATTGCTGAATCAGCCCGTTGATTTCATCGGCACTCAATTCACGCAGCGGATTGATAAAGCCGTCCATGCCCACCAACGGCACGGCGCTCGGCGCAAGCGGGGTTTTATTGACCACCGCAGGCGACTGTTTGCCCGCATGGTTGATTTGCATGATGAGCAGCGTGTCGTCTTGCGTGCTGGCTTTCGCCCATTTTTTCAGCATCTCAAGGCTGCGGCCGTCTGAAATCACCACATCGTTTATCGAACCTTTGCCGCTTTCGGCGACCATCACATTGCCCGTCACCAAAACGCCCGCGCCGCCTTCTGCCCAAGTGCCGTACAGGCGGACGAGTTTTTCAGATGGCTGGTCGTTTTGGGCAAGTTGCTCTTCCATGGCGGATTTGAAGATACGGTTTTTGGCGGTTTTGCCGTTTTGAAAAGTGAATGGTGTGAATAACATAATCGTTCCTTTAAGTTGATAAGTTTAAAAATGTAAACGTATTTGGGTAAAAATAAAGGGTTGACGGATAACCCTATTTGGAAAGTGGGCAATTTTGAACCATCAAATCGGCAAGCTGTTTCAATCTCGCCACCGCATCCGCCATGGCAATACTGTAAAACCGCTCTTTGCCGACCTGCTCCACCGCCACCGCCCCGGCTTGCAACATAATTTTCAAATGATGCGACACCGCAGGGCGCGACAGATGCAGATGTTCGGTCAGCTCATTGACGTTCATCTTGCCGTGTTCCCACAGCACGCGCAGGATTTGATGGCGGTTTTCATCGCTCAACACGGTAAAAATGGGAATGCACTCGCGCATTAAATT